>JAEEGJ010008983.1_pt1 | contig 27141 bp, 23 predicted proteins | sample 8958761 | NCBI WGS metagenome assembly JAEEGJ01 (sample SAMN16246546, study PRJNA631951) | gut metagenome | biome: gut microbiome; feature: rumen; material: RS-attached | host: Bos | place: Iran: Karaj | collected 2018-10 | reverse complement strand
CGTCGTGCAGATAATCGTAGATGGAATTTGCACTGATTTCTCCTATATCATTTACCTGAATAAGCTCTTCAACAGAAAGGTTCATGATAACTTCAATATCCTTAAACTTGGCAAGCAAAGCCTTGGCCGCTGCCTTTCCAACGTTTGGAATACCAAATCCTGTAAACAATCTAACTGCATCGTTGGCTTTAGAATCTTCGATTGCATTTAAAAGCTTGTCAGTATTTTTCTCCTTGCCGATAATCCCCTCTTCTATAAGGGCATCTCTGCTATCCTTAAGGGCATAGATATCTGCAATATCTTTAATATATCCCCTTCTAACCAACTCTTCAATATAAACTTCACCAAATCCTTTAATATCCATTGCATCTCGTGAAACAAAGTTAATGATATGGCGCTCTAATTGCGCAGGACAACTAGGGTTTAAGCACTTCATATCTGCTGTGTCAGCATCTCGTGAAACTGGGCCACCGCAAACTGGACAAACATTTGGAATCTTGAATGTAGACACTCCTGCTGGTCGCTTGTCGTGCTTAACTTCCTTAACCTTAGGAATGATTTCTCCAGATTTGTAAACCACAATTGTATCGCCGATACCGATATCCAAATCATCGATAAAATCCTGATTATGCAAAGTAGCTCTGCTAACTGAAGTACCGCATAAACGAATTGGCTCAAATATTGCCGTAGGTGTAACCCTTCCTGTACGTCCAACTGAAAGCTCTACATCTAGAAGCTTTGTCTCCTTTTCCTCAGGAGGATACTTGTAAGCAATATGGCCGCTTGTATATTTGGCACTGGTAGGAAAATCGCCTCGGTACTCTGTCTGGTCGATTTTAACAACCGCACCGTCAATATCAAACTCGAACTCGGAACGCATATCTCCGATTTCATCAATAACAGTAATAATCTCCTCAGCTGTATCGCATATACGATGAAAAACTGTAGGCACCTTTTTATCACTTAAAATATCAAGTCCCTTACAGTGACTTGAAGTAAGCTCCTCAGGCCCCTGCTGAACATTGAACACAAACATTCTAAGGCCACGCTGCTTGGTAATATTGGCATCAAGCTGTCTCAAGGTGCCCGCTGCTAAGTTACGTGGATTAGCTGCGAGCTTGCCGCCCTTTAACTCCTGCTCGTCATTGTATCTCTCAAAGTCCTCATGGCTCATGTAAACCTCTCCGCGAAGCTGAAGCGATTCATATGGTAAATCCAAATATTTATTAACATCTGGAATAACTAAAGCATTTTCGGTAACATCCTCGCCAATCAAGCCATCGCCTCGAGTCTCTGCTAACTTTAGCTTCAACATTCCGTTGGTGTCCTTCTCATATCTTAGGGTCATGCTAAGACCATCAATCTTTGCTTCAACAGAAAACCTTGCATCAGCATGAACAGCCTTAACCTTTTCAACCCATGCAACAACATCCTCTTTGTTGAAAACATCCTCAATAGAAAGCATTGGCACATCATGTGTAACCTTGACTCCCGCCTCACGCATGGCAACGCCACCAATCTTTTGGCTAGGAGAATCAGAAGTCACCCATTCTGGATGCTCTGCCTCAGCTGCCTTAAGCTTTTGCATAAGCTGATCATATTCAAAATCACTAATCTCTGGCTCGTTTTGATTATAGTAACGATCCATGTGATAATCTATCTCATCAATAAGCTTCTTGTATTCTTCTAATAGCATTAATTACACCTCATTCGATTCCCCTCGCCAGAGATGAGATAATGCTAATGCATCATCTCGTACCTTCGCCATGGCGGCAGATAATATCTCATCCCTTCAAAAGAAAAGTCTTAATTTTTTGAGCCTTCAAGCATTTTATTAAGCACCTTTAGCTCATGTAAACTCACATCCCTGTAAGTATCTTCCTTTAAATCCCCTAAGTTAATATTCATAATCCTAACGCGCTTTAGAGAATGAACTCTGTAACCTAGAGCCTGACACATTCGCCTAATCTGGCGATTGAGCCCCTGAGTTAAGATTATTTTAAACTTGGTAGGTCCAAGCTTAGTTACCTGACACTTTCTAGTAGTTACTTCTAGCTCATCAAGATATACACCAGCCTGCATTTTCTTAATAAAATCTGCATTGATATCCTTGTCCACTGTAACTATATATTCCTTTTCGTGAGCATTGACGCCACGCATAATTTTATTAACCAACTCGCCCTGATTCGTAAGCAAAATCAGCCCTGTGCTATCCTTATCAAGACGTCCTATAGGATAAATGCGCTCGGGATAATTAATATGGTCCACAATATTGTTCTTCTCACGCTTTTCGGCAGTGCAAACAATACCAGCGGGCTTGTTATATGCAATAAGTATCTGCCGCTTCCCCTGATTAGAAACAGGTTTACCCTCAAACATGACCAAATCATCAGAAGAAACCTTCATCCCCATCTGGGCTATCTGACCGTTAACAGTCACCTTGCCAGCCTCGATTGCAGCATCTGCAGCTCGTCTGCTACACACGCCAGCATCGCTAAGATATTTATTTAATCTAAATAGCTCCTGACTCAAAAAGTCCTCCCACTTATACTAGAATGGAGACCAATTGCTGGTCTCCATCAATATACTTATCTTAATGTAATAAATCAGTCCTTATGTAACCTTCTTTGTTCTTGTACTTAACCTTGGTCCAACCCTCTGCATAACTCATAACAACTGTAACCTTTTCGCCAGCGTAAACAACTGCTTCCTTCGATGAATTTGCATCCATCTTAGAACGAAGATTCAAAGTAGAAGAAACCTTAACCTCTGTGCCTTCAGCAAGTCCTGATGTATTTGCTGGTGCTGCCTCTTCCGCTGTCTCATTGTTGCCGCCTGCCTCAGAATCAAGTGTAACAGCTTCCTTAGTTACATATGCCTGTGTACCGTTGTAATCAAACTTGTAGAAGTCGCCTTCCTCACCATAAATTGTAATGGCTGTTCCTGAATCCAAAGAACCAAGCTTGTTGCTATCTTTATTGGCCTGCTCTCTAACATTGGCCTTAGAATTAATCTTACCTGTATATGAGTTGGCCTGTGCCTCCTCAGCTGCCGCTGCTTCTGCTGCTGCGGCTTCCTCTGCAGCCTGTGCCTCAGCCGCGGCTTGAGCCTCTGCTTCCGCTTGAGCCTGTGCTTCTTGCTCCGCCAAAGCTGCTGCCTCTGCATCTGCCTGAACCTGTGCCTCATAATCAGCATGCCACTTACTGATTGCACTCTTAAGTGTCTCTGTCATGAACACCTTCAAGCCTGGGTCATCAGCAATAGCTGCATCGTACTTGCTCTGAACATCCTTTCTCTTCTCTAAGAGGTCCTGCTGACAAGCGAATGTAGCATACAAATCAGAAATCTCTGGGTCCATCTCGTAAACATTATTGTTCTGGTTGAATGAACCGTAAATATTGTTAATCTGAAGCTTGCCTTCCTTGTTGGTCTCTACATATAAGAAATCAAGTCCTGGAGCAGGTGTCTCGATATCTACATACTTAAGAGTAAACTCTGTAGTAACTAGATATGAGCCGTTAGTAAGTCCTGGCTTAGAAAATACCTTAACATCTGAAATATTATCAATGTACTTGCTGTACATCTGAATGTAACTAATTTCCTTATCACAAATTGGTGTGGCAATTGCTTTAAGCTTTTCTGTGTCACCATTTGCATAAGCCTCATAGTAGTCATCTACTAAAGCTTTAAGCTCGCCCTTTTTATTTAACTTGTATGACTTGTAAACACCTGATGAAGATTTACTGTTTTCTGATTTAGGATTGGTGCCAACGAATAACACCACCGCCATTGCTGCAAAAATAATAACTGCTAAAAAATTTCTCTTGTGTCTGAAAATAAAATCTAAACAAATATCTATTATATTTTTAAATTTTTCTTTAAAGTCCTGAAAATTCATGTGTCCTCCAAACTGTTGAACAACTGTAGACGGCCGGATTCGAACCGGCGGTCTTCGGAGTCGGAGTCCGATGCGTTATCCAACTACGCTACGCCTACTAAATAAACTTGCCGAATTATTGTAACAAAGCCATGGTCTAAAGTCAATTAAGACGGCCTGCTAAAGCGAGTTGTTTTACTATTTCTGAAGCAACTTCATCCGGTGATTGCTCCCCAGAATCAACAACTATATCAGCGGCATCAGCGTAATATTTTTCTCTATCAGAAATCATTTTTTGGATGTCTGATAAACCCTTTCCTTTTACAAGAGGCCGGTTATTGTTACGGTTGACTCTCTCAAAAATTGTCTCTGCTGATGATGTGAGTCTAACAACTGTTCCCGACTCTTTCATTATAGCAATATTTTCTGGTTTTAAAACAATTCCTCCGCCACAAGAAATAATTTGATTTTTTTCTTTTGCAATTATTGCAAGAAGCTGCGACTCCGCTTTGCGAAATCCCTCCTCCCCCTTCTTTTCAAAAATCTCAGGGATAGTCATGGCCTCCACACGCTCAATCGCCTCATCCATCTCCACTATCTGAAATGGAAGAAACTTTTGCAGGCGTCTAGCAATGGTTGATTTACCAGTGCCCATGAAGCCAACTAAATATATGTTATTCATGCTAATTTTCTCCGTTTTTATCAAGTATTCTTATAATGGTGTTCATATCCTCAAAATCAATTTGACCTGGCGCAGATGACTGTTCAAGTGCTGCAAAGGTAATGCATGAACCAACCAACGAACCTGCTATTCTAGAAAACATTCCAATCTTGCCCATAGAAATCACTACAACAAGCTCTTCGTCGTAATCCTCGTTGGCAATATCAGCTGCCTTAAGCGCTCTGATAACCTCTGAAGAATCCTTAGGCATAACAGCAAGCTTTAAAATATCCGCTCCAGTCTCCTGCATCTTGTCATACATATCTGTCATATCAAGAAGCTCAGGAGTGCTGTCAAAATCGTGGTGAGATGCCAGCACATAAACGCCATTGTTGTGAAGCATATTCACAAAATGAGTGCACTCGCTAATATGAGAACTCTCAACATCAATTATATCAGTATTTCCTGTTGTTGAAACAAATAAAAGGATGTTTTTATAATCTTCCTCTGAGATGTCTATCTGACCACCCTCAACTGAAGTACGAATTGTAAAAAGAATAATTGTAGACTTTGCAATCTCAGCAACAGTCTCCAAAACCTCAGAAAGCTCCTGTTTGTCATATAAAAATGAAAAATAATCGGCTCTAAGCTCAATCATTTCCGCAGAAGCTGCTATAGAATTCTTAACCTGCTCGATAACTGATTCCTTGGTGGTAGCAACCACAGGAACACATACAGTCATCTTGTCTGATGAAAGATATCTATCCTTAATAAAAATTTTCTTAGACATAACACTCTCCAAACTGATTCTTTATGAAGAATCGACACATAAAAGTATAATTCAAGCTAATATTATAAGCAATAGTTTAGTTGACTAAAGTGGCCATTTTACATACAATAAGATAGATTTTTAGTTACAACTAACAAGGACTTATTGATAAAATGAGAGGACGCAAATATGAATCCTTCTGGAACAACTAGATTGACATGCCTTCTTGGCAGCCCAGTTAGTCACAGTATTTCACCTGCAATGCACAACATCTCTTTTGAAGCACTTGGCCTTGATTATAGCTACATGGCCTTTGATGTTTCCGAGGACAATATCAAGGCTGCTGTGGATGCTTTAAAACTTTTTAATTGCCGTGGTTTCAATCTCACCATGCCATTAAAGACAGCCATCATTCCTTATTTGGACGAGATGTCTGAGGCTGCTCGCTTGTCTCATTCTGTCAACACCTGCGTGTTTGAAGATGGCAAGCTAATAGGTCATACTACAGACGGTATTGGTTTTATGGAAGCCATGACAGACAGCGGAATCGATTACAAGGACAAGGTTATTACCATTCTTGGTGCAGGCGGTGCTGCCACTTCTATCATTGTTCAGGCAGCTCTTGACGGGGTTCAGAAAATCAACATTTTCAAAAGGAAAAATGCTTCCTTCGATAAAATTGTTGATTTTGCAGATTCTGTCACACACTCTACCGACTGCGACGTGTTTGTTTACGACATGGCAGACATGGGCCTTTTAGAGTTCTGTCTACAGGAAAGTGACATCCTTATTAACGGCACCAACGTTGGTATGGGCGATGACGACACTTCACTTGTTCCAAAGGAATTTTTATACAAGGATTTGATTGTTACAGATGTAATATATCATCCTGCCTACACCAGACTTTTACAAGATGCCAAATCCATTGGCTGCCAAGTAATGAACGGCAAATACATGCTCCTTTATCAAGGTGCCGCCGCGTTCAAAATCTGGACTGGCCAGGATATGCCTATAGATTTGATTAAAGAAAAATGCTTTACGGAGGACTAAAATGAGTTTCACTTACTTAAAGGCCATGCCTACACCAGAAGAAATTAAACAGATGCTTCCTGTTCCTGAAAAGGTTCAGGCTCTTAAAAAGCAGCGCGATCAGGAAATCGCCGACATCATCACTGGTAAGGATGACCGTTTCTTATGCATCATCGGACCATGTTCGGCTGACAACGAGGATGCAGTTTGCGAGTACATTAACAAACTTTCTCGAGTTGCCGAGGATATTAAGGACAAGGTACTTGTAGTGCCACGTATCTACACCAACAAGCCTCGTACAACAGGTAGCGGCTACAAGGGTATCGCTTCTCAGCCAGATCCAAATGAAGCACCTGATATGGTGGCAGGACTTATCGCCATGAGAAAGATGCACATCCGTGCCATGGAAGAGTCTAACCTTACACCTGCAGACGAGATGCTTTATCCAGAAAACTGGGGCTACGTTGATGACCTCCTCTCTTACGTTGCAATCGGTGCACGTTCAGTTGAGGATCAGCACCACCGTCTCACTGTTTCCGGTTTTGATGTTGCTTCAGGTATGAAGAACCCTACATCCGGTGACTTCAGCGTTATGCTTAATTCTGTTTACGCAGCCCAGCATCCACATCACTTTACATTCTCTGGATACGAGGTAAAGACAAGCGGAAATCCACTTGCTCACACAATTTTAAGAGGCGCTGTTTCAAAGCACGGCAACAGCACTCAAAACTATCACTACGAGGACTTAATCCGTCTTCACAACATGTACGAGGAGATGGATCTTATAAATCCAGCCTGCATCATCGATGCAAATCACTCTAACTCTAACAAGCAGTACAAGGAGCAGATTCGTATCGTCAAGGAAGTTATGCACAATCGCAAGCACTCAGACGAGATTCGAAACCTTGTTAAGGGTGTCATGATTGAAAGCTACCTTGTAGAGGGCAATCAGCCAATCTCTGACCACCAGACTTACGGCCAGTCAATCACTGACCCTTGCCTTGGCTGGGAAGACACACGTCACTTGCTCTACACCATCGCAGAGAGAAACTAATTTACGGCATACTAAAAGCTCCCTTCTTAGGGAGCTTTTTTATTAAAAATATAAATTAACTTTCTACATACCTGGTGGTGGATTTCCCATAATATCATATCCAAGCTTCGCCTCACCCATCAAATCAATTAGAACCAGGATAAATAAAATAGAAATAATAATAACTGTAGTTGCAGCTACTCTACTCTGCGACTTCTTTACGAAGCAAATAATTGCGGCAAGTAGTGCCAAGATAAAAACCACCAGCAAGCCATACAATAACATCTTTCCTTCAGATTGCATGTATACAGCAAAAACAGACAGTATATATATTTCAAAAAATGCAAGTACACCCACAAAAAAATGCAAAACCTTAGCTTCTTTTTGCTCTGTATGTTTTACAATATAAATACTGCTTAATAAAAAGGATATAAGCCCCGCAAATAGTGAAGCCACAAAAATACTTTCAAGATTATCACTTGTAATTTCACTGAAGATTAAAATAATAAGTCCAACCTGAAGAGCAAAACACACAAGTGCTCCTATCATCAACCTATTATCCCGCTTATTTAAAAATTTCATGTGAATGACGCTACTACTCATTTTATAAATAATATCCCCCGACAATCATGGCTAGAGTAATCATTAAATCATATCTATCAAAAGCAATTTTACTTATATTACTAATCAACTCAAACAATATTCCCTTTCAAAGGATATTCCCCATATCTAGCCACATAATTTATGGTAAGTCATGACAACTATTCTTCCTTTAAGTTCTGCGAATCAATTTTGTGGTAAATATAGCTAATTCCAAAGCAAAGCATACCGCAAACAAGGAATCCAAGGGCTCTTACTGCTGTTCCCTTGTAGCTGATGTCCCATAAAATCAGTTTTATGATACTAAACAAAGATGTCACTAATCCGTAAATACGAATAGATTTGTCGTCTTTTATAAATCCGTAGGCAATTGAAAGAATTGCAAGGATAAGGAAGGTAATACTAAATCCTACACCACTTACATGTGAAGTATTTAAAATCAGTAAAAACGCGATTGTGTACTCTAATGCAATATATACAGTATTGTTTCCTGATTCACGCAAAATAACCTTGTTATTGAGACTGCAAAGTGCCAGCAGCAAAATGCTTGCAAGGGTAAAGGCAAATGTGCCTTGTACATTGAAGAGCACAAATATTGAATAAATGGTAATCAATCCGTGGCCTATATAGTAAACCACATTGAATTTTAGCTGGCCATCCTTCTCCACCCACTTTGTAAGCACAACTGCTAGCTGCACCACAAAGAGCAAAAATACCATGATTAGCATTTTGGCATCTGCTGAAAATGGAAGCTCGTAATAGCTTGACGCACAAATATCCACTACGCTAGACATGCAAAGTACATAAAGAATGTTGTTGAAAAGCCAGTCCTTTTCCATTTGCTTCTTAGAACGAATTATTGCCTCAACGATAAAGGTTGCAATCATCAATCCGATTTCAACATATCTAACTGGATTATGCTCGGCAAATTTAGTAATAGAATGAATAACAAGGGAAAGTGCTATATATCTATAAAAAACATTCTTGGTGCGATAGTAATAGACAAGCAATCCTATCATTAATGCAGGCGCCAAAATGCAGGCAATACTCTGATTATTGTTAATCAAACTTATTATCACAAGCCCCATTAATGTACCTTGAAATGTATACTTTAAGCCAACACCAATTCGTAAAAATCTTTCAAAATAAAAGATGTTAAACACAAACAGCGCCACCGCTAAAATCCAAAACTCATTTCTGAAATCGACAGTACCATGTGCTCCATGAACGAAACCAATAATCGCAAATCCGCATATAAGTGTATTAATAATCACCTGGACGCAGTGAGCATGCTCTCCAGAATCGCTTTTTATAGATCTACCAGATGCATATGTTGCATACAAAGCCATTACCAAAGAAATAGCCCATCCTATCCACTCAAGCCCAATAGGATAAGGGCGATTAAAAGTCAAATGAGTATCTATAATATAGATAAGCGTATATAAAAATACAGAACCGGTTGTACCTGCCCAAGTGATAATAACACTAGACATCCTACGGTCAAACCAATCCGAGATAAAGTAAGGTAACTCCATCAAAAGAAGAAGTGTCATTACTACCGCAAATGCGTAATCCTCACCTATCAACTCCAAACTAAAAATTAAAGAAATAAGTATTCCAAGCTGGCCAATAATCGAAAAAACGAATGACCTTTTCTTGCCTAGATAACATATATAGAGGGTGAGAACTGTAACTGCTGTGTACAACACACCCAAATTAAATGCCTTAAAATAACCAAAAGAAACAAACAATGATATTAGCAAAGCACCAATACCACAGCCAGACAACGCCATGCCCCAGTTTCTATTGCTCTTTCTTCTCTCGTATAATTCACCTGCTCCAACAAAAGCAAGGCTGAATCCAAACATCAACGCCATCTTAATTCCAGCTGTAAGATATGGTGAAATAACACTTGCAAACATGGCAATAGCAATAAAAATAAGCAAAGACGCACCTATAGCCATAGTATTCTTGCCAAGCAGCGCCTCTATGTCCCTTGCCTTATGTTCATGTGCAGTTGAGTCATAAGTGTATGTGTAAGCTGGCTCAGAATTAGCCTCAGACCCGTGATTAAAATCTTCATTCGCACTTTCAAGCATACTTGTGCTTAAAGATTTTTCCGCAGATTGAATCTCCAAAGCAGCTCCCGCATTAGCTACTTCAGGAATAAATGTAAATTCATCAGTAATATTCTCCGAAAGCACTGGAACCAACATATTAGTTTCCGATGTAGTCACCGCTTCAGGTGCTACTTCCGACTCCGCAGGTTGAATATCCTCTAATGTTTTTATAATTTCAACAGATTTTTTTATATTTGATAGTTCATCACTAGTTGATTGTAATCCTACTTCGAGATTACTAATCTTAGCCTCTATAGATTGCAATAGACGCAATTGCTCTTCAGTCATATTGTCCTCCCTAAATTCAATATGATTAAAACACAGTGTATAGGTAGTATGCTACTACTTTCGCCACAATATGTCAAATATCTGAAATAACTTTTTAAAAATATTTAAAAAAGAGCAAAAAAACTGACGTATACCTAAGTGGGCAAGCAAATAGGTATACGCCATTCCCATTTCTAAAGTGGGCAAGCAAATTAGAAATGAAAAAATGGTGCCAAAACAAAACCTCTAGGTTCCTAGAGACTTTACCTTGACACCATTGTCATATGAAATAATACTATAATTATTTTTTAATTGCAATAACCAGATTCACTATTTTTTCATAATCTGCTAATCAAATATTACTGTGCACAGTTATAAAAACCCATGGAATAGTTATCTATTCTTCCTTGCTGCATATGCCATAATAGCCGCAACAGTTTTGGAGTCCTGAAGAGTACCTGCATAGCACATGTCCATAAGCTCTTCTAAGTCATATTCCTCGATATCAAGCTCCTCATCATCGTCGAGGTTCTGGTCTCCAACCTTCTGAAGGTCTGTGGCAAGATAAACATCTATCAACTCATCGCAAAATGCCACCGTAGATTTAAGGGATAACAGTCTCTCCAGTTTGCCTGCTCGATACCCAGTCTCCTCCTCCAGTTCTCTAGCTGCACAGATTTTGGTGTCCTCATTAACTGAGTCACGCTTTCCAGCAGGTACCTCAAGTGTAATTCTATCTAAAGCACTTCTAAACTGACGTACCATGATAATCTTTCCGTTTGGCTTTATCGCAAGCACGCAGGCTGCACCAGTACGATGACTGACAAAATCCCACTTTGCCTCCCTACCATCAGGAAGCAACATAGTATCCTCATAAATATCAAGTATAGAACCACTGTGTTTCAGTTCTCTTTTAATTCGTTTAATTTCTTCCATTGTGTCTCCATTATAATCCAAAATCACTTAATAACTTTTTGGTTAACAAGTTTACTCAAAAACGTTTCCTATGTAACCGTTATTATTTTTAAATTCTTCTCTGTAGAATGTAACATAACATAATTAATAAAGCCATTAATATCTTTTAATCTGTTCAATTATTCATCATCCTTATTCAATGCTATAAAACATCCTGGTCTTTTTCCCATTTAATTTCCCTAAAATTTTCATCATATTTATCACAACAAAAGCCATCAATTCTAACATTATCATCAAATAGATAATCCCAATTAGAAAAGTCTCTACCTTCTATAAAATTTCTTTCCTCAACTACAAGCTCAACTTGATCGACCTCATCATTACTAATCAGTTTTTTATATATTTTCTTTCCCAATTTCCTATAATTCTTGGAATAAGACAGAATAATCCTTACACTAGTATGATATGCCTTTTTCCCATCATTTGTACCTATTACCGGATAGCATAAAAACACTTTATCTCCGACTATCTTTTTTATCTGCTTATTATATTTTTCGCAGTACTTTGGCCATAGATATACTTTCGGATAGTCATCATAATAACCAGATGTTATTGGTCTGACTCTAAAGCAATCTGTCTTTCGACTATCCCCCTTTGCATAGGCTAATAATTCTTCCTTAGTATTACTATCCTCATCAGCAGCTTGGTAAGCACCGAAGCAGAACTCCTTGCCATACTTGTCTTCCAAATATACAAGCATATCTTCAATAGATGTTATACAATACCGTTGTTCGCCATCCAACTCATCCCAGTCAGTCGGCATTTTCAACTCTTCTAATATAGCCACTTGCCTATCATTAAGTTTATTATTTCCACTTTTCTTCGCGGTAGAAGCACAGCAATAAATGCTATTATAGAATACACCTACCGACATAGCCATTAGTAAAATTATTACTTTTACTTTCTTTACCATAACTTATCATTATTCTCCTACTGTAAAATCTATTTAAAATTAAATTACCTAATAATATAACATAACACTCTATGAAAACCAAAATATCCTAATAAAACACAAAAAAGCGGCTGGAAAATCCAGCCGCCATTAATTTACTTTGCGTAATCTGTAACTCGTGACTCACGAATAACATTGACTTTAATCTGTCCAGGATACTCAAGCTGTGATTCAATCTGCTTTGAAATATCCCTAGCCATGATGACCATATCGGCATCTGTTACCTGTTCAGGAACCACCATGATTCGAATCTCTCTACCTGCTTGAATAGCAAAAGATTTTTCTACACCCTTAAATCCGTTTGAAATTTCTTCAAGTTCTTTTAATCTGCTTGTGTAAGTCTCCATAGCCTCGCGACGAGCACCTGGTCTAGCTGCGCTGATTGTATCAGCAGCCTGAACCACACATGCAATGAGAGTTTCTGGCTCTACATCGCCGTGATGTGCCTCTACAGCATTGATAACTGTCTGAGACTCTTTGTACTTACGGCAAAGGTCGGCACCAAGTTGTACGTGTGTACCCTCTTGCTCTCTATCCACCGCCTTACCAATATCATGGAGTAAACCAGCACGTTTAGCTACTCTAACATCAAGACCAAGCTCTGCAGCAAGTAATCCTGATAACTGAGCAACCTCGATAGAATGTTTAAGAACATTCTGTCCGTAGCTAGTTCTGAATTTCATCTTTCCAAGAAGTCTAAGAAGCTCTGGGTGAATACCCTGAACACCAACCTCGAGAGCGGCTGCATCGCCTTCCTCACGAATCTGCTGTTCTACTTCCTTCTTAGCCTTTTCGACTGTCTCTTCGATTCTAGCTGGATGAATACGTCCATCTACAATAAGCTTCTCCAAAGCAATACGTGCAATCTCACGTCTTACTGGATCAAAAGCAGATAAAATAACTGCTTCTGGAGTATCATCGATGATAAGCTCTACGCCTGTCATAGTCTCTAAGGTACGGATGTTTCGACCTTCACGACCAATGATACGCCCCTTCATTTCGTCATTAGGAAGCTGCACTACAGAAATAGTTGTCTCTGCAACATGATCAGCTGAACACTTTTGAATAGCGCTGACAACAATCTCACGTGCCTTCTTTTCAGCTTCATCCTTTGCCTGTGCAAGGCTTTCCTTAATAAGTTTAGCTGCGTCTAATTTGACGTCTTCTTCTACAGATTTTAAAAGTTGTTCTTTTGCTTGTTCGGAGGTAAGTCCTGAGATTCTCTCTAGTTCCTGTATACGCTGTTGATTAAGCTTTGCTACTTCTTCTCGCTGCTTGTTAAGCTGCTGTTCCTGGCGTGTAAACTCTGCCTCTTTCTTTTCACAAGCCTCTAATTTCTTTTCAAGGTTCTCTTCCTTTTGAGAAATTCTATGCTCGCTTCTCTGAATCTCGGCTCTACGCTCGCGGATTTCTTTATCCAAGTCGTTCTTCTGCTTGATAGCATCTTCTTTAGCTTCAAGCATAGCCTCACGCTTCTTAGCTTCCGCGCTCTTTACTGCTTCATCAATAATCTCACGTGCCTTTTCCTCGGCAGAACCAATCTTCTTCTTAGACTGGGCCTTGTGATAACTATTTGATATAGCCAGTGTGATAGCAACTGCAACTACTGCAACGATAATCCCTACTATCGCAATCGTTACTGCGTCCACAGGAGCACCTCCTTATTTAATTTTTTAATTGAATAATCATCCCACAGACAAAATATTCAAAAACTTGAATATTTATTACTGCCAAATGATTTAAATAAAAGCTATTAGGCTCTCATTTTTAATCTCAACAAATAAATTTTAACTTTATACTAGGCGTCTGTCAAGAGAATGTGCACTATATCTAGTGGTTATAAATCCTATATCTAAAAGCTATTGAAAATTAGCCTAGAGCCCTGTTAATGGCCTCTGACGAAAAGCCTCTACCTGCCAAAAATCTATACATCTTGGCCTTGTCCTCGTAGCTTGCACTTTCCTTGTCATAGTGCTTTTTATCCATTAATTTTGCAATAAGCTCCGTCTCATCTGCTGTATATTCTTCCTCTAATACTCGCTCTATTACATCGGCCGCGATGCCCTTGCCCATCAAATCCTGCTTGATGCGCTTGCGACTGCGACTATCCTGATAAAAACGTATATGACTGGCCGCCATCCTAGCATCATTAATATAGCCATAGTCATTGATATAGTCGATAGCAATATCGATTATATCTGAAGGGTAGCCCCCTTCTTTAAGCTTATCTCGCAAATTCTTCTCAGACCTATCCTGCTTCTCAAGTAGGTGCAAAGCTCGCTTCTTGCATCTAGGTATGAGGATATCGCGGCAGATTTCCTCATAATCTGCCTGAGACAAGTCAGCCCCCTCCTCTATGCCATAGTTTTCGTATTCCTTTTTATATAGAACAAAATCTGTCCCGCTATCGAGACAGATTTTAGCTCTTCCCTTTGTTAACTTAACAAGAGACTTGATTTCCATAATTATTCAATAACCTCTGTAGGTATATCAGCCTTTTCGCCACCAACTAAACCAACTTCGCTCTCATCAGCCTCTGCGTAATGATCACGAATAGCATCTGCGATTTCCTCGCATACATCCTGGTTCTGCTTGAGATACTGCTTGGCATTCTCACGCCCCTGACCAATCTTCTCACCAAGGTATGCATACCATGCACCAGATTTCTGAACGATATCAAGATTAGTTGCCACATCAAGGATATCTCCCTCACGAGATATACCTTCGCCAAACATAATATCAAACTCTGCCTCTCTAAATGGAGGTGCTACTTTATTCTTAACAATCTTGGCGCGTGTTCTGTTACCAATAACCTCGCCGTTTTGCTTGAGAGCCTCAATACGGCGCACATCGATACGTACTGATGCATAGAACTTAAGAGCGCGACCACCTGTAGTAGTCTCTGGGTTACCAAACATAACACCAACCTTCTCACGAAGCTGGTTGATAAAGATAACCACGCAGTTAGTCTTAGAAACGATACCTGTAAGCTTACGCATAGCCTGTGACATAAGACGTGCGTGAAGACCTACATGAGAATCACCCATATCACCATCAATCTCGGCCTTTGGTACAAGAGCTGCAACTGAGTCAACTACGATGATATCCATAGCTCCTGAGCGAACCATAGTCTCAGTAATCTCTAATGCCTGCTCGCCGTTGTCTGGCTGAGAAATATATAAATCATCAATATCAACGCCGATAGCCTTTGCATATTTAGGATCAAGAGCATGCTCTGCATCGATGAAGCCTGCAATACCGCCTGCCTTCTGCACCTCTGCTACTGCGTGAAGAGCAAGTGTAGTCTTACCAGATGACTCAGGACCGTATATCTCGATGATACGTCCCTTAGGGAAACCGCCCTGTCCAAGAGCTATATCCAAGCTGATTGAACCAGTAGGAACTGTCTCCACCTTGATATCTGCACCCTCGCCAAGCTTCATAACTGAGCCCTTACCATACTGCTTTTCAATTTGGGAAATCGCAGCATCCAATGCTCTTAATTTATCTTCATTTGCCATTTTATAAAACCTCCGTTCGGAACAACTGTTCGTTCTTTTAATATAATAATAGTGAAACCTATTTAAAAAGTCAACAACAAATTGGGATAAAAATTCGAAAAAATAAAAAAGACAGTGACGACCGTCACCGCCTTTAACTATACATGCCATAATAGCCTTTAGTCAAGTATATTTCAAAACTATTGCTATTTATTTTTGGAAGCCTTTAATTTCAAGCACTGCTTTTCAATTAAGTGCCAACTAAACCACGCCAATGGTATCACTATTAAAAGGGTAAGCCCTAAATTCTTTAGTGGTTCCATGGATAAGGTGTTAAACATCTCCGTTGGCTTCCCTAGTTTTTCCACTAAGGTTTGCTGAATTGGAAAAGACATGATGTATATTCCATAGGATAAATCCCCCACCTTGTCGTACCAGCTTGCCACAAATCTCTTTTGGAAAGCCAAATAGAAAATTATATAGGAGCCGGCAATTCCAAATCCAACAATAAAATCTGCAAATAATATTGCCAAGATAAGTGCCACTACTGCCATTAAAAATAATTTAAGTGAAAGCTTTATCTTATCCCCATAAAGGTAATAACACATTCCTATGGCAAAGAAAAATCCAAGCTTAATAAAATTGCCTATAAACTCCGACTGAAAAAGTGAACAGTCTATAAGTCCAAAGTAAGTTCTTGCAGCATAAAGAACACCTAAACCTACGGCAGCAACAAGGCCACTTCCCTTCCGCCTTTTCCATATTGGTGAAGAAACAGCCACAATCATATAGCAAATAACCTCATACATAAGAGTCCAAATTGACCCATTTATGCTGTGGTTATAATGATAATTGTATACCTCTGGAAGAGTGGAAAATCTTGGGTCAAAATATAGATTTCTAAGATAATCTAAAGCACCACTTTCCAAGTACTTATGATAGGAAAGCTCAGATAACATCGGCCCTAAGATAAAAGTACATACCATTATCACAACAAAATACAGTGGCCATATTCTTAAGAATCTCGCCTTAAAATATGAACCAACGCTCTTGCTTCTGTCAAAGCTCCGGCAAATTAAAAAGCCACTAATGATGAAGAAAATGTACACCGCAATTCCACCGGCCAAATCCTTGTGGTTGGTAAGTGTATAAAAAACATCCTTAGACTGATCAGCAATACTGATAGCATAGGCATGCATATACACAACCATCAAACTGGCTATAAGTCGGATGAGATTTAGGTTGTTTTTTCTATCAATAGCAGCTTCGTTAATAGTCATTATTCCACCATATAAAGATTGTTTAGTTAGTTCCAAATTCAGAGAGAACCAATCCCTCGTTTCTATCCAAAACCATTCCAACAGACCATGAGTTAACAAACAAAAGCAATGGTCTATCCTTTAAATCCTTAATCTTTTTCATATCTGAAGTACCAGAAATCTTGTTGATATCGTAGTCTCCCTCAATCCATCTGATGTGTTCATAAGGAAGATTCTCAAGACCGATTTCTACGTTGTACTCATTGTTCAATCTATATTTTAATACATCAAACTGAAGAACACCAACAACTCCTACGATTATTTCTTCCATACCGGTGTTGAACTCCTGGAAAATCTGGATGGCACCTTCCTGAGCAATCTGTGTGATCCCCTTCATAAATTGCTTACGCTTCATGGTATCCATCTGACGTACTCTGGCAAAATGCTCTGGTGCGAAGGTAGGAATTCCCTCGAATTTAAAAGGCTTTTTAGCTGATGTAAACGTATCACCGATACTGTAAAGACCTGGATCAAAAATACCAATGATATCGCCGGCATAAGCCTTGTCTACTATCTTTCGCTCGTCAGCCATCATCTGTTGAGGTGCAGAAAGCTTAGCCTTGCGATTGCCCTGAACATGTAAATATTCCTTGGATGCATCAAATGTACCTGAGCAAACTCTAAGGAAGGCAACTCTATCACGGTGAGCCTTGTTCATGTTGGCCTGAATCTTAAATACAAATGCAGAAAAATCCTCTGAAAATGGGCTGATTTCACCAGCATCGCTCTTTCTTGGAAGTGGTGAATATGTCATCTTAAGGAAATGCTCAAGGAATGTCTCTACACCAAAGTTGGTAAGAGCCGAACCAAAGAATACTGGTGAAAGCTCTCCGGCTGTAACCTTTTCCTGATCAAACTCAGCACCTGCGCCATCGATAAGCTCAAGCTCTTCCATAAGCTGATCATACTTTTCCTGTCCTATCTCTTCTAATAATGCTGGGTCGTCAACTGAAAGGATGCGTTCTTCACCCTGCTTGGTACCCTTTTGAGTATCAGAGAACATGCGAACTGTACGCTCATTCCTATCGTATACACCCTTGAAGCCCTTTCCTGATCCGATTGGCCAGTTAACAGGAACTGTGGCTATACCAAGCTCGTTTTCAATATCATCTAAAAGCTCAAAGGTATCATTTGCATCTCTATCCATCTTGTTGATGAATGTAAAAATAGGTATGTGTCTCATAACGCAGACCTTGAAAAGCTTTCTAGTCTGTGCCTCAACACCCTTTGAAGCATCAATAACCATTACAGCAGAATCCGCAGCCATAAGTGTACGGTATGTATCCTCAGAGAAATCCTGGTGACCTGGTGTATCAAGAATATTGATGCAATAACCATCATACTCAAACTGAAGAACTGAAGAAGTAACAGAAATACCTCTCTCCTTCTCGATTTCCATCCAATCGGAAACAGCATGTCTAGCTGTAGCCTTACCCTTTACTGAACCAGCAAGATTAATCTGTCCACCGTAAAGCAAAAACTTCTCTGTAAGTGTAGTCTTACCTGCATCGGGATGGGAAATAATCGCAAAGGTACGACGTCTCTTTATCTCTTCTTCTACTGAATAAGCCATGTTTCCTCCAAAAAATAATATCATCTTGACCGAAAAATAGCCTATACCCTACGGTATAGGCCATGATTTCATAAATTTAAACGTAATTAGTTATATTTACGCTTTCTTGCAGCCTCAGACTTCTTCTTGCGTCTTACTGAAGGCTTCTCATAGTGCTCGCGCTTACGAATCTCTTGCTGAATACCAGCCTTAGCGCAGTTTCTCTTGAATCTACGAAGAGCGCTGTCTAATGTCTCATTCTCTTTAACTACAACACTTGACATAGTCTAATCCTAACCTCCCTCCATCTTGGGGATTTGTACTCATTTACTCTAAAAGCACTAACGTGTATTATAGCATAAAAAATGCATTCGTCAACTACTTTTACATAATTTACAAATTATATCATGCCCTCAAGCACTGTTTTGGCTTCAGAAAGAGCATCTGCAATACCTGCAGGGTTCTTGCCGCCGGCCTGAGCCATATTTGGACGACCACCGCCGCCACCGCCAACCTTTGGTGCGATAGCCTTGATAAGGTTGCCTGCATGAGCCCCTTTAGCCTGTGCACCATCTGTGGCCATAACCACAAGGTTAACCTTGCCATCGTTTTCTGATGCAAGAACAACAACGCCTTCCCCAAGCTTGTTCTTAAGATCATCGCCAAGGTCACGAAGTCCGTTCATATCAACGCCTGCTACCGATGTCGCAAGAAGCTTAACTCCCTTAACCTCGACTACTGAATCCATTACATCGCCAACTGCAGCCTGAGCTGCCTTTGCCTTCATAGAATCAAGCTCTGAGTTAGCTTCTTTAAGTTGCTTTTGAAGATGTGCAATCTTCTCTTCAACCTCTGCTGGCTTACACTTAAGAGCAGCAGCTGCAGCATTAAGCTTTGCCTCAAGGTCGTTGTAATATTCAAATACAGCCTGTCCTGTGATTGCCTCGATACGACGTGTACCGGCAGCAACACCTGACTCTGATAAAATCTTGAATGCAGAAATCTCGGATGTGTTCTTTACATGTGTGCCACCGCAAAGCTCAACTGAGAAATCTCCCATCTTTACTACGCGAACTGTGTCGCCGTACTTCTCACCAAAGAGGGCCATAGCACCACTCTTCTTTGCCTCATCGATTGACATGATGGCTGTCTCTACAGCAAGACCTTCTGCAATCTTGTCGTTAACCATCTTTTCAACCTTGGCAAGCTCCTCTGCTGTCATAGCTGAGAAGTGAGAGAAATCGAAACGAGTTCTGTCAGCATCCTGATAAGAACCCTTCTGCTCAACGTGTGTACCAAGCACCTCACGAAGTGCCTTTTGCATAAGGTGAGTAGCCGAGTGATTCTTGCAGATACGAGCACGTCTTGCAGCATCAACTGTAAGTGTAACAGTCTCGCCTACCTTAATCATGCCGGACTTCATTTCTCCCACGTGACCAATCTTGCCACCCTTGAGCTTGATTGTATCCTTAACCTCAAACTCACCATTGGCTGTTGAGATAACACCTGTATCGCCAATCTGACCACCCATGGTAGCGTAGAATGGAGTCTTTGGAACAATGATTGTACCAATCATGCCCTCAGCGAGTGTATCAACGATCTCTGTCTCTGTAGTAAGAACTGTAACTGTAGACTCAGCTGAAGTCTTGTCATAGCCATCGAACTCAGATGTAACAGAAAGATCGATATCATCGTAAACAGATGCATCTGCACCCATGTAGTTTGTCTCTTTACGAGCTGCACGAGCTGTCTGTCTCTGGTGCTCCATGCAAGCCTCGAAACCTGCAGCATCATAAGTGAAGCCCTTTTCCTCAAGGATTTCTGCTGTAAGGTCTACAGGGAATCCGTAAGTATCGTAAAGCTTGAATGTATCCTCGCCAGAAAGCTCCTTTGCACCTGATGCAACAAGCTTTTCTTCCATGCCGGCAAGAATCTCAAGTCCCTTGTCGATTGTCTTGTTGAACTGCTCTTCCTCTGCTGTGAGAGTCTTGAAGATGTACTCTCTCTTCTCGAAGAGCTCTGGATAGCCGTCCTTGCACTCGTTGATAACTGTCTCGGCAAGCTTTGCCATGAAAGTACCCTTAATGCCAAGTGCACGACCATGCTTTGCAGCACGACGAATAAGACGACGAAGTACGTATCCACGACCCTCGTTTGAAGGTGTAACACCATCAGATACAAGGAAAGTAGATGAACGAATATGATCTGTGATAAGACGGATAGAAACATCATCAAGAGCATCTACCTGGTATTTCTTGCCTGACATCTCACAAATCTTGTCACGAATAGCCTTCATAGTATCGATATCAAATACAGAATCCACATCCTGCATAACAACTGCAAGACGCTCAAGTCCCATACCTGTATCGATGTTCTTTTGAGCAAGCTCCTCGTAACCGCCATGACCATCACCGTTGAACTGTGTGAATACGTTGTTCCAAACCTCCATGTAACGGTCGCAATCGCAACCAACCTTACAATCAGGCTTGCCACATCCGTATTTCTCTCCACGGTCGTAATAAATCTCTGAACATGGACCGCAAGGACCTGCGCCATGCTCCCAGAAGTTGTCGCATTCACCTGTCTCTGGATCACGATAGAAACGAGTGATTCGCTCTGGAGCTACTCCAACCTCTTTAGTCCAGATTTCAAATGCCTCTTCATCCTCTCCGTAGATAGATGGATAGAGACGGTCTGGGTCAAGGCCGAGAACCTCTGTAAGGAATTCCCATGACCAAGCGATAGCTTCGTGCTTGAAGTAATCACCGAATGAGAAGTTACCTAACATCTCAAAAAAAGTAAGATGGCGAGCCGTCTTACCTACATTATCAATATCACCTGTTCTAACACATTTCTGACATGTGGTAACGCGTCTACGAGGTGGAATCTCCTGACCTGTAAAATATGGCTTGAGTGGAGCCATACCAGCATTGATAAGCAATAAGCTGTTATCATTGTGAGGTACAAGAGAAAAACTGTTGAGGCAAAGATGATCCTTGCTCTCAAAGAACTCCAAGTAGGCGCGTCGTAAATCATTAACACCGGTATTCAAAACAACATTCCTCCAAAAGATTATTCCTCAGAAGAAGTATTTGATGATGTAACATCAATTCCATTCTTCCTATTGCTCCGCTGACGAATCTTAATACCAATAAATCCGCCCATGATACCTAGAGCAACTAGTATGATCATTTTTATTAAATAACTTGCAAAACTAGATAAAAATGCAGACATAGCAATTCCTCCTAATTTTCAAATATTTATTGCATACTCGCTATAAATTATAATGCAAAGCTTTTTTAAATTCCACCAGAATTTCAGAAAAATAATAACAAAATCAATAAAATACACTGGCAAAAAATAAACATATTTCTCAGTAGGGTTATGGCTCCTCTGATTTGGCTTGCCTTAGCTGTCTTGTCCTCATCTCCCACTGTGCCATTCTTTAATGATATTTCCAGTGCTCCTGCAAAAGCTGATATGGCTTTGTTCTTGTCCCTAAGGTGAATATATCTGGCATTTCTTCCATTGAAATCACCGAAGGTATGGCGGGCACAAACCACTGCCAGCCAACCACTGAAGCCCCCTGGAATGTAATCTATAAATCTGTTGAGCTTTGCCGGATAGTAGCCAAAGTGCTCATACCTGCTATCCTTGTGACCTACTATTTCATCGATTAAATCCAGCGTGCGATAACAAAATCCGCCTACAGGCCCAAACAAAAACATTGCCACAATTGCTGATACCGAAGAATCCCCCGCCTCATTGGCCACCTTTGTGATTGTAAGTTGGGTAAGCTGCTCTTCATCCATGTCATCTGTGTCGACCTTTGTAAAGACCTGAGTCTCATTTCTCATGGCCTCCACACCGTCTCCGTAAAATGCGGCCATAATGCCTTTTGCCGTGTAATAGGTATAGTTGGCGTCCAGGCAAAGATAGGTGGCTATGGCTTCAAATATAATGCCAATCACCGGCGAAATCTCGTAACATAACAATGTAAAAAAGGTAACTACTACAAAAACCGGAAGCAATGTCAGCACCAATAGCCAAATGCCGAATGACTTTTGCTTGGAAGGCTCCAAAAGAATCAGCTCGTCTCCCAAAAGTGCTCTATCCAAAAATTTTACCCAGTTTCTAATGGAGTCAAATGGATTCCAGCAGCTGTACAGCCTGCCAAGAAAAATCTCCAAAATAGTACCCAGTAACAGTGCAAAAATATGATATTTAAACATTAAACCGCCCTTTCAAATATTGCTACACGGACCTTATCAGACAAACAATTGCCACTGAAAAAATCCATGCTGTTTCCGCTGTAATAATATAATCATCCTCCAACAGACATAAGGCTTTATTGGTTGTGCGCCTAAAGGCATTGATGTAGCACAAAAAAGTGATGAAGGTCACCAGAATCGGCCCTGCCATCAAAAGCTCATATTCATTAAAGCCTGCATAGGTAAGGATGCAAAATTCTACTATCAAAAGTACAATTACTGCCTTTGACTGTTTTGCTCCTTCACTAAATAATGAAGAAAGCAAACCCATGAAAATTCTAGAAAAGATAAATCCAAGAAAAATAAGTCTAAAATAAAAATCATAGGTGTTAAGCATAGAGATAAACCAGATGGAAACTACCACCAGAAATCTCAGCACGCCCCTATCCCGACTCTTGCTCCAACTATCAAAGCGATATTTGTAAGTGGGAATAGTGTCCACATAGGCTACGAAGCCAAGAACATGGCGACCACCAGTGACTATCGCGGCTATCAAAATTATACCAAAGCTGACTGCCACATCATTGAAACGCCTATACCAGCCCAAGAGAAACCATCCGTAGGAAATCCAGTAAATAACGGCTCCCACCAATGGCACAAAGGCCAGCCTGTACCTGTCCGCCTCATCCTCATAGTATGGAAGCGGTATGCAGGAATATGCTGAAAAGGCATTTACAAATGATTTTAAGACATTAAGCATTTTCTATTTCTTCTTTCTTTTGTGATAGAACTGAAGTTGCTGAATATATCCCTGAAAGCCCGGGTAGGCTTTGTTGATGTAGGAAATATATTCATCCTTAGAATAACTGCTGTAATCCTCTGTAATTATCTTTTTCATCCAAGTATCAATCGGATAGCTCTCCATAAAGTGAAAGCCATACAACATAATACAATTGGCAACCTTTGGTCCCACTCCCTTTACCTCCAAAAGCCTGCTTAAGGCCTGGTCGTAAGGAAGCCTGCTGATTGCCTCTATATCAAGCTGTCCATCTAAAACAGCCTTTGATATCCCGTTAATATAATCTGCCCTGTAGCCTAATGCGGTGCCATCCATAAGCTCCTGCACTGGAATGTACGCCAAGGTGTCGGGCTTTGGGAAATGAATCCCGTCAGAATACCTGTCACACAAAATCTGAATCGACTTCTTGATTTTGGGAATGTTGTTGTTTTGAGAAATAACGTAGGAAATGAACACCTCCCACAAATCCTGCCTCAAAATCCTCATTCCAAAGGAATCCTTAAGAGCGTCCTTTAAAAAACCATCGTCGCTCTTTCTAATCTGCTGATTGAAAGCCACATAGTCGGTATCAAAATCAAAATACCTCTGCCAAAAATCCCACTGGCCTTCCTCGCAGGCAAAATCCCATGTGTCCTTATCTTTATTCAAATAAAAGTAAATATCGTTGTCTCCGGAGCAGGCACTGTAGGTATCTGGCATACCATCTGCACCCTTGGTCTCCTTTTTCATTCGAAAGACCTGACCCGAGTTCATAATAACCTCCGGGTCAAACTCCTCTGCCGTAAGGCATTTGCTAAAAACCATTCTAGTCCTCTATTTCAAAAAGCATATTTTCCTGATCAATGTCTACGATTCTGTCCTTTAGATTGGCCATACCAGGACGTTCCTTGAATCGCTTAATCCACTTGTACTCTCCCCAGGTGTGCATTGGGAAGATATTGTCGCACTCAATCTTTTGCACGAAATATTCCATGCCAAGGAAGTAACCATCCTCCCCCATTCTAGAATCAAGCACAACAAATGCCGCATCAAAATGTCTGTTGATGATGGCCTTTAGAGCACGCTTGTACTCTCTGCCGTATACCTCTCCGAAAAGCTCTCCTCGGCCCTCGGCGTTCCACCAGTTTAAATCTCCGGCGTGATAAAAGCTCTTGTCGCCAACCTTGATTGCAAAGGCAACGCCGGCATCTGTAGACCTTAGAGTCTCGATTTCCATATTGTCAACCTTGTATTTTTTCATTGAGGTAACAAACTGGATTTTGTCCTTGATGGATAAATCAAATCCATTTCTAATCAAATAGTTGCGGCCAAGCCTGATATCCTTGGAAAGGATAAACCTGATATTGTCTCTTGAATCTGCCCATCTAAGGCACTCTAACCACCAATGGTCCTTGTGACTATGACTGGCAAAAACGTATAGATATTTGTCCGGTGAAAGCTGTGGCAGACTGCCGTGATACTGAACCACATCTCCAATAACATTTTTATCGAAATAATCAAATAACAAATATCTGTCTGAAAGCTCCACAAGAAAGCAACTATGCATGATGTAATAAACTTTGTACATTTCTATTCCTCTGCCACAATTTTAACTCTGTCTTTTGCATTTAAAAATGCCTGTACTACCAACGGATCGAAATGCTCCCCTGAGCTTTCCTCAATAATCTGGATAGCCTCTTCAAATGGAAAGGCTTTCTTGTAGCTGCGCTCTGAAACCAGGGCATCAAATACATCTGCCACCGCCATTATTCTGGCTGAAAGAGGAATCTCATCCCCATTCATACCATAAGGGTAGCCCTTGCCGTTCCATTTTTCATGATGATAAAGCGCAAGATTTCTAGCTTCATAAAGGTAGCCGCCCTCCGACTCTGGAATGGCAGAAATAACCTTGTCTATAATCTGTGCTCCTGCCTTGGCATGCTGCTTCATAGTATCAAACTCTTCATCAGTGAGCTTGCCCGGCTTGTTTAATATCACGTCACTGACACTGATTTTGCCAATGTCGTGAAGTGGTGCAGACTGAAATACGTCGGAGATAAACTTTGGTGTAAGCTCATCCTCGTAGATGCCTTCCAAAAGCATCTCGTCCATAATAAGCTCAACGTATTCCGCTGTCTTTTTAACGTGATCACCTGTGCTGTGATCTCTGCTTTCCACCATGTCCGCCAGCACAATGATAAGTGCATTTTGCATGTCCATGATGGTGGCATTTTTCTTTTGTATATCCTCAAGATATGACACATTATCTATGGTCATCTCTGAAAATACCTGGTAAAGGTTTTCTGTTTCATCACCTGTGTGAATCAACAATCTGCTGAATAAATCAGCAATTTCTTTGATGGATTCCTCCCGGCCGTCACTAAACTTTGAGGCTGTATATGCCATGGTGTTAAGTGGCAAAATCACATGATACTCTGCAAAATAAAGGAAAACTGCAAGTATCAGAATAAACAGACCTACAAATAATGAAATCTGATTTACCAAAAAGCTTAAGGACCTGGCATTCATCATGTCGTGAGGAAGTGAGTAGCCCACAATATCAGATATGTCCTTCAGTGACTGCTTGTAAAGCACATAGCTAATCATGATTGCCGAAAAAGCAATGAGACTTGAAGATAAAGTAAGGGTAACTATTATCTTGGTCCTAAGGGATACGGCGCGGATTTTGTTTTTCTTGATACGCTTAACCGTCTCAGAAGTAAGAGGAGCCTGCATCCATGCATGGATTTTGAACTGGCCTTTGATTCTGGCCGGCATAATTGCAGTAATACCAAGCACCACTCCCACCGAAATCAGCTTGTCCAAAAAATCAATGATATAATCAGCCAACAACTGGGCAGCAGTTACCGGCATTCCAATATACTCCAAAAGAAAATTGGCAAGACCTGATGTGGTATAGCCTGCAGCAAATCCATATAAAATCAATGTCAAAAAGGCTCCAAGAATACCGCCTAAGGATGCAAGTATAAGTAAAACTCCAAGCAGCTTTAGAGGCTTTTTCCACCAGCCCTTTTCATAAGTCCACTCAGTGACAAGTGCTATAAACACACTTATCATGCCATAGGAAATAGACTGTGGATCTGTAAGCACACTGTTGATAAAGGAGCTTAACAAACCTACAACAATTCCTGGAATGTAACCGCCTAATATTGTCGCAAGTATAGTACCGATGGCGTCCAAATATATAGGCCATCCCAAATAAGTCGCCACTGATTTGCCCAAAATATTAATGCCTATGCAACTGATAGCTAGCACGCCAAAAGCAAGTTCTTTTTTGGCTAACGTCCTTGTTCCATAACTTCTAATAATATCCATACGAGCCCTCATTAAGTTTTATACTCACACAAAGTATTATATCAAAAAAGACTCAGACATGAAAACACGTCTGAGCCTTATAAATCTTAAAAAAGTATGAAGAAAATTACTTAGCCGCGCGAGCAAGTGCCTCTTCGTAATCCTTTGTTCCAACGAATACTT
>JAEEGJ010008982.1_pt1 | contig 27142 bp, 21 predicted proteins | sample 8958761 | NCBI WGS metagenome assembly JAEEGJ01 (sample SAMN16246546, study PRJNA631951) | gut metagenome | biome: gut microbiome; feature: rumen; material: RS-attached | host: Bos | place: Iran: Karaj | collected 2018-10 | reverse complement strand
GTAATATCTTAGCCAAAAGACTTGCAAGCTTTCCTCCGGAAGCAGCGGATGCCGCTACGGATGCACCTACAGATACTTTGACTACAACTACAGTTACTGCGGCAACACTTATTATACCAAATCCTACAGCCACAGGCACTACAGGAATATGCGGTTTGGGCTTTTCAGGAGTTGTTACCTGTTCACCGATCGTATCATCACCGCCAGCTTGAACCTGTACATCCTGACCTTGATTATTTCCTCCGTTATCACCTTCAGAAACTTGTGTATCTGAGCCTGTTCCCTCGTTGTCAGAATTTGCTTCGCCGTTGTTATCGGTATTAGAAGTTCCGCCGTTGTTTGTTCCCGTCTGTCCGGCAGAAGGTTTAGTACCATCCACTGTAGAATTGACTGCTGTTGCCTCTTCCGCAACGCTTGCTCCGCTTGATGCTGCGGTTGCAGCTCCTGTATTTTGAGCTGTGCTTCCACCTTCATTACTGTTATCGGATCCGTTTGAGTCTCCGAAAGTCTCTGATCCGCCGGAAGTATCTGATCCGCCGGAAGCACCTGAGCCTGTCGCTCCCTCATCGGATGAGCCCTGACCGGCGTTTCCGTTATCATTTACGGAAGGTGCTGAACCTGCGGGATAAATATCATCGCAGTTACGTACTCTGAATACAGGCACTGAAACATCAGACTTTCCTTCAGGATGCTTGTAAAGAACACCTGCTGCCGTAACATTGGCACCTTTCTTTACAAAATCACTGAGAGTATTCTTACCTGTAGTTCCGGATTTAATATATCCGTCGATAAAGATTGCAGCCTCTTTTCCTGTTGCATCTTTGAGCCAGAATTCCGCAACCGTTCCATCGGAATTGTAATCCACTTTGGTAACTTTTCCGGTTGTCTGAAGTAACTGTCCTCCAAGCTTGTCATAATCCATAGCAGTCTTGGTATCAACTACTTTAGGCGCCAACACCTTGGGTTCCTCGTTAAGTACTCTTGCTGAAATAACCTTAAGTTCCAGGTCGCCCTGATACTGAGCAAGGAATCCAACAATACGCATCTTGGTACCAATCTTAAGTCCCGGAGTGGCATAAGGGAATATATCCATTCCGCCTGTCTCATCCTGAATATAGATGGTATCAAAGAATGTGGTATCGGGATTATCTGTTCCCGATGTTACATAGCCTTCTACTGCAAAGACCTCGTTCATCTTACCTTTTCTTGCTTCTGCGATAGTAGTTGTATCAAGCTCTACTTCCGCGCCGTCAAGGATGTTGTTCACTATCGTGTAGTTTGCATATGGAAGTGAATCATTATTATCTATCTCTGCCTTAACTTCGAAGTCTGACAGGAATACGCCGCCGGAGACAATGATCTGTCCGCCTGCCTTGGTTTTCTGACGTGCAAGGAATGTAACTTTTCCGTCGTTATCATTCTTTATTCCCTTTACACCGTTGGGCAGAGCGCTGCCTACAGCATTTCCGGTATCGTCCTTACAATTTACGGAGTATGTGGTATCAAATCCGTTTACAATCCATTCTGCTGCATCTACAAAGTTGTTTGCCTTAGCGCTTAAAATATCAACAGAGCAGCCTGAATACTGACTGTATTTCTGCCCCTCTCTGAATCCTGCAAGTAGCGGTGAATCTAGATTTACATTTGTAGGATACATTCTGTATACCTGACCGCCGTTATTGGTATCATCACACACTTCATCAGAACCCATACGGATTGTTGCTCCGATTGCTTCAAGGAGCTTGTTCTGCTCAGTCGCTGTCTGGCAATCCATACTATCGGAGTAATCTGCAAGTCCGCAGACTATAATAGATCCTCCTTCGTCCACATAACCTTTTACCATGGCAATGAACTCATCGCTGTAGTGTGAAACCGAGTAAGGTCCTGCCCCGGCAGTATCGTTCTTTTTAGCCGGAGCCGAAAGAACAAGAAGAGTACAGTTCTTAAGCATGTCACTCGTAATCTCGTCTTTTACTACTTTTGCACGGATATTGTGATTTGCACAAAGTGAGATAAATGCATTCACATTGCCGCCGTAGTATCCGGAAACATAGTCATTTCCATGTGTTCCATCTATAAGCACATCCGCAACCATCTTGGGAAGCGCATAATTAACTGTAAGCTTATCTTTGTAAATCTTCTCTATGCCATTTAATGTGGCATTTACAGTAACTTCATAGGTAACCTGACCAGCCTGATCATATACAAAGCTTGTCTTATAGGTTGCTGTTCCCTCAGAAGCAACTTCTACAACTCCCGCATCTGCCGGTGAAAGAGTGGGAACCTCTGTCTTATTTCCATCAACATCACTTAGCTCGATCTTAATATCGTTAATGGTAAGAGGTGCCTTTTCATTGTTGTAGAATTCTACGTTTATATCCAGATCTTCACCTGCTACGGGAAGAACTGTATCTGTGTAAGTATTATTGATTCCGCATGCCTCTACTTCGCCAACCCAAACAGGTGCTGTTACTGCGATATCTTTATCATCCTCTGTTATTCTGAGGAAATAATATGAATATGCGGAAGGCGCTGTGAACTTAACTGTAGCCTCGTTCTTATCAACATTTACTGCGCCTATGGACTGTCCGCCGTTAACGATAAGTTCTACTTTACCGATTGCTTTATCTGTAGGTTCCTTAATATCAGCCTTGATCTCTACGGTGTCTCCTACAGCATCCTTATCAAGGATCGTACCCATTACATTTCCATCCAAGGTGTAATAGATAGAAAGGTCGTTATCCTCAGTTGCATATATACGATAATTTCTCATGGCATCGTATATAGCTTCTTCGGTATTTTCATCTGCGAGCATTACTGTACGCGCAGTGTTGGCATCTCCCCAAAGTCCCTTGTGGTTATCCTGGTTGTTGGTAGGTGCCACATGCCAGCCCTTATCAAGAGCACGAACATAATACTCATAAGATGGGAAGTAACCTGAAGAACCAATTGCTCCCTCACCGTTACCAACTTCGATCATAGTAATCAGCGCGTCATTATCTTCTGAGTAGTATGAAAAATCCTGGAAATCACCGAAGGTTGTTCCCGGGTGATTGAACTGGCTGATAGAGTCAGGTGCAGTTCTAAGTGCCGCATAATAATTCTGAAGCGCCGTTGAATATGTTGAAAATTCCGTCTGCGTACGGCTCTGGAAACCTTCCGTATTAAAGGTATTCATGTGTCCGAGACCGTTAGACCAAGTCATCTCATAGCCGTATGCACATGTAAAGTCCTCGGTTGTTTTCTGCTTAGCAAGGTTATGAGCATATGTCCACTCATCGCTTGGACTCTTGTCTACGTTCTCTGTAATCTTGGATTCCTTTTCATTATCGATTGAATTAGAATGATCGGTAATGATTATATAATCAAGGTTATCAACTTTTTTGGCGTGATCATAAGCATCTTCCAAAGATCCTGCCCCATCGGAAATATTTGTATGGGCATGGATCTGTCCAAAGTATATGTTCTCTCTTTCGTTTTTGCGCTTAGAGAATTTAAGGGTAGTAATTACGCTGTCTACATAGCCGTCTTTTACAGCCTTTACCTGAATCTGAGTCGGAAGCTCTTTTGCCTCGAAGGGTGCTGTATATTCCTCCCAGTCTTTATAATTATCTTCCTGCTCTGTGAGATTCTCCTCAATACCTGCTGCCTCATCTTCGCTCTGACTTGCATCACTTAGTTCGTCTGAATCTCCCTCGCCATTCTCCGCAGATTGTTCTTCCGCTTTGGACTCATCCTTGTCGGAAGCCTTTTCTTCTTTTTCCAGCTCTGTCTTTGTTTTGTATCTGTACAGAATCTTTGCTCCCTCTGTCTTAGTAGAAAGAGTTATCTTCTGCGTGGGTGAAATGGCTCCGCCATTTGGCGACGCTTTTACTGTAGCGACCTGAGCCTGAGTATACTGATAAACGCCGGTAACACTCTTTTCAAGTCCTTCCTTGGTTGCATAAGCGCGAACTATAGCAGGGAAATTGGTAAGAGTCACCTTCTTATCCGCATCATATTTCTCATACTCTCCGCCATCTACTGAGTAGTAAATTTCTGCATCCTCTGTTTTGGAAGAAAGAGCTATCTTAGTGTCTGATGTAATCTCGCCGCTTGCAGGGTTCGCAATCACGTGACCACAGATCTTGTCTGATACAACGGGATGACCAAACACTCTAACAGTATCAATCCTGTTAGCACCTCCGGGACCAGCTTCTTCTTTTCCTGATGCATTTTGGGTAGTGGCAGGAACAAGTCTTACATAAACCTTTTCTTTGTTGTTAGCGCCCTCAGGTATCTTAAAGTCAAAAGAAATATATTCTTCTGGTGCCAATGAAGTCTTGGCGATACCGTCACTAATTTTTCCATCGCCTTTTTTCTCTGAAGGTTTGTTATCTCTGTAAATCGTAGTCTTATATGAATAAGAACCCTCTGAAAGATTCTTGAAGCTTCCGTCCTTGCCTGTTGAAGAATACTGAAGCTGATAAGCACCAACAGCGGTTTTTGAAGAACGCATACGGAAGCTGATGTTCATGTCCGCATATCCAAGTGTAGGAAATTCCATCTGAATATAATCAGTGTTCTTTACTACTCCCTTAGAGCCCATGTAGTAATTGGTTGAACCTGTGGAAGTAGACTTAGCTGATGTGTAAGGCATTGATGTATTACCATCAACAAACACCTGATACTTGGAATCAGTATCCTGCATATCTCCAGTCTTGTACATGTCGCCGTAGATATACTTATCTGTGTCTTCTTTTTCAGAGTAATCAGCATTACCCGACCACTGTGCAACCAAAAGCTCTGTATTCGGATCGCTCTCTAATTCATCTTCAGGCGTCTCTTCGCCGTCACACTCAGGAGCGGTATAGGCAGAAAATGTGTAATCTGCCTTGTTTGATCCATCAGTATAACTATAAACAGTAAAGAAATTATTATAATATTCAAAATACTGGAGCTTATCTACATTTGTTTTTTTATCATGATATTTTGCATTAACACTCTTTACAAGAAAAGATCCGTTTTCTGATTCTTCAAACTCCCAAAGATCCAAGCCTTCCGAAGATTTCTCTTTTTCCAAAGTAAGAGCATTTCCTGTAGCACCTGTTGTGAGATAGCCTGTCGATGTCTCCTCGCTATCTTCATTTACAAGTTCAGCTGCAATATAATATTCACCCTCGTTATCAGTCTTCTCAAGCTTAAGTGTTGCTATCTTGAGCTCAGTGTCTTTATAAACAAGATATCCCTCTTCATTAAGCTCAACACTGATTGGCGAAAGCTTCTTGTTATTTTTCTCAGCTCCGGGAGCTGAAGACATCATCTCCTTGTCATCGTGAACAAGTACAAACTCCTGTCCGTCAATGAGAGAAGACAAGTCTTTTATCTTCACGCCTTTTTTCAGCTTGTATTCAAAAGATACCTGCTCGCTCTTTTCGCCACTTCCTGCATCACCTATTAGCGCATAGGCATGGATAGTGCAATCCTTCTTTATCTTGATAGGCTCTTTATATTCAGAGTAATTCTCTGTATCGTTTGTGTTGTAGTAAATCTTGGCATCTTTTGTATCACAAGTAAGCGTAATCTCTGTGTCGTAATCTACTTCCTCGCCGCTCTCTATGGATGCCTTGGGAGCTTGCAAAGCTGCGCTTGCTTCCTGATCTGTAAGCTTATAAAAGACCAGATTCTGCCCTTTAATATTGTTACTAATAGCTCCGTCTTTACCTTTAAGATAAGCTCTAAAATCTTGTGCATTATACACCCCAAGATATCTAACTTCTTCTTTAGAATCTTGTGCACATAGATACCCGCTATCAACTTTCCACTTTGCACCGACTTTATCATTTGGCGCGCTGCCAACTCTAACGCCGTTGTTAGCTGCATTTGTATAAAGCACGCCGCCATTAACAGATTCTATAGTGTAATATTCTTCCGTTACGGTTTTTCCGTCTTCGTCTTCCTCTTCAGGTTCGATATCTGTATTTGTGGTAGCAGGATCTTCCTGAACAGTCTGCTGTATTGTTTGGACGTTTCCATTTGCAGGTGTTTTCCCGTCGTTATTTTTTTCTACGTCGGGGTCCGCTGTTTCTTTTTTGTTCTCAGCATTGTTAGCCGGCTTATTATCAGAGTTTGATTCTTTTCCCTTGCCGTCATCACTTTGCAAAATGGGAGGATTCTCTCCCTTGTTATTTTCGCCCACATAGCCGACTGACTGTTTATCATCACCCTGAGAGTTATCTCCGGGCTGTTTGTTATCGTCATATGCACCGGAAGCACCTGTGGTTGGATTATCTAAATTGTCCTTTTTGAGTTCATCCAACGAACCGTTTTCAGGTTCCTCTGTATTTGGCTCCGCTTCATTTTCGTCATTGGTTGAAGTTACCTTTTCAATAACGGTTTTGGTGATCTTCCACGCATAATCACTGTCGCTACCTTCTGCGATTGTCATTTTGTCATCTTTAACTGTCGCAGTGACTACTAACGGTCCACTCGCTTTCGCATTTGGAAGAACATAAGTTGTTCCTGCTTGCGTAGTCATAGTGATAGCTATGGAATCATCATCAGAAATATCTTCCAGATCAATAGCTGTCCATACATGATTGGCTTTTGCCGGTTCCTCTGCATATGTAACCAAAGAGAAATCAAACACACCAACAGATAGTGTCATCAAAAAAGACAACACTAAAGAAAGCGCTTTCCGACTCGCTTTTCTCATTCCCATTATCCTCCACCTTTATAAATTCCCCTGATTATATCCCCTCGATAGAGCTTAGCGCCCACTTAAAAATGACCTATAATCATTCATCAAAGAAAAAATGAATGCGCTTATAGGTCATTAATAATTCAAGTCAAATCGCATATGAAAAGGTTATCATTTATATGCCTTTGCGTCAAATGAAATGACTACTGTAATAATTCATTTGTACCTATACCCGGATGATTTTTACTTTATCCAAATCGGGGCTGTTACCGCAATCTGTCTATCCTCTCGGGTAAGTTTTAGGAAGTAATACTTTTGTTTTTGTTTAATTCTTATGTTCTTATCAATAACACTGTCATTGCAAAAAGCAGTGTCTATTACTACTCCGCCTTCTCCATAAACATCTATTCTGCCAATCCTGCATTCATCATCGCAGGAAGCCTTAACGTTAATGGTTAGATCGTCAGTCCAATCAATGATAGACCCCTGTATTTTTCCATCTATCGAATACATAACTCTAAAGCCGGGCGTTCCGGTGAAATATGTTCGCAGATTCTTCATGGCGTCATAGATATCAGCAGCGGTGAGCCTTCTCATAATGGCTCCTGTTCTGATCCCATTCTGAGTACCCCAGTTTTCCTGGTGATTGTCCTGATTACCAACTGGAGCAAGGTGCCATCCTTTATCAAGAGCGATCACGTAATACTTTAAAATCTCTTCTCCCGATAACTCTATGTTGTTAAGCTCGATAGTGTAAGTTATCTTGTCCAGTTCCTCATCATAAGGTTCAAAATAATCAAAATGTCTGTTTCCGCAAGACCATGGATGATTCCACTGACTTATAATACCGCTGTAATCCTTGAGCTTACTGTAATACTCCTCCGCATCATCAAACTTAAATTCATAAGAATTAAGGTAAAAATCAGCGCAGTATATATTCATATGTCCAAACTGATTGTACCAGGTAGTTTCAGAACCGTATAAGCCTACAAATTTGCCGTTCTCGGTGGCTCTTTGGGCAGCTCTTTTTAGATCTCTCCACTTATAACTCTTGTCGCAGTCAAACATTTCATCAAGGCAATTACTGTGCTCAGTTATGCCCAAAAAGTCCAGCTTGGCAACATTCCTTGCATAGTCATAAGCATGCTCTGCTGTTCCAAAACCGTCAGTAAGCCCCGTATGAGAATGCATATCTCCAAAAAAGATCTTATAAGGTTCATCATCCTCAATAAGCTCATCTCTGTAATCCATTGTTGCAGGAGACAGCTCCGGGCGCTTATCAAGCTTAACCCAATAAAGCACAACGCTTTGTGGCTCATCGATCTGTGTCACAATAATATATAAGTCATGTTTTCCCGAAACAGGCTCTCCACTGTCCCTGCATATATCGATTGCTAACTCTGTGAAATAAGTGTACTGCCTGCAAAGATGTATATTTCCTACTTTTTCACCATCCACTGCATCCAGTCTCACTTCGATATTTACGTAAGAAACCTTATCTTTGACGGGAAGCCCCAGACAGAACCGCATTTGCTCCGTATCTTTTGTCCAGAAATATACATTGGAAAATCTTAGTACTGCTCCGGGCTTTGTTGCTTCAAGAACAGAGTCTGTGTAAGTCTCTTCTACCGCATAATCATCAAGACGTACAAATCCTGACAAGACTTCTCCCTCAACAGCTTTTACTCTTTCAAGAGTTATATCCGTAGGCAGCTTTCTCTTGGAAACGGGATAACCTTGTATAGAAACATTTTCAACCGTCACAGTGCTCGAACTTGAACAGTAAGAAACTGTGATCCTGATAAACCTCGCTATCTTATTTATCGCTATGGTATCTCCGATTTCCGTCGCAGGAACTTCGTCATCTTTTTCCATGACAAAATACCAATTTATCCTGTCCGTACTGCATTCCACATGGTAATGATAAAATTCTCCATCGTGACCGGTTATTAAATTGATATGCTCTACGTGATAGTCATCGCCCAAATCAAGCATCAGCCATTTAAAATACGGATCTGCTTTCCACGCCGTATCAGATCTTCCATCGCAGACGTTTTGGGGCTCAAAACCTTCTATGAAACTCTCACTTGATGCTATTGCTTTGATCTCTGCAATTTTAGTATCCACTGCACTCTTCCTTTTCTATCTAATGATCAATTGACCCATTGCGACTTTTTGTCCATCCTTGTCAAAAACGCAAACGTTGCTACCGGCTATATTGCACCTTAGCTCTTCGTCTGTCACATAATCCGACGCACCAAATACAACAGATGAAATTATCTCTTCACCAATCTTTAGTTTGATCGTAGTCTCAAGACCTGATGGAAGTGTCGAATATACGGTCGCACTTATCTTGCCATCTTCTGCAATCTTCATAAACTCAGGTCTGAATCCCACGGTAACGTCTCCGTCTATTCCCTGAACTTCCTCATTTGGAACAAATTCAGCCTTGTATCCAAGCAGTGAAACCTCATACTTATCACCACTTTTCTCTATCCTTCCATTAACAAAATTCATGCTGGGATTTCCTACAAAATCAGCAACATACAAGTTGTTGGGTTCGTTATAAACCTTGAGAGGAGGTGCATACTGCTGGATCGTTCCCTCTTTCATAAGACAGATCTTCGTTGAAAGAGTCATTGCTTCAAGCTGATCGTGTGTAACGTATACAAAAGTTGAATCTGTATCCGCATGAAGTCTCTTAAGCTCTGTTCTCATTTCCAAACGAAGCTTGGCGTCAAGATTTGACAAAGGTTCATCCATAAGAAGCACCTGAGGTTTAATAGCGAGCGTTCTTGCTATTGCAACTCTTTGCTGCTGGCCACCCGAAATCTCTGAAGGATATCTCTTCTCAAACTCCTCGATCTTCATAAGGGCAAGCATTTCTTTCACTCTTTTATCTATCTCTTTTTTGTCCCATTTCATACTCTCAAGTCCGAAGGCAATATTTTCATATACCGTCATATGGGGCCAGAGAGCATAATTCTGGAAAATAAACCCAACATCTCGTTTATCCGGAGAAAGGTTAACGCCTTTTTCCGAATCAAAGACCACCTTATCACCGATCTTTATGATACCTTCAGTGGGAGTCTCCAGACCTGCGATCATTCTAAGAGTCGTTGTCTTTCCACAGCCCGAGGGTCCAAGAAGTGACACAAAATCCCTGTCTTCTATTACCATGTTTAGGTTTTTGACTCCGAAGAAATCTCCCCATCTTTTTGTGATATTTATAAGTTCTATTCTAGGCATACTCTTTTCTCCTCTACTGTTTGTTGTACGAGCCGACACTCTGCGAGATTGACGCTCCTGTAAGCTTGCTTGAAACCTGATTGATGACAAGTACGATCACTATGATCAGAAGCGTTATGGCACTGGCATATTGATCGTATCCTGTCTGGTTAAATGCCAGAAGCATTGTCGTCAACATGTATCTGCTGTTAGCTACAATAAGAGCAAACAGATCAACTTCTCTCATGGCAGAAACTATTGGAAGCAGATATCCGGAGAAAATACTGGTCTTTTGAATCGGCACCAGTATTCTGAATATCCTCTTGTACCAAGGTACGTTCATGAGGATTGCCGCTTCCTCTATCTCAGAGGAAACCTGCAACATCGAGTTTATGCATCCCCTTGATGCAAATGGCAGATACTTTACGCCGCCTACAAGTACAAGCAGTGCAAAAGAGTTATATAGGAACGAGAAGGTTTTGGTAGAGGCAAGTGCCAAGTAAATTGCTGCAAAAGCGATTGTGGGTATGAGGTATGGGAAAAATGACATTGCCTCTACCATCTTGGAAAGTCTTGTCCTTCTGTTTCTTACAACCGAATATCCAATGAACAATCCGGCTGTTCCCGCAAATGCAGAACATGCAAGTGACAGGAGCACAAGTCTTAACAGCGCCATCAGGAAATCCTGTCCAACCAGGATTCCACCAACCATTCCCATCTTATATGCATCCAGATCTTTTCCTATCCAGAAATCCAAAGTCCAATTCGAAACACTGTAGTCTCCCGGAACTCTCTGAATAGTCTGAAGTGCAAATACTATAAGAGGTACTACGGAGAAGCAAACAGTCAGAATGATCATCGCGATTGATATAGGTCTGTTTGCCTTCTTAAGATTAACAAGTGATACCTGACCTGACTTTCCTGTTACTGTAGTAAATGATCTTCTCTTGTTTGTATACTTCTGGTTTATCATTAGGATAATGATTCCGCACAAGATCATGACTGCGGCAATGATGTAGGCCTGTCCCATATATCCTGCATTGATCATGGCTTTCATCTTGCTGGCAAGTGTGTAGAATCTAACTGCACCGCCCAAGAATACCGGCACAGCATATGAAGCAAATCCGCTTGAAAAGACTAGAAGAAATGTAGATAAAAGAGCCGGCATTACAATCGGTAATGTGACCTTTCTTACTATTCTCAGCCTGTTTGCTTTAAGTATCTGTGCAGATTCCTCCAGCGTTGCGTCCATGTTCTGCAAAATTCCGCCGATCAAGATATATGCAAAAGGCGCAAAGTGCAAACTGTTCACGATCACGCAGGGAAACAAGCCATATACAAACCACTGTGGCATACATATTCCAAAAAGCGACTGCATTATTCCCTTGTTGCCACTCATGACATTTGAATTCTGGAAAAGATAGATCCAGAACTGAGCAAGTGTCCACGCGGGCATAAGATACGGGAACATGAACAAGGTTCCGATTATCTTTTTATGTACAAGGTTACTTCTTGTCATAAGCCAGGCTGTTACTCCGCCAAAGATAATGGCCAGGATTGCCCCAAACAGTCCAAGCAAAAATGAGTTTTTAAAAGGAATATAAAAAGAGGTCACACTCCATTCGCTTGGAATGAACAATTTCTGAACATGATATAAGGTAAATGATCCCTTCTTGGCAGTGATCAAAGTCTTCTCAATCCCTGCGTGTACCACGAACATTTCCTTTATCATTGCTGTTATGGGGTATATAGACAGCCCCAGAAAAACACAGAAGAAAAAGACCAGCATACAGTTCGCCGGATTGGAGAAATAGGTCTTGATTCTATTCTTGATCTTCTCCAAATTTATAGCTTTCATACAACCCTCCAAAGACCACATATGGTGGAGAGAATCCCCTCCACCATATGTTAATACCTGTTTCTCTCAGATCAGTTTATGCGTGATGCGATATACTCATATACCTCTGCATAATTCGCTGCAAGATAATCCCCATCTTCAATAACGCAGCGATCCAACCAGTAATCTACTTCCTTATCAAGTCCTGTTGAATCAGGTACTAATGCAATTGATGTATTTGCAAGGTATGTTCCCATGTTGTCTTCGTTGTTCCAAGCTGCTCCGCCTTCTTCTGAAAGAAGATAATTGATGAAAAGAGCACATGTGTAAGGTGTATCAGTATCAGCACAAACCTGTGCATATGTGGGATACATAAATCCCGCAAAGCCTTCGATACCCTTGCCGTCATTTCCTGTTGCTGCAATCTGTAAATTTTCTCTTGCTACTTCGTTGGTTCTAAGCTTTGAGAATACAAAGAGTCCAACGCTTCCAGGCTCACCTTCTGCTATACCGCCGCAAATACCACCATCAGCAGTATATGTATAGTTGCAGTTAGCAAGGAATTTATCAAGGAACTCATAAGCACATGATTTATACTCTGCAGAGTTGTCCCATTCTTTTCCAAAATAAGATTTGTAAGCATCGCTGAGTTTTTTATTCCACTCATCTGAAGTGAGCATGATAAGGAAGTTCATTCCAACAGGCTCATCAGCAGGATTCTTGAAAAATACCTTGTCTTTATATTTGGTCTCTGTAAGCTCCCACACGTTCTTAAGGTCCTCTACGGAAGCATCAGACTTATTTATGAAAATAAGTTTTGATACAAAAAGAATAGCTGTGGGATCCTGATATCCTTCTTCTACAACGCCTTTCAAAGCCTCAGGAAAATAATTGTACAGAAGATCCTCTGAGATAAGTTCATTGTTAACTCTGTATGCGTTCTGTAACAATGCCATATCTGCGCCATCTGCTGCGCTACCAACCTCAGTCGAGAGCTTTGTAAACATATCTGCCTCGCCGATATCGGAAACCTCAATCGTAAGGTCCGGATACTTAGCAAGGAATGTCTCTACTGCTGTTGCTGCAAGACTTGTTGTTGAATAAACCACAGTCTTGTTAGTCTCTCCCTTAGCCTTTTCATAAAGTTCCTCATCTGACATCTTGCTTGCTTCATACAGAGTCTTCTCAATCTCTGTGTCAAATGTAGGTTCCTCATCATCAACCTCATTGCCATCGGCAACAGGTTCTGCGTTTGTCTCATTAACTTCGGCTGCCGGTTCAGCGCTTGTTGTGGTGTCCTTCTCACCACAGCCTGCCAAGCATGAAAAAGTTAACGCACATGCCAATACAATAGCCAATCTCTTCATAGTAATCTCCCTTCCAATAGTAAAATAGTTTTCTCCTAGACCCCTTTAATCTAGATGCCGTTTTTAATGATGTGCTTTATGTTATAGGTCTGCCCAACCAAATAACTTTCGCACTTCTCAATGTAGCCACTCATTGATTTTGTATTTCTTTTCACCTTAAATACCGCTGTGTTTGTCGGCAAATTCATCTGTTTAGCAACATAAGCAGGGCAAATAACGGCTTCCATTCGCTCGTCTGCTTCTACCGGATATAGACCTGTCCTCTCTTTTATCGAAGGATAAAGACCTTTCTCCTGGATCTCCTTCTCTGTAAGATCCTTAAGATACTTTTCCGGAACAAGTGCCTTCTCCCAAGCGTAGATCTCATCCTTGATAGTCCTGGTTCTCACAATCTCAACCAGTTTCTCCCCTTCCTTAAGTTCAAAGAACTCTCTCTTAGAAGGTGAAGGTTCAACAAGGTTAAGTGAAATTAATTTGAACTCAGAAGATATTCCTTTCTGCTTAAGGTCAGCTGATAGAGAATAATTACTCACAAGAGTTGCTTCAACCGAAGGTTTGGAAACGAAAGTTCCCTTTCCCTGTTTTCTCTTAAGGTATCCGCTCTGAACCAACTCCTTAAGTACTTCGCGGACCGTAATCCTACTGACCCCGTACTCTTCGCAAAGCTCGTGTTCGCTTGGAATCTGCTCTCCGGCCTTCCATTCCCCCGAATTAAGCTTCTCAAACAGTACTTCTCTAAGCTGATATTGCAATGAAACCGGTAAGTTGCTGTCTAACATTTTGCCCTCCGTTCAACTTGTTATAACATTATAATAACATTACATTTTTTATTGTCAATAATTTTTTGCAACAATTCTATCCGCTATTTTGTTTATATAGTAGGACAGTATACTAAACTGCCCGAACGGAGGGATACATTATGAAAAAACAAAGAAAGGTAATGTCACTATTATTAGGGATGACTGTGTTTGTCGGCGCACTAAGTGGATGCGGATCTTCAAAGAATTCTTACCAGACAGCACCTACCGAATATGCGGAGTACACAGAATCCGGCTCTGACACATACAATTATGTCGAATATGAGCCGGAAAACACAGAATCCTACGAGAAGCCGGATGAGAACGGTTTCTTTGTAACTCAGACTCAGCCGCTTTCTACATTTGCAGCTGATGTGGACACTGCTTCTTACGCAAATGTCCGCAGGATGATCGAATCCGGATCAGGCGCATCCGACATAAATGCCGATGCAGTCAGACCGGAAGAATTCATCAATTATTTTAATTATGATCTTAATTATCCAAAGGAAAGCGAAAAATTTGGCGTAACCACCGAAATCGCTCCATGTCCTTGGAACGAAGATCATAAGCTAATGTTTGTTGGAGTTAAGGCACAGGAAGTTGAATCTAACGAAGAAATCGTGAACAACCTTGTATTTCTTATTGATGTTTCAGGATCAATGTTTAACGAAGACAAGCTTCCTCTTTTGCAGAAAGCATTTAAGGAACTAATTAAGAATCTTCCTGACGAAGGAACTGTATCAATTGTCACTTATGCAGGTAGTGATACGGTTGTTCTTGAGGGAGAAAGCCTTTCCAACAAAAAGAAGATCATTCGAGCCATAAATGATCTTAAAGCAGGCGGCTCAACCAACGGCGCTGCCGGAATTGAAAGAGCTTATCAGATCGCAGAAGCGAATTATATTGAAGGAGGTAACAACAGAGTTATTATCGCTTCCGATGGAGATATGAATGTTGGTATTTCAAGCCCGGACGAGCTTGAGAAGTTAATCGAGGAGAAAAAAGAAAGCGGAGTATTTCTTTCAGTTCTTGGTTTTGGAACAGGAAACTACAAGGACGACAGAATGGAAAGACTCGCTGACTGTGGTAATGGAAATTATTCATATATTGATTCAATGCTTGAGGCAAAAAAGGTTCTCGTAGAGGAAATGAATTCCACACTTTATACAGTGGCTAAGGACGCTAAATTCCAGGTTGAGTTCAACCCCAACAAGGTTAACTCATACAGACTTATCGGTTATGAGAACAGACTCATGGATGCAACAGATTTTAACGATGACACCAAGGATGGCGGAGAGATCGGATCAGGGCATACAGTCGTTGCTCTGTACGAGATAATCGAATCCGGCTCCCAGTCTGCTGCAAATCTTAAGTATCAGGATTCTGAGAAAAAAGATGACGAAGGTAATTATGCAGATGAATTTGCAACAGTAAATATTCGTTACAAGGAACCAGAAAGTGATACTTCAGAACTTATAAGTGTTGTTGTAAATGATGACGCTGTATCTGAAAGCCCAAGCGAGAATGTAAAGTTCGCCGGATTGGTTGCGGAATTTGCAATGATCCTAAGCGATAGTGAACACAAGGGTAATTCTTCTTTTGAGTACATTATGGATACCTATAAAACCATTGAATCCACTGATGAATATAAAGATGAATTCAATCAACTTGTGAGAATGGTTTCAAAGAACAGTTAATAATATTTTACTTACATGTTATAATCTTCCCAGCGACTAAAATTTTTGGGGAGAATTATGTATATGAAGGCGAAAGCCGAGGTGATTTTAGACAAATACGGAGATAGACTTTTGAGAGTAGCTTACTCATATCTCCACAACATGAGTGACGCTGAGGATATACTTCAGGAAACCCTGATTAAATTTATACAATCAGCTCCTGAATTCAAGGATGAAAACCACGAAAAAGCTTGGCTTATTACTGTGGCATCAAATCTCAGCAAGAACAAGATCAAGTATAACAAGATAAGAGAAGCTGATGAACTTGACGAAGGCCTGGTTGCCAAAAATGAAGAAGATCTTTCTTTTGTCTGGGAAGCAGTTAAATCGCTTCCGGAAAAACAACGTGAAGTTATTCACTTGTTTTACCAAGAAGGATATTCAACCACGGAAATATCAGGCATCCTCGATAGGAAAGAATCCACCGTGCGATCTGATCTGCTACGAGCCAGAAAGCAGCTCAAAAAAATCTTGAAGGAGGCATACGACTTTGAATAAATATAATAAAGCTATGGACGAAATTAAAGTTACAGAAGATATGCGTAGCCGAATCCTCCAGAACATTGAAAAAGAGCTTGGAACCAAGGCTACGGAAGAGGTTCAGACAGAATCTTCTAAGTCCGCTAAGATTGTAGAATTCAAAAGCTTCATCAGAAACGCTGCGACAATCGCTGCGGCACTTGTAGGAACCGTTATCATTTCAAATGTTTTATTTAAACCAGACACAAATACATCAAGCTATTCAGACCACTTTATGGATACAGAATATGCATCCGAAGCTACTGCTCCTGCTTTTGAGGCGGCAGGCGACAACGATTCGTTCAATGATATTTCTGATTATGAGCTTGTGGAAGTTGATGGAATCAGCGTTAAATTTTACGGAAATGATGGCCTTTATTATCAGGCCGAATGGGAAACAGAAGATGGTTCTTTTAGCGTCGACTCTGATAAATCCGAAGGCATCAGTCTTGAGGAAATGAAAAAGCTTGTAAGGGAAAAAATGAAGTAAACCATTTTACATAAAGAGCTTCCGAATACAAATATTCGGAAGCTCTTTTTACGTCTTGTAAATCACCGATGTTGTTTTTTATTTTCCACTGTATATCAATCTTTTTGTTTGATAATATTTTTACTGCTTAAGTACGTTACAAGGAAATATCCGCCGTATATGATCAGCAACATCAAACATGTTATGGCAACGGACTCTGCTATTCCCTTAATTTCATAATCATCAATCACTCTGATTGCAAATTTTATACCTGATACAGAGTGAAGGGCTGCAAGTATAAGCGGCAGTATGAAGAATATACCTGTCTGGCGGAATAAAGATGCAGATATATCTTTTTCCTCTGCTCCCATCTTACGAAGAATCTCGTATCTTGGAATACTGTCAATACTTTCGGATAATTCTTTCAGTGCAAGGATTGCCCCGCAAGCAATAAGGAATATCAATCCCAAGTAAAGTCCTATGAATGCAGCGGTGGCTCCTATTCCAATCGTAGCTCGATATTGATCCTGTTTAGTATTAAGAATTACATTTCCAATTTTATCGGGATTCTGTTTCTGCCACTTCGCATCTACATCTGAATTTCGTTTCTGCTGCATTTTTTCAATTTGGACAAGCCCTTCATCATCATTTGCAACATAATTTCCGCTAAAATTATTTGCGGTGGGTTCTGCCTCGTCAGGAACAACACTATCGGGGACAATAAACAATCCATAATTATGATGAAAACCGCCAACTTCTATAAATCCATCCAGACACTCATCATATTTGGATGTTAAAGTTTTTCCAAAAACAGTGATCTGAGGATTTTCCTTAATTACAACATCCGCGACTTTATTGAAGTCTTTCACATCACATAACATGATATATTGACCATCTTCAAGCTCATATGTTTCTTTTCCGTATAGTTTCATTAGTTCATTGTAATCACTGAGCTTAATGATATCTTCATCATTACTGTAAGCATAATTAGCATATTTCTTCTTTAAATCATCAATATGTGCGCCCAAAAAAGTTGACATTTTAAATGAAGAGTCACCATACAGATAATAATCTACATATTCAGAAAAGCCATCTCTTAAGTTGTAGCCGTTTTTTCTGTATAATTCTTCAAGACTTCCGCATCTCCTCGATCTTATTTCATCGCCCTCGTCGGCGTAATAACAATAGCGTAAAGATGCATCTGCAGGACATCTTGATCGCAGCTCTTCGTTAAGGGAATTTCTTACTGTAAAAGAAGCTGCAAGAGCACATATCGTTAAAAACAACATCAAGCAGATAACTGTCATAGAAAATACCATTGTATTGATGCGGCTACTTATCTGTCTGAAGGTAAAAACGTTAAGTCCACGGAAATATGACTTTTTATTCAAGCTCATGATTCTAAGCATCATGCCAGAGACTGACCAGAAAACGAAGAAAGTCGCTAATGCTCCTATTGCAATATATACACGTAATTTATTTGTATCAATTACTATGGAATTCCATCCGACCTGATAATATGCAAATCCAAGCGCTGCCGCGGAAATAAGGAATACAACCACGCATAGGATAGGATTTCTTGCTTTAATGTTCTCAGATTTACTTCCGCTATGAATGAGATCTATAAGCTTCATTCTTGTCACTGCTGCGCCGTTAAAGATAAGCACCATAAGGTACATTACCGCAAAGAAAAGACATGTAAGCATGATTGCATTGCCTGACACCATAAACTCATATGAAGACATATCCTGTTCAAAAAGCCCGGCGACCACTGCACTCATAAGCTGTGAAAGACCGATTCCCACAACAAGTCCTACCGCCAAAGAAAATATTCCCACAATGATGGTTTCCAAAAACAGTATTGCGGATATCCTGCGTTTACTCATTCCAAGCATCATGTATACAGCAAATTCTTTGTTTCTTCGCTTCATCAAAAGGCGACTTGCATATACGATCAAAAATGCCAGGATAAATGCAACAAACACACTTACTCCCGAAAGGACGGTCTTTAATGCATGTATCACTTCGGAGCCAACAAATACAAGTTTGAGCATTGCAGCCTGTCCGCTGATAGCATTAAACACATAAAAAATTGCTACACCAATTATCAGTGTAAAAAAGTATATGGTGTAATCTCGCATACTTCTTTTTATATTTCTAAAGGGGATTTTAAAGAGCATCGCTTGCATCACCTCCCAGCAAAGTGATCACATCAATGATCTTATTAAAGAATTCTTTTCTGCTGTCTCCTCCCCTTGCTATTTCGTTGAAAATCCTACCGTCCTTAATAAACAGAACTCGGCTTGCGTAGCTTGCAGAGAAGCTGTCATGTGTTACCATCATGATGGTTGCATCAAGCTCACGGTTGAGGAAATTAAATCGCTCAAGGAGCATTTTGGCTGACTTAGAATCAAGTGCGCCTGTAGGCTCATCCGCGAGGACTAATTGGGGACCTGTTATGATAGCACGGGCAGAAGCAACTCTTTGCTTCTCACCACCTGACATCTGATAGGGATATTTATTTAAAACCTCTGTTATGCCAAGCTGAGCAGCAACTGCCTTAATCCGGGTGTCCGGATCTCCGGATCTCTTTTTCTGAATAGAGAGTGCAAGAGCGATGTTCTCATAGGCAGTAAGGGTATCAAGAAGGTTAAAATCCTGGAAAATAAATCCAAGCTTTTCCCTTCTGAATTTATTGAGCGCCTTCCCCTTTAACGTTGTAATATCCTTACCTTCCAGATAAATGTGTCCTGCCGTAACGCGATCGATGGTTGAGATGCAATTTAAGAGAGTGGTCTTTCCACTTCCTGATGCACCCATGATTGCGACAAATTCTCCTTTGTCAACAGTAAATGAAATATCATCGATAGCCTTAGTAAGGCTGGACTTACTTCCATAATATTTTTCTATTTGTTTTACATTTAGTAATTCCATAAGAGCAGTTCCTTTCCTTTTATACTGTCTTCACTTTACAGGAATTTTCTTCACCTGTCTTTTTTCTAATCTTACGGAACATTACAATTTTGTAATCTTAGCTCATTTTATAAAACTCATTCCTTGCAAATGTAATCTGAAACTCCGTATATTCATTTTCTTTGGAGGAAACGCTGATCCCATGTCCCAGGCGGTCGCACAGGTTTTTTACAATATACAGCCCCATTCCGGTTGACTCTGAATTACTTCTTCCGTTATGTCCGGTAAAAGATTTTTCAAAGACGTAAGGAAGATCTGCTTCCACAATACCTATTCCGTTATCTCTGAAGTATAGTATGACATTTGAATCCACTTCCTTAGCTTTTACAGATATTTCAAGTGGTCTTTTGACAGAAGCGTATTTCATACTGTTGGCCATAAGCTGACCTACTATGAATTCAAGCCACTTCTTGTCTGTCATAACCTCTCTATCAAGTCCGTAAGTTGTAAGATTTCCGCCGGATAGCTGTAGTGCCTCTCGATTTCTTACCGCTACATTAGAGAAGACTTTTTTGAGAGATACTTCTTTTATGTTATAGTCCTTCTCTGCATTTTCGCTTCGCGCGTAATAAAGCACGTTATCAATACAATCATCGATACGCTTGATCTGAACATTTACCTTATCACTAACAACTCCCAGATTGTTATGGCTGATAAGCCTCAAACTTGCAACAGGTATCTTGGCTTCATGTACCCACAGTTCAATATATTCCCGGAAATCTGATGCCTTCTTTTTGTATTTGTTGACATTTTCCACCATGGATTTATTACAGGAATACAAAGTGTCGCATAAAAATTTTCCTTCATAAAAATCCGGTTCACTCAGCATTTCCGAAAGAAAATACTTCTGATCAAGCTCCTCTGTTGTTTTTCTTATGATGTTATAAAAGTTCTTCCTGCGATTCAGATTCCATATTTCATGAGAAACAACCGCCATAATACTAATAACTGTCACAACAATGATGGGTTGCCCGCCAACCTTATACGCCAACAAAAATATTATGGTAATAGCATGGCAGATTGCCCAAATGAAATATGCAATTAGTCTGTCCTTCAAATAATCACGTATTGTCATATCAATATATACCCCTGCTTTTTCCTGGTCTCTATAGCGTCCTGTAACCCCAAATCTGCCAGCTTGTTTCTAAGTCTGCTGATATTAACGGAGAGTGCATTGTCATTTATATATTCATCATTGTCCCAAAGTACGGTCATAAGTTCATCACGGGATACAATCTCTCCTTGATGATCAAGAAGTAATTGAAATATTAGCATCTCATTTTTTGTAAGCACCTGCTCCTGATCACCTTTTACAAGACTCCCCTTTATACTGCTTACAATGACTCCTTTGTATTCCTGCAATTGTCCGCTTTTAACACTTCGCTTCAAAACCGCAGCAATTCTCAAAAGCAAAATAGTCGGATTATATGGCTTTGTTATATAATCATCCGCCCCATAACTCATTGATACGACTTCATCTATATCTCCGGCGCTGCTTGTAAGCATGATAACGGGTGTATCATACTTTTTTCTGAATTTCTGTAAAAGGACCTCTCCGTTTTCCTTAGGAAGATTAATGTCCAGCAAAATAAGATCCGAATTAGCGGATATCATTTGCGAATATACGTCAGAAAAATCTTTAACACTCCGTACTGAATATCCTGACTTTTCCAGAAGTAGCGACAATTCTTCGCACAGCGCCTTATCATCTTCTACAATCATTATTTTATTCATATATATCTCTCCTTAATAAGCCGATTTTGAAATCTATATTTGTAAAAGTATATTTTCAATATTGTATCTCTTTTTGGATAATGTCTACCAAACTGCTGATTGCTTTACTTACATGTTTATCCTTATGCACAAATATTTGTGAGTAAATTGGAAACGCATTGCCTCTCCAGTCCAGTCTTACCAGGTGCTTGCTCTCCACTTCTCTTTCAGCTGTCATATCCGGAATAAATGCAACGCCAAGACCATTTGATGCAAATTGCTTAAGCACTTCCTTACTGCTTGTTTCAAGAAGAATATCAGGCTCCACCTCGTTTTGTGATAGATCTGTAAGAAGCATCTGCCTGAAGCTGCAATTATGTCCTGTCAAAAGAAGCGGATAATCCGCCAGGTTCTTCTCTTTTATCCTTTTCCCTGCAAGGGGATGCTCCGGCGAAACAAAAAATCCAAGTTTTTCTTTTTGCCTATACAACATTGTAAGACGCCCATCTTCTATATACGGATTTAGTGTGTAAACCAGATCAATCTCGCCTTTTTGAAGCATATCAGGAAAAGTATCATGTGTGACAAACACAAGTTGAATATCAATACCCGGTACTTCTTTTTTATATTTCATCAAAACTTTCGGCACGCGATTATAACAAAGCGATTCCGAAACACCTATTTTTAATACCCCTGTGGGCTCTTCTTCATCAGATATTTCAAGATGAATCTCCCGCTCCAGTTGAAGCATTTTTTTCGCATACGCAATAAGCCTCTCGCCCTGGGAAGTAAGTACAATAGTCTTGCCCAATCTCTCGAAAAGCTGACAGTCCAGTTCTTCCTCAAGCAGCTTGATCTGAGTAGTCACCGTAGACTGCGCATATCCCATATTGTTAGCCGCAGCCGAAAAACTACCAAGCTCTGCAATCTTTAAAAATGTACTTAACTGCGTTATTGTCATAATCGATTCCTCTGCCCTATCCAAAAATATTGACTTAGTTAATTCAATATTTTTGAATAATCCATTCATTTATTTCAATTATACAGATGAATGGGTTTGAGCTATTATACATTTATACTTAAGCAAATGCAAGGAGGTACTTCAGGTGAATGAATTATGTATGATCATCAAAAATACCGTAAGACCAAATTTCAGAAACATACGCACTTCGATACTGACATATGATAGAAATGCTCTCTGTGTTGGTGCACCTTGCTGGAGATGGGTCTATCATGCGCTTCATTCTGCAGACAAATGGTTTATCAATCCATTTGTATATGAAGAGCCCTCCTTCCATCAAGCAGGTATGGATAATCCGGAGAATCCTACAAATGTTGTTCTGTCCGATGAAGATCTTCTACGATATCTGGATGAAATAGAAAAAAAGACGTTGTCCTATCTGGACTCTCTGACAGATGAGATGTTATATGAAAAACCCGAGAATTGCATATACACCAGAATGGAACTGGTTTTAAGACAGTACCGGCATTTATCCTTCCATACCGGAATGTTAAACGGCCAAACCGCCGTTGCCACAGGAAGTTTTCCCGTATGGATATCCGATATGGATAAATTTGTCGATGATGGAATATTATTTGGGCGATACAGAAAATAAAACAGCATAAGAGCCCTGAATTTCTTCTTTTAGAAAAACAGGCTCTTATGCCGATCACCCTTTGTCCTGTTCATGTTAATAAGATATTCCGATGTTAATCATATATACATCTGCTTTCTCATTTTCAAACTCAAAACTTCTCTCATATTTTCCGCCATTTTTGGTTATCGTCTTTACAGAAGCTTCATTTGATCGTTCTACCGAAAGCTGAACCTTATCCATTCCTATCTGACGAGCATGTTCCAAAACGAGCTTCAACATTTCCGTTGCATATCCTTTTCGACGTTCCGAAGGTCTCACACTGTATCCGCAGTTTCCAAAGTCCTTTAGAAAATCATTCAGCTCATGACGAAAATCAATGATACCAACGATTCTGTTGTTTTCATCAAAGGCAAAAAATGTATCGGTAACCACCCACGACGGATTTACCGTATCGGAAGATGTGTTGTCCGTTACGGACTTAAGCCACTCATCGTATGAGTCTGTATGATCCAGCAACTCGCTCCCGTTTATCGTTGTCTCGCCGTTATCAAAAAACTCCTGTTTAAAGCTTATTGCCTCTTCTTCATATTCTTTTATAGGTCTTTTAAGTGTTATCATCTCTATTCTCCTGTAAGCTGTTTCCTTATATGATTTGCGATAGAGCGAAATGTCTTCGGCTTCATTGGTATGATCCTACTCCACATTCGCACGCCCTGATAGGAATACAGGATTACATTGACGATTTCATCTACATTTACATCGTGAAACTCTCCTTGCTTAATCCCATATCGGATAAGTTTTTTCCATTTTTCTTCTGCGCTTTGGTTGAATCTCTCCATCACATTGGAATCTACAGTGTCCGCATACTCATATAAGGCAATACTTAACGAGTCTTCAGGATGCTTCATTTCATCTTCCATCATGTCCAAAACCTTTTTTAGAATCTTCATAGCAGAAGTACCTTTTTTTATTTCTTCCTGAAAATCTATTGCACTCTTTTCCGTTATCTTTGCAAGTAATGCCTCAAACAGCTCATCTGTTCCGGAAAAATGGCTGTACAAACCACCACGACTCATGCCTGTGACTTCACAAACATCTTTCATAGTCACCTGCTTGAACCCCTTTCTTGAAAAGAGTTCATACGATGCATCAATGATAGCTTCTCTGGTTTTTTCTCTCTTTGCCGGCATTTTCAATCCCTTTCTTTTTTCGACACCTGTGTCTATTTTAGATTTTAGACACTCGTGTCGAATTTGTCAACGCAATAATAAAAAAGCAGTAAGTGTACTTACCGCTCTTTCATCCTTGAGTATTATTATCATGCGCCAATTCAATGGCGTGCTTCATTCCACTGCCCATTATCGTAATAAATAATTCCGTTATAGGTTTCCTTGCCCATACCGTCTTCCTTTACTGCACATTCAACCTTTATGGCATTTTTACTTTTACCATCTACCTCCACTGTAGTCTCTTCCTCATAGAAAGCGTTCTCATCAACTTCTGTGATTCCGGTATTGCCTGGGAATAATTGCTCTACTTTATTTTCATAAATATCTGGATGAACCTTGTATACATAGAGTAATGTATGTTCTCCAAGAGTATTTGAAAAGATGATATGGAATACATATTCTTCTTCACCATCATTATCCATATCTTTTTGATTCATAGACTCCACATAACTAGGGGGACAAATATCAAATTTCTTAGTAATTCCATCTGTAAAAGTAAATTCAATTGTTGCATCATCTGCCCAATCTTCGGAGTCATGCCAAGCGACTTTACTTAACTTTGAATCCAAAGGTGACTCCTTCACCTCATTATCGACTGATTTATTATCAGAAGTATCATTTTCGACCGATTCTTCATCAGATGCACCGTTGTTGGCCGATTCTTTATCCGAAGTACTATTATCGACTGACTCTTCATTAGAATAACCGTAGCTGGCAGGTTCTTTATCAGCAGCGCCAATATGGCCACAACCCATGGTAACAAGTGACATGGCAATTAAAAGTGAAAGCAATTTAGTTCTATTTTTCATAAGTTTATCTCCTCAAAATATTTTGTCAGTAATACTACCGTCTCGACGTCGTTTTCGTAGAGCAACACCTTGCCGCCTTCAACGTCATAATCTACGAGAAATTAAAATCTGATTCGCTTTAGGATGCTTCAAATTCGGATCATTTTGCTATTCGCATAAACAGATGTGTTTCATCTTCTCCTGCAAGTCGGGCTCCGTTTTTCTTCATGACCTTTTGGGAAGCGATATTATCTTTATTTACCCGCAAATATATCTCGCCCTCCGGGATAATTTCCTTTGCGATCTGAACCGTAAGTCTTAATCCTTCCGTTCCATATCCTTTACCTCTGGCTCTTTTTAAAATACTGTAACCGATATGGCCCGCACCGGTTCGAAGCGCTTCCGTAAGATGATGTCTGATCCTGAACTCTCCGACAAGACGTCCATCATCCCACAGATAATAATATGTTTCAGGCACAAACCATTCAGGCATATTTACCGGATGTTCATATGAGATCAATGCAGGAAGTACTTTTTCTATATATTCATCATATGAAACACCATAATATGGGTTGGTCAGTCCATTCTCGTCTGCCGGCAAAGCCGTTGTGTATTCCCATTGGGCAAATGCATCCTGTGTGTTGATTTTTCGTAGCTCCATACTATCTTCATCCTTATCCAGTGTGATCGTTCTTTCCCGGGTGTTGCTCATTTTCTGCAAAAGGCACACCGTTTCGACGTCGTTTTCGTTGAGCAACACCTTGCCACCGCCTTCAGCGTCATAATCCATGTAGAATTTAAGCTCATGCCAAAAAAATGATACTTACTTCATGATTCCGCCATGGAAATAGCATTCGTATACTTTTACGTTGTTGCAATAGATCTCTTCATATCCCTGAAACCAGGAAAAATCTCCTGTAACGCTGCATTTATATGTATATTCACCTGACTGATAATACTCCGGTCCCCGGTATGGCATTTTTTTATCCGCTTTACGAAGTGCTTCTTTCAAGAAATCACCACTGAATTGCTGTTCTAACACCCTGCCAAGATAATTCATTGCATACTGTATTTTGCCATCAACCCAGATTGCTTCTTCTCCGGCAAACTTTTCACCACCAACATACGTGTCATGATATATATATGGTCCACTGCTATATGAAAAGTCGTGAGAATCTATCCTTGTAGAGTCTGTTTCATTCATATAAGCAGCATAAGTATTCACGTTGGCCTCAAGCCTGAACTCGATCAGCTTGCTTATATCGCTATCCTCAGTATTCTCGTAACTAACCATACACTCCTGATCTCGGACCAGATAATCCACAGTGACATTGAACAGATTACTTATCTGAATAAGATTACTAATGTCAGGATACACCTGGCCTGATTCCCATTTTGCAACCGCCTGTCTTGAAACAGCAAGCTTTTCTGCAAGGTCTTCCTGAGTCATTCCCTTACTCTTGCGGATCAATTGTAGCTTCTCTGAAAAAATCATACTCATCACCTCCAAGACCAATATACAGTTTCTCATAGCTGTTATACATTAGCCATTGGTTGCTTTTTTGCTACTTTTTTTATACATTGTATCAAATATCCTGCCAAACTTCTCATCTGTATCTTTTTGATATTCCAACTGCTTCAGTTGGATAGCATTAATCTTCTCAAACATTAGGGCATTATTAGCAATGAAGTGACACATCTCCTTAATTTGCTGTTTGACATTTGCAAAAGTACACACTAATATCTCTATCGGATAACATATTTGAATGATCACACTTTTTTACATATATACAAAAGATGATTGGTGTTTCCAAGCAATTCTCTTTTTTCAGAATGTGACATATACCAATCTGAAAGTTTCTTAAAGTCATCCTCTGAGATTGAAAAATCAGCCCGGTGCTCAACTGGTTCGATAAGCCCATCCACACCAGTCGTCGTAATACACGTTACATTTTTAGTCTTAAATAGATCCTCAAATTCTGAAATATCATAACCGGTAAAGAGCTGTTCTTTAAAATGTCTAACCTTATTATCATTTGTGAAATTCTCTGCCTGTCCCAGAGACCAGTTCCCATAAAAGTAATTAGAATACATGATTGCATACACGGATATAAATGCAAACATTATCACACCGCCAGGTTTGGTTACCCTGATAGCTTCATCGATTGCCTTATTAACTTCTTCTTTTTCATATAGGTGATATAGGGGA
>JAEEGJ010008980.1_pt1 | contig 27147 bp, 19 predicted proteins | sample 8958761 | NCBI WGS metagenome assembly JAEEGJ01 (sample SAMN16246546, study PRJNA631951) | gut metagenome | biome: gut microbiome; feature: rumen; material: RS-attached | host: Bos | place: Iran: Karaj | collected 2018-10 | reverse complement strand
TTCATGTATTTTTTCATTCCATGTTCCTCGCAGAATAGATAGTTGTTGTAACTGCCATAACCTGCGTCACCAACAGGATATTCCGGCCATACCTTGTATCTGTCATAAAAGCTCTGCATCAATGGCTGAAAGCAGTCTGCATCTGATGCATATTGAAACGCTTTGTAGGTCGCTATGTATTCATCACATACTGCTATCTGAAAATTGTAAGCCGGAAGCAGCTGGTCATTTCCCATGTAGTCTTTTTTTACTCTCATGAATGTTGCATCAGTATCTGTTTTAGAGTAACTGTTTCTGCGTTCTCCACAGACAGATATGTGGTGCCCGTAAGTCTTCAGACGCCTTGTATACTCAATGAGAAGATCATAATATCTCTGTTCCTGTGTCTTCCTCTTACCTTTACCGTATACGAATCCTTTTGGATCAATACCAGTCACAGAGAGATATTTATCTATGATCATCTCAAGATAATCTATCGCATATTCTTCACGAGTCTCTATTCTGACCTGATGATATATCAGTACCTCTGCATTTATCTCTTTAATGAGTTCCGTTACCCTGGCATTAACTGTGTTTTTGCTCTTCAGACAGGACTTTTTCCATACCCATGTGTACTTATTTGCATTTGCCTCTACTTTTGTTCCATCAAAATATACATGTGACAGATCAGTGTTCTGCATTGCAAATATATAGGCATTTATCTCTCCAAAGATCTCTTCTATGCTATACTTTAGATAATTATTGATGAAATTTGCTATGGTCATATGACTCGGTGCTTTCATTTCACCAAGCATCCAGAGGAATCTTATGTCTGTTTTACATAACTTTTTTATTTCACGCAGCGATACATATCCGTATTCCATAAATGCAAACAGTGTTATTCTTAAGAGAGTTTCCAGATCAAATTGTGGGCGACCTGTCCTGCAGTCCTTCTCTGCAAGATATTTCTTTAGGTCAATTTGATCTAAAACTTCAACAAAAGAATACACTGAGTCGTTTATATCTATAATTCTTTCATAATCCACTGGTAATATCAGTTGGATTGGTTTATAATAGTTCTCAGTGGTTATCATTTCTCACAATTTGATTATATCACTAAAACAGCTGCACGCAAGTTATTGTTGTGCAGTTTGTTTTTTTGCTATAAAATTTGGGGCCTCTTTACGAGGCCCCTCCTTCGTTTGGGGGACTGAGTTTTTTACAGCCCCTGTTTTCATGCCCTCATTGGTGAGGTGAAACCGCATGGCTAAAAGAATCAAGGGCATCACGGTCGAGATCAACGGTGATACGGCCAAACTGTCGAAAGCATTGGAATCCCCTTACGGCTGTCGTATAGATAATGGCACCGCGATTATAATCGAGGAAGAAGCCGGTTGCATACGGCAGATAGATCTAGTGATCACAGCCGGTATATTTATAGGTAAGGTGAATATTAATTTTCCCAAAAGATGAAGTCGACCTGAATTGAATCAGAGCGCCATTTTTGTTGCAATATTACTTTGTTAGCAAACTGTTTAAAAGCCCCACATATTTTAAGCCAAACAGAATTATACAAGATGTCTTAGGATATTACAAATTTGCTTCTTTTGTCGAGACATAACCATCATCGTCATGAGTTGAAGCTATATAATAACAAGACACATTTTCAAGAGATAAGCCTTTGAACTCCTCTGCTGTAATATTAATGATCAGGTCATTGTATTCTTCATTGTAATCATATTTGATGTTTTGCTGTTTTAGCTGTTCGATGGCTTCTTGTATGATTACTTTTTTGTAAGCTTGGTAAGCATTATTTGCATCCGTTAAAGCGGTGTAAGGTTCAGTGCTAAAGTCTGCAATATCAGCTTCTACTAGATCTTTTAAGAATTCACCGTTTACTATATATTTAGCAAGGAATTTCTCTCCATAAAACTCACGCTTTTGCTCATAAAGCTCTTTCGACCATCTTATCCCATTAGGAGTTCCTGTTGTGTACAATATCTCACCATATTTCAATTTGTCACCGTCTAAAAGAATCTGATGCAGCTTTTCATTAAGCAAGTTACTGTAGCTTATTTCTTCTCTGTATTCTGCCATAGTTTTTCCGTTATATTTATATTGCTCAGTGCTATTAAATCGTGGAGATACAGCTATAACAGTTTTTTCATCTGTATTTTTACTCAGTACTGTGTACAATTCAGAAGAAACAGGTTTTCCGTTCCATTCATTTGTCGTCTTCACTGTCTTCTCTGAATTATTTAAGTATTCAGAAAAACTTAGATTTCCGCCGACAGATACATATGCATAATATGCCAGTACCATTGACGCATCTACTGCATTTATTAATCCGTCATTGTTTATGTCCTGTGCAGAAAGTTCGCTTACAGAAGGCTTGTCCGATGATGTGGAATATTTCGCGTAGTTGGCGAGAATTATAGAAGCATCAACAGCGTCTATAATATTGTTGCCGTTTGCATCACCTTTTTGAATCTGTGTACTATCGTCAAAATTAAAACCTGTCATTGATAAATCAAGACATTGTATCAGATTTCCGTCAATACCAAGTCCTGAAATGTATTCAGTCATCTGTGTATAATCATCTCTCGATTGAGCAACAACTCGTATCTTTTTAACATCGTTTTCTTCATATACCCTAGCATATCCGTAGGGCGAGTTTCTGGACATATAATAGTTTATTCCCGCTTCATAGTCATCTATTGTAAGAGTACCGCTAAAATCATAGCCTGTCCCATGAGGGCCAAAGTCTATTGTTACACCTTCTGTATCAAGCTGAGTTACATATGCTCTTATCTGCGTATCATACTCCTCGGGATAGCCTATGCCTACTCTTCCATCTGAATAAAAAGTAATTCCATAAACAGAGTTATTCTCCATATAATACGATACAGCTTCCGCTATCTTCAGTGCAGCACTTTTTTCCTTGTCGTAATAAGGTATCTCTCCATCTATACGAAACGAATCAAAGTCAGGGCGCAGCTGTAAATAATTCAGTGCTGCATTACGCGCAGCCGCATATTCTTTTTTGTCGGTAAGCTTGCATCTTATGATGCAGTCACAGGCGATACTGTTCTTCTTTGTACTACCTTTTTCATTAACGGAGAGACGATCTGTGAATACGGTAACATCAAAATACTCCTCGGGCAGAGCAAGAGAGCTCTTTATCATTTGTTCGTTCCATATGCTATTGCCCGCACCATACATCTGGCTTCCATTATCCATAGGAGGACATTTCTCAAGAAGTCCCTCAACTGTCTGATCTGAGAGATAAGCATCAGAGAAAATCAATACTTCCCACCAATGTGCAAACACGTACGCTGCATCATCACCCTGACCGTAGACATAATAGCCCTTTTCCTGTGTCAGGCCTTTTTCAGCGAAAAGTGCAAGTACTTCTTCCGTTGTCATAGCAAAAATATCGTCAAAGGTATATTCAATCTCAGGGAGCTGATACGATGAAGGTGCATCAACTGAACCCGACTGCTCTTCATTATTTGTCATTTTTCGGATAAAAGCTTCGATATCATCTTTACGAATATCAATAAAACCATTTATGGCTTTATCCTTATAAAACCATACAATCGAAGGCGGTTCATCCGGATTTCCTCCAACACTTAGACAAAATCCATCTTCAAGAGTGATAAAAAGAGTACAGAAAGCTCCTGTGTTGCTCCATTGGGCTTCATATGGTCCGAAATCAGCCCAAGATAGTTCAGCTCCTTTTTTCGCAAGCTCTTTGACATCGGAAAGTGTCATTTTCTTTGTGCCGTTTGTAACGAGCTCGTAACCGCCCTCTGATGACTCGGCAAAAACATTCTCAGCCATACCGGCAGAAGTAAATGGACACGCACAGCACATTACAGCTGTGACCATAGCGATAAGCCCCTTGTTTTTCATAAGATCACTCCTTACTTTTTTATTCTTTAAAAGGCAGTTTCCTTGTAAACGGTATCTGTTCTCCTTTTTTTATTGCAACAACTATATCATCGGATTCAAGTATTGTATAGAACTTTACTGTCGGATCGTCATGGAAAATGCCTTCAAAATCTGTACCATAACCGAGAAATTCATCAAGAGTATACTCATTTTTTCCGTCATCCCCACTGTCATCAGTTCCAATATAGTAGTAAACAACTCCGTCAATGTAAACTTTTGAGAAAACCCCACCCATGTTATTACCGCCTGAAGCAGTTGTCACAGGATGAGAATTATTGCTATTTGATTGTGCAGTTGTACTGACACTGCTTTGAGTTGTCATTGTAACGGTCACTGTTGTTTCGATAACAGAAGTTTGCTGAGTGGACGGTTCTGTCACGGGAGCAGCAGTGGTTTCGATCATATCCGCCACGGTTGTTTCGGTACTTTCAGTACTTGTGCTCGTTTCAACAGCGGAAGTTGTGGCTTTTTCAGTCGTATGCGCTGTAGTAGTTCTGACTGTTTTTGTGCCTGAAACTGTTGCTGCTGAATTGATGTGTGTTGATAATGATGTTGTCACCTCGGAGCTTGTTGTAACTTCTTCGCCTATATCAGGATATGACGGGATATTCGGAATGTTTTTCGAGTAATTCCAATAGCCTAATCCAAGCCCTGCAGTTAGAACAAAACAGGCAAAAACAGGAACAGCCCGTATGATAATACGTTTTTGTCTTTCTTTTTTTTCACGATGTTCGTTTCGTTTGGAAAGAACACTTTGATACATCTCATAATCATTCTTCATATTCAAAGCCGCTCCTTTCCAGTTCAGATCTCAGCGCCTTTTTAGCGTTGTACAGCAAGGTCTCTATCTGCCTTTTCGATTTTTTCATTATCAGGGCAGTCTCCTCATTGCTGAATCCTTCAAAAAAGGAAAGATACAATACCTGTCGGTATTCTGCTTTCAGGCTGTGCAAAGCCTTATGAACTGCTCTCTTTTGTTCGCTTTTTATGTAATTGCTTTCGATATTTTCCTCGTCGGAAAGGTATTCCTGCGATTCCAGCGGAACGATGCTGAAGCTTGCGTGCTTTCGCAGATGTTTCGCGGTAATATTGCGGCCTATGGCATAAAGCCACGTCTTGAAGGAGCTCTTTCCCGAAAACTTCGGACATTTTATTGCAAGCTCTGCAAATGTGTCTTCTGTAAGCTCTTCTGCCGTGTGGATATTCTGCACGAAGCTGTTCAGATAAAGTATCAGACCTGTGCGGTATTCACTGATGATCTCAAGCAAGGCTTCATCATCGCCTTCAAGGAAACGGCGGTAGCTACTTGCACCGTTATCCATGGGGAGCTCCCTCCTCTCAGAGATATTGATTTATCCCTTTCACTTATTAGTACCATAAATTTGAAAAAACTCAAAGCAATTTCAAAAATAATTTATTTTTAACTATTATAGCATGAAACTATGTTCCTTGCAAGGGCTATTATGATAGTTATTTTGAATGTGTTGTAATTTATATTCTTTATTGCAAAAGGAAACAATTTAATTGAACGGCTTACATCAATATGTGTATGCGAGCCGTGCTGGTCTGTACATTTTTGTGTGATATAGCTTCAGCCTATAACTCAGGATAAATAAATACGATAAAAAAGGTGTTGCTAAAATGGCAACACCTTTATACAATTTTTCTCAAATCTAAAAAATCAGATGCAGTCCCAAAACGGGACTGCACTAAACTTAGGACGTCATATCAAGGCGTTCTTTTTTAAAATAAAAGAATATATGGCATTAGAATTTTAAATTCGTTTTGAACAATTTATCTGTACAGGAAATTGAAAGTGTGAATCCATTTGCAATGGCAACTCGTTCAGCTATTGCAAGCCCCAGCCCATTTCCTTCGATATTGCTTCTTGCTAAATCACCACGTACAAATGGACGCTTCAGCTCTGAAGTATCAATTTCTTCTATTACTGGGTTGGTGACTATCATATTTTTTTTGCCAATTTCAATTTTAATCATACCATTATTAGGCGTATATTTCACTGCATTGGCGACCAGATTTTCTATTATTGTTTCCATAGCTGCCCTTTCTGAATGAATTCTGGCACTGCCACTTATACTATATACTATATTTTTTTCTTGAAGTAGAAGAACATATTTACTGAGTATGTCTGAGACCATATCATTCAATTGGACTATTTCCTTTGAGACTATTTTTCTGTCAATGTGATTAAGATATATTATTCTGCTGGTAAGTGAATCTATAAAAGATACATTATCTAGAATAGAACTTAAAAACTCTTTTTTTTCTTCTTCAGTTAGTTTCACGTTCATTACAGTTTCTGAGTAACCGCTAATTGCCATAAGGGGGGTTTTAATATCATGAGCAAGATGATCAGTTAGATCACGCTGATAGTTCTCAAAAGCATAGCGTGACTTGTTGCGCACATTTTTCTGCCATGCCCACATCATTGCAAATATTAGGGAAATGACTCCAAATATAGCTACTACTAGCCAATAATAGTCTTCCATAATTGTTCCTTTAAGAACAAAATTGTAGTACAAATTTAATGTGCATTGTTCACTGCCAAGATAAACAGGCGTTTGCATAAAACAATGATATTCGTTAAATCCGAACCATTCATTAGAAAATGTTTCGCTTTTTACATATTCACTTACTTTTTCTTGATTGGAATCAAAACATTCCCATGAAGCTCCATGTAGCACAGCCACCATTTCTTTAGGATAAACCTCTCCATCCTTCTGCTGAAAAGAAATAAGGTCATAATTCTCATTGTCCAAATTGATTAAAATATGTTTTGTTTCTAACTGGTCAGCATGAACAAGGTTAATGTCTGCTTCGTGAGGAATAAAGCTGTGTGTTGTATTATCTATGTAAGCGCTATTGATGTTCAATGATACAGAAGTGAGAACGTCAGGCTGTTTATCTTTAAGGAATTTGTAGTATTCATCATACAAATAATTCACTTCAGGGAGGTTTATCTGTTGTTGATCGCAGGTATATTCTCCATTATAATTATTATCCGCGTCATAGGAGAAATAGGCTATAAATTTTGCCCGGCTTGTTGCTACGGTTCTACCATACTTATCTACTATCGCAGAAATGGCATAATTATTTGAATTCCCAGAATTAGAATTTATATTTAAAGTCCTACTATAATGTTGATATATAAAGGCTGGAATCAGCCCATATAATCCCACAGAGTATTCTGTGTTCATACTCATATTTCCAGAAATGTTTCCGATTGTCTTGCCCTCTGCATCACATTCTGAAATATTAGCAGTAATCATTCTTGTTCTATCAGTTATATATTCTATAATGTCATTTGTTATCTTATTCCTAAGAACCACTTTAAAGATATTAGCAAATATTAATGTGATAATTATAGCTACACAGCTGGATTTTAATAATAATCTAAAAAAAGTTGTTTTTTTCTGAGTACTGAAATTCATCTCTCTTTTCATAATATCCTCTTTTCATTATCTGTAAGCTTATATCCTCTGCCAAATACCGTATGGATCTGACTACCTGCACTTCCCAATGCTTTTCGTAACCGTTTTATTTGATTATCCACAACACGATCTACACCAAAATAATCATCTCCCCAACCCTTATTCAGCAATGTATCGCGATCAATTACACAGTCTTTATGTTCCATCATATAATATAGAATTGCAAAGCTTTTTTGAGTTAATTCAATTTCCTGTTCCTTCACATAACAAGTTAGTTTTTTAGTATCAAGTTTAATCGTTCCACATGTAAGAATGGTATCATTCTGATTTTGGGTACGCTTTACAAGCGCAGAGCATTTAGCATAAAGCACCGAAAGTAAGAACGGCTTCACGATATAATCATCACAGCCGAGAGTGTAGCCATGTAGTATATCATCCTCACGTCCTTTGGCTGTTATGAATATTATAGGTATCTTACTATTTTGACGTATAGCACGGCAAATTGTAAAACCGTCTGTACCAGGAAGCATAATATCTAGTAAAACCAGTGAATATCTATTAATTTCTTCTTCAATCTTTTTCAAAGCATTATTGCCATTATTAATAGTCATTACTTCTGCTCCTTGATCATTGAAAAACTTATGAATGATTTTACATATGTGCAAATCGTCTTCTATCAACAATATCTTCATTATCGAGACACTCCTGTTCTTTTTTATTTGATTTTATTATATCATGTAATTGTGTCAATTTTATATCACTTTTTGCCTATGATTGTATTTTTAGAAAAAATAGTATGATATAAGGATCAGTTCAAGATAATCTTCAAAATATCTAACAGAACGATTTGTTCTTGCAGGAGCTAATCTTAACTTTCTCAGTCCCGAAACAGGACTGAGATATACCTTCTTCTAAATAGTCGGTAATTCCACAATTTAGCTGGGGTGTCTAAAAATGGCCACCCCTTGTTTTTTAGACTAACATATAAATACATGAATCAAAATAGATCATATTGGAAGGACGAAACAGGGGTGTTGCCATTTGGGCAATACCTTTGTTAAATTGTCGATATGTGTTTATAACACAAATAATTCTACGTATTAAACAAAGGCATCTTGCATTTATTGTGCAGGATGCCTTTTATGTTGTTTTGCTATTGACAGTAAACATATTTATGATTTAAAATGCAAGTATAATATTTTTATTAACTAAATCCATAATACAGCTTATTTTGGTCAAAACAAAAACATATATAAATCTACTTAGACATTTGATGGTTTAGAGTTGTATAATAAGTGAAAGAAGTAATCAGATCATTTCTTGGACAAAGGAGTCATATATGGATAACGGTGCAAGTAGCTACCTCCGTTTTCTGAATGGTGATAATGATTGTTTTGTTAACCTTGTAAAAGAGTATGGTGACGGATTGATATTATTTCTGAATTCAATAATAAGGGATATCCACATTGCCGAAGAAGCAGCAAATGATACTCTCATGAAGTTGTATATAAAAAAGCCACAATATAAGAATGAGTATTCATTCAAGACATGGTTATATACCATAGGTAGAAATGTTGCTCTTAATTATCTTAAAAAGCTTAAACGACATAAATACTCTCCCTTAGATGATTTTTCGTATTTTTCAGATAATATTGATCTTGAATCTGAGTACATACAAGATGAACAAAACCTTCTTATCCACCAGTGTATCAAAGCCTTAAATAAAGACTATGCACAGGTATTGTTTCTCATTTATTTTGAGAACCTTTCACATACCGAAGCGGCACAAGTCATGAACAAATCGCAGCGTCAGATAACACAACTGTTGTATTGCGCTAAAGAAGCTTTGAAGGAAGAAATTGGAAGGAGGGAGATAGATGGACAGATTTGAAAAATGGGCTGAGTATATTATGCAGCACGGAGACAAAATCTTAGAAAAGAAAAAGCATAGAAATATGCTTCTAAGAAGAGTATCATTCAGCTGCGCAAGTGCGTTTGCGGTTGTAATTGTCGGATTTTTCGTATGGAAGTCAACTCCCCCTAAAATAGAACTACCGTCCGAAACAATAATATCTGAAACCACTACAATACCTGAGTCAACTTATACAGATATCACTTCTGCTCAAACGACTTCTCTTATTACAACAACATCTGCCTCAAAATCTGAAAAAGAGCGTTTGATCACTACGGCAAGCATACAAACACAAACAGTCACTACTGTTGCTACAGATGCGACTGAAACACCGACAACCGAACATGTAATAAGGCAGACAGAAACACAAACTCCTTCTAAGACTCAGCCTGTTACATATACGCAGCCAACTACAGAGGTTCAAATTACTGAGCCAATTACAACAACTGAATGGGTTCGTCCCATAGCGCCACTGGCTCAATCGATTTCATTTACAGATATAAATTCGATTATAGATACAATCAACACAAATGATCTATCCTCTTACTCAGAACAAGAACGTGAAATATATCGTAATATGTTTGATAGAATCAAAAATGACGGTTCTATATATCAGATAAACAACACAGATGAAGTTTCTTTGATAGAAGACAGAGGCGTTGTATTATTCCCATATGCAGCATATGAAGATGTTGGCATTGGATATTATGTGAGATATAAAGAAAAGATCTTTCACATCACTTTTTATTATGCAGATCATAACCTGATTGCTCAAACAAATGATATTGCGGAATACCTGCAAAAACGTATGGGACGAAGAAGTGATAAAACAATCAATGTCACAGATATAAATGTGAGTTTGCTCTTTGCTAATGACGGTCAGATTTATGCAGGTGCACTCATTGATAAAGATCATTATTATGCAGTGAATACTATCGCATCTGAGGAGGAGATGATTGAATTTTTAAATGCTTTTAGTTACGAACAAAACCCACTATTATCATAAAGTAAAAAAGAGGTGATTTTATGAAAAAGAGGAGAGTAATTGCTGCTATGACCGCCGTGTTGTGTTGTATTAGTGCATTTTCTGTTTCAAGTATGGCATTAACCAGTGCAGCAGAAACTGAATCAGACTATTCCTTGCAGACAATTCTTGAAGAGCCTATTTATGGAATAGGTATCAGTGAAGAGCCTAAAAAAACATTTTATATACTTGGCGAAGAACTTGATTTGACTGGATTGCGGTTAAACGGTAGTTATAGAATGGGTGAGCTTATTTCCACAATTATGAATGAAGACTATCAGGATCTTCTCAATAGCAATGTTCCTATCAAAATCGACACTTCTGAATTTGATAATTCTAAAGCAGGTACTTATCATATATATGCTTTATACGGTAATGCAAAAGACTCATTTACGGTAACTGTATTTAATGATTCAGAAGAACTTTTGAAGGCATCTTACGGTGACAATACAAAGCTAATGGGCGATGTGAACGGTGATGGGACATTCGGTATTGCTGATGTTATTATGCTTCAAAAGTGGTTGTTAGGTGTTTCAAATACAAGATTTGTTAATTGGAAGGCTGCTGATTTCTGTGAAGACGATAAGCTCGATATATTTGATTTGTGCCTTATGAAAAGGGCTTTAATAAGCAACGAGACAACTCAGAATACTCCTCCAACAACACAGCAAATTGGTCTAAATCGCACCAATGAAGTCATTGAGCTTCTGAATGATTATGAACTAAATGACTATGATGAGATCTATCGTGATAGTCTGAGTAAGATGTTTGAGCGTTTCAATGAGGACGGATATATCTATACTTTCTCTGGAATTGATGTTGACGGAAATGCTATTACACTCCGTGACGATCATCCGAATGCTGCAATTTGGCTTATGCCTCATGCAGACTATGAAGATACAGGCATTATGTATCATGTAGCCTATAAAGGAAAATACTATCAGGTTTATTACTATTTCAACGATCCAACTTATACTACATCTGATTTGTGGGGGTATATGGAACAGAGACTGAACATAAAGAGTATCAAAGTCATTGATGAGAAGTTCGGTATCGTAGATAAAAGCACAAACGATCGGTCTGATGTGAGTGCATACTTTGCACTTGATGATACTCACTATTGCAAGGTCAAAACATATGAGCCGGAAGATGCACTTATGGATTTCTTGCAGGTTCTGAAATATGAGAAGTTGGATATAGCAGACAATACTTCTACTGCTCCTATCATACCTATGACTGCACAGCCAATCGGCTACAAGGATATGGGTGCAATGATTGAAGCAATCAAAAATAGTGATGTATCCGCTTATCCTGACATTGATCGTGAAGATTACCGCAAGATGTTCGACCGTTTCCAGAATGACGGATTTATCTATCAGGCAACAGATAATGACCTGATCAAGACTAATACTGAGCGTGGTACAACACTGTTCCCATATGCTAAATATGAGGATATTGGTATTGGCTACTATGTGACATTTAAGGGCAATAATTTTCATATCATGTTCTATTCTGCCGATGCAGATGTACTGGCTGAAACTGACGGCATCGCCGCATATCTCAAGAAGCGTATGGGGCGTAGCTCTGATAAGGAGATAACTGTCAGTGATAAGGCTGTTAGCCTATTATTACACGAAAACGGTCAGTGCTATGCGAATGCCTTTGTAGATGAGAATCACTATTTCGATGTGATTGGTGCTGTTTCCGAGGAAGAATTGACAGAATTCTTGAATGCCTTTGCATACGAAAAAAATGTATTCTGAATCAATCTGCATTTTTCGGATATAACAGCAGAACACTCTCTACTTTTAAAGCCGATAAACAAGCGAGTTGATACCCTTCTATCTGAAACATTTCAGTTCACTGTAATTTACCTCTCACTTTTAAAGCCGAAAATACAGCAAGTTGGACGAATTAAATTTTGAAAAAATGCTCTATTTTCAAATATTTCTCTCTTTTTTACATATCCGTGCTTAAAAATATTCGGTACTCTTTTTTAGTTTTAATTCTTGAATTTTATTCCTACAATTTTAAAGGTAAAAAAATGACAGGGTTATGCATTTTTATTTCATAATAATATCGGGTAACGAAACGTGACCTCATCTATAATTGATGATGGACAAAAAGTTCACCGTTAACTTTACAACAAAAATGGCGCCCTGATTTTGGGCGCCTGCATCGAATATGATCTATTTTGATTCAGAAATTGATATATTGGAATGATGAAACAGGGGTGTAGCCATTTGGGCAATACCTTTGTTAAATTGTCGATATGTGTTTATAACACAAATAATTCTATGTATTAAACAAAGGCATCTTGCATTTATTGTGCAGGATGCCTTTTATGCTGTTATGCTATTGACAGTAACCTTTTTTATGATTTAAAATGCAAGTATAATATTTTTATTATCTGAATTCAAAATCAGTTCTACTTTAGTTAAAATAAAAAATATGTATTTTAACTTCGAGATTTAACCGCTTCGAGTTGTATAATAAGTAAAGAAAGAGTTTATACTTGATCTTTGAAAAGGAGTTTAATATGGATAACGGTGCAAGTAGCTACCTCCGTTTCCTAAATGGTGATAAGAATGGATTTGTTGATATTGTAAAGGATTACAAAGACGGATTGACTTTGTTTATCAATACAATAATAAGGGATATCCATATATCTGAAGAAGCCGCAAATGAAGTTTTTTTGAAGTTATACTTGAAAAAGCCAAAGTATAAAAGCCAGTACTCCTTCAAGACATGGCTTTATGCGATAGGCAGGAACACAGCTATCAATTATCTGAAAAAATTCAAAAGAACAGATTATTCCAATATAGAGGATTGCTGCTATATTTCGGACGAAAAAGATATTGAAATGGATTACATAAAAGGAGAACAAAACTTTCTTATTCATCAGGCACTCAAGGCATTAAAGGCTGAATACGCACAGATATTATATCTTATCTATTTTGAGGAATTATCTAATTCAGAGGCTGCTGAGATTGTAGGTAAGTCGCCAAAGCAGATCTCCGACCTCATTTACTGTGCTAAAAAGTCATTAAAAGCCGAGTTGGAAAGGAGGGGGAAAGATGGACAAATATGAAAAGTGTGCAGCAAGTTTAATGGAACTTGGCGACAAAATCTTAGAAAAGAAAAAGCATAGAAATATGCTCATAAGACGAATATCATTCAGTTGTGCAAGTGCGTTTGCGGCTGTAATTGTCGTATTTTTCGCATGGAAGTCAGCTCCCCCTAAAATAGAAATACCGTCAGATACAATAATATCTGAAACCACTACAATACCTGAGTCAACAAATACAGATATCACTTCTACTCAAACTACTTCGCTTGTTTCAACAACCCGTAAAATAACTACCCAAACAGAAACAACACAAAAGGTAGCTACTACAAGTGGTGCTATAATAACAACTATCGCTACTGAAATATCTAAAGCTCCTACGACTAAAATCAATCAATCAAATACAACACATACACAAGCAACCGAACCTGTTACATCTCATACCCAATCGGAATCAATCACTCTTGTTGTGACTACTGTAACAACTACATCAGGCGGATATGGTGGTACAGATGGTGTTAGCATTGTTTACATGGGAAAGAAATACAGAATTACCGGAAGGAACTTCACTGATGTTGAACTTAATGAACTCCCCAATAGCCAGATGCCAGTTCCTCCGTTTGTAAGCCAAGGGCAGTCATTGCAACTTAAATTATATGAACTAAGTGGTGTATCAACAGATTATGCAGTAGCAGCTCTTATAGATAATGATCCTATGTATACACTATGCTTAGGTAACTATACTCCTGGAACAATGCAGTCATTATTCAGTGATACAGCTTTGAACAATTATTGGAGCATTAACAGAATCTTTGAAGGCAGAAACGAGTTCAGCAATATAGACACTGATACACAAGTAAAGGTATTTGATATTTTATTGAGCCTTCCTGACATGGAGAATAGCAAAGGCGTTTCTTTAGGTAATACTCTTATGAAAATCGAACTGAAAAGCGATGTGTTAGGGGAGTGTAAAATAGAACTTACAGAAAAAGGCTTCTTATCGACTAATATTGGAGGCTATAATTCTTCATATCTTATCGGTTGTGACGAGATAGATATGATAATTGAAAGCATAAAAAATGAGATCATGTAAAGGAGTGTGCTATTATGAAAAAACGTTTAATATCCGCTTTAACAGCAATATGCACTGCTGTTTCATGTGCAGTACCAATGTTATCTTTGGCAGAAGAAAACACTACTGATATTCTTGTAAATCAGGATGTAAGTTCAGCCGAATCAGAATATACCTTCTCATTGATCCAGAACATGACGGAAGATGAAATAAAGGCTTTGTATGAAACAAAAGGAATGTTAAAGAACAACAAATTCACTGTATGGACGGCTGAAAATGTTGCAACGGCAATTGAAACTGGTTCATTTTCGCTAATTCTAAAGCCTGACGCAAAATTTAATGCTGCTGATGGAAGTGTAGTTTTGAACGAAACTCCTGATGCAGATGTTATGAAAGATGAGGATGACCATTTCAATGAGCAGATGTCATATCTCATAAATTTACTTGGAGTGCCTAGTGACAAAGTTGCGGTTATCATGTCACATCCTGTTATTAGAAATGAAAGAAGCGAAGCTGATAGTTGGTGTTTTAAGAGGTATTTCAGATTTGATGTAAATGCAATTGATAACGATTATATATCTCTTACAGCAGCATTGAACTACATACAGTTGAGTCCGTATTTTGAAGCACTCATTATTGTATCAGAAGACGTAGCTTCTCAGAGCTATGATGAAGTATTTGAGCATCTTTTCAGCGATACGAGAATAGAAGCGCATACTTATAAAAATTATAATACTGGTGTAACCACGGTAATTTGTAAAAAAGAAAACGACATAGAAAAACTCAAACTATATGCGGAAAATAAGGGACTCAATATGGAAATGTTGGAATTTATAGTCGAAATGCCTGATCCATATGGTAGAAATCTAACCTATAACGAACTTGCCAAAATGACAGATGATGAAGTAATTGAGTTAAATTCAATATGTGGCGGAAAGAATTTCACCAAGTATTCCTTCGGTGATAATTCAGTTTCGGACGAAGATAAATTTCGTAATTATCTTAATTATGTTCCGTTATTTTATGTAGGAGATAAAGATAGTTACGAGGATGTCAGCTATGCTGCTCACAAAAAGTTTATTGCAGGCAAGGAAACGCCTTATATTTCCTTCAAGATCGACAGATATACAAAAATGGATCAGAACATCACAGCAGAAGCCTTCGGTTATCCAAAGGATTGGAAACTAACAGTTTTAGACGGAGTATATGGAGATTTTGAGGAATTCAAACAGCAGCTGCACGAATACAGGATAGAAATTCCAATAGATGTTATCTCTGATTTTGAAAAGTATATCAGACTTGAAATATCTTTCAGTGCAGTTAATACTAATAATTATTATTCTGAAAATCCATATGGAGTAACCTATTTTGGCAACCTTATTCAGCCATTTGCACTCGTAGGTGATATTTTCTCAAATATCTATGGTGATTCAAACTGCGATTATGAAGTAGATATGGCAGATGCTGTACTTATCATGCAGGCTCTTGCCAATCCAAATAAATATGGTATAGACGGTACAGCAGAACATCATCTAACTTCAATTGGAAAAGAGAACGGTGATATGGACGGTGACGGTCTGACTGTTGGCGATGCTCAGGCAATACAGGAAAAGCTCCTTGGACTTAGCGATGACGAGAATAAGCAGCTGAATCAGAACGGAACAACAGATAGTAATGATTTAGAAAGAACAGGTGCTCTATTAAAGCAATTTATTGCAGAGCAGAAAGATAACGGAAATTATGCATTTAGTAATTCTAATGTATACAGTCAAGAAGATTTCAAAGATAATGAAGGAAGTATTCCTGAACCATTCAAGGATAAGATTGTTGTTGAGTATTTAGGTCATAAAAGAAAGGAAGTCCTTGAATCTGTAAAAGAGTTCATGGAGAATAATAATATCAGTGAGGATCTTGTGTTTTTCATAGAGTTACAATAAGGAGGGGCTGTTGTATCAACTGACCTTAACAAAACGTGACCTTATTGGTATAATGACTGAGCTTTATTTATCAAAATAAGAACACCTTGATATGGCGTCATAAGTTTAGTGCAGTCCCGTTTTGGGACTGCACCTGTTTCTATACCGACGAGATAGCCAAGTCCGCTGGTTCAACTTCTGTTCAACTAAGTTGAACCAAATTACGATAAAACTTGGAATTTGCAACTATAGCTATTGCTCTATATTGCAGATTTTATCGTATTTTCGGCGTTTACTGAAAAATAGTAAAATTAAGTAAAACGATACTGCTTAGCTCCAGGTATATCTAAGTCTTGTTCTGGGACTGAGGAAACTAAGATTAATTTGAAAATGATATATATTTCAAATATTAATCATAATCAAGGTGTTGTCAGAACAGAAAAACCTATTAATAGTTTCCATAACGGCCTATTCGTTTTTATTCAAATAAATTATACATATTATGAAGAATAAAGTGTTGACATATATTTTTTTGTCACGTATAATTAAGTTAAAATATAAAAATTATATTTTGCGGTGAGACCTTTTACAACTTAAAAAGACTAAGTAATAGAAGACCAAATACTTCAAAAGGAGATCGAACTATGGACAACGGTGCAAGTAGCTACCGCCGTTTCCTTGCAGGAGATAATGAAGGCTTGGCAGAGATAGTCCGGGAATACAGTGACGGACTTATCTTCTATATAAACAGCTATGTTCAGAATATAAGTCTTGCAGAAGAAATAATGGAAGACGTATTCGTTGAGATTGCTTTGAAGAGACCTAAATACAAAGAAAAAAGCTCTTTCAAAACATGGCTGTATGCAATAGCACGCTACACCTCCATTGACTGTTTGAAGAAGAATTCAAGATATTATGATACTCCTGTAGATGAAATGCATAATATCAGTGATGAGCAGGATCTCGAAAAGAGCTATATCCGTGAAGAACGAAAAATATTGCTCCACAAGGTTATAGTACGGCTTGTTCCTGATTATCAACAGGTATTGTATCTTATCTTTTTTGAAAACTTCAGCAATTCAGAAGCGGCAAAAATATTGAAAAAAAGTGATAAGCAAATGAAAAATCTTGTTTTCAGAGCTAAGCAGGCATTAAAAAAAGAACTTGAGAAAGAAGGCTTTGAATATGAAGAATTATGACGAAAGGATCGAAAGCATTTTTCGTAAATATGACGAAAAACTTGAAGCAAAACGGCGAAAAAGTGCTCTTGTCCGTCGTACTGCCTTCAGCTTATCCGGGATATGCGCAGCGGCTATCGTTGGTATCTTTGTATTGAAAATGCCGCACAAAACAGATATAGCAAATCCTGGTTTGATTTTGCCGCAGGAATCTACAACTTCGGTCACTGAGGATTCATCCGTCGCAAACACTACAGTTCCTGTTACCACTTCGGTCAGAGTAGATACTACAAAATCCACAGCTTCGACTAACTCTAATTCAACTACTGCTAAAAAGGCTGAAACTACTGTCAGGAGCACTGTAATAACTGCAAAGACCTCTTCGGTAACAAGTTCAAAAACGACCGCTCAGACTTCCATTTCAGGCATGCAGAGCACTGAAACTACTATAAATGTCCCACCGCAGACAGAGCAGATAACGACAGATCAAACAAAAACAACTTCAATAAATCAGACTACTACTGCTGCGACCACCGTTGAAAGAACGAGCAAAACAGGAACTACAACAACTGCTATATATACAAATAATACTACCACCAATGACGGGCAAATAACTACGACAACTACCATAATTATGAAGCCTGACGAACGTATAATCCTTGCAATTGAGAATACCGATTTCAGCAGAAGTGTTTCGGAATTCAAAAATGGCGAAAAATACAAATATACTGGCAATTATATGAAACTGACGGATATTTCTGACTATGAATATATCGGCAGTTTTAAAGTGTATTATTACTTTGGCCCGATAAAAGATGAAATGAGCAGCGTGTATAAAGTTTATACAGTTCCGGATGAGGAGGATAAAGCTGCTGTCCAGATCGATAATTCAGACTTTTTCCTGTTTTTTGAGAAATGCATACAGGAATAACGACTGAAAATAAAAATGAATTCCAGAAGGAGGAATCACTATGAAAAAAACGATGAGAAAACTAATAGCTATTCTTTCAGGTTTTATGCTGTCAGCATTTTCTGTAGTGTCGTATGTGCCTGTAAATGCTGAGAACAACAACGGCTTAGTATCTTCCGAGGAAGCAAAAACAGTTATAGATACTGTCATGAATGAATCAAATGTGACAACAACGCTCCAGTCACAGCTTACTACAACTCCTACCACTACAGTATCAACAACAACTGTTACGACGATTGTAAATCCGAAAGGGTATGATTTTGACGGAACACTCTTCAGAGGAGATTATCAGTGGTCATACTATCTTAATGATGAACTTGATCTGAGCAGGCTTACACTTGCAGTTGCAATCATAGATCCAAGAGGTGATTATCGCACAGATTATGTCAATTGTAATTTTTCATATGAGAGCGGTAAATATTCAGACCTGTATACTTTAGATACAAGTGAAGTTGATATGTCAACTCCGGGGCAATACAAAATATACATCAGAACTAAAAAGGGTGCAATAGGTGATTTTGAAACATTCAGCTCACCTTATCTCAGTGCAGGAAAATATAAAGTAAGAATGGATGGTCATGAAAGCTACTTTACAATAACTGTAGGTGAAACAGAAAGACCTGTCGAAGTTGAGGATACCGATTTCAGATTTGTAAATAATTTCGGAGATAATGATTGTGTCTCTATAACAAAAGGAATGCCTGCTATTGTTTCACTATATGGCTATAAAGCAAAGGAACTAATTAAAGAGCCATACGCCCCATCTGTATTTACATTTGAAATAGGTGATGAATCCATCGCAAGTCTGAATACAACTTATACAAGAGGCGTGAAAGTTATGTTAAACGGTCTTGAAATAGGTGAAACTACGTTAACAGCAACTGCTCCTAACGGAAAAACAGCAACTATTAAAATTATTGTCCATGAATATGAGGCTCCTGTTGATGATCCACAGACAACAACGACTACTATAGCAATATCTACAGGACCTTCTGGAACAATACAAACAACAACAATTAAAATTGATTACAGAGTTCAAGTAGAATATGACAAATCACCTATGAAAACAGGTGAAAAACGAGAAGTTAAGTTCTACAATCCTGATACTAAAACAGCTAAAGGCGGTAAAGTAACTACAAGTTCAGAATGTATATCAATAGATTATGAAGAAGGAAAAGACAAATTTACTATAACAGCTCTTAAAGAAGGTAAAGCAGAAATATATATTATAGCTGAAGGCTGCGCTTTCGGTTCTTATGTATATTTAGATATTATATCTTCAGAAGCTGTTAAAGGTGATGCAAACTGTGACGGTCAGCTTGATATGGCAGATGCCGTACTTATCATGCAGGCTCTTGCAAATCCGAATAAATATGGCTTAGGTGGTACAGCCGAGAGACATCTTACTGAACAGGGTAAACTCAACGGAGATATGGACGGCGACGGTCTGACTGTAGGCGATGCTCAGACTATTCAGAAAATGCTACTTGGCTTAGAGTAAACTAAAATCGGGTAATAAAATGTGACCGTATCGGTATAATTACTGAGTTTTATTCATCCAAAAAAAGAACGCCTTGATATGGCGTCCTAAGTTTAGTGCAGTCCCGTTTTGGGGCTGCACCTGTTTCTATACCGACGAGATAGCCAAATCCGCTGGTTCAACTTCTGTTCAACAAAGTTGAACTAAATTACGATAAAACTTGAAATTTGCAACTATAGCTATTGCTCTATATTGCAGATTTTATCGTGTTTTCGGCGTTTACTGAAAAATAGTAATAATAAGTGAAACGATACTGCTTAGCTCAAAGAGAGAACATATGATGAAGATATTGATAAGTATATCACAAATTACCAGGCTGTACAGGCTTATTCAAAATTGGATATGTATGATCAGTATCTTATAAACAATCTGACTTATGAAGAAAAAATAGACAGACTTATTGCCACTGCTGAAAAATGTATGAATGAAAAACGGTATTTTTTTATTGATTTCAGAGATAAAACCTTTGCCCATGCTTTATGCGGAATTGGTATAACTGACGGCAGCTGGACTTTTAACGACAAGAGCTATGATAAATGTATCCTTACACTTGATTCAAACGCATACACTGAGGACTCCGGATGTTTTTCAGATGAAAACTGTATATACATAAATTCAGAGACAAAGGAAAGCTATATACCTGCCTACATAAATAAAGACGGTGCAGGAAAGAATCTGGATTATATTGCCATAGACAATGATGAACTGTTGAACTATAAAGGAGCGATAAATCCTTCTGAATCGCCTAATGTTGATGTATCGGAAATAAAGCATTGTATATTCACTAAAAATAAAGGAATAAATGTATATCCAGTCCTAAAAGATGGTACGTTTTCTTCTTTGCCTTCTGAAGGAGTAATAGATATTGTAGGATACCACAGCTTTTTTAAAGCGGATTATGTTCATGCCGAAGTAGGGAAACCTAAATTATTAAGTGCCGATTTGAGATATATTAATTCAGATCGATGGATAGATATAGAATTTTTAAATTATGAGATGAAAGAAGATGAAAGTGAACCATATCAGTATGACTGCGATATTGATTTCAGTGATGATAAGGTATTCATAAAAAATAACAATTCCGAACAGCTTATGGCTGGCTTTCAGTTGCGAATGAACAGGGAAACATTTAGCTTTGAACCTAATTACTGGTGGTTCACAACTGTAAATGTGGACGATGACCTGACGGTGGAAGTTCGCGATGAAGGTGTGCTGTTTAAAAGCAGCGGCAGTATTGATGTAACGGTTGCGCCATATTATTACACACTCGATGAGGAAGGCAAGTTCCTAAGTGTGAATATGAGCGTTGATCCCGATAACAAGGCTCAGTATCTATGCTCTAATAATGATGTACTTGTAAGAATAGATAATGACCGAAATATCCTATACTATATCGACGATAATAACGATGATATTTACGATACGCTTGTAAAAACAGGAGATATAAACTGTGACGGAATGATCGACGCAGTTGACGCATCAAAGGTACTGGCGATATATGCGGAACTCTCAACTGAAGCTATCAAGCCTATCAAATATACGCTTGGCGATATGAATGGCGACGGATTTGTTGACGCCGTTGACGCATCACAAATACTTTCAGAATATGCAAGACTTTCTACAAAAATATAAACTATGCTTTGCAGTATGATTTTGCATATATATTGCGGGCAATTGTACAGTGAGATATGCTGAGATTTGATTTTATCATTAAAACATATTATTGATAATCACAAATTATAATTATAATGCAAACTTATTGATTTTTCGGTAAATATTTAGTATTATTAAAGTGACAAAGTGTACGTGATTAAGATATGAAAAAGAAATGAGATAATACAGAAAGGGAAGCGGGCCTCAATATATAAAAGGGGTGTATTTTTATGAAAAAGAGAATACTGGTATTCTTAATGTCTGCGGTATTGACCGCAGCATTTATGGTAAGCCCTTGTACTCATGCATTTAATATTGATAGAGAATGCGGTGAGGTAGTTGTTACTATTATTGATGAAGAGACCAATGAACTTTTCAAAGAGCCAGGTAAATTCGGTATGACAATGGTCGATGACAAATGGGACGCTTCAGAAAGTAATCCCTATACTATAAAAAACGTACCTAAAAATGATGCTTATTGTATTACCTATGATCCTGTCAACACAAACGATGATGATTATTGTTACGCAATAGACAGTGAAAAATCAATTCCGTTATTCTATTTGAACGCTGATGAAGATGCTAAGGATATAACGATATATATGCATAAGCGCCCAATAGAAAATAAAGCTGAGTATGGAACTATCATTGTGACAGTTATCGACGAAGAGACTAATGAGCTGTTCAAAGAAGATGGTGTCAATGATGATGTTAATTTCTGGATCATGGGCAGTTCTGCGGAAGGACAGTCTTCTTTTGGATTTGGTGGTTCTTCTCATAATCAATTCAACTCAAATATCTCAAATCCATATACACTCAATAATGCTTTGGTAAATGAGAGTTACAAAATAATACATCTTGGTTATAATCATGACGGATTCACTTATATGATAGACGAAGAAAAATCAGATGATGCTTTTGTTTATTCAACTACAGAGCCCAAAGAAGTTAAGATATATATGAAGAAGGATATTTGGGCAGATCATAAGTCCGATACTGATGCATCGGAAAAGCCCGATATCCAAGCTGACAAGGAATATACCTTCGAGGATATCCGCAGTATGACAACGGAAGAGATACAAGAACTATTTGAACTAAAAGGTGTCAAAAACAATCGTGTTCATACCTCAGATAATACTCAAAACAATTTTCTGTTAGATCCAATGCCTTATTTAAAAGATAATCTTCCTGAGGATATATATGGCAGTAATGAGATAATATATAGGTTTGATGAAGAAAAAGTCAAGAGATCTCTCGGACTTCCTGACGAACTTTTTGAAATAACAGTTGAAGCTTCAATGCCGATCGGTTTGGACGATACACCTGTGCAAAAGTATTGTGAATGCATTATTCAGCCCAAAACAGAAGACATTCAGACAAGAAAAGAACTTATTGCTGCCGCAATGAATTATGTTAAGCTTAATCCTGATTACCGTGATGTTGGAGTATTCTTCGAGCTTGGCGGATGGAACAATAATGTTATGTCAACTACGACTGTTTCCACAAGTACAACTACTACAGTTACGACAACAACGGCAAAGCAGACATCTTTTGAAGAACCTGTTTCAGATTCAAAAACAACTACTGCGATAGTAAAAACTCTCGAAGGCGACGTAAATTGTGACGATGAAGTTGATATGGCAGATGCTGTACTGATTATGCAGGCACTTGCAAACCCAAATAAGTATGGTATAGACGGTACAGCAGAGCATCATCTTACTGAACAGGGCAAAACCAACGGTGATATGAACGGTGACGGGCTTACCGTCGGAGATGCACAGGCAATACAGAAGAAGCTGCTCGGATTAGACGCTCCTTCCGAATTAACACTTGACAAAACAGTCGACTGGTATCATAGCAATACGGCTGAAAGTTTCTGGGACATATGCTTTGACGGCGAATACTCCGCTGTAATCACAAATACGGAAGAACTGGAAGTATATCTCAGTAAGGTTTTACAGGATAAAGCCATAAAAGCCTATGTTGAAAAATACAACGACAGCTTTTTCAAGGACAATGTTTTGTTGCTTGACTCTATCTACCAGTCGGCCGGTATGAAAGCCGGATACCAGATTGATAATGTGGATTTCTCAGACGATGAAATATCAGTATCCGTGGTATATGCATTCAGTAAAGGGCAGGCTCTGGAATGTGTCGTATCATTATGCATTGCTCAGGTGATTGTTCCAAAGGAGGCGTACAACGGTCAGACCGTTAATTGGACGATAGAAAAGCCTTATGTCTAAAAGCAACAATAGATAAAAGATCTTTTATCCTGAATAAAACTGAAAGCTCTGCATTTGCGGAGCTTTCTTACTATAAATATGTATGGAATGGTTGCCTTACGTTTTAACATAATGGACAGATATGGTTGTTGATTTCTATCATTATTTCCTTATCTTTTCCTCATAAACCTCAAACTCAATTTCTCCATTTTCAGCCTTAGACCTGAGAGCAAGAGCATAATCCGCCCATTCAGCAAATTCAGCCTGTGTCATTTTCTTTTTCATATATCGTGCGTAATGCTGTTTGTAGGCTTTTCTGTAAACATTCCAGCATGGATTGTTCTTGATCTTATCAGCATATTTCTTTCTGTGTTCCATATCACGGCATGTTCTGCCGTCCATGCTTTCGATCTCCTTTGTGCAGTAATCAGAGAAAATACCTGCTGTGAGAAGGAAGTATTTTTCACAGTAACCACATTTCTTTGGAAGATAATGTAATTCAAGTCCTTTGAACAATTCAATATACAGGTAGCCTCCGAGCGTTGTGAACCGATAGCGGTTAAACCGCCAAAGGATTATGAAGTCCGCACTATAACAGTTAATGATTACTGCATAGAGCTTGTAAAGCTTCTGAGAGCTGAGAAAGAATGTGACCGCTTAAGACTTGGTACTGCTTGGATAGGTGATGAATGGTTATTTACTCAGTGGAACGGCGAAATTATGAACCCTTAAACACCGACAAAATGGTTTAGTAAATTCCTTAAAAAGAACGGTCTAAAACATCGCAAATATCACTCTTTAAGGCATACATCTGCAACCCTTTTGTTATATGGTGGAGTTAATTTACAACAGGTCAGAGAGCGTTTAGGTCACGCTGATATAAGCACTACAAATAAATATCTCCATTGCCTCGCCGAAGCTGATACAGAAGCCGCAAATGTTCTTGGCAATATGCTTATTAGTCAGCATAGACATTCAAAGGAGCAGGCGGAACAATATAATATAAAGAAAACAGGATAATAAAAACAGCCCCTTAGTTCTTATATTCAGTTATAATTTCAGCTTTGAGGTGTATCATTTTCACCAGAAATACCAGACATTTGGATCCTTACGGCTATTTTGACAGGAACAAAACTCTGAATAAAACCGTATTCCTTTGTGCGGGCTCACAGGAAGATCCCGATTATGCCGACAATTACCGTGAGGGAGATGATACAACGCTCGAGGGCGTTGCGAAGCTGAATGAACGCCTGGAAGCGCACGGCGCAGAGCTAACCTATAAGCTCTATGACTCGCACCACTATCAGTATATTCCTGAAATGCTGATTGAATATCTGAAAGAAACGTATCCGTGTTAATTGAAGATTAAATTCTGATTTATCTTAGCAATATTATAAACACAATGCCCCTGAGTGTCACAAAGCGCTCAGGGGCAAAACTTCTATATGGATATCAGTCTTGGCGGAGAAGGAGCTTCTTGTTACTTTGCCTCTTCCTTGCCATTGTCATGATGAAAAGGATTGAGTTTTCCGTCTATCACATCTGAGACTATGAGTGCATATATGGCTATACAACGATATATAGCGGATTTTTCTTGTATCGTGTAATCGGTTCGTGATTTTATGACAATAGCAGACTGTCAGACAAAAACAAAAAGAGCCTACCGAAGCTCTCTTTGCAATACATTTAATTTTTAGAAAAGTGATTCTTTAAGAACAATAGAACCACACAACAACATTATACCGCGTTTGTAAATGCTTGTCAATAGCTCTCAGAGCTTACTGTCATAATAAATAATCAGAGTAAGCCTTTTTTGTGCTGTTTTACGTTTATTATTAAGAGTTTGTAACGTTTAGATATATGTGTTGAATGCCTGATTATCATCATAAGGTGTGTCTTTATATCCTTTTTGCTTTAATTTTAAAATTCTCTTATCTAAGAATTTTCGCCATATTATTTTAAATATGCTCGTTCGACCAAATATTCTGACAATAGTTGGACTTAATAAATAATAAGTGGATATAAATAAACTGCCATACCATGTTTTCGCAAGTTTATAATCACGATATCTTCTAAGAACCCAGACTTGAGGACAATCATAAGAACCGTATACACAAGTGGCAACATAACAGGCTTTCTTTTCACTTTTGTTTTTTTCATTACCAGCTTGCATAACTTCTTCGCAAACGATATGCGAAAATCCCATTCTATCATCAATTTCCTGTAACCTTGCACCTAACTCACTTATTTTTTCGTAGTATACCTTTGGGGTATTTTCATTTTTAGATGGGCTAAGATATTTTAAAGCAATTTCACAAAGAACAGTGGAAAAACTAATAGCACCGTTCATTCGTTTATCATCAGCATACTTTGTCGCTATATCTATTATATCTATTAATTCCGGTAAATACATCCAAGCTACTTCAATATTCTCTCGATTATTAATTTCATTATTCGACATTATTCTCGTAGTCAGAGTTAATAATATTGTATATAGTTCGATCCTATCTGAATTATGATCGTTTTCTGATTCATCATTTTGAATGTATTCTTTAACGGTTTGGGTTATTTTATCAGCTCCAAATGCAATTAAGTTAATATTATCAAAACTCCTACGGTATAAAAAGCATATATCATGTTTTAATTTATATTCGGGATCGTTTTCATATTCTATGACTTTTGAAAAAATTTCAATAGCTTTATCACACTTATCTTTTTCAAGTAAATACCCCTCTATTGTTTCTCTTAATATTTCGTCTCCTGCTTTCTTTAAATTCTGAATATCTTCCTGAACATTATCTGTCATAATGGAGCCTCCTTATATAGTAATACGTTGATTATAATTTTATCATAGTATTAACAATAAGTCAATCGATAAGATGCGGATTTTATGCATATTATTCCCGACTGAATGGAATATAAAACTATTGACAACATTCCACAGGTTGCGATTTTGTAATTCTTAGGGATAAGCTCATTATAGATTCATGGAAAAAGGGTGAACAGGCTGTCACTATTGGAACATCTACATCAGAAGATGAAAAAGCAACTGCTATATTGAAAGAATTAAAATATTGAAAAAATTGTAGTTAAAATTTCTGCGATTATTCTGTTTATACTATCTATTAATTAAATCATAGCTGCAATTGCTGATTTTTAACAGAAATCCAATGATTATTTCGTCATGCAGAAAGCGATTATTTCA
>JAEEGJ010008978.1_pt1 | contig 27157 bp, 19 predicted proteins | sample 8958761 | NCBI WGS metagenome assembly JAEEGJ01 (sample SAMN16246546, study PRJNA631951) | gut metagenome | biome: gut microbiome; feature: rumen; material: RS-attached | host: Bos | place: Iran: Karaj | collected 2018-10 | reverse complement strand
ACATCGGTTTCGGCTATGGCTACAACCTGGTGCCGTTCCGTGGCTTTGTCATTAATGCAATGGCCATGCCCACCCTCAGCTTCTACAACCGCGTGAAGGTATATAAGTACGATAGTAACTTCACGCTTTTTGGTAGTGATGAGGACCCTGTAGAAGACTATGGTACATGGGACCCCCAGACACGCACCTGGGCCAACGGCAAGAAACAACTGCCCCTCGCAATAGTTGATCTTGAGTCTGATTGGGTCAGTCAAGTGGATTTCTGGGAAGGGGAGTCAGAGACCACCTATGGCGGGTTACAGTTCAATGTTGACCTGCGCCTTGGCATAGCGTACAACTGGAGCAATTACTTTGTCGGCCTTCAGGCACAGTTCAACCGCTTCTCCTACCGTAAAGACCTGTGCAAGGTCAGCCTCTACGATGCTTACGCCCGCCTCTCACTTGGCGTGCGGCTCTGACAGCCCAGCCCATTATTAACAAAAACCTTCAAAACACCTTCTGATGGATTGAATGCTCTTTCAGAGCTTAATGTAACGCGTAACAACGTAACGTTGTAACGCTCATCCCCAATAAAGAACCTGCCCCCACAACAAAGCGAGGGCAGATTTTTTTCTTGAAATAAACAAAAAACCATAATAACACCTTAACGAAAACGATAACCTTAACCTTTACCATTACATGAATGTTGAAGGGTCTTAAGGTAATCTTTTTTAGGTTTGGAACAAACCGATGTTTTTGCTTTTACTGATTTCACAGCATGAAATGTGACGGTTGGCATTGAGGGTGAATGACGTAAACTCGTTTACAGGCAGACACCATTAACGACAAACGATAATCTTGAAAAGATTGAAATCAGTAAAAGAGTTATTTTTGTTTTTGTCTATAGCATAGAAGGAGATTTTTCATTAAATTCATAGAAATTCTTTGCGTGATGTAACAAATTCTTTATTTTTTTTCTTACACTTATATACATTATATAAGGAAATTTGTTATCTTTGCACGCAAATAAAACCATAACGCATATTAAACCCACGTGCGTAATAATCGACAAGGCAGAAATAATTATTTATATTAACAATTTAAAATGTTTTAGTTATGAAACAATTCAAACACAAAACCCTGCTTGCGAGAGCATCCATGATGCTCATCGCAATGCTCTGCTTCCTTGGAGGAGCGAGGGCGCAAAGTCAGACCTTCGATTTTGAAGATAATCAGATTCCAAGCGGTTGGACTAACGACCAAAATTATCCCTGGGTAGTAGTAACAGATGCTCCAACTGGCTTCAATGGTACTTACTGCATCAAGTCAAGCAATTCTGGTGTTGGAAGTTCCACTTCTTCTATTGAGTTTACTTTTAATTTTACAGCAGCTGGAACCATTAGCTTCCGTGGTGGTTGCTGGGGTGAAGGCACAAGTTCAGTTTGGGATAAATGCCTGTTCTTTATCGATGGAACAGAAAAACTACGTAAAGGTGCGCTTGCGTCATGGGATTATTATTCGTTCGAAGTAGAAGCTGGTGAACATACATTTAAATGGTCTTATTCAAAGGACGGCAGTGTTGATCCTACTATTGATGCTTTCTTCGTGGATGATGTAACTATTAGAATTGGTTTATTCCCCAGTCCAACTGATTTAATGGTGACCGATATCACAAAAAATTCTGCCAAGGTATCTTGGACGGCGCCAGAAAGTAGTGGGATTACAGGTTATACATATCAGTACAAGAAAGCAAGTGAAGATTCATGGATTTCTGATGAAACCACAACTACATCGGTCACTCTCAATGGGTTAACATCTGGAACCACATATAACTTCCAAGTAAAAACCCAATATAATAGTGAATACAGTGATTGGGCTACGACTAATTTCACGACAGACTGCGATGTTATTACTACCTATCCTTGGTCTGAAAACTTCGATGGTTATACGGTTGCTTCAGCCTATACCCCAACAGCCCGTACGCTTCCTGTTTGTTGGAACGCTATAAACACAAGCACCTATAGTAGCTATGCTGTTTATCCCAGCATTTACAACTATGGTAGCTCCCCCAACTGTCTGAGAATGTATTCTGCTTATTCCAGCTATAGCGATTATGACCCCCAAAATCAGTATGCCATTCTGCCTCCAATGGAAAATCTGGCTGGTAAACAGATAACGTTGCAGGCAAAAGGATATAATACAAATAGTACCTTCAAGATTGGCACGATGACCAATCCAACGGATGTTAGCACATTCACGGAGATATCCACGCAGTCATTGACAACTTCCTACCAGGAGTTCGAATATATTATTCCTTCGGATGCGACGGCCAGCTATGTTGCTATTATGATTGAGGCTGCCACCGCTGAGAGGACGACCAATTGTGTTTACATCGATGATATTGTCATTCGTGAAGCTCCCAGCTGCCTTAAGCCTACTGACCTTAACTCCACAAACATTACAGAGAATTCTGCAGAATTAAGCTGGACGGCTGGTGGTAGCGAAACCGAGTGGACCATCTATTACAAGAAGACCACCGATGAAAACTACATCGAAGTGACAGACGTGACCGAGAATCCTTACACACTGGAAGGTTTGAATGCCGCAACTACTTATCAATTCTATGTGGTAGCTAATTGTTCAGATACCGATACAAGCGATCCTTCTTCAGCCTATAGCTTTACCACTGATTGCGGGGTCATTACTTCCCTGCCTTGGACAGAGAATTTCGACAGTTATACAGGTTCTACTAGCAGCTCTGCACCAAGTGGCTATCCTAACGACGAAATGCCAATCTGTTGGAGATTCCTGAACCGTAGCGAAACGAGCTCAACCTATCCGCTGGTGTTTATCAGTTCAAATTCTGGATATCCTGTCTCAGGCAAATGCCTGTTCTTTAAGTCGAGTAAAACTACTCCGCTCTATGCCGTGCTTCCCACTTTTGAGGATGATATAGCCGGATTACAGCTTACCTTCACCTACCGTAACGAAGGTACAAGTGAGAGCAATGGTACACTCATTGTTGGTTACATGACTGATCCGACGGATGCCACGACCTTCACAGCAGTACAAACCTGTGATAGAACTACTACTTTGACTGAAAAGGAAGTGATGTTCACTGACGCTCCCACTGGCAGCTACATCGCCTTTATGTATCAGGGTGGCTCTTCCGATAACTATTACTTGAGTATTGACAATGTTAAGGTTGATTACATTCCTGCCTGCATTAAGCCAACAGGCGTGACCGCATCTAATGTGACCGCTCACGAAGCAACCATCAGCTGGACTTCCGAAGCCGAAGCTTGGCAGATTCAGGTTGGTGATGAAGATCCTATCAACGTAACAACAAATCCTTACACGTTAACTGGCCTTGCTGCTGAAACAGCTTACTCCGTGAAAGTGCGTACCAATTGTGGTGGAACTTACAGCGAATGGACAAATCCCGTAAGCTTTACCACTACGATTGCATGTCCTGCTCCTACGGTTACTGTCAGCAACATTACTACGACTACCGCCATGGTGAGCTGCACCAACACCGAAGCGGATCACTTCAACGTAATGCTCGGTGAGGAGTTGATAGGTAATAATGTTGCCATGCCCTATACGCTGACTGAACTAGAGCCTTCAACAAGTTACACTGTGAAGGTGCAAGCCCTTTGTGGTGGTGAGGACGGTGAAAGCGAATGGAGCAGCGGAACTACCTTCATGACGGCTGATAACTGCCCCGACGGCATGGTATGTATTGGAACAGGAACTTCCACAAGCAATTACCTGCCCGCATATAGCTTCTATAAATATGGTTACACCCAGCAAATCTATACTGCTAATGAAATTGGTATGGATGGGCAGATCTCCAGCATAGAATTCAAGAATACTGGAGCTGAAAAGACCATGACCTGTAATATTTACATGACGGCGACCACAAAGACGGACTTTGTAAGCACCTCCGACTGGGTTCCCCTAAGCGATGACAATTTGGTATTCAGCGGTGAGATTACCTTTACCGTAGGTGAATGGACTACTATTGAGCTCGATAATCCATTTGATTACGATGGTACCTCGAATCTCCTTGTTACCGTAGCCAATGTTTCAGGTACATACTCTAACTCTCCTCACATGGCCTGCTTGACATTCCCAGCGACTAACCAAGCTCTCTATTCCTATAGGGATCAACCAGGAGCCTACGACATTACTGCCCCAGATGTTAATGGTACCAGGCCATCCTTCAAGAACCGTGTGCGCTTTGCCATTGGTGAACCGGCAGCATGTGCCAAGCCCAAAAACTTGGAAGTTTCTGAGATTGGTCCAAGATCAGCTAAATTGTCATGGTCTCCAGGTGCAGAAGAACAAAGTGCATGGCAAATCTGTGTGAATAATGATGAAACCAATCCCATTACAGCTAATATAAACCCATTTACTCTCACTGGGCTAACTCCAGAAACAGAATATACAGTGAAGGTTCGTGCAAACTGTGGTGATGATGGCTATAGCGAATGGAGTAATGCAGTAACCTTTACTACTAGCATTGCTTGTCCTGCTCCCACGAGTGTTGTGGCAAGCAACATCACACCTACCTCAGCAACTATCAGTTGGACAGGTTTTGCAGACAGTTACGAAATGGAATATTGCATTGGAGACGGTTTTGACTTTGATGATGGCACTTTACAGGGTTGGACCAATCTCATTGTCAACGAAGAGGGCGGTCAATGGATCCATAGTAATAACAACCAAGGTGGATACGATTATACCAGTTTGGCTCACGGCGGCACAGGATTTGCAATGTGCTATTCTTTCATTGATAACGTTGGTGCATACGACACCGATGCATATCTTATTTCACCTCAGAATTATCTGATTACTGACGGTGCCTCATTGCACTTCTGGTACGACATGGCAAATGACACTTATCCGGAAAACTTTGAGGTATGCATAGCTACTACAGACAATCCCACCACTTCCGACGACTTCACCAGTATCTGGAGCTTGAGCAATGCCAAAGGCAATGGTGGCGAAAAAACCAATGTGCGTAAAAGAAATACCCGCTATGATAACTGGCGTGAGGTTACCATTGATCTGAGTGATTACGCTGGTCAGTCGATTTGGATTGCTTTCCATGATGTCAACGAAGACATGTATGAAGTTTGGATTGATGACATTACAATCAACTCTGGACAAAATTGGATACCTGTTGAAGGTACCATTACTGACACCCAATATACTTTAACGGGTTTGAATCCGGAAACATCGTACATGGTTAGAGTGAGAGCTATCTATGACGGTGAAGGCGAAAGTGCATGGGCTGTGACGAGCTTTAAGACTTTAGGTGAGGCAATGATCAACTTCGCTGCTGAGGGCTATGCTACATACTACAATAGTCAAAAAGACGTTGTGCTGCCGGACGGCATGCAGGCCAAGATTGTTACCGAGGGTACAAGCGATGGCACTTTGACCTACGAAAATATTGCTGATGGAAATATTGTGCATGCAGGAAATGCTATGTTGTTACAGGTATCTGTTGCTACGGCTGCTAACAGCCCTATCAGTATTGGCCTTGCAACGCCGAGTGCTGCAGCCATCAGTGGAACCAACCTGCTGCATGGTAGCGATACGAGAGTGGATATCACAACTCTTGACGATTATTCTGCTGATAATTATTACTATTACATGCTCTCGTACGATCAAAATGGTGAGAATATCGGTTGGTACTGGGATAAGGATAATACTGATGGAACTGGATTCTGGAGTGGAGCCCATAAGGCTTGGCTCGTACTGCCTAAGTCATTATTCCAGGGATCAGGTGCTCCGTTCCTCGGTCTGCCGGGTTGGGAAGATACCACAGGAATTGTTCCTGTCGGTGTAAATCCTGAAGATGGCGAGTGGTACACGCTCCAGGGCCTGAAGATTGGCAAGAAGCCGTCAACCAAGGGTGTTTATATCCATAATGGTAAGAAGGTATTAATCCCCTAAGTTAGGGGATAAGGGGTCTGAACAAGCGCAGACTCCTCAGAATGTCAAACCATAAAGGGGGGACTGAATCCGCTTGTTCAGACCCCCACCCCCCTAACTTAGGGGCCATTTGAAACTATGAAGAAAGATTATAAGATACCCTCGATAGAGGTAGTGAAGATGGAGCAGGTGCTGCTGAGTGGCAGTGATCCTAATGCTCATAATCAAGGAGGAAGCGGTAATCAGTTTGCCCCTGGCTATGGTGGCAAAGGTCGTGGCCGCTACGACGAGGACGACTTCGACGAGGAAGAGGAAGATTAAGACCCCCTCTGACTCCCCCTGTATGGGGAGGACAAAAAGCAGATAAACGCTTGAAGATATCAGCTTAAAGTAACGCGTAACAACGTAACATTGTAACGCGATTCTACCTAAAACACCTGCCCCCGCATCAAAGCGAGGGCAGGTTCTTTAATAACTTGGGTTAGAGCAATTTGTGGATAATTTGTGTGGAGGCCAACATCGCCACAGCCGTCCATGCACGTACATTCGTTTTCATACAACAAATTTTTTAACAACGGATTCCACGAATTTTACGGATTTTTTCGGCTCACCAGTAAAATCCTGTGTGTCCAATAAAACAAAACCTCTAAAACCCTTTTGTTCTGGAAGAGACGATGTCTCTGATGCTGTGTCTGCAGGCTTGGTCTTGTGAGCCAGCTCACCAACCAGGACTGCATCCCCACCATCCATCTTTTTTCCTACCTTTGCGCGACCGTGAGGTTGGTACGCTTTTTTATCCGCCTGATAATCAGCCGCTTTTTCACCAAAAGAATAGAAAAACGGGGATAAATCCCCTCTTTTCTTAATAAAAAATTTAGCTTAATGTTATATGTTATATTGTTATATTGTTATATTATTAAAAACTGCCCGCGCTATCCAGCGCAGGCAGCTCAACTCATAGATAATTTATTATGTCAAATTTAGTTTTTCGAGAGAGAACGCAGTTTCGTTTCAATCATGACATCAAAGCCGAGGGCAGTGCCTGCATAAATCAGACATTGGGCGAAGAACCACAGCACCGAGTCGCTGATTTCACCAAAAGGTGGGGCTATGAAGCCCGCCACGCTCAGACCTACCCCTGCCACAAGCATGGCTACAGCGGTCACAGACCTATAATAGTTCATAATTCATAGTTCATAGTTCATAGTTATTAAATGAAGAAATTAGAAATGAGCCTTTAGATTACGGGAGTCCGTAGGTAAGCCTCCCCTTTCGGGGAGGTTTGGAGAGGCTTTCCCCCTTCGGAGAGGTTTGGTGGTGCCCTTAGGGTTCCGGATCAGGAGTCGGCTCCACAATCGGGTTCGAGATGGGCGTCAGCTTATAGATGGGACCCGTCTTCTTCTGGGCATCCTTATAGCCGGTAATCTCGATGAGGTTGCCCCAAACCAGAGAGCAACGATCCTTGAAGGCCTTGCTGGTCATGTCGTCCAGCTTGGTTCCGTCGGGGAGGAAACGGACTCGGACACCCTCCACAGCCTGTTCGGGGGTCAGATTCTTGGCAGCCTCGACACTCTCCAGACCACCATGCTCGTTCTTGGCGGTGGGGTAGAAGGTTCCCAGACCGTCCAGCTTGACGGGCTGACCCTGGGCCAGCAGCTCGGGGATACACTGGCAGAGCTTAGCCAGAACACCATAGACTATGTCGATGGTGTAGATGGAACCATGGTCAGAGATGTGCTTGGCCAAGCCACGCAGGGAGAGGGTACGGTTACGCTGAAGTTCAGCATACAGACGTCCGAACTGGTCAGACTTCTCATTGTTGTTGGCGCGAAGATTCACGCGGAGTTCGATAGAATTTACAGTAGCCATAATAATTGAGTTTTAAATAGTTAATAATAAGTTAGATACCATGTAACCCTGAGATTGCCCTTGCCTTAGACATTGATTGGCGCCTCATTCTAATGCCGTACCCGTCACCTTAAAGGTCTTGAAGCGGCGGGTTTGTTCGGGCTACTCCTAAGCCCCCTGAGTCAGGGGGTTGGGGGTCTGAACAGGCTTCCCCGGAATTACAATACAAAGGTACTACTTCTTTCCCGGAAAACCATCATTTTCAACCTATCCAGAAACGTTAAATCCGTTAACGTTTCGACATTTTAACTCACTCTTCAAACCCTATTTTCCTGCTTTTGTCCTTTTTTGTTTGCTTGAATGGTTACGTAAGTTATTGGGAATAAATTTGTTGTCCGTTTTGTTCATGCGTTCTTCGGATTTAACATTTGTTTTCCTGACAGCGGATGGGATTAAACTAAAACGAAAAAATTATGGCATACAAACCTTGGGAAGTTCAGTATGTCACGTACCTGGTTCCTGACATGCCTAATAAATTCTCCTGTTCCAGTTTTGTTTGCACCGGGTATATAGACCTGCGTTGAAAAGAATCTCCCAGAGCTTACCCTTCCTGCTGATACCATAGTCCGAGATTCGTTTTTCCTTTACCCACCGGTTTACAAGGTCGGTAATGTCCTGGGACTTCATGCCGGCAATCTGCTTCAGGAAAAGCCTGACATCAGCCTCGTTGTTGTAGAAGATTGGTTTGAGACTTTCCACGACGGCAGCGTCGGTGCTCTGCGTTGCAGGGTTCTGCTTCGGTGCCTCGGCAACGGCATTGGCATGCTCAACCATATCAAAGTGGAACGTACCGTCACCTTCCATACAGAAGTTGATGGTATCTACATGGTTGATGTGCTGCCCGATGGGGGTGTAGAAGTTATTGGTGATGTGAATCTCGCTCTTTTTCTCTTTTTCCATATTTCGGGGTTATTCATTAGGTTCGTTTGTTGTATTGACGCTGTTGGTATGCATGATGAGCTGGCCGACGGGACCGTTGAACAGATTGTTCTTGTTGCTGTTGTCAGAAGCAGCAACGTTGGCATAGTGATCAATCAGCCTGTCCTCGTACTTTTCTACCAGATCAGCTGGAGCCCCCATCTTACGGGCCATACGTGAAGCCATGCTCCATCTGACCAATGCCGTGTCCAAGTCTTTTTGGAGCTTACATTGCCTGAGGGCATCTCCCAGCGCCGTATCAAAGAAGTTCATCCCTCCCTGCCCGGTGTTCTGCGAACACTGGTTCAAAGCGGTAGCGGCAGGCTGGTCGGCCCCGCTCTTTCGCCCATCTTCATGCAGTGGATGTAGTTGGACTTCCATCATCTTCAAGATTACTGGGAATGTGTTTGCAAAGATACAAAAAAATCCACAACCTGTCAAGAGGTCGGGGCAATTATTTTTTCCAAATTGCACAAATGGCGCAAAGTGTGAATTTTCTCAACTTTCGCAAGTAAAGTAGTACCTTTTTTTTTTCCTCAAAAGTTTCCGGTTTCAGTTTCCAAAAGTTTCAAGTTGTTTCCGAAGGTTTCCGCCCTCCGAAGTATTGCTAAAATCCCTTTCTTTCCATAGTTTTTGTCCCTACTTTTGCACTCAGATATCAGCGACGTCAACGGTATCAACGTGAATGGCCATCACGAAGAGAGTATTAACATGTAAAAAATTAAAAACAAGATTTATGGAAGTAATAGCAAAAGTAATTAACGTGAATCCAATGACCTCTCGGACCTATACTGACGAGAAAGGTCAGGAGCAGACCATCATCAGCAAGGGTTTCGTGCTTCAGGCTCCTCATGACAAGTTCTATGCCGAGGCCATCGGTGAACATGCCGTTAAACTCGACAAGCAGGAGTTTTACACGGACAGCCTCTATGCCTGCAGCATCAGTATGAACTGCAAGCCTGCGAAAACCCAGAACGGTGAAACCTTCATGAGGAACAACCTCGTTCTTCGTAGTATCAACAAGTTTAATTAAGATTCAAGACTATGAACAGAAAGGAAATTACGGAATTCAAGAAGTTCCTCGAAGCAAGAAAACTCTACGGAATGTTTGCCTTGAACTATCGCCAGTATCGTATGACCAACAATCCTTCCAACATGGAGGATTATCTGGAGCGGGCCAAGGCTGAAAGTGTTATCCCCATGGCATTCATCTATCCCAAGTCTCTCTACGGAAAAGACTTCTGGCTGTCTCTTCAGGAAGAGTGGATCCAGAACCTGAGAAAGCAGCATTATGAGTTCCGTGAAATGGAACAGTTGGAAAGCCTTGATTTGGAGATTATCGACATCAAGCCGAAGAAATTCAGTACTGGTCTGCCCAAGAACACTTGTTCGCTCAGCCTGAGAGGCAACCGCCTGACGCTGAATATTGAACATTCGAAGATGGTAGCCAAGAAACTCTCCACCCACGTTCTGCTGACCCGCAGCCGTAGAACAGCTGATGTGGTGCTGATGTTCAACCGGACAAGGGGCATTGAGGTGAAATTCAAGCCTGGAACCAGCAGCCTTCAGATCCGTAACCTGGAACTGATCAACCACCTGGTTGACCTGCTGGAGCTCGATCCTGAACAGGAGTACTTCCAGATTGGCATTGAGCTGCTGGAAGACACGAAGGACAATTTGCTTTTTCTATTAAAGAAATAAGGCCCCACCCGCTCGGCTCTGCCGCTTTGCTTGCAAAGAAACTCCCCCGATAGGGGAGGCTTCCCAAAGGGAAATGGCAAGCGCGCAGCCATTTTCCGTTTAATGAAAATTTTACGAATAACTTAAAAAAAGAATTAGAACTATGAAGAAGATATTTTTATTCAGTTGGGCACAGCTCCTGAAGCTGGTGTCATTGCTCAAACCCATTATTGAGCTGGTGAAGTCAATTATTGATATATTCAAAGCCTCCCCCGACCCCTCACAAGGAGGGGAGCCTGAATTGAAGGAAGAACTCTAAAGTTAAAAGTTATGACCATGAAGAGTAAAACCACTCGCGGCATCCGCAACAACAACCCCCTGAACATCCGCTTCACCCGGCCTCACCTCTGGTTAGGCCAGACGGAGGGAACCGACAAGGAGTTCTGCACCTTCCGCTCGATGGAATGGGGTCTGCGTGCCGGTCTCTACCTGCTGACAAAGTACCACAGTCAGTATGGACTCCACACCGTAAAGGCTATCATTTCCCGATGGGCTCCTCCCTCCGACGGTAACGACACGGCCTCCTATATTCGTGAAGTGACTAACAACATGGGTGGAATAGGTAATCTGCCGAGGATGATGAACAGCCTCTATAAGCTGGCTCGTGGCATGTGCCGGGTAGAGAGTCGTTATGTCTTGGATGAAGAAAACTTCTGTAAGGCCTTTGGTCTGCTCCCTGAAAAGATGCAAAAATATTGGCAGGGATAGTACCGATGAATATAACAATGTTACATATAACATATAACACGAAGGTAAAAATTTTGAGTTGGGACCTTTTGCCAAATATTAATATATATTATAATATATATTATATATTTGAATATAAGAGGCTGAAAATCAGAGCGTTTTTTGAAGCTTAATGTTATATTGTTAAATGTTATATTGTTACAAAATGGAAAAAAGGAATAAATAATTATGGATAAGAAACAAGAATCGCAAGTACCGATTTTAACACCTAAGAAGGTGCGTGGCACAGCCACCATCTATGGTAGTGGTGACATCGACTTCAGGGCCTATGGCGAAGGTGGTCCTGCTAAGGAGGTCATCAAGTCTATTGGCAGCAGCCAGCTGTATAAAACTACTGGAGCCAAAAGTCCTAAACTTTGTGCCCACCTGATGTGTCCCGACGATGATCCCGACCCTCAGTCCACTTTTGATGACCTGCTGGGGAAGATCATGAAGGGCTATAAGGTTTCGCCCAAGCCCCTTTCTCCCCGCAAACGAGACAAGGTGCTTTGGAACGAAGGCGGTCTGAAGGTTTGGCTCCGTAGTGACGACAATACCGTAGAAGTTTCTCTCACGCTGCCCCTCGGGCAGGATAACCTGGAAAAGTTAGCATTAATGAAGTTCCAAAATCTGTATCAATGTTTTTCTATCAACAAGCAACTTATACTCCGTGCTCACCGTGCACAATCGACGTCTTCAACGAAGTAGTCACCAACCGTCAGTATGCTGATATCATCTGTCAGGTCCGTGCCGCTGAAAAGGCCGGTGACAGGGAGAAGGCCAATGCCATCAAGCGGAAGCTTCCCATGTTTATGTTCATGGCCGGTGATATTGAAGAACATCTCTACGAAGGTAATACCAAATATAATGAAGGTAAAACCGGAATGTGGCGCAACCAGAAGCATACCAGGCTTAACGGCCTGGTGATGCTTGACTTCGACGACATGGAAACGCCTCCCAGCCAGTTCTACCACAAAGTGGTGGCTCCCCTCGTTGAAAAGCTCGGTGTTCTCTTTGCCCATGTCACTCCGAAGGGCAAGGGCTTGCGTCTGGTCTGTATCGCTGATGAGAAAATCGGTAACTTGGCAGACAATCAGAAACACATTGCAGAAGTCCTCGGTCTGAAGAACGATGATGCCTGCAAAGACTCTTCCCGCGGCTCGTTTGTATGTACGAGCGATGATATTCTATACTTGGACAACCGCATTTTTAACTATCAGAATGATGAATACGATAAAAAATATGGAGAGTCCTATCGGACGAGGGGCCTCCCTAAATCCCTCCAAAAGGAGGGACTTACCTACGGAGACCGAACTCCCCAACACCCCCTCCCTTCGGAGGGGGACGGGGGGATGCCCGACGGGGGGAGGCCCGACGGGGGGAGGCCCGACGGGGGGAGGCCCGATCTTGACAGGAATGAAAACGGAGAATATGTTTTCAAGGGCGTTCCCTTCAAAACCATCATCGATGAATACTGGAAGCAGGATGGCGGTCGCCCTGCAATGGGAGAGCGTCATCCGCGTGTGCTCTCGCTGGCTGCACGACTGCGGTATATTTGCGAAAACCAGCCCGAGAACCTTCTACGGGTCATTGATGGTTGTGGACTTCCACAGCCTGAACTCGAAGACATTGTTACTGCGGCTTGTAGTTCAAAGATGGCACCCTTCCTCCCCCCAAGAATGCGGGCAGTACTTAAGGCTGTGGTTCCCAAGGAAGCCGAAGGGTCTCTGGATTTTGAGACAGCGGCTCAAATCGACTATCAAGGCTACTGGAATCGGCTTAGACCGCTGCTTACTGACGGTTTCATAGATGCTGTGGCAACACTTCCCGACGAGGTGAAGATGGGTGGTGTGCTGGCTGCCGGGGCCATGTTCGGAACCTACCTGACCCGCTGCTACTGGGAACACTACGACGGTGAGCAGCGTCGGCTCTCCTTCCTGGTCTATATCATCGGCGATGCAGCCTCAGGCAAATCGTTCATCGTCTATCTGGACCGTCTTATCATGGAGCCGATGATTAGCGCCGACCGTGCCGGCCGAGAATGGGAACGCCAGTATAGCGAGGACAAACAGCAGCGTCAAACCTCATCAACTGCCCAGAGAAAGGCGGCACAGGAAATCAAGCATCCCGTCATCCGCTATGTGCCCAGCACCATTTCCAACGCCAAGCTCTACCGACGGCTGACGGATGCCGTTGAGGACTGGAACGGTGAACCGCTTCACCTGCATCTCTATACCTGTGAGGCTGAATTGGCCACCGCCCTCCGTTCACAGGTGGGTTCATGGGCTGGTAAGTTGGACTTGGAATGTAAATCTTTCCAGAACGAGTATGCCGGTGTGGATTATCAGAACGAGCAAAGCGTCAACGGCATCATTCAGGTGAACTGGAACCAGGTCATCAGCGGTACGCCGGATGCCATGCTGAAGAAAATCAAGCCTTCCACCGTGCTTGACGGACTGGTAACCCGACTGGCTCTCTTCGTCATGCCGAGAAACGACTTCCAAATGATAGACCGCAAGAACGGTCACAAACGTGACCATGAGGCAGAAGCCAGGCTTCGTGCCTGGGGCTATAAGCTGGAAAAGCTGTCGGGTGAACTGGAATGTGAGAAGCTGGTGGATGCTGCCTACAAATGGTGTGCCGACCGGGCTGCAGAGAATGATCTGGAAGATGATAAGACGGCCGACTACTTCCGTAAACGTGTGCCGATGTACATAGTTCGCTATGGTCTGGTACATGCCGTGCTGCGTGACTACCATTACTTGGCCAAACTGGCAGAAGCCCAGAAGCCGTTGAAGCTCCGGCTGAACAAGAGCGACATTGACTTCGGACTGCTCATCGGAGATTTCATCTACGATATGCAGATACGCCAGTACGGACAGATGGTGGAGGATGCCCTGAAAATCCAAAACGGCCAACTTCATCCCAGAAAAAGGAAAAGCAAGGCTGCAGATGAGTACAATAAGCTGCCTGAAATATTCTCTTTACAAAATATCATAGAGAAGTTCAATGTTGCAGAAATGACTGCTCGAATGCGTTGTTTTCGCTGGGAAGAACGAGGTTGGATTGAGAGACATAAGAAAGGTATGTTTAAAAAAGTAATCAAAAATCTCTGAATTATGAGGTACGATGAAAATATAATTAACGTGAGAAAGACGGTAAGGAAGGGTGGCATCGTCGCGCTGCAACCTGAAAATCCTACCCTTGAACACAAGGAACTGGTAGCCGTCATGACCAGAAGAGGTCTGTTGACCAGGGAAATGGCTGAGCTTGCGCTGATGCGCCTTGCCGAAGTAGTAACGGAACTGATGCAGCAAGGCTACGGGGTAAAAATCAACGAACTCGGCATCTTCAAACCCACTGTAAGGACTGGTGGACAAAGAATCGAGTGTCATCCCACCTTCCTGCCATCGAGGAAGATGCTGAGTGAAATGAGAAAAGTCAAGGTCAACATCAAGCCTGCCCTATATTATTGTGAGGACCCGTGATTTTGAGAATGCATTATTTAGTCTTTCATATTTGCTTTTTTTCGACTGCCTGCGCTGTGAAGCGTGGGCAGTTTTTTAGATGAAAACGTACGCAGAGACGCAGAGACACGAAGTTTGTTTATTTCTCAAAATTTGTGGTTGATTTGTGCGAATTAGTTTCTACTTCGTGTCTCTGCGCCTCTGCGTACAAACTGAACAAAATTCTTCACTTTTTTGCAAAAAACTTTGCGTGATGTAACAAATTCTTTATTTTTTCATACACCTATATATATTATATAGGGAATTTTGCTATCTTTGCACGCAAAACAAACCATAACGCATATTAAACCTACGTGCGTAAAAATACGACAAGGCAGAAAGATAATATATTATTAACAATTTAAAATGTTTTAGTTATGAAACAATTCAAACACAAAACCCTGCTGGCAAGAGCATCCATGATGCTGCTGGCAATGCTCTGCTTCCTTGGAGGAGCGAGGGCGCAAGAGACACTGACCGTGTGTGACGGAACAGCAACCAACAGCTGTGTTCCGATTTACGGCCTTTATGTCGACACACAAGGCCAAAATTCTGAGTTCATCATTCCTGCCGAAACAGAAGGCATGAGTGATTTGGCAGGAGGCACCATCTCCAAATTAACCTTCTACATCACCAACTCACCTGCTACATGGGGAAGCCCTACCGTTCAAGTGTATATGGGTGAAGTGGAAGGCACTACGCTCAGCAGCCTTAACGGGCCGACCAATTTCACTACAGTCTGGACGGGTGAGTTGAGTAACCAAAATTCCACTATGGAAATTACATTAAGCACGCCTTATACATACGAAGGCGGCAACCTGCTTATTGGTATGTATGTACAAACTGCAAGCTCTACCTATAAGGGAACTTCTTTCAGTGGTATTAGTGCTCCATCAGGATCTTCAAGGTATAATAGCGGCTCAGGTTCAGGATCAGCCCAAAGCTTCCTGCCCAAGACCACCTTTACCTATACACCAGGAGAGTTGCCCGCCTGCCCCAAACCTAAAGGTCTGAAGGTAAACTACACAGGTGGTACAACTGCAGAAGTTTCTTGGACTGGCGAGGCAGAAACCTATAACATCGATGTAAATGGCACTGTGACCGAAGGCGTCACCAGTCCCTATACATTGGAAGACCTTGACATGGCTAACACTTATGAAGTGAAAGTACAGGCAGTCTGCAGTTCAGACGAACAAAGCGAATGGACCAATCCCGTTAGTTTCACTACTGACCTCTGTATGCCTGAGGACATGTGTGCAATCAGCATAACTCTTACTGATGCATACGGTGACGGTGGCGGAAAAATTCAGGTGGTAGATGCTCTCACAAATGAGGTGTTGGGAACATTTACCAACAATAGTGCCGAAACAACATACACTCTCGCTGTTTGTGATGGCAGAGCAATCAATTTTGTTTTCGCAAGCACAGATAACTGGCCATACGAAAACGGTTGGGTTATCACGGATGTTAACGATGAGGTCATCACAGAACATGAGGGATGTAGTTCTTCTAGTGACTGCACCGCTCCTACAAATGGTGTCATTGCTACCTATACTGTGAACTGCTCTGGTTGCTTCAAACCTAGCAATCTCCAAGTAAGCGACATCACCACCAATAGCGCCACATTGAGTTGGGAAGGTACAAGTGATAGCTATGTGCTGCAATACAGAACTGCTGCCCAGAATATCAACATGGCTGAATGGCATCAGATTGGCGAAGATGAAACCGCCACTGCCACCTTGGACACCTACACCTACGACTTGAGCGATTACATCGGATCCGGTTATGTCGCTATCCGCCACTATAATGTGACCAACATGTTCAGACTGGCTATTGACGACATCGTGATTACTGACGGTAATGGAGAAGAGCTCTTTTCCGAAGATTTTGAAAGCGGTTCGATTCCTTCAACTTTGACCAACCAAGACGTTGACGGTGACGGTTATAACTGGGCGGCTATCGCTTTTGATTCGCAAGTTGGAAATGGTGATTACGTTGCGGTGTCTGATAGCTGGAATTCAAATGCTGGACCTTTGACTCCCGACAACTGGCTGATTATCCCTGTTTCAGAATTGGGTGGTACCCTCACCTTCCTTGCCAGAGGTGTGGACGCTAGTTTCCCCGCTGAGGTCTTCGGCGTGTTTGTCACCACCGCATCTTTGACCGATGCTTTGTCACCTGTTGCCGCTGGCAATTGGTCTGACGGGATCACTACCGAAGAGGAATCCTACCAACTCACTGACCTGACCGCCAATACACCTTACGAGTGGCAAGTGAAAGGCATTTGTGGCACTGATGATGAATCCTCATGGACAACTTCCACTTTCAAGACCATTGAACTTGGAACCAAGAACTTTGTCACTGAAGGCAACTGGAATGTTGCTGACAACTGGTTCCCCGCTGGTGTTCCCACCATCAATGACAAGGTTATCATCTCTGCCAATGCCACCATTCCTGCCGGTGTGGTTGCCACAGCAAAGAAGATCACCCTCGACAACGCTACCCTCACCATTGCCGATGGTGGACAATTGAAACAAAACGGCAATGTAGAAGTGATTATGAAAAAAGAAATTGCTAGCTATGGCACGGGTAGTGCCAACTGGCATTTCATCGCTTCTCCGTTGACCACGACAAGATTAACCTATATAACGGACTGGTCATACGTGAACGCACTGGATGGTAACTATGACTTATTTGGCTTTGATCCCACTCAAGCATTGGAATGGATCAACTATAAGAGTAGCTCCGGCCATGCTCTATTCACCTCTAGCAACAACAATCCTGTTTTTGTACAACAAACAGGATACCTCTACGCCAACGAGGAGGACATGACGCTGCAGTTTGAAGGTAGCACCGCAGTGAAATCAAACGGAAACGTTCTCTCTCAAGAAATAACATTCGACGACACTTCTTCTGACCCGTTCAACGGATGGGAGCTGATTGGTAACCCATACACCTGCAACGGCTATGTCAGCTATGATGGAGATGCTATATTCTATAAGATGAATGCAGCAGGTGATGGATTTGAAGCATACGAGAATGGTGTAGTATTAGCTCCTGGTGAAGGTGCCTTCATAAAGGTATCGGCTTCTGGTACTATTACCTATAGCTCTGAAGCTCCTGAAGGATTCACCAGCACCTCAACAACGGGTGCAGAGCCTCTGCCTTTACTGCCCTTGCATGGACTGGCAACGAACCAGGATGCCAATATCCTTGAACTTGCAAATGAGGGCATTGAAGATGATGAACTTGTCCAATACGTTGGAGGAACTACCAATGTCAAACTTGCTGGTCGTACAATTGTTGGAAACGGAACGCTGAACACCATCTGCCTACCCTTCGATATTACAATTGCTGGCAGTCCGCTGGATGGTGCAACCGCCTATGAGTTGACCGAAACCGATTTTACAGATCACACGCTGACGCTGAACTTCACAACAGTGGATGCACTGGTGGCTGGTAAACCTTACTTTATTAAGTGGGCAAGCGGTGGAGGAGTTGAGAATCCTGTTTTCCGAAACGTTACCATTGGTGCTGTAAACGCTACAAATACTAATCGTGTTGATACAGACGAATTGTACTTCGAGGGTACCTATCAGGCAGTAATTTTCGATGAAAATGACACTAGAAAGCTTTATTTGGGATCTGACAATAATCTCTACTATCCGGCAGCTGCAGGTATCACTGTCAATGCCTTCCGAGGATTTTTCGTGCTGAAGGGTATTGATGCTGGTGACATTGCCTCTCAGGCTATCTTATTAGGCGATGGTGAGACGACTGAAATCATCTCAATTGACAATTCTCAGTTGGCTATTGATAATGATGCTTGGTACACTCTCCAGGGCCAGAAGATTGGCAAGAAACCGACAACTACTGGAGTTTATATCCATAATGGACGCAAGGTAATTGTGAAGTAAGGGTCCCTCCCTCCTCCCCCCACTGGGGGAGGCAGGGGCTACGGAGTTCGAAATAAAAAAAATCAAAAATGTGAGAATACTTGGCGCTTCCCAATAGCCTAAGAGAAAATTCTTTAATTCTCTAATTCTTGATAATAATAAAAACTTGAAAAAGAAAGAACAATGAAGAAATATGTAATTCCAACCATGGATGTGGTGAACATAGAATTAAACTTGCTGCAGATAACAACCGTCAGCGGAAACGGTGGCGCTGGTTATGGCGGAGGTGGAAATGGCCAGGGTGGTTCAACACCAAATGCTCCAGGACACCACAGATTCGAAGAAGACGAGGAAGACGAAGAAGAAGACTGGTAAGAAGTTTTGTTTTTTTGTATTCATAAGAGAGGGAATCCACGGGCCTTGTGCCTGTGGGTTTCTTTTTTAATAATGAAAAAATGAAAGAATGAAAAAATGAAATTGTTATTTTCATTATCTTTCTACGGAGTTTAGGAGGGAAGGAGATGGTAATGAAACAAATTCTTGCGTCCCGATGGTAGCAAGCGGCAGAGCCGAGCGACCACTAATTACTCACTAATTATTTAAGTGAAGAGTGAAGAATTCTGCGACATTCCTTGATTCCTATATTCCTTAGAAATAAACAAAAACCTTTTAAAACCCCTCTTCTGATGTCTTAGCGCTATGCGCTTCTCTGCTGATGTCATGGCTCTTTGCCAGTGAGCAAGCTCCCGCACAATCCATGCCCTCATCACTCGTTGTTTCACAACTGAAGACATCATCCGAGGCAAAACAATAAAAACCATAACCCGATGCCAACCAGAATAGGTTTTTCAGCGCGAAGCGCGGGGTTTTTCCACCATGAGGGCTGAGTTTTGGTACAAAACCGTAGTGGGCTGTTGCCATGTGCAAGAGCTTGCTCTTAGGCACAATGGTAACGGGCCAATACGATAGAGCCTCGCTCTCAGACCTCATGAGTGGGGTCTTGTTTGTTTTGTTTATTTCTCAAAATTTGTGGGTAATTTGTGCGTATTTGTTTCAGTGAGACTACGCTCTAATACTTGAAGGACGAGCCTCCAAGGAACTCGCGGAGGAGGCTGGTGGGCGGTATCTGGTCCTCGGGGATGGGCTTGATGTAGCCAAGGAACTTACGCAGGCGGTAGGCCTCAGCATATTCCTCGCAGTTCTCGGGAACCAGCTCCAGCAGGGGTTCTGCCTGTGCCTTGATGACGGCCAGCTCGAAGAGCATGGCGGAGTTGAACATGGCATCGGCATTCTCCTGATAAGGGAAGATCCAGCGGTTCTCACCCCGACGCACGGAGGGCCAGCGGCGGATGGTCTCCTGAGCGGAGACGCCACGATACTTATGGTCGCGGATGATGCGGCGCAGCAAGCGGTTGTCGGTGGTGGGGATGTAGTTGTGGTTGTCGAGCAGAATGGTGGTGAGTGCCGAGGCATAGACGCGGAATATCTGGTCGTTGGGTATGTCGGCCGTCAGTTCGGGGTTGAGGGCATGGATGCCTTCCACGACAAGAATCTCTCCCTCGTGCAGCTGAATCTTCCGTCCGCTCCACTCGCTGCGTCCCTCTTGGAAGTTGTAGTGAGGCAGCTCCACCTCCTCACCACGGAAGAGGGCGTTCATCTGCTGGTTGAGCAGGGGGATGTTCAGGGCGTGCAGGTGTTCGAAGTCGTAGTCACCGGAGGCATCGCGTGGCGTCTCGTCACGGTTGAGGAAATAGTCATCGAGCGAGATGCCGATGGGCTTGATGCTGTTAACGGCCAACTGTACGCTGAGGCGCTTGCAGGTGGTGGTCTTTCCGCTGCTTGACGGGCCGGCAATGAGCACCAGCTTCACGCCCTTGCGGCGCTTGATCTCGTCGGCTATCTGGGCAATCTTCTTCTCCTGGAGGGCCTCGCTCACCTGTATCAGGTTGTTGGCATAGCCCTGGACGATGGCTCCGTTGAGGTCGCCCACGGTACGCATGCCCAGGATTTCCTGCCACTGGTGGTGCTCCTTGAAGATGCTGAACATCTTGTCCTGATGGATAATCTCGCCCAGCTCATCGGGATGGTCAGCCGAGGGGATGCGCAGCAGCAGTCCGTCGTAGTACTTCTCCAGTCCGAAGAGATAGAGCTGCGACGTGTTGGTGAGCAGCGCCCCGTAGTAATAATCCAGGTAACCGTCGATATCGTAGAACGTGGTGTAGAGTCGTCCGCTGCTTTCCAGGAGCTTCACCTTCGACTTGTTGTGGAGGATGTCGAACATCTTGATGGCCTCCTCGGTAGTGGTCTCGTGACGGTGGATGGGCATGGCGGCATCGATAATCTCCTGCATGCGGCGACGTATGCGTCCGGCATCGTCAAGGGTGACGGGCCGTCCGATGTTCAGATCGACGTAGTAGCCATTGCTGACAGGAATGTCGATAGCCACCTTACACTGGTCATACAGCTCGTGTACAGCCTTGCAGAGCACGAAGAAGAGCGAGCGGGTGTAGGCTCGCAGACCGCTGGGCGAGGTAATGTCGAGGAACTCCACGTCCTTCTGTTTATAAACGCGATAGTGCATTCCTTCTACCTTATTATTCACACGTGCACTAATAGGTCCGTGCTTCATTTCGAGCCCGGACATAGAAAAAATCTCAGAAAGTGTCGTCCCGATGCTGACGTTTAAAGTTTTTTTATTATTTTTGCAACGGATTTTGACTTGTTGTTCCATAAGCTTATTGTTTTAGTGGGGACAAAGTTACGAAAAATCGAGGGCAGAACAAAAAGTTTTAAACTTTTTTTATGCCGAGAAGGAGTAAGTTCACCGATTTTATCGGTAAAGGTACGAAAAAGATTAAAGATAATAATATTTTCGTTTAATTCGTATAATTCGTTGTTTATAATGTCTATTTGGGTAATATTTAAGTTGTTGGGCTCTCTTGCCCTGTTGATGTTCGGTATGAAGTCAATGAGTGAGGCTTTGCAGAAGATGGCAGGTCCGCAGTTGCGTTACATCCTGAGCACCATGACCACCAACCGCTTTACCGGTGTGCTGACGGGACTGTTTGTCACAGCCGCCGTTCAGAGTTCAACAGCTACGACGCTGATGACGGTATCGTTTGTGAATGCGGGGTTGCTGACGCTGATGCAGGCCATTGCGGTCATCATGGGTGCCCACATCGGTACCACGGTGACAGCCTGGATCATGTCGCTGGTATTCTGCTTTAACGTGGCAGCTGTCATCTATCCGGCCTTGTTAGTCGGCATTATCCTGATATACCGGAAGAAACGGCGCATTGTGGGTGACTTCCTCTTTGGAGCGGCATTCCTCTTCCTGGGACTGATGACCCTGAAGAACACCAGCCTGTCGCTGATGGAAGATGCGCAGACCTATGATGCCATCAAGGGCTTCTTCATCAGTTTCGACGACCTGACGTTCTGGAACTCGTTTCTCTTTCTCATGATAGGTACCGTGCTGACGCTCTGCGTACAGTCGTCGGCAGCCATCATGGCCATCACCATGGTGCTCTGTGCCACAGGCATACTGCACATTGACCAGGGCATCTTGCTGGTACTGGGTCAGAACATCGGAACCACCATCACGGCGAACATTGCCGCCTTCAATGCCAACACGTCGGCCCGACGGGCAGCCTTTGCCCATTTCACCATCAACATGGTGGGTGTTATCTTGGGACTGCTTCTGCTCAGGCCGTTCTTCGGCATCATTTGCCAGATTACAGGTTTCGACCCTGCCATGAATCCCCAGGCAGAGGGTTTTGCTTTCCTGTCGGCCATTGTACTGGCTACGTTCCACTCGGCTTTCAATATTCTGAACACGCTGCTGATGCTTGGGTTCGTGCCGCTGATTGAGCGCTTTGTCTGCTGGGTCATCCAGCCCAAACAGACCGATGACGAGGAGGAATTCCGCCTGCAGTTCATTACCACCGGTATCATGAAGACGCCTGAACTCTCGGTGCTCGAGGCACAGAAGGAGATTCGCTCCTTTGCCGAGCGAATGCAGCAGATGTTCGGCATGGTACGTGACCTGGTGACGGAGAACGACGAGAATGCCTTTGCCAAAGGCTTCGCCCGCATTGAGAAGTACGAAGCCTTCAGCGACAGCATGGAGATAGAAATTGCCCGCTACCTGAACGATGTGAGCGATGCCCATCTGTCGGATGAGACAAAGGCCAAGATGCGTGCCATGCTGCGTGAGATTTCTGAGCTGGAGAGCATCGGCGACGCCTGCTACAACATTGCCCGCACGCTGAACCGCCGCATCAAGGGCAAGGAGGACTTCACGGAGTCGCAGTACGAACACATGCACCAGATGATGGGGCTGGTGAATCAGGCCCTGACGCAGATGAACGCCACGCTGGTGGGTTACCGTGAGCAGAACGACGTCAACCGCTCGTTCAACATTGAGAATGAGATTAACAACTACCGCAACCAGCTGAAGTCACAGAACATCAACGACGTGAACAAGCACGCCTACACCTACGCCATCGGCACGATGTATATGGACATCATCGGCGAATGTGAGAAGCTGGCCGACTACGTGGTGAACGTGGTGGAGGCCCGCATGGGAACAAGGCAGAAAGAGGTTTGAAAGCTGTATCGACGAGGTCAATTTGCTGACACCCGTCAGTAAATGCTCAGATTATGAAAAAAAAGATGAGAATTTTAATACAATTATCAAAATTTTTATTTAATTTTGCAGCATAAATTTGAAAACACTTAAACATAATGACTATGCAGAAAAGATTTTTCTCGCTTTTGGCGCTGTTGCTGACATGCACGGTCAGCATCATGGCCCAGGTAACAACGGCATCACTTGCCGGTAGTGTTACAACCTCCGATACGAAAGAAGAGGTTATCGGTGCATCGGTTGTGGCCATACACGAACCTTCGGGCACGCGCTATGCCACGATTACCAACATTGACGGACGCTTTGCCATTCAGGGTATGCGTACGGGCGGTCCCTACACGGTCACTGTTTCTTACATCGGCTACCAGAGCAAGCAGCTGACCGACATCACCCTGCAGCTGGGTGAGACGTACAACCTCAACGTGTGGCTCGCAGAAGATGCCAACGAGATTGCAGAGGTCGTCGTCATCGGTAAGGGCTCGAAGTTTGCAGCAGAGAAGACGGGAGCCACTACCAACATCAACAACTCCATCATCCAGGAGTTGCCGACCATCAACCGTTCCATCACAGACATTGCCCGCCTGTCGCCATACGCCAACGGCATGGGATTCGGCGGAGGTGACGGACGTTCTACCAACTTCACGCTGGACGGTGCCAACCTGAACAACAACTTCGGACTTTCTTCCAACCTGCCGGGTGGCGGTAACCCCGTCTCCATGGATGCCATTGAGGAAGTCCAGGTGGTGGTTGCACCTTACGACGTTCGCCAGTCGAACTTCATCGGAGGTGGTATCAACGCCATCACCAAGTCGGGTACCAACACCTTCAAGGGAACGGCCTACATCTACTATAACAATGAGAACATGCGCGGTAACCGCATCAACAATGCCGAGCTGGCTGCCCGTGAGCGTGACCGACTGACCACCTACGGATTTACCCTGGGCGGACCCATCATCAAGGACAAGCTGTTCTTCTTCTTCAACTATGAAGGCTCGAAGGCTCCCCGCGAAGTGAACCGCTGGCGTGGCTCTGAGGACGGCGTAGGCGACAACAAGCTGTACATCTCACGTACAAAGCTCTCCGACCTGGAGCGCACCCGCCAGTACCTCATCAAGAACTACGGCTACGATCCGGGTTCCTACACCAGCTATCCTGCTGACATCACCAACAACAAGTACCTGGGTCGCTTGGACTGGAACATCACGCAGAACCACCATCTGGCAGTACGTTTCAACCATACCATCAACAAGACGTGGACCAACCCCAACGGCTCATCGGCCGACGTAGGCTACCGCCTCAGCTCCAACCGTATGGGTGAGCAGTCCATGGCATTCTCCAATTCCATGTACTCCGCAGACAATAAGGTGACCACCATCAGTGCCGACCTGAACAGCCGCTTCGGCGAGCACTTCTCCAACCAGCTGCTCTTCACCTATTCTGATATTCAGGACGTGCGCGGCAGCAACTCGTCGCCCTTCCCCTTCGTTGATATCATGTACGACTTCAACGAACAGACCAATACGCAGACACTGGAGCCCTACATGTCGTTCGGCTACGAGCTCTTTACCTGGAACAACAAGGTACAGAACAAGGTGACCACCGTTACCGACAACCTGACCTACTACCTCGGTGCCCACAAGTTCACCGCAGGTCTGAGCTTCGAGCACCAGCTGGCACTCAACAACTACCAGCGCGGCGGTACGGGCTACTACCGTTATCGTTCGCTGGACGACTTCCTCACAGGCGCTGCTCCTGAGTCAGTCGCCCTGCAGTATGGCTACAACGGCAACAACGAGCCGGGCTCACGCGTCAGCTTCAACCAGTGGGGACTCTATCTGCAGGATGAGTGGAACGTCGTGGACAACCTGAAGCTTACCTATGGTATCCGCTTCGACGACCTGATGTACGACAATTCTGACATCATGCGTAACAACGCCATCTACAACCTCGACTTCGGCGGACGCCACATCGACACCGGTGCATGGCCTAAGAACAACATTCAGATTTCTCCGCGTCTGGGCTTCACGTGGGATGTCTTGGGCGACCACTCGCTGAAGGTACGTGGAGGTACGGGTCTCTTTGCAGGACGTATCCCCCTGGTGTTCTTCACCAACATGCCGCAGAACTCAGGTATGATCCAGAACCTTGCTACTGCCACCACCACCTATAAGAATGGTGTAGTGAATACCGTTGACCCCCGTCTGGCCAACTTCGCAGGCGGTCTGGTGACCGATGTGGATAAGATTCGTGAGTTGCTGGGTGTACCCACCACCATCACGCCCGACCAGGGTATCGTGTCAGGTGACTTTGCCGGTGTTGACAACAACTTCAAGATGCCGCAGGACTGGAAGACCAGCATTGCCATCGACTACCAGATTCCCGTCAGCTTCCCGCTGTCAGTAACGGGTGAGTTCACCTACTCGAAGCGCATCAACGACATCATGCTCGACAACTACAACATCAAGCCCATTGACGAGAGCTGGGCCCGTCTGAGAGGTGCCGACAACCGCGTGCTCTATCCTTCCGACTACAAGTATGCTCCCACCTATACCGATGCCAACGGCAATACCAAGACCTTCACAGGTATGGCTGCCGTGCTGACCAACACCAGCCGTGGTTACGGATGGACAGCCAACATCACCATCAACGCAGAGCCCATTGAGAACCTGCGACTGATGGGAGCCTACACCCACACCGTCAACAAGCGCGTCAGTGGCATGCCGGGCTCTAACGCTTCGTCGGCATGGACCAACCTCTACACCATCAACGGTCCTAACAACCCCGACGTTCAGAACGTTACTACCGTCATTCCTGACCGCTTCATTGCCAACGTCAGCTACAAGTACGGCAAGGACCACTTCTCCGTATTCTATCAGGGCTATCGTCCCGGTGGCTATAGCTTCTACTATGGCTCTGACATCAACGGCGACAACTGCGCCTACGACCTGATGTACATCCCTCGCGACGACAGCGAAATCAGATTCGCCAGCGACGATGACCGCATCGCTTTCTGGGAGTTTGTTGAACAGGACGACTATCTGAAGAATCACAAGGGCGAGTATGCCGAGGCCTTCAGCGCATACGCACCCTGTGTTCACAAGATTGACTTCCGCTGGGCTCACGACTTCGACCTGAAGGTGGGCAAGACCAAGCACAAGCTGCAGCTCTCTGCCGACATCCAGAACATCGGCAACCTCTTCAACTCCAAGTTCGGTGTGGAGAAGGTGATGACCGTCAACTCCTGCAATGCCGGTAAGATTCTCAGCGTGAAGGCCATCGAGGACGGCGTTCCCGTCTTCAAGACCAACGTTGCCAAGGGCGCCAGCAGCTACGAGTACAGCAACTCCAACGGCCAGTGCTGGAAGCTCCAGGTCGGTGTGAAGTACTTCTTCAACTAAAGAAGCGCTCCGAAACAGAAACATAAAGAGAGTCGCCAACACTCTTCGCGAGGTTGGCGGCTCATTTTGCAACTATACAAATGATGAAATCATGGTAAGACAATTAAAACTTTTGATGTTCACAGCCCTGCTGATGGGGGTAACATCGGTTGCACTGGCATCATGTAGTGACGATGACGGAACCGTAGTGGTGGAACCCGAGGAGCCGGTAGTGCTGAACTGCGAGCAGCCCGATTATCTGCAGGCAGGCGACAAGGTGGCGCTGATATCGCCCTCGTACTTCACACCGATGGAGAACGTGGAGAAGACGGCCGACGTGCTGCGCTCGTGGGGACTGCAGCCTGTCATCGGGCCCAACGTGGGCAAGGTGGTGGACGGACGCTATGCCGGCACCGTGGCCGAGCGCGTGAGCGACATCCGCTGGGCGCTCAATGACCCCACCATCAAGGCCATCATCTGCAACCGTGGCGGCTACGGCACCATCCAGCTCAT
>JAEEGJ010008977.1_pt1 | contig 27157 bp, 21 predicted proteins | sample 8958761 | NCBI WGS metagenome assembly JAEEGJ01 (sample SAMN16246546, study PRJNA631951) | gut metagenome | biome: gut microbiome; feature: rumen; material: RS-attached | host: Bos | place: Iran: Karaj | collected 2018-10 | reverse complement strand
CGCATCCGCGGTGCCGGCGACTCCCGTATCAACGTAACGCTGGACGGCGTACCCCTCAATTCTCCCGAAGACCAGTGTGTATTCTGGGCAAACATGAATTCATATGCCTCCTTACTGGGCAGCGTGCAGATTCAGCGTGGCGTGGGTACATCAACCAACGGCGACGGTGCCTTCGGTGGTACGGTAGCGCTCTCAAGTGCCACACCCTTACAGACGCCATCGCTTGAGATTTCAGGCTCATACGGTTCGTTCAACACATGTAACTGGGGAGGGAAGTTCTCAACGGGTCTGCTGTGGAATCACCTGATTATCGACGGTGCCTATCATCAGACAACCACCGACGGCTATCTGCATGGCACCAAGGCTCGTTCGGGCTCCTACTATGGTGGCATCACCTACATCGCGTCGGACGATTTTGTCATCCGATACAAGAACATCGGCAACTTCGAACGCACGGGTCAGGCATGGAACGGCGTCGTGGCTGGTGACAACGACCTCAGCCTGATGGATGGTTGCTATGACGACGGCTCATGGACCTACACCACTGCAACAGGCATCCATGGATATAAGGACATGTGGAACGTCGGGTTAGGTAAGTTCAACAATCTGTATGAACGGCTGGTGACTGACGAGAATACAGGTCTCTTTATGCAGAATGCAGACGGCACCTATCAGACAGAGCGTTACAATATGACCGATGGCAGTTTGTGGGACAGGACAACGGATAACTTCTGGCAGAACCATAACATTCTGTCGGCTTCGTGGAAAATCAACGACCTGTGGAGCACCTCAGCGTCGCTGCACTACACCTACGGCTATGGCTACTACGACGAATTCCGCTACCAGAACAAGCTGTCGAAGTACGGACTCACCCCCATCTTAAACGCCAAAGGCAAGGAGAAGAAGTTTGACTTCGTCCGTCAGAAGGGGCTAACCCAGCACACTTACGGACTTGTGTGGAACATCAACTACAAGAATGACGCATGGGACGTTGTAGGCGGATTGTCATTGCAAAACTACGACGGCAGGCACTTCGGCTATCTGACCTACTCGTCGGAGGAGGCGCTGAGCCAGAAGATACAGACGGAAGGCAAGTACCGCTATTACGATTCGCCAGCCCACAAGCTGGACGGCAGCGCCTTCGTCAAGGCCGCCTACCACATCAGCGAGCAGTGGGACGTGTTTGCTGACGTGCAATATCGTCATGTAGGCTTCAAGACCGATGGTTACAACGACAAGTACTATGCCGACGCCAACGGCATGCCCCAAAAGCACATGCTCGACATCAATAAGAAGTACGACTTCCTGAACCCCAAGGCAGGCATCTCATGGCAGAGCGGTCCCCACCGTGCTTATGGCTCTATAGCCATCAGCCATCGTGAGCCAGAGCGCAACAACTTCACCGACAACTTCACGTACCCTGCCCCCAAAGCCGAGAAACTGACCGACTACGAGTTAGGGTACACGCTGAATGCCGACAAATGGCGCTTGGGCATCAACGGCTACTTCATGAACTACACCGACCAGTTTGTACAGACGGGAGAGGTAACGGACATCGGCGAAAACCTGACCACCAACATCAAGGACTCCTACCGCTTAGGCGTAGAGTTGCAGGCTGGCGTTGATGTGACCCAATGGCTCGCCATTGAGGGCAATGCCGCATTGAGCAAGAATGCCATCAAGGATTTCGACGAGAAAGTACAGGTGGACTGGGGCGACTATACTACTATCCACTACGACAACTCAACGCTGGCTTTCAGCCCCTCAACCATTCTCAACGGCTTTGTGAACTTTCATTATAAAGGCTGGCAGGCAGTGTGGCACACCAACTTTGTCTCGCGCCAGTATCTTGACAACACGGAGTGCAAGGACCGCTCGCTACCTTCCTATAGTGTGTCAAACACCAATATCAGCTATACGCTGAAACCCAAGAAAGTGATGAAGGAGATAGTCTTCGGACTGAACATGAACAACATCTTCAATCGTCGCTATGCGGCCAGCGGCTGGGTCTATTCAGCCATCCTCAGCGACACCCATCCCAATGACAACCGCTATTACCAAATAGGTTTCATCCCCATGGCAGGCTTCACGATGATGGGCAATGTGACGCTTCGGTTTTAAGGGAAAAGTGAAAAGTGAATAATTTGCTACCGCATTATGTTGGAATTCTTATCTGCACATTGGCTTGACATTGTAACGACTGTCCTCGGACTGGCGTATATTATCCTGGAATACAAGGCCAGCGTATGGATGTGGCTTGCAGGATTCCTCATGCAAGCCTTGGGCATCGTACTGTATTACCAGAAAGGGCTCTATGCCGACTGCGGCATGGAGTTCTATTATCTGGCGATGACGGTGTACGGCTATTGGAAGTGGATTCATGGCACAGCCTCAAAAGAGGCTTTGCCTATCACCCACTTTCCCCGCAGCCTCGTCCTCCCTTGGCTGGCCATCATTGCCGTCGTCTGGGCTACCATCTACTGGCTATTGGTGACATTCACCAATTCGAACGTACCCTTGGCAGACTCGTTTACGACAGCTCTGAGCATTGTAGGCATTTGGGCTTTGGCGCACAAATACCTGGAACAGTGGTTCATCTGGATTGCCGTCGATGTCGTCACCAGCGTCCTCTATTTCTATAAGGACATCCCTTTCAAGGCCTCACTCTATGCCCTCTATGTCGTCATTGCAATCATGGGATACTTCAAATGGAGGCAGATCATGCGTAATAATGCATAATTCTTTTTCACGGCGGTAGCATTATTTTCAATTTTCAATTTTCAATTTTCAATTTATTTCGTACCTTTGCACCCAAAATTCCAAAGATATGAATATTGAGACACTGATAAGTCAAGCCGCTGGCGAGGCCGTGAAGGCGCTCTACGGCATGGAGGCAAGCGAAAAGATGCTGCAGCTGCAGAAGACGCGCAGCGAGTTTGAAGGTAACCTGACGCTGGTGGTATTCCCATTTGTGAAGGCTGCTAATGAGCGAATGCAGAGCCAAGCTCGCTTGGACTCTGCTGAGCGTGAGCAGGCTCGGCCGGAGGCCAAGGCTGCCAAGAAGAGTCCGGAGCAGACAGCTCAGGAGATTGGCCAGTATCTGGTCGATCACTGCGAAGCCATCAGCAAGTTTAACGTAGTGAAGGGATTCCTGAATCTCAGCATAGCAGACGCAGCCTGGCTGCAGCTGCTGGCCGACATTGACCAGGAGGCACACTATGGTGAACGTCAGGCAAACGAAGGTTCCCCCCTCGTGATGATTGAATATTCGTCACCCAACACCAACAAGCCTCTCCACCTCGGCCATGTGCGCAACAACCTGTTAGGATGGTCGCTGGCACAGATTATGCAGGCCAACGGCAACCGCGTGGTGAAGACCAACATCGTTAACGACCGTGGCATCCACATCTGCAAGTCGATGCTGGCGTGGCAGAAGTGGGGCAACGGCGAAACCCCCGAAAGCTCTGGCAAGAAGGGCGACCACCTCATCGGCGACTATTACGTGCTCTTCGACAAGCATTATCGCGAGGAAATCAAGGAACTCGTCGCCCAGAGTATGGACGAGGAGAAGGCCAAGCAGGAGGCTCCACTTATCAAGGAGGCCCACGAAATGCTGGTGAAGTGGGAGCAGAACGACCCCGAGGTACGTGCCTTGTGGGAGAAGATGAATTCGTGGGTCTATGCCGGCTTTGACGAGACCTACAAGAAGATGGGTGTCTCGTTCGATAAGATTTATTACGAGTCGCAGACCTACCTGAAAGGCAAGGCCAAGGTGGAGGAAGGACTGGCCAAGGGCCTCTTCGAGCGCCACGAGGACGGCAGCGTGTGGGCCGACCTCACCAACGAAGGACTGGACCAGAAGCTGCTGTTGCGCTCCGACGGCACCAGCGTCTATATGACACAGGACATCGGTACCGCCGAGATGCGTTTCCAGGACTATCCTATCGACAAGATGATATACGTGGTGGGCAACGAGCAGAACTACCACTTCCAGGTACTCAGCATCCTGCTGGACCGCCTCGGTTTCAAGTGGGGCAAGGAGTTGGTTCACTTCTCCTACGGCATGGTTGAACTGCCCAACGGCAAGATGAAGAGCCGCGAGGGTACCGTTGTCGATGCCGACGACCTGATGGCACTGATGGTCGAAGACGCCCTGAAGACCTCTATGGAACTGGGTAAGTTCGACGACATGAGCGAAGAGGAACGCAACGAAATTGCCCGCATCGTGGGCATGGGTGCCCTGAAGTACTTCATCCTGAAGGTTGATGCGCGCAAGAACATGCTCTTCAATCCTGAAGAAAGCATTGACTTCAACGGCAATACCGGTCCCTTCATACAGTACACCTATGCCCGCATCCGCAGCATCCTTCGGAAAAGTGAAAAGGGATTAGTGAAAAGTGAAAAATTGGCTACCGCCCTTAATGAGAAGGAGATAGAGCTCATCCAAAAGCTCAGCGAGTATGGTGCTGCCGTCGAACAGGCCGGCAAGGACTATTCGCCCTCTGGCATTGCCAACTACTGCTACGAACTGACCAAGGTGTTCAACCAGTTCTACCACGACTACAGCATCCTCAACGAGCCTGACGAGAACATCAAGGCCATGCGTCTGGTGTTGGCTCGCAACGTTGCCAAAATCATCAAGAACGGTATGGCACTCCTCGGCATTGAGGTTCCGGAGCGCATGTAGTGTCTGTTGCGGTTTTGCCCCAACAAACCTTAAAAGAGTATGGTAAACCCTCCTGATTATCGTCACGACACCGTACTGCCTTTGCCCCTTGAAGTAAAGGCAGACGCCTGGGCGGTCGATGCTGCCTGCAGCGGCAATCCAGGGCCAATGGAGTATCAGGCCATCGACCTGGCAACGGGCTACCGCGTGTTCCACTTCGGCCCCATGAAGGGTACCAACAACATCGGAGAGTTTTTGGCTATCGTCCATGCGCTGGCTCTTATGCAGCAGCAGGGCTTACACGACAAGACCATTTACAGCGACTCCTACAATGCCATCCTGTGGGTCAACAAGCGTAAGTGCAAGACAAAATTAGAGCGGACACCTGAGACGGAGCCGCTCTATCAGATTATCCTTCGTGCTGAACGGTGGTTGCAGACCCACACCTGGCGTAACCCCATCATCAAGTGGGAAACGAAGAAATGGGGCGAAGTCCCCGCCGACTTCGGCAGGAAGTAGAGCCTACCCCCATCCCCTCCCAAAAAGGAGGGGCTTTTTATTCCTTGGTTTTGATATACCTCATTATTTGATTGTCACCATAGACCTCAGCCGATAACAGACTGATCTCTGCAGGCAGCTGTGGAGCGTGGGTGCCGTCAGTGACGGTGACAGGAGCCGTTTCCACGCGAATCTCATCCCAGAGGCCGGCAGTCATGAACGACTCATGTGTCTGTCGGCCGCCTTCGACGATAAGCGACTGGATGCCATGCTGGTAGAGGTCGTCCATCAGCTGCGGCAACGGACGGTCGTGTGTCAGTACGATACGCTTGGGATTCGGACCGTGCCAGTGTCGGACGGTCAGCTGCGGGTGTTCGCGGATATCGGTGGTATGACCAACGAGAATGGCATCTTCCTCGGCGCGCAACTGGTGACTGAGCATCTGTGTCTGTTCATTCGATATTTGAAGTGCTTGGCCGTGGTCATCGATAAAGCCGTTAGCGGTCTGAGCCCACTTTAGGATGATGTACGGGCGGTGCTTCGAATGATAGGTGAAGAAGCGGCGGTTCAGCCATTGACACTCCTTCTCCAGTATGCCCACGGTGACTTCAATGCCAGCCTTACGAATTCTCTCAATACCCCTGCCCTGAACTTCGGCAAAGGGGTCAACACATCCCACGACAACACGACGCACACCTTTCTTAATAATAAGGTCGGCACAAGGCGGTGTCTTTCCAAAATGGGCACAAGGCTCCAACGACACATAGATAGTAGCCTCTTTCAGCAGTGGCTCGTCCTCCGGACGTACCGAGGCAAAGGCATTGACTTCGGCATGGCCTTCACCGCAGCGCACATGGTAGCCTTCGCCAATGATTCTACCATCTACCACAATCAAGGCACCCACCATAGGATTCGGCCGGGCACCCTGAATGCCATTGGCTGCTAACTGCAAACAACGGCGCATGTATTTTTCGTCTTCGCTCATAAAATTATCAATTATCAATTAAAAATCGTACCTTTAACCTTTGGTTAAGGTAGGCTGCACCTCAGAAAAATCCAAATATATTTGGTTTTTCGTTCGGTTTGCACTACCTTTGCAATATGACTTACAATGAGATGTGGCATAAGTTGGCGCAGGTGTACGACGAGGGCGAGGCGAAAGCCATCGCACGGCTGGCGTATGAAGTACGCTTCGGTCTGACCTTTACGGACCTTTGCCTCGGCAAAGATACACAATTATCCGCAGACGACCAAGCACAAGCTGCAGAAATCTGTAGCCGACTGCTGTTGCAGGAGCCTGTGCAATATGTGTTGGGGCAGGCTGAATTCTGCGGACGTATCATGATGGTCAACGAGCATGTGCTCATCCCGCGTCCCGAGACGGAGGAACTTTGTCAGTGGATTATTAGCAACGGACGACAGCAGACAAACACGGACAGCCAGGAAAAGTCTGCTGTCGTCCGTTGCCAAAGTATTCTTGACATCGGAACGGGTAGCGGGTGCATCGCCTGCACACTTGCGGCAGACATCCCCGATGCTCAGGTCACAGCTTGGGACATCAGCGAGGAAGCCCTGCGCATAGCAGCAGAGAATGCCAAGAGCATCGGCGTAACGGTGCGTTTTGAGCAGCGAGATATACTGAGCGACATACCAACGCCCTCGCTACACCCTCGCTACGAATATGACATCATCGTGAGCAATCCGCCCTATATCTGCGGAAAAGAAAAGGACGGCATGGAGCGGAACGTGCTGGACTACGAGCCTGCGCTGGCGCTCTTTGTGCCCGACGACGACCCACTGCTGTTCTACCGCGCCATTGCAGCATTCGGACAGAAAGCCCTGAAGGTCGGCGGCTGGCTGTACTTTGAAATCAACCCACTGTATGCAGATGCCCTCACCGATATGCTTGGTACGATGTCTTACCACGACATTGAAATCCGCAACGACCAATACGGCAAACAACGCATGATACGAGCAAGACGATGAAACAGAAAACCGAACAAGAAGCCTATCTCACACTGGCTGCCCTTTGTGCCCAGGCAGAACACTGCCAATGGGAGATGACGGAAAAGATGCGCCGCTGGGAACTCAGCGACGAGACTCAGGCTCGCGTGATGGAGCGACTCGTCAGGGAACGCTATGTCGACGACGAGCGTTATGCCCGTGCCTTCGTCAAGGACAAGGTACGCTACAACAAGTGGGGGCGCCGCAAGGTGGAGCAGGCCCTGTGGCAGAAACACATCGACGAGGACATCCGACAGCGGGTGCTCGACGAGGTGGACGACGAGGAGTATCTCACCGTACTACGTCCGCTGTTGAAACAGAAGCGGAAGTCGACAAAGGCCAGTAGCGACTATGAACTGAACCAAAAGCTGTTGCGCTTTGCCCTCAGTCGTGGCTTTACATTTGACCTCATCCGCCAATGCCTTGACATCGATGACGAATTTGAAGAATAAACAACAACTGCAGTTTATTATTTAACATGAACTGGATAACGAGAATCCTCGATTTCATTTCGCCACGACAGTGTGTTGTTTGCGGCGAGCGGCTGGCACCCACGGAGCACAGCCTATGCTCCACCTGCCTGTTGCACCTGCCTCGTACGACCTATCAGTTTACTCCTCACGACAATCCCATGGCTCAGCTGTTCTGGCACCTGTCGCCCGTTGAGCAGGCTGCGGCCCTTATCTTCTATGAGCCTCATTCCGAGGTGGCACAGCTCATCTACGACCTGAAATACCACGACCGGCCGGACATTGGCGAGGACATGGGACGTCTGATGGCGGGCGAGATGCAGTTGGCACGGTTCTTCGACGGCATCGATCTGTTGCTGCCCGTCCCCCTGTCGCGCAAACGACTGCGCCAGCGCGGCTACAACCAAAGCGAGCAGTTAGCCATCGGCATCAGCGACATCACCCACCTGCCCGTCGTTACCAAAGCCTTACGCCGCACACACTTCCGCCAAAGCCAGACACAGCTCAGTCGGCGGGAACGTCAGGAGAATGTTGAAGACCTGTTTGAACTGCGCGACGGCAGTATGCTACAGGGCAAACATGTGCTGCTCATCGATGACATCTGTACCACCGGCGCCACCCTATTGGCTTGTTGTGATGTTCTGAAAGCCGTTCCCGGCATCCGCCTCAGCGTGCTGACCTTCGGGTTCACGAAAAGCTAACGGGCGCAACTGTGCAACCGATTGCATACGCGGCATAAAAATAAATATCCATTATCAATTGCCAATTATCAATTAGTTTGTATCTTTGCATCAGAAAACCAATAACATATTGACAATGAAAAGATTATTTACTTCACTCATCATTTTGCTGGCTACCCTGCCAATGCTGGCACAGCAGGGCTGGCCCGAACAATACGAGGGTGTCGTGCTGCAGGGCTTCTACTGGGACTCTTTCAAGCAGACGAAGTGGACCAGACTGGAGAGCCAGGCCGACGAGCTTTCCCAGTATTTCAAGCTGGTATGGATTCCTCAGAGTGCCAACTGCGGCAACGGTACTTCTATGGGGTATGACGACCTCTATTGGTTCCCCGGTCACTACAACAGTTCCTTCGGTAGTGAGGCAGAGCTTCGCTCGATGATCAACACATTCAAGAGCAAGGGTATCGGCACTATTGGCGACGTGGTCATCAACCATCGCCAAAATGTCTCGAACTGGGTGGACTTTCCCGAAGAGACCTATCAGGGCGTGACCTATCAATTGACATCGACGGACATCTGCAATAACGATGACGGTGGTGCCACCAAAAACTGGGCTACGCAGAACGGCTATCAGCTATCGCCAAACAACGACACCGGTGAGGGCTGGAGTGGCATGCGTGACCTGGATCACATGAGCGAGAATGTGCAGAAGAACGTGAAGGCCTATCTGAACATGCTGCTCAAAGATATGGGCTATGTGGGTTTCCGCTATGACATGGTAAAGGGCTATAGCGGCTCGTACACCAAGATGTATAACGAAGACGCCAAGCCCCAGTACAGCATAGGCGAATGCTGGGACGGCACCAACACCATCAAGAACTGGATAGACGCAACAGGCAAAACCAGTGCCGCCTTCGACTTCCAGTTCCGCTACACTGTCCGCAATGCCATCAACAGCAACAACTGGACTTATTTGGGCAAGCAGAACGAAGGTAACTGGCCCTTGGTCAGCAGCAACACCAACAATGGAGCCTATCGACGTTATGCTGTCACCTTTGTTGAGAACCACGATACAGAGAGGCGCAGTAATGCAGAACAGGATCCTATAAAAAAGGACACTTTAGCCGCCAATGCCTACCTGCTCGCCATGCACGGCACACCCTGTGTGTTCCTGACGCACTGGATAGACTGTAAGCGCGACATCAAGGCCATGATTAACGTGCGCAATGCCGTGGGACTGCACAACCAGAGCACATGTACCAACGAAGCCTCAAACAAGGACTATTATGCCGTTATCTCGACGGGGCAGAAGGGAAAGATGATGGCAGTCGTCGGTTCCGGCGCCAACAGCTATATCCCTACCAACAATAATTTCGTCAAGGTGCTTTCGGGCTATCATTATGTCTATTATATGGAGAAGTCCATGGAAACGGCCTGGGTTGATCTGCCCTCTGGCGAATATGACGGACAGCAGCAGGCAACGTTGACCGCCGTCAGTGCCAATAGCGGTGCCCAGCTGGTATACACCACCAACGGCAGCACGCCAACGGCATCGAGCACGAAAGTTGCCAGCGGCACCAAGATAACCATTGAGGGAGACATCACGCTGAAGGTCGGCCTGCTTATCGGCGGCACCGTCAGCGGCATCGTAACCCGCACCTATAGTCCGGCGGCACCGGTGGAATCACGCACCATCACCGTCTATGTGAATACCGACAAGGTAGGCTGGACGGGCGTCAACTTCTGGACATGGGGAGGTGACGACAGCCATGCACCTGCCAATAAGAGCTGGCCTGGAGACAAGGTGACATCGACAACCACCGTCCAAGGCAAGCAGTGGTATACCAAGCAGTATACCATCCACGGCGACGACGACTTTGTCAATTTCGTCTTCAGCACAGGTTCCGGTTCGCCCCAGACCATAGACATCAACAATGTCGCTGACGACAAATTCTTTGAGATTTCTACAGAGAAGGAGGGTACAAAGCACAAGGCCAACGATGTCACCAGTAGCTACACCGGCATAGAAGCCATCACTGTCATGCCGGACATCCATACCGCGAAAATCTACACGCTGGACGGTCGTCAGGTGGAGCATCCACAGCGTGGCATCTATATCATCAACAAAAAGAAAGTAGTGATCCGTTAAGGGTCACTACTTCATGAATACGGCGCGCACTACAAACCAGCAGTGTAGCAGGAAAGTCTGTACCGCGCCATAGTGGGTAGCCATCACCTGATAGCGTTCTTTCAGTGAGTCACGATGATGCTGCGTGCTGTCGCCCCCCTCCTCGAAGTCAGCTAATACTGCATCCGCATTGACCAAAGCCAGTCCTCTGTGACTGGCTTCTTTCATGATACGGATGCACCAGTCTACATCGGCGGAATGGCGGTATTGCAGGTCATAGGGGAATTCACGGGCAATGTCAAGACGGACATAGAAGGCCTGGTGACATACCAACATACCTTTCTTAAACGACTTCCACGTCAGCACCTTCGGCGGACGATGGCGGCGCAGTCGCAGGAAATGCCCATCGGCATCGGTGACCGCCGTATCGCCATAGACGATGGCAGGGAGTTTTGAACTTTGAGCTTTGGCGGCAACGGTAGCGAGGGTGTCTGGTGCATGGAGGGCGTCACCGGCATTCAGGAATACGATGTAGTCGCCCGTAGCCTGCCGGAGTCCTTTGTTCATAGCGTCATAGAGTCCCTTGTCAGGTTCTGACGTAATGATGACGCTGTAAGGTGCCGAAGCCTGATAGCGTTCGGCGACAGCCACCGTGTCATCCTTGGAAGCCCCGTCGATAATCAAGTGTTCCAACTGCTGATAGGTCTGCCGCGCCACGCTGTCCAAGGTGCGCTGCAGCGGACGGGCGGCATTATAAGTGACGGTGATGATGGAGATACGTAATTCCTGGTTCATGACGGACGATGCGATTGAGGATGAAGGGCTTGTTCGTAGACTTCTATATAGCGGTGGGCCACACTCTGCTGGGAGTAGCTGTGCGCCACCTTGCGCAGACAGTCATGGCTCAGGGTATCATAGTCGGCCTCTGCCAGAACATAGTGGATGCCACGAGCCAAGTCGTCGGCCTGACGGAAGTCGGCTACATAGCCGTTCTGCTGGTGGTCAATCATTTCGGGAATGCCGCCCGTACGGAATCCCACACACGGCACACCGCAGGCCATAGCCTCCATAAGGGTATTGGGGAGATTGTCTTCCAATGACGGCAGCACAAAGACGTCGGCGGCATTATACACCTGCACGATGCGTTGCGGGTCGTTGACATAGCCTAAGGGATAAGCTGTCAAGGCCAGCCGCGAAGCCACTTCTTCGGCATGGCCGCCGAGGATGGCTATCGCCGCCGTTCCTTTGATGTCCGGGTGTTGTTCTGCCAACAGGCGCACGGCATCCACAAAATAGTCCATGCCTTTGCGTGGGTCGGTGACGCGCTGCGACACAAAGAGGATGATGCGCTTGTCAGTCGGCAGTCCCAAGGCTGCCTTGGCCTGCTGCTTATCCTGAGGATGAAACACGTGGGTGTCGATGGCGTTGGGGATGCTGGTCACATACTGTCCCTTTAGCAAGGCACTCTTCCGCGCCTCGCCCACCAGCCATTCGCTGCAGGTCACATAGCTGACGCGCTGACCGTCGAGCATCTGCACCTTCTTTCGCCATATCCTATTGGCCAGCCCTTTCCTGTTCTTCCCGGGAAGCAACGGGCAGTCGCCGCATTCATCATGGTATTGCTCACAGCCACGGGTGTAGTGGCAGATAGCCGTGGCAGGCCAGATGTCGTGCATGGTCCAAACCACAGGCTTTCCCGAAACCAGAATCCGCCGAATGTCCTTGAGGGAGAGCATACCCTGGTTCACCCAGTGCAAGTGAATGACGTCAGCCTCCTGGAATTCCGGCAACTGCGTAATGTCCGTGCCACAATTGGCAATATCAATCTCGAACAGATGCTCGCGCCGCAGATACAAGTGCAGCCAGATGACCAGTCGTTCCCAGAGGAAATGCCACCGCAACCGCCACGACGACGGCAGTCCACAGACTGTCAGGTGGTCAGTTTCCTTGTCGCGCACCAGCATCTTGGCCTTGACACCATGGTGCTTCAGCGCTTCCATCAGACGGTTGGCAGCCACGGCGGCCCCACCTGTCCGTTCACTTGTATTCACTATCAGTACACGCATACCTTTTATTATATGGTGCAAAGGTACGAATAAGTGAGCGAAATGCCAAACAAATTTGGCATTTCCGAACGTGAGTACCTACGAGCGAAGCTCAAAGGTACTAATAAGTGAGCGAACAGCCAAATTTGTAACACAAAAAACGTCGCTACTCATCAACGAGCAGCGACGTCCAAAAAGCCTATGTTTAACTAAAAATCCTTTTCTGAGAAATTCCAGCTTTTCAGCTGGAGGTCTGTCTTGCGACAGCATATCTAAAATACTAACCTTTTCATTTAAAAAAGAAAGTTATGAGCGCCTCACGGCGATCACTGTTATCCTAACACATTTAAAACTTTCTTCTTACCAATAACTAAAAACCTAAAACTATAAATATTACTACTAACCTAAAACAATCTATTAAACATTTCTTTGACTTCACTTAGTCAAAGCCGGTGTGAACCGGTTGTCTTTGTTTGACGATGCAAAGATACGAACTTTTTTCATTCCCGCAATGTTTTTCTATCTTTTTTGCTGAAAAAGTGCTTTGTTCTTGACGTAAATCAAGCGTTTGTGTTCGCAAACAGGAATATTAACAGTATTTTAAACCTTTTCAACACTTTCGCAGGCGCTTACCTGCTCTATCAATGCTACAGCGTAGGCAGATATTCCTTCCTGCCTTCCCGTAAAGCCCAGCTTCTCTGTTGTCGTGGCCTTAATGGAGATGGCATCAGGCGTACAACCTATGACAGCTGCCATGGTCTGCTGCATCTGAGGGATATGTGGGTTCATCTTGGGACGCTCGGCACAAATGGTTGCATCAATATTGACAAGACGGTAACCCTTGGTAGCTATCAGCGCTATGGTCTTTGCAAGAATGACCTTGCTGTCCATGCCCTCCGTCTCGGCTGAGGTATCGGGGAAATGATAGCCAATATCGCGCATATTGGCAGCACCCAATATCGCATCGCAAATGGCGTGAATCAGCACGTCAGCGTCACTGTGTCCTAACAGACCCATTTCATAGTCTATCTTAATACCGCCCATCCACAGTTCCCTGCCGGGAACCAGCCGGTGAACGTCATAGCCCATTCCTACTCTTATCATAGCGGTAGCAAATTATTCACTTTTCATTTTTTCACTTTTCACTTAAACAAGTCCTTAATCCCGTCCATATCGAAGGCCAAGGTGAAGCGCAGCGTCTGGTCAAGGGGATTACTGCGGGCTGTTGAAATGACATAGCCGACATCCAGCGAGAAAACATTCATGCGGAAGCCGCCACCCACGGTGAAATATTTACGGTTACCCTTGTTCTCCGACTCATGGTGATAACCGGCACGCAGCGAGAACTGGTCGTGGTAGATATATTCAGCACCCACGCTCCACTGGATTTCCTGCAATTCCTCCTTAAAACCGCCGGGGGCATCGTGGAAGCTTTTGAAGATACCAGCGATAGAGCTGACATCACTGTATTCGTCGATGACGCGCTGCTCGTAATCCTCCTTCGACTCGCCGTCTTCCTGTTTTGGCACCGTCGGCACTAACAGTTTGTTGGCATCCAAAGAAATCGAGAAGCGGTTATACTCGTCAACAGGCACCATCAGCGAAGCACCTAAACGCATATTGGCCGGCAGGAAGTTGGAACGGTCGTCACCGAAATAGGTAATCTTTGAACCGACGTTCGAGATGTTCAGACCAAGTCCCAACTGGCATTCGCGCTGTCCGATATTAATATAGTTGTTGTAATAGCAGGCCAAGTCGGCAGCAAAGGCCGATGCCGGTGACGCATCCTCGGTATAGTCGTAGCGCAGGTCGCTATACAACCAGCGCAACACGGCAGCAATAGAGAATTTCTCGCTCAACATCAGCGAAGCACCGACATCGAGCGACATTTCGTAAGGCTTCACCGTCATGGCATTCTCTTCAAACGATGTCATCACTTCACCCAAGGAGAAATAGCGCAGCGAACCGCTGACGGAAGCATAGTCACCAAGGCGATAGTAGCCTGCTACGTAGGCCAGGTCGATGTCATTCACCAACTGGCGCAGCCAGGGGGTATAGTTCAGGGCAATGCCCGCACGGCTGATGCAGAACGGATATTTCGCCGGGTTCCAGTACTGTGAGTTCACGTCGGGGTCGGTAGCCACACCGACGTCACCCATACCGGCAGCACGAGCATCCGGGGCTATGGTCTGCGACACGACTGCGTGTTCAATGGGATTGAATTCGCTCTTCGTGTCCTGAGCGGAAACCGCTAAAGGTAAAAAGGTAAAAAGGTAAAAAGGCAGAACCTTTCTTACCCAACCTGTCACCTTGTTATTCATATTCTTCTTCATATTTTATTCTTTTTACTTTTTTACCTTTTATTTGTTCGTCAGTATGATCAGTTTCTTAGTTTTCGTAGCATAGGAGCTGCCGTCACTGCCGATGCGCAGGCGATAGAGGTAGACACCTGTCTGGAGACGGCGGCCGCCATCCACGGTGAGGTCCCAGTCTACGGTATAGGCATTATCCGTCGAGACACCAGACTCACTATACGACCACAGGATGCGGCCCGACATGTCGAACACATCAAGCACCACGTCGATGTTGCTGCCGATACGGTCGTGCAAGATGCGGAACGAGGTGGTAGTGGTGGCAGGATTCGCCGTACACTCTACATCGAAGAATACTGGTTCGAGACCTCTCACCACGTTGAATGTCAGTTCTGATGTCGACGCATTGTTCAAGACATCCCATGCACGGAACAGCAGCTTATGCTCGCCATAGCTCAGCTCAGGAATGCTGAAGCCCACCGTACCACTGGTATAGCTACCAAAGTCATATTGAAAATAGTCGTTCAGCGAGTAAGTCTTTGCCATGTCGCCGTCAATGATGAGCTGCAGGTCATGACCGATGCCGCTGCCCGTGGCGTTAATGCCGTCCTCGTCGTTCAGCTGCGCCACGAAATAGGGTGTCGGGTTCACCGCGTCACCATTGGAGAACGAGGCACTGTTCAGATAGCAGTAAATACTTGGTCCGTTCTCGTCATAGCTCATCTGTCCGCTACCGTTAAACACCACCTGAGTGGAGATACCGCTACCCTTCTGCAACTTGTCATTGCTAATGGCATACAGGTTAATCAGCCCTTCCAAGTCAGAATAGCTGATGTCCTTGGGTACGGCAAAGGAGAAAGTGAACTTACCGTCCTTCACCTGGTCGCTACCACTGAAAATCACATTCTGGCGGTCATAGTAGACAAAGGGAGTCGAAGCCTCTGAGGGGTCGTTGAGCTTGCATACCACTTGTTCGCGAGCATCGCGAACCACGACTGACAGCGTACCGTCGAAGCCCGTATCCGGCTGGCCGTCAACACCTGTGATATGTCCACTGACGACAGCCTTGGAACCAGCTCCCAGTGTCAGCGTCTTGCCTGTCGATGTCGGTACGTCGTTGATAGCATCCACCGTGATGCCTTGCGTTGGAGCAGCCAAGCGCATGGCGGGGTCGCCCAGCAGCGTGTACTGCAGCTTGTTCTGTGTACGGTCGGTGGAATACACTGGTGTACCATTGTTGCGGTAGCCAGTGAAGACGCCCGTCTCTATCAGCTCATTCTTGGCTTTGCGCACCGCCTCGCCGACGGGCATCATCAGTCCCTTGTCATCACGCTTCAGCACCTGAGCGGTAAAGGCCAGGTTCATCAGTTTATTATAGGTCTGGTACACGGTACGCGTGGTTCCGAAGAACGCCACAGCACCACCTTTCCTGTTAAAAAAGGCCGTTTCACCGATATTGTCTTCCTGACCGTCGAAAGGCATGATGTCGCACGATGCCGTTAACCATAGCGGCAGCTGTGTCGAGACATTCTCGAAGTCGTTCAGTCGTAGCACAAACTCATGCGAGAGGGCATCGGCACGACCATGACCGGCATAGTTCATCATCAGCGCCCCCTGCTGCATATACTGCTTAATCAGGCGTGTCACGTCGGGATAACTGTTGCCTGTCGAAGAACTGACCCGTGTATAGGCATCCCACATGATGCGCTTCACCTGATAGGTAGGATAGAGTCGTTCCACCATCTTTGCCACACTGTCGGCATCGGCCATGTGGGCATTCTCGTTGCCGTCATCGCCCATGAAACACAACAGGTTCTGCCAAGGTCCGGCATGTTCGTTATTGACATAACTCACAATCTTGTCCACCACGGCGGCGGCTTCTTCGTCGGTACGCGCCGAGATGCGTCCCACGGCGACGTCAGCCTTGTCAATCAGCATGTTGCCACCCTCGCCGTCATCCATCAGACAGAAGTAGTCGTCAGTCACATAGCAGTCGGTAGCACTGTATGAGTTCTCACTTTCGTAACATAGCAGGAAGTCATCAGGGGTTTCATTCTTCCACTCAGTGCACAACATACGGTTGTCCCAGGCACCGTCGCCCAGCAGTAGCAGGAATTGCGGCATGTCGTCGTCGCTCTCCGCACGCTCGTAAAGCATCCTCAGATAACGGCGGTAGGCGTTGGCGTCAGGCGTACCGCTGGAGAACTCATTGAACAGCTCGTCGGCAGGGACGATGCGTACCCGCAGACCGTCCTTCTCCTCATGCAGGGCCTTCAGGCGTTCTGCCTGTGCTAACAGTTTCTGCGTCGTAGGAATGACTACGACCATATCCACAGCCGTATCGGCATGGTGGTCCTGGTTGGTGATGCCATAGACCAATTCCGGCACAGGGAACGTCGCCGTCAGGTCAGGGGCGGGTGCCATCTCGTCGCTATGCAGCGAGATATAATCTAAGCGCATGGTGCTGTTCGTACCGCCCGTATGGGTAATCGTCACCGTATTCGAGGATGTCAGGTCAACATTAAATGTCTTCGTAGCGGTACGCATGGCATCATACTTGCCTGAGGGACTGATAGAGAGGTTCCCGACCTTCGTACCATTCACGCTGACATCAGCCGTGGCATAATTGCCATTGCCTGTCGCATAGGCCGTTAAGGCTACGGTAATGCTGCCCGCGTGGGTATTAGCATTGGCCGCTATCGTATAGTTTCGCGATGTTCCCACCGTAAACGTCTGGGCATCATACAGGTTGCGCCCGCCATGATACCAGGCATAGTCGTCTACCTCATAGAGGGTGTTATAGTTGTCTGCCGAAGGATAGAACGAATTCAGGAAATCCTCTTGGTCAATCAATAAGGGTTCTTCGTCGTTCTCTGTCAGGAAGTAATAGCCATAGCTGGAATAGGGATTGCGCACACGGCGGTTGTCGCTATCCCAGGTGACGGGTCCCACAGCATAGAACAACCGCTTGCCACCAACCATACAGGTTGCCACTTCCTTGAGGTCGTCGGTGGCTCTCAGATAGCTGCTCATCAGCTGTTCGGGCTGCAAGGCACCGCCATAGCCGTAGATCTTTACCTTATTGATGTCCGAGAACCCTGCCTGCTTCACCAGCTCGCTGCTAAGGTGGTAGACACCCGACGACGGGATACGTATCTTCACCCAGCGGCCTTCAGCCAACACGGAATGGTCAGCATAGACCGTTCCACTGGCACGGGAGGAACGGCGCACAGGCGTCTGGGTCGTTCTCAACATGAAACTGACCAGCTTCTGGAACTTACCGTCGCGGAATACCAACGGAACGAACGACACGATGAGTTCACCTTGCTTACGGTCGACGCTGACCACCTGCGAAATCTCGGGCAGCGATGGCAGGGGCGCGTCCGTAATCTGCTGATAGCGGCGGATGTCGGCCTCGCTCATGGGGATGAACTCCGGGTAAGCAATAGAGACGTTATAGGTAGCATCGGCATAGCTGTAGCCCAAAGGCATCTTGTGCGTAAAGACGGGCAACAAAGAATCAATCCTGACCTCGTCGGCAGTCAGGTTGAAATACTGCTGCGCACGAGCCGTCAGAGTGGACAGCAGCAGCGCTATACCTATTATTATATATCTTTTCACTTGCAATTAAACTCCAATACCTTGCGGTTTTCCAGCCAACCCTCTAAGTGGTCGTCGATGTGGACAGGCCCCACGCCTACCGGTGTTCCCGTATAAAGCAGGTCGCCCGTCTTCAGCGTGAAATACTGCGAGATGTAGGCTATCAGCTCATCCACCTTATAGAGCATGTCGCTCGAACAGCCTTCCTGTACGGTCTTGCCATTGATGTCAAGATGGAAATGGATGGCTTGGATGTCAAGGAACTTTTCCTTCTCCACCCAGTCGCCAATGACCGCCGACCCGTCAAAACCCTTGCATATCTCCCACGGCAGACCGTGGCTGCGGACCTCGCGCTGCCAGTCACGGGCAGTGAAGTCGACACCGACGGTGACAGCGTCATAATAGCGGTGGGCAAAGCGCTGTGAAATACTCTTGCCCAACCGACAAATGCGCACGACGAGCTCCGTTTCATAGTCCACCTGCTCACTCCAGTCGGGGATGAAGAACGGCTTGTGGTCCTTCAGCAGCGCCGAGTCGGCCTTGGTGAAAATGACGGGCTTCTCTGGTTTATATAACGCGCCATCCAACTCTTTATTGTGCTGGATGTAGTTCATTCCTACGGCAAATATCTTCATGGTTCCTGCTTTTTTGCTGCAAAATTACAAAAACATCTTCTTTCTTCATACATCATTCTTCTTTTTTTTATTACCTTTGCGGGCAGAATGAGAAAGATTCTTGTCATATCACTGCTGATGCTGGCACTTATGGCCTTTGCCCAAGCCAGCACCGACCCTCGCAGCATTCAGCTGATGGGGATACCCATCGAAGGCCCCATTGACAGCCTTGTCACGGCATTACAGGCCAACGAGTTCACCGAGTGGGGACAGTCCGACGACGGCGAGGACTTCTACTACCGCGGCAACTTCTACGGTTTCCGCGCCAAGCTGATGATAAGCATTGCACCGGAGTCACGCTTGGTGCAGTCGGCATACGTGACCATCGGCCCCTACAGCACACAGAAGATGCTGGACAAGAATCTCAATTATTTCCTGTATAAGATGACGAAGGACCACGGTGAATTCACCAGCCGTGAGAACTCATGGTTCTACATCGACGACTTCGGCAGTATCAAGATGTCCGTTATCGACAACGACAACGGTTCTCGCGATATCGGCATCCTCTTCCTGAATACGGCACCTTACTATAAGGACGGCCTCAACATGGGACTGCGCGGTGACGTGCAGGAAGTCGTGACAGAGAATGCCGTGGCCGAGGAGCAGTTCCTGCATTTCCACGGCAACGGACAGATTGACAACAACGACCTCGTCGAACGCCACTACGACCGCTATGGCTACCTGACCCATGCCAAAATGAAGGAAAAGGAGGGATTCAGCACCATAGAATACGCCTACGATGACGACTACCGCCTGGTCACCCGCACACTGACCAACGAGACCGCAGGCATCACTTATACCAACGAATATACCTACAACGACCAGGACGAGCCGCTGACCCAGCAGCAAAAGGTGTTCGACAAAAACAAGGAGTGCGTCATGACCATCAACATGCGCAACAACTACCTGACTCGCGACGACGAGGGCAACTGGACCAGCAACTCGCTAACCCTCTCCTATTGGGAGAAGGGCAGCGACATGCAGCAGACCACCGTCCTCCAAAAGCGCACCCTTACCTACTGGGAATGACTATTCCTTATGGAACTTTAGCGTTGTTACTGGGCGAAGGTGTTGGCCTTTCGTTACTGGTTGTGTCTGACCCACTACTCCTGTTGCACCAACGAATATCTTCAGTCCAGTCGTAGCCATGCAGTAATACCAATCAGAATTAATATTTGTACCTGAGATTTGGGCTTGCTGGAAAGCAATATTCATTGCCGCTCCCCCGCTAAAATTGACAGCCTCATCTTCTGTTGGTAACCTCCAACCTGTAATGCCATTGATATCGAAGTTTGGCAGGGCTTCTTCGATTTCCTCCAGAATCTGTTCTTCCGTCTTCCCTGTTCCACTGATATCTACTTCATCATTATGTATTAAGGTCACCAGCTTGTAGTTGCCCGTTTCGTCGTCAGTCACAGTATTGACATAACATTCCTGATAAATGCTACCCACCGACGGCGCCGTACCTTCCACGACATCGGACTCGTCTCCACCTCCGCTATTGTCTCCGTTGTCGCCTCCGCCTGACGTACCGCCACCGGTGGTGGTACTGCCGTTTTCATCAAACGTAAACTCTATGGTGGTAGTGCCGTCCCACGTTGCACCGGTAATGGTACCAGAGAGCGTCAGCTCGTCAGTACCTGTAAAGGTTCCCGTGATACGGATATGCTTATTAGCCTCTAACGGCAGCGGACTACTGTAGGCATAACTGGTAATAGTGCCGCCCCGCGAGAACTTCACGGTGATGGTAGCATTGCCGTTTGACGGCAGCATATACAGCGCCTCGTCGTTCTGCCACGTGGTGCCGTCGGCCTGTTCCGTCAGGGTGACGGTCTGCGTACTCGTGGTAGCGCTATAGTTTCCGTTCAGCAACAGATTATCATAAATGGGAGCCAGCGTCACGGTGACGGCATCCACCGACTTCGGCACTTGGTTGATGACCAGACTCTCTATCTGCATCACCTTGCGGACCATGGTGAGCGTCAGCACGGTGTTCTCCTCCTCCGACATCGTAACGGTATTGCTGGCCGTCATCAAGTCGCCATGCACAGTATCCTCATTCAAAGCAATCTCCGAAGTGGCTGTCGCATCATCCTGTCCGGGCAGCGTATAGTCGCCATCCGTAGCACCGGCTACGGCATAGATATGATAGGTCATGGGCTGAAGCTTCATCGAGAGCTGGTCGTTAGCCGACGTCAACTGTAGCCGCCTCACGCACTGGCCATCCTCGTTCATGACATAGATGGTAACGGGGTAACTGACCTTGGCATCATTCTCACCCGAACGGGTCATCACGGTCAGCACGCTATTGCCTTCAGTGGCACCAGCCTTTTCCAACGACTTCTCACAACTGGCGAGTGCCACCGTCATGAGCACCACCGTCAAAATAGTTCCAATTGCTTTCATAGTATTTGTGTTTAGTAGTGATTTGAATGCAAAAATACAAATAATTCTGAACATTAAAAAGAATTACACCTTATTTTTTTGATGCACGATGAATAATCGCCTTTTTATTTTGTTCTTTACCTGCTTATTCGTACCTTTGCAAAAGATTATGGCACAGGAGCAGATACAGGAACTGAAACTGACGCAAGAGCAGAAGTTGGCGCAGACCATCACGCAACAACAGCTGTTACAGGCGCAACTCACCGAGCTGCCCCTCAACCAGCTGCTGGAGCGCATCAACACCGAGATGAACGACAACCCAGCCCTGGAACTCTCTGCCGACGACCCGCTCGACGCCCTCCCCTCACAAGACCCACAAGACCCACTCGACCCACAGGACCCACCATCTTCCGAAGGCGACGACTTCGAACGCGAAGAGCGCCAGTCGGCACTCGATGCGGCCTTGGAAGCCATGGGGCGTGACGACGAAGACTTGCCTGTGTACCACGGCGGCATGTCCAATCAGGACGAGCGCGAGGAAGTCATCTACGGACAGACGGAGTCGTTTATCGACCAGCTGAAGGAGCAGATGAACATGTCCGACCTGACAGAGCAGGAGCACAGCATCATGGAATACCTCATCGGCTCACTCGACGACGACGGTCTGCTACGCAAGCCGTTGTCACTGATTTGCGACGAACTGGCCATCTACCAGAACATCGACGTGCCAGTCAAGACCATTGAAAAGGTGCTTCAGCTGTTGCAGGAGTTCGACCCCGCCGGCATCGGTGCCCGCTCTCTGCAGGAATGCCTGCTGCTACAGGTGGTACGCCGCGAACCGTCAACGCTGACAGAGCTGATGGACAACACACTGCGCAACCACTTCGAACTGTTCACCAATAAACACTGGAAACAACTGCAAAAAACGCTCAAGCTGAACGACCTGCAGGTAGAAACACTCATCAGCGAACTGCGCCGTCTCAATCCCAAGCCAGGGGCTTCCATCAATGAGTCCGTAGGTCGCTCCCTACAGCAGATCACCCCCGACTTCATCGTCGACACCCATGACGACGGCACTGTCACCTTCTCGCTCAACAACGGCGAGATTCCTGACCTGCACGTGTCGCAGTCGTTCACCGACACCCTTAAGGAGTATCGGGACAACAAGGATAACATCAGCTACAAGATGAAGGAGGCTCTGTTATATACAAGGCAGAAGGTTGATGCCGCCCAAAGCTTCATCGAAGCCATCAAGGCACGCAACCATACGCTGGCTGTCACCATGCATGCCATCATCCAGTGGCAGCACCGCTTCTTTGAAGATGGCGACGAGACCTTGCTGCGCCCCATGATACTCAAGGATATCGCCCAGCGCACAGGACTCGACATCAGCACCATCTCCCGTGTCAGCAATTCTAAATATGCCCAAACCCGTTGGGGTACGTTCCCGCTGCGCTATTTCTTCACCGACGGCTATAAGACGGCAGAAGGTGACGAGATGTCGACACGGGAAATCAAGGCTACGCTACGCGACATCATCAACAACGAGGACAAGCGCAAACCGCTGTCCGACCAGGCGCTACAGGCCATGATGGCCGAACGGGGCTACCCCATCGCCCGCCGCACCGTGACCAAATACCGCGAACAGATGAACATCCCCATAGCCCGTCTACGCAAATGAGACCACAAAAGCAAATCATCCTGACTGCCCGCATCATCAGCATGCTGTTCACACCGTTCTACCTGCCTATTGTAGGACTGGCGGCATTGTTTACGTTCAGTTACCTCAGCATGTTCCCGTGGGTCTACAAGATACAGGTGCTCCTGTTGGCGTATCTCTTCACCATCCTGCTGCCCTCGCTGCTCATCCATCTCTACCGCCGTTATCAGGGCTGGAACCTCATCGAAATGGGACACCGCGAGCGCCGCATGGTGCCATACGCCATCTCTATCGTCTGCTACTTCACCTGCATCTATGTGATGGACCGCCTGCACATGCCGCACTTCATGAGCAGCATCATCGTAGCAGCATTGGCGGTACAGATTCTCTGCGCCCTCATCAATGTATGGTGGAAAATCTCCACCCACACGGCAGCCGTCGGCGGTGTGGGAGGCGCACTGTTCTCCTTCTCCTACTACCTCGGCTTCAATCCCGTATGGTGGTTCTGCCTCGTATTCCTCATCGGCGGTCTCTTAGGCACCAGCCGTATGATACTGCGCCAGCACAGCCTCGCACAGGTCGTCGTCGGCTTTTGGGTAGGCGTCTTCGCCGCCGCCAGCGCCATCCTCTTCTTATAATATCACCTCCACCCACAACACCCACTAACACCCACAATACCCACAAATAACCCACTAAAAAACAACCCCCAACTATGAAACCCCTCGTAAGCATCATCATGGGCAGCACCTCTGACCTGCCCGTCATGCAGAAAGCCTGCCAGCAACTCAACGACTTGCAGGTACCGTTTGAAGTCAACGCCCTCTCAGCCCACCGTACGCCGGAGGCTGTAGAACAGTTTGCCCGCGAAGCCAAGGACCGCGGCTTGAAAGTCATCATCGCCGCTGCCGGCATGGCTGCAGCCCTGCCCGGCGTTATTGCCGCCTCCACCACGCTGCCCGTCATCGGCGTACCCATCAAGGGCATGCTCGACGGTCTCGACGCCATGCTGAGCATCATCCAGATGCCCCCGGGCATCCCCGTGGCTACTGTCGGTGTCAACGCCGCCCAGAATGCCGCCATCCTCGCTGTCGAGATGCTGGCACTCTCTGACGAAGCCATTGCCCAGCGCCTCGCCGACTACAAGAGCGGTCTCAAGGCCAAGATAGAAAAGGCCAACCACGACTTAGCAGAAGTAAAATACGACTTCAAAACCAACTGACCCACTAAACCCACAACACCCACCTCACCCACAATACCCACAATGAGAAGACCCACCTCCATCACCCACGTCGGCCCTGTCGCCATCGGCGGCGACAACCCCATCCGCATCCAGTCCATGGCTACCGTTGACACCAACGATACCGAGGGCTGCGTAGCCCAGGCCAAGCGCATCATCGATGCCGGTGGCGAACTGGTGCGCTTCACCACACAAGGCACCCGCGAAGCCGAGAACATGCGCAACATCTCGGCCCGCCTCAAAGCTGATGGCTATTCCCAGCCGTTAGTGGCTGATGTCCACTTCACCGCACATGTCGCCGACATCGCCGCCCAGTACTGCGAAAAGGTACGCATCAACCCCGGCAACTATGTCGACCCGGGGCGCACCTTCAAGCACCTGGAATACACCGACGAGGAGTATGCTGCCGAACTCGAGAAGATAGACCGCCGCCTCGTACCTTTTATTAATATCTGTAAGGAGCACCATACCGCCGTGCGCATCGGCGTCAACCACGGTTCGCTGTCTGACCGCATTATGTCGCGTTACGGCGACACCCCGGCAGGCATCGTCGAGAGCTGCATGGAGTTTCTGCGCATCTTCAAGCGCGAGGCATTCAACGACGTCGTCATCAGCATCAAGGCTTCAAACACCGTCGTCATGGTGCAGTCTGTGCGACTGCTTGTCAAAGCCATGGATGCCGAGGACATGCACTATCCTCTGCACCTCGGTGTCACCGAGGCCGGCGAGGGCGAGGACGGCCGTATCAAGTCGGCTGTGGGCATCGGTGCCCTGCTCACCGAGGGCATCGGCGACACCATCCGCGTGTCGCTCAGCGAGGAACCGGAAGCCGAAATCCCCGTAGCCCGCAAGCTGGTAGACCTCATCCCGGAATGTACCCGCCTCCGCCAAGAAGCCGAGGCCAGCATCAAGGACGACACTATCACCCTAAACATCCCCTCGGAATCCACCTCCCCCACACCCACCACCCCCTGGGAAACCCTCCAGCTAAAAGCCGCCATGGCTGTGGGTGCCCTCCTCATCGACCGCAAGGCCACCAACATAAAAATACATTGTCCTGACTTTTCTCCCCTCCAATTGGAGGGGTTGGAGGAGGCTCTCCTCCAGGCTGCCCGCATCAAGTTCACCAAGACGGAGTACATCTCCTGTCCAGGCTGTGGGCGCACGCTCTACAACCTGCAGGACACTATCCGCCGCATCAAGGCAGCTACCAGCCACCTCGTGGGTCTGAAGATTGGTATCATGGGGTGCATTGTCAATGGTCCCGGCGAGATGGCCGATGCCGATTACGGCTATGTCGGTGCAGGTCGTGGCAAAATCAGCCTCTACCGCCAGAAAGAGTGCGTAGCCAAGAACATCCCCGAGGCAGAAGCCGTCGATCGCCTGCTCGAACTAATCGAGCACGACAGGAACGACAACCCTGCCGTTATAGTGTCTTGATGTAGCAGCGGTGCTGGCGGTGGATGCGCGACTCTAAGTACTGCCATTGACCGCGCATGTGCTCATTGGTTTCCATCTGCGGCATGGCCTCGGCATACTCAAAGCCATAGCGCTGGAACCACTGGATGAGGTCGTCGAAGATGAGCGAGTTGGCGCCCTTACCACGGTATTCAGGCAATACACCGATGAGCAGTAGGTCTACCACCTTGGTCTTGTGCCATTTCAGGGTGCGCAGCAAGTGCCACCAGCCGAAGGGCAGCAGCCGTCCGTCGCGTGTCTTACGCAGTGCAGAAGTAAACGAGGGGAAGGTAATGCCGAAGCCCACTAACTGATGCTCTGGCGTGCTCCAGTCCTCGATGGCTGTCACTAAGTTCAGGTCGGCAATCTTGATATACTGGTTGACCAACTGGTCAATCTGTCGGTCCGACAGCTGCGAATAGCCATACAAGTCCTTGTAGGTGGCATTGATGATGTTAAAGATTTCGTGACCTTTACCGCTGAGCAGTTCTTTGCGCGTAAACTTCCGTACTTGCAGGTTATAGCGCTTCTTGACCATCTCTGCCAACTTATGGAACTTGTCGGGAACCACCTCAGGCACCTTCACCAAATACTCCATATAGTCGTTGTCCTTCTGAAAGCCGCCCATCTGCTCGATGTGCTGGGGATAGTACGGATAGTTATAGTTGACATACATGGTGGCATCCTCGTCGAAACCCTCGATGAGCATACCCTCGCGGTCCATATCAGTAAAGCCCATAGGGCCGATGATTTCAGTCATGCCGCGCTTGCGCCCCCACTGCTCGACAGTTTCTATCAGAGCCTTCGACACCGCTTGGTCGTCAATGAAGTCAAGCCAGCCGAAGCGTACCTGCTTGCGCTGCCAGCGCTCGTTGGCACGGTGGTTAATGATGGCAGCCACGCGCCCCACCGCCTTACCGTCACGGTAGGCCATGAAGTACTCAGCCTCACAGCATTCAAAGGCAGCATTGCGGTCGCTGCGCAGCGTATTCATCTCTTCGGAATACAAAAAAGGCACCGCCTGCTTGCAGTCGCGGTACATGTCATAATGGAATTGTACGAACTCCTTAAGCCCGCGCAATCCAGCCATCCGCTTTATTTCAATGTCATTCATGGGGGCAAAGGTACGAATAAGTGCGCAAAAAGCAAAATAAATTGCAACACTTTTTCATTTACAACGACAACATAGGCTCATATTTAATTTAAAGACAACTATGACAACTAAGACAACACGGCGTTCATAGCCAAAGGTTGTCCAAGTTGTCATAGTTGTAGTTACAAGAAGCTCGAGCTCGTTCACGCTCGATAAAGCATGAGCGAGCGCTGCTTTATTCTCACTT
>JAEEGJ010008976.1_pt1 | contig 27157 bp, 10 predicted proteins | sample 8958761 | NCBI WGS metagenome assembly JAEEGJ01 (sample SAMN16246546, study PRJNA631951) | gut metagenome | biome: gut microbiome; feature: rumen; material: RS-attached | host: Bos | place: Iran: Karaj | collected 2018-10 | reverse complement strand
AGAGCGTTGGGACACAGAACAGGCAGAATGGAAGAAAGAACACACTCACTTTGGCTTCGTCTTCAATGATGATGACTGGAATTTCTTCCAGAATGGGGATTGGAAACTGGTAAAGGCTGAGGGAATAGACCGTTACACCTATAATGGCGAGTATATGACAGGTGATTTCACCCGTTATCTCGATGCTTGTGCCAATCATCGTCCTTACACTTATGAGGCAGAAAGGGCAGAAATGGTAGGACCTGGTATTTATCGCCTCAGTGCTGCTGTGAGGGCAGATAATGACGAGAGCTTTATCTTTGTGGAAGAGAAGGATACGACAGGACAGGTCAGCTTGTTTAATGAATCTGTGCAGATACCCAACTATGGCACTCAAATAGGAAACATTTGGGAAACGATTGGCTTGGAGCAAGGTTTTTATCAGAGCGATGATCCCTCGTATTTGAATGATCCTGTGTTGAAAGAATTGGTTGGTAGATTATCCAAGATTGACAAAGATAAGATTGTCGAAGCCAACAATAGTCATGGTTATGGCTGGAGCTATGTGTACGTTGATAGTATCAAGGTGGAGAGCCCTGCTAAAATCATCTATGGCGTGAAGGTGAACAACACGAACAAACAGACCGACATTGGCTTCTTCTCTGCCACCGACTTCGTTTTGGAGAAGATAGGTGAGATCGGCAAAAAGTAGCCTTTTCACCCTCCTAAATAGAGACGCCGTTTCGACACCCTCGAGACGGCGTTTCTCTGTCCTTGAGACGGCGTCTCGTGCTGCTTGAGCCGACGTTTCTCTTTTGAAGGTAACATAAATGCAAGTTTGTGTTTCTACGTTGAAAAGTTTTGTGGCAAAAAGTTTGTACCTTTGCAGCCAAATCATTCATCTTTTCCATTTTATCAAGGAAATCAAATTTACTAACGATATGAGAAAACCTTTATCAAGTCTCCTGCTGTGCTGTATGCTGGCATTGGGAGCAAGTGCCCAGACACTTCCTTATCAGAATCCGAGTTTAAGTGCGAAAGAGCGTGCCAAAGACCTGTGTGGTCGTTTGACACTGGAAGAGAAAGCGCAGTTGATGCTGGATGAGAGTCCTGCTATCCCACGACTGGGCATCAAGAAGTTCTTCTGGTGGAGCGAAGCCCTGCATGGTGCTGCCAATATGGGTAATGTGACCGTGTTCCCAGAACCCATCGCGATGGCAGCATCGTGGAACCCCGACTTGCTGTATAAGGTGTTTGATGCCACCAGCACAGAGTTTCGTGCCCAGTACAACAAGCGTATGATTCTGGAAGGTGGTGATGATGAGAAGTTTCACAGCCTCTCTGTTTGGACACCTAACGTGAACATCTTCCGTGACCCTCGTTGGGGACGTGGACAGGAGACCTATGGCGAAGACCCTTACTTGACCAGCGTGATGGGTACGCAGGTGGTGAAGGGCTTGCAGGGACCAGAGTCAGCCAAGTACAGAAAGTTGTGGGCTTGTGCTAAGCACTATGCTGTTCACAGCGGTCCTGAATACACCCGTCACACAGCCAACCTGACGGACGTGTCACCACGCGACATGTGGGAGACCTACATGCCCGCTTTCAAGACTTTGGTGCAGGATGCGAAGGTGAGAGAGGTGATGTGTGCCTATCAGCGTTTGGACGATGACCCATGTTGTGGAAGTACCCGTCTGTTGCAGCAGATTCTGAGAGACGAGTGGGGTTTCCAGTATTTGGTGGTGAGCGACTGTGGTGCCATCAGCGACTTCTACGACTCTCATAAGTCCTCTTCCGATGCGACTCATGCCTCAGCAAAGGCAACGGTGGCAGGTACAGATGTGGAATGTGGTTACGGTTATGCTTACAGAAGTATTCCAGAGGCAGTGAAGCGTGGTTTCATCACTGAGGCTGAGGTGGATAAGCACGTGATTCGTCTGTTGGAAGGTCGTTTCGACTTAGGTGAGATGGATGACCCATCGTTGGTGGAATGGTCGAAGATCCCTTATTCAGCAATGGATTCTAAGGAACATCGCCAGATCTCTCTCGATATGGCTCGCCAGACTTTGGTGCTCTTGCAGAACAAGGGCAATGTGCTGCCTTTGCAGAAGAACAAGGAGAAGATTGCTGTGATTGGTCCTAATGCTGACGATGAACCGCTGATGTGGGGTAACTACAATGGTACACCTAATCGCACCATCACCATTCTTGACGGTATCAAGACCAAGCAGAAGAATTTGCTCTATCTGGCAGGTTGCGATCGTACCTACGACAAGGTGATGGATTGCTTGATGGCTACGAATTGTGCCATCGATGGCAAGAAGGGTCTGAAGGGTACTTTCTGGAACAATACGAAGATGGAAGGAAAGCCTGTGACGACTGAATATTATACGACTCCATTGGCTGTCACCACAGCAGGTATGCACAACTTTGCCCCAGGCGTGAACTTGGAAGATTTTTCTGCCAAGTACGAGACCGTTTTCACACCTAAGGAAGCAGGTGAATATGTGGTGAACATGGAATCTGTCAGCGACTTCGAACTCTACATCAACGGAGAACGTAAGGTGAGACAGCACACTTGGCGCACCACACCTACCCGTACAGCTTTTCAGGCAGAGGCAGGTAAGTCGTATAAGATTGAGGTGCGTTTCAAGCACGTGAAGACTTGGGGTGCCAACATGAAAATCAATATCGCCAAAGAACTCCAGATTGACTATGCAAAGGTGATTGAGCAGTTGAAGGGCATCGACAAGGTGGTCTTTGTGGGTGGTATTGCAGCAGCCCTTGAAGGTGAGGAAATGCCTGTGGAAATCGATGGTTTCAAGGGAGGCGACCGTACTCATATCGAACTGCCAAAGGTGCAGCGTGACTTCCTCAAGGCACTCAAGGATGCTGGCAAGACGGTCATCTTTGTCAACTGCTCTGGTTCCGCTATCGCTTTCCAGCCAGAGACGGAGAGTTGTGATGCCATCCTGCAGGTGTGGTATCCTGGTCAGGAAGGTGGTTTCGCTGTGGCCGATGTACTCTTTGGTGATGTGAACCCAAGCGGTAAACTGCCTGTGACCTTCTACAAGACCTCAGCACAGTTGCCAGACTTTGAGGACTATTCGATGAAGGGCCGCACCTACCGTTACTTCAACGACCCACTCTTTGCCTTCGGTTATGGACTGAGTTACACGACCTTCGATGTGAAGAACGGCAAGATTGACAAGAAGGGAAAGAACTATGAACTGTCTGTGGATGTGGCAAATACGGGTAAGCGTGACGGTACGGAGATTGTGCAGGTGTATATTCGTGACCTCTCCGACCCAGATGGTCCACTGAAGTCGCTTCGTGCTTTCCAGCGTGTGGATGTGAAGGCTGGACAGACAGCTAAGGTTACGCTGGAACTGACCCCACGCTCGTTCGAGTTCTTCGATCCAGAAACGAATACGGTACATGCGAAGGAGGGTAACTTCGAAATCCTCTATGGCACCAGTTCGCAAGATCAGGACTTGAAGAAATTATCATTGACGATTAAATAGAGGTAAGAGGTGAGAAGTAAGAGGTTAGCGTAAAAGAAGAAATATGAAAGGACAGAGCTTATTTTTGTCTTTCGGATTGTTTGTGTCATCGATGATGTCGGTGGCACAAACTGCCGAATATCAGCAGGTTTGGAGTGCTGACAATGGGGATGGCACGTATGTCAATCCCGTCATCAATGGTGACTTCCCAGATATTGATGTAGTGCGTGTGGATGACACCTACTATATGGTGAGCACCACGATGTATCATTTCCCAGGAGCGACCATCATGAAGTCGAAGGACTTGGTGAACTGGGCATATTGTGCAAACCCTTTGTTGCAGGTGCTTGACAACGATGCCTATAACCTGCTCAACGGTAAACATCACTATTCACAGGGCATGTGGGCTTCGTCACTCACTTACCACGATGGGAAGTTCTATCTCTACTTCCCTTGTTCCACGTGGTCGGAAGATTCGCAGAGCATTCTCCTGACGGCTGAAGATCCAGAGGGTGAATGGAAGGTGACCCGATTGCCAGAGGCCTATCATGATCCAGGTTGGCTCTTCGACGATGGCGAGAAGGGTGACGGCTATCTGTATGTGGCTTGTGGTATTGGTGACATCTGGGTGAACAAGTTCAACGCCAAGACGTTGCAGAAGATAACCAGTACGAAGGTCATCAGTGTGGGCAATGGTTGCGAGGGCAGTCACATGTACCATATTGGCGACTACTATTATATCTATGCCACTTATGGAGGTACAGAGGGTTCGCAGACCATCTTCCGTTCGAAAAATCCGATGGGACCTTACGAGGAACATAGCGGCAGAGTGTTTGCCAATCAGAAAATCCATCAGGGTGCGTTGATAGAAACCCAGACAGGCGAGTGGTGGACGATGCTCTTCAAGGATGCTGGTGCCATCGGACGTATTCCTTATCTGGAACCTGTGAAATGGGTGAACGGATGGCCTGTGATTGGCAATAACGGCATCGATGTGTCGAAGAACGGGGCATCGTACAAGAAACCCGATGTGGGCAAGACGTATGAAAAGACCTATCTGCCTACCAATGATGCATTTACAGACACGAAATTAGGAATGCAGTGGCAGTGGAACCACAACCCAGATAACACAGCGTGGTCGTTGACAGAGCGTCCTGGTCATCTGAGACTGCACACAGCCAATGTGACAGACGAACTGAATACAGCTCGCAACTCGTTGAGTCAACGCATCTTAGGTTTGTCTCCTAATGGCACTTCCTCCTCGAGTTACAAGACCTCTTATGGTTCTGTGAAGCTGGATTTGTCGGGTATGCAGGAGGGTGATGTGGCTGGTATTGCTGTGTGGCAGAACCCTTATTCCTTCATTGGTGTGAAGATGGAGAAGGGCAAGAAGTATCTGTATAGCGAGCGTTGCACCTACGATAGTCAGAAACTGAAGAAGGAGCAGGCGTTGAAGGGCGATGAGGTGACCTCAGACGTCATCTACCTGCTGGCATACGTGAACTTTGGCTCCAACGAATGTCGTTACTTCTATAGTTATGACGACACGAAATGGACGAAATGTGGGGTGACGATGACGATGCGCTACACCCTCGACTACTTTGTGGGTCAGCGTTTCTACCTCTTCAACTATGCCACCAAGCAGTTGGGTGGTTATGTCGATTTCGATTGGTTCTCCACAGAGAAGAACTTCAGCGAGGAAGTGTTTGGCATAGAAGACCCGATGGCTGCCTTGACGGAAGAAGACAAGACGATGGCGTCGCTGACTGCTGGGCAGACGAATGTGACGCTCTTGGCAGGAGGAGTGCAGAATCTGGAGGTGCTGATGACGGCGAAGTCGGGTCTGCAAAGGAATGTGGCTTCGTCTTGCACATATGAATATAGCAATCCTGATGTTGTGAAGGTGTTGGGTGGTCGTGCCCTTGCGCTGAAGGATGGGGAGACGGACGTCAAAGCCACTTATACAGACGAGTATGGGAACACACAAAGTGCCACCTTCCATGTGACTGCTTCTGCCTTTCCTTTGGTAGAGGGACTCTTCAACCCTTCCATCATTTCCAAGGGTACTTATATTGCGTCTGTGGGTAGTGTGAAGACAGGAAAGGATGGTTTAGCCGGTTGGCAATACGCTTCTGGCATTGATCTGTCGGTTTACAAGTACTTAGTCATCAAGTTCCGTCGTACCCCAACTGTGCTGTCCTCTTTCCGTTTCTATGATGAGAACAATGTCAACGGCACACCTTGTTCCTGCGAACTCAAACGCGAGAAGGACATCGTGATTGACCTTCAGCAGTTGAAGAAGGAGAATGGTCAGAAGCTCGACCTCTCCCACATCTATCTGGCAGGTTTCAGCCTTCCTGAGAACGCAACGGTCTATGTTAAAGAGGTATTCTTGAGCGATGATGGTGAGACGCCAACAGACATCCAGTCTGTTTTGGTGGGTGATGAAGATGCCCTCTATTATGACTTGCAGGGCAGACCTGTGACAGCACCAGCTCATGGTTTCTACATCAATGGAAGTGATGGCAAGAAGGTTTTTGTACAATAACGATATGAGCGTTAAAAAGGTATGTACTCGCTGATTAGTTTCACAAATTAAAGAAAATGTTCCATATTTGTAAGCTGAGGTGTGAAAATAGTCGTACCTTTGCAGTTGCAAATAGAAAACTAACAACTAAAGTAACTAAATCAAAACTTTTCCGTATATGAAATTCAAAAAACTGATTCAATTCTGTATGATTTGTGCTGTGGGTTCAGTGGTTATGCCCGCTGAGGCGCAACAGACGGTGGCGGGTCTGCCTCCCTTGCATGTGGATGGCAGATTCTTTAAAGACGAACAGGGAAACAAAGTTGTGCTGCATGGTGTGATGGACACGCCGAATGCATACTTTAATGGAGGCCGTTGGGGCTGGAATTATGATAATGCAGGTGTGAGCAGTTGCATCGCCTATTTTGAGAAGATTTTTACTGCCATCACCGACTACGACAACGGGGCTTATTGCAACATTTTCCGTCTGCATCTTGACCCTGCTTGGACGAATGGCACCAAGGGCTCGTGGAAGGTGGACGACAGGGAGAAGGGTGATGGTGAGGCAGACATCAGCAAATACACAGGAACTCGTCTGACCAATTATTTGAGCTCTCTGTATGTGCCCATTGCTCAAAAGGCCATGAAAAACAAGATGTATGTCATCATGCGCCCACCAGGCGTGTGTCCACACACCATTTATGTGGGTGGCAGTTATCAGAAGTTCCTTTTGGATGTATGGGATCGTGTGAGCAAAAATAAGCTGGTTCAGAAATATTGTGGACAGATCAGTTTGGAGCTTGCCAACGAGCCTATTGATGTGAAGCTTGCCAATGGACAGAGTTCAGAACGTGCATTGCACGATTTCTTCCAGCCCATTGTCGATAAGATTCGTGCCAATGGTTTCAAGGGCATCATCCTGGTTCCTGGCACAGGCTATCAGAGCAACTATCGCGACTATATCAAGTACCCCATCACTGGCGACAATATCGGTTATGCAGTACATAACTATGCTGGTTGGTATGACAATAGTGATGAGCATTGCGACGTAAACAACGCCATCAAGAAATTTGGTGAGTCTGTGCCAATCCTTCGCACCAATCCTATTGTGATTACAGAAGTCGATTGGAGTCCTAAAAATTCTTCTAACATCAAGAATTATAATGAAATGGGACAGCCTGTCTATGGAAATTATGGAACATGGGCAACAGCCTCCACCAGCAAGTGGGGTAAGGCTTATAAGGCTATTCTTGACTATTATGGCAACATCTCCATGACCTTGACCGGTACAGGTGACTTCATCGATATTGATGACTACATCAACAAGAAGAAGGTGACGCCTGCCTTTAAAGTTGCGATGGAAAAGAATGGTGTTGACCCTTACGAGGCTTGTGGCGTGGCATGTTTCGACTGGTATGAGAAATATTTCCAGGAGAACTATGCATCCCTCACCCGTTATCAGCCCAAGCAGGAAATCCCTGAGAATCCGTTTGCCACTACGAAGGATTGGTTCATCCCCACCATTTGTGGTGAAGGAACGGCTACGCCTTTGGAGGCTATGAGCACCCTAAATCTAAAGAACAACGGCTTCTCTGGTTGGCGCTATGAGGAAGAAGAGGGTCTGGATATCTCTAAGTACAAGTCTCTCATGATCAAATTGGCAAGAAAGTTGACGACAGAGAATGTGATTTTCCGTCTTTACGATTCCAGCAACTACTGGAACGAGGCGTATGAACTGAAGCTGCCTAAGAACGAGCGTGAGATAGAGATTGACCTCCAGAATCTGAAGACAGCATCAGGCAAGAAGGTTGACCCTAGCCACATCCGTATTGCAGGCTTCACTACGACGGCTTCCGCTGGTCAAACTGTCTATCTGAAAGAACTGACTTTGGTGGCTGACGAGACGGCAATCACTGCACCTGAAGCAGATGCTGCTGATGAAGAGGGCTTCTCAGACTTCTTGGGCAGACCTGTGACGAATCCGACACACGGCTTCTACATCCGTCGTAGCGACAAAAAGAAAGTGTATATTCCATAAAAACTCAACAAAACAATATGAAACGTCTATTTACTATCCTAATTTGTGCTTTGGTGTGTGTATTATCCACTCATGCCTATAAGCAGCAGAGACTGACCATTAAGGTGAATGGCGAGAATCGTCAGATGAACGTCTATACACCAGGCAGCTCCACAAGTGTCCAGAAGAACCTTCCATTGATGATTGTCACACACGGCATGAATCAGGACGCAGGTTATCAGGCAAGTTGTGACCACATGTATGAACTGATTGATAAGGAGAAGTTCATCATTGCCTATCTGGAGGGCATCAACAAGACTTGGGATACTGGTGGTACAAAAGACCGTGACTTTGTGTTCCAGACGATTGATGAGCTGTACACGAAATATGGCATCAACAAGAACCGTGTCTATTGGTCCGGTTTCTCGATGGGTTCAGCACTTATTTACCATTGCATGGCTGATGCGGCAGACAAGATTGCCGCATTCGCACCTACCAGCGGTATTGCATTTGGTGGTAAAGAGTGGCAGAGATGCACGAGACCCGTCAATGTGATTCATTGCCATGCTTATGGAGATGATGTGTTCAAATATCAGGATTGGGACATACGTGGTTATGTCACATCGTTGGCTAAGGATCTGGATAAATGTCAAAAGTATGAGAAGAAGACCAATTACAGAACTCCAGGCGGCAACACTGGTGACAAAGAGGTTTGGAGTGATGGTACCAACGGAAGTATGGTGGAGCTCTTCTCCTACAATGCCAACTGGCACAACCCTTCAACAGGCAATTCTCAGGAGATTTGGGACTTCTGCAAGCAGTTCAGTTTCCAAACGTTGGAAGAGGAATATCAGGCTTTGTATCAGAAGGCACAAAACTACGTGCTCGACTGGAAAGATACCCCAGAGATGGTCTCTAACGTGGTTTATACCTCTTTGGCAAAGGCACTTGATACCTATGCTCCAGAAAAGATGGGAACCGATGCCGATATGACTAAGGCAATAGAGAAACTTACTCCACGCATCGAAATCTTTGAGAGTACTGCTGCCAGTAAGAAAAAAGTCGAAGTTGTAAATACTGGAACAATAGAACAACCCAAAGACTTTGACCCAAACTTCCACATCTATCTCTGTTTTGGTCAGTCTAACATGGAGGGAAATGCTACAGCTGAACCCATAGACAAGGCGAATGTTGACTCACGTTTCCTGATGATGGCATGTGTGAATATGACTAATGCTAAAAGGACGAAGGGTCAATGGTACATTGCCTATCCTCCAGTTTGTCGCGAAATGTATTTTGGAGTAAACCTTACTCCTGCTGACTACTTTGGTCGCACGATGGTAGAACAACTGCCTGAGAGCATCAAGGTGGGTGTCATCAATGTGGCTGTGGGTGGTTGTTCCATCGATCTTTTCGATGAGGGCAAATGTGCTGATCAAATCAAGGGTGCTGAGTCATGGTTCAAGGGTTACTGTGCAGAATACGATAACAACCCTTACAAGGTGCTGGTCACGATGGCAAAGAAAGCTCAGCAGAAGGGTGTTATCAAGGGAATCCTCTTGCATCAGGGTTGTACAGACAATGGTCAGAAGGACTGGCCAGTTAGAGTGAAACGCGTTTATATCCGTCTGTTGAATGACCTTGGACTGAATGAAGAAGAAGTGCCATTGCTCATTGGCGAAACGCTTTATAGTGAAAATGGTGGTGCATGTTCTGGACACAATGCTGTGATAGCCAAAACTGCTTCAGTCATTCCTAACTCCTACGTTATTTCTGCCAAAGGGCTTCCAGGGGGAGACTCTTTTCACTTCACAGCTGCAGGTTATCGCGAATTAGGTAAGCGCTATGCTGAGAAGATGCTGGAGATTCTTGACCAAAAGAAGGAGATTGACTTCGACACCTCAGAAACTTACTTCCCATTGACGAAAGAGGCTTTCAATCCTTCTCTTTATCTGGAAGGTCAGTTCGTTTCGACGGGTGCTGTCAGCTATTACAAAGGAACGGAAACGTATACTAATAAGCAAAATATTCTTACACAAGGTTTTGGCGGATGGCGTTATACCAAGGGTGTAGATTTCTCAGCCCACAAGTATCTCGTGGTCGAGTTGACACGTAAGGCATCTTGCAAGCCTGTGCTCAAGATTTTCGATAGCGACGACTATCTCAATCCTTGCTACAGTTATTCCATCCCCGCTTCATCAAAGCGCGAGGTGATTGATTTAACCGCTATGACTACAGAAGATGGCAAGAAGGTGGATCCTTCACATGTATATATGGTAGGTTTCTCGACCGATGCCAGCAACTCATTATACATCAAGGCGATGTACCTGAGCGATGATGGCGAGACTCCAGCCACAGGCATAGAGTCATTGCTGACACCACAGGCAGATGCTGAGGTCATCTATTACGACCTGCAAGGCAGACCAGTAGAGAACCCAACCCCAGGCATATACATCCGTAGTACCGATAAAAAGAAGGTATATATTCAGTAATTCAAATCCTCTCTTTATTCATCACAATAAAAAGACATATTAGAAAGAGGCATATTCGTATTGGATATGCTTCTTTCTTTTTTCTTCCCTTTTGCCGGCGGCAATTTAAAAACGACGTTTCGAGGGTCTTTGTATGGCATATCGATGACTTCGAAACGCCGTATCGTTTATGCTCGTATGACGGGGCTTTTTGGGGGACGCGTTCTAAAACTTTCTGCGACGGAAAGGAAAAAGTTTTAGGACGGGACATGGAAATTTTGGGAAAAGTTTGGAGGTTATTTTCTTTTTTACTTACTTTGCAACATCTTCATACAGAAATCGCTCTCAAGTGATTGAGAATTGGTTATGCAGTGGCTGACTGATATGTGAAGATACCATATATAAAAGCGTTTATCACACGCTTTGTTCTTGACGTTTCGAAAGCCTGAGAAACTATCGATCTAAGTCGATGAACAATGCAACGATAGGTGCTCATGGGTATGTTATATGCTGCCCTTAGTATGTACTTCTCAATGAACTGTGTCGATTTTCCTTGAGGCACAGTCTCTGACGAGACATGTACATATATTAGGGAGTTTGTATAATGTATCGGCGTGAGGTCTGGAGTTGCTCGTTCTGACTTAGATGGGCAATTCTCAGGCATATCGAAACGTGGGACGGGCAGCGGATACAGGTCTCGCGTTTTTTGTATCATGGTTTGTATAGACATCAATCTTTAAGCTGAATTCGGAGACTTATAGGCGTAACTTTAAAGCTTTATATTATGGATAAAGAAAAGAAGTACGTTTGTACAAGAACAGAAGAAACAATTTGCGCCTTGAAAGAGGTTTTGACGAGGTTGCCATAGTCATTCCATGCGAAATAGAAAACGGACGTTATCGAATCTGGACAGAGAACTTTGTTCCCAAAGGCATTTCTGAGACTGCAATTCCTGACAGAGCCATAGATGGTACTCCTATCATTATTGATTAATTAACGCTACATTCACATTTATGTCATCAATGCTGATGGCGCAGATATGGATGTCTTTATTTCTTTTTGTTTATGAAACACAATAATATGATTAATAGAGTGATGTATGCAATTGTATTATCACTCATTCCCCTTTTGTCTCATGCCCACGATTTTGAGGTTGATGGCAATTATTATACTTTAATATCCACATCAGAAAAAACAGTGAGATTTGATGGAACGAGCAATTCTGGCGACCTTGTTATCCCGGAAACAATAATGGTTTCGGGTAAAACATTCACTATCGTAGATATTAAAGGCGGAGCATTTAAAGACAATAAAACCATAACCAGTGTTACGGTACCAAAGACAATGGCTGAATTTGAAAAAATTCGCATAGACAATTTCAAAGAAGGTGCTGCTATGGAAGAAGGTTCATTTAAAAAAGTACATCTCCCGGACAACATGACCTATATTCAATGCAATGCTTTTCGTAATTGTTATCAATTGGAAAACGTAAACATCCCATCTGGCGTAAAAGTCATAGAGCCAGGCACATTTCAGAACTGTAAGAATTTGAAAGAGATAGATTTGCCGAAAGGATTAACATCTATAGGGGTAACTAGCTTTAAAGGTTGTGAAAGTTTAAAAAGAATCCTTATTCCGGCAAGTGTCATTAAGACGACAGAGGTGGACTTGTTTCACGGTGGGAATAGTGCGTGTTTTAATGGATGCACATCACTTGAATCAATAATTTTTGATGATTCAGAAGAGGTTATTACACTTGCAAATATTGGTGGTAGTTCTTCATCGTATAACAAGATCGGAGAATTCTTGGGATGTTCAATAAAACAAGTGTATGTGGGACGTGACATGCAGGGAACTGCTGAAGATTTTTCATATGATATATTCCGGGTTCCAAATTTCTCTGTTGTTAACGAAGTGGTGTATGGAGACAAATGTACCTCAATGTTATATTCTTATTTAGATAGATATCATAAACCTAAAGATGTGAATCTTTTCTCTTCCTCAAATTTGAAACGTGTAACGTTAGGAAAGAATTTAGATAAAATTTACTCTTATGAAAAATGTCCTAATTTAATGGATGTATATGTTAGAGCATCTACTCCTCAACTCGCAGAGGGTTTCTCTAATAGCACCTATATCAAAGGCACATTATATGTGCCCATGGGAACATTGAAAGCATATCAAGAAGCAGAAGTGTGGAAAGATTTTTGGAACATTGTTGAGTATGATGTAAAAGAAATTTCTGCCCAAACGTACAATGAGTCAATAATTACTCCAGAAGAAGCCGAATCTAAACAATGTGCAAAACCAACCATTAGCTACGAGAATGGTAAATTAACCTTCAATAGTAAGACCGAAGGAGCAACTTGTAAATATACCATCACAGACAGCGACATCATGTTTGGTAGTGGCAATGAAGTAGAACTATGTGTTACCTACAATATTAGCGTGTATGCAACAAAGACTGGCTATACCGATTCCGAAAAAAATACAGCTACCCTTTGCTGGATAGACAGTAACCCAAAAACGGAGGGAATTACTAATAGCCAGGCAAAAGTGGAAGCAAGACCGATGCTTATCCAAAGCAACAATGGTGTATTGACCATTACAAGTGAGGGCAACACAGAAGTAACCCCTGTTAGGGTTTATAATACAGCAGGGCAAATGGTGAGTTCATCCTCAATGAATTGCGGTACAGCAACCATTAACACAAGCATGGATAGTGGTGAAATTGCCATCGTGCAAATAGGAGAGAAAAGTGTGAAGATGGTGCTAAAATAATAATGAGAATATGAAAGTTTTAATTCTTGGTAACGGTTTTAACCTCGATCTGGGTTTAGATACAAGATACTCCGACTTTGCGGAAAGTCAACAATGGAAAGAATTGTATGAGAAGTTCAAACATACACATAAGGATAATCTTGCAGGATTCCTGAAAAAGAAAGCCGATGAAAGTAATTGGTTTGCTATAGAGGAATGCCTTAAAGAATATGCCCAAAGGAAAATCCTGGAGAAGGACTTTGTACACGTTATTGATGACAAATGGTTTCTTGAATTGCTGGAAAATCATCTGGAGATATATTTAAATTCTGTGTCAATGGACGCCAAAGAAGAAATCCACCTTGCAAAGATTTTAATAAATATGATGAATAAGAAACATATTTTTGACAAGGTTTATACATTCAATTACATCTCTCATGCAGCATTACACAAATGGTTTGGTTGCAACTATGAAAGTGATGTGTGTCATGTGCACCAAAGGCTTTATTGCGGGATTGTATTAGGAGTTGCAGAGAAGGATATAACAGATAATAGATATTCTTTTCTTCGCAAAGTGAATCACAAATCATATCCATCAACCAATCTCGGTAATGATTTGATGGAGGCAGATGAAGTGGTTATCTTCGGACATTCATTGAACACTATTGACTTTGACTATTTCAGAGAATTTTTTATAGCATGTTCTCAATACAATGAAACCAAAGTTAGACCCACTCATATAACCATTATAGATAAAAGTGATGATTCCATTCAAAATATCAAAAACAATCTGACATCAAATGGCATCTCTGTAACAGCATTATGCAAATTTAGTCATACAATCTTTATTGCATTAGACAATTATTATCGAGGAGATTATACAGAACGTGATAACGTAAGAAGTTTGATGGAAAGATTGAAAGCGAATGATGCGTAAAAAGGGTGTGAACACCATTCGCAACTCTACCGGACCACCAAGAGTGTGTATGCGAAGTAATTCTTACCAAATACAAATAAATGAAGGTGAGCATTTGATTGAAGCGCTCACCTTCATTTACTCAACTCAAAAGGGGAAACTTGTCGATTCAAAACGGAGAATGAGTTGAGTTCCAAATCTCAGTTATTGGGAACATCACAAAGAGTTGCTTTTTGTCACAGAGATGCCTTGTTTACTGACAAAATGTAAGTTTGTCCATTCCCTTGCTTAAACATCCTCAAAGTGCCCCTTTAAAATTACCCAGTTAGAAAAAACTTTTTTCCCAGTTAGGAAAATATTTTTTCCTAGTTAGGCGCAAAAAAATGCCTAACTGGGCCATGTCCTTGCGGTATCTCCTAAATGCAAGCAGAAGGGCAAAAAGAGTGACAAAATGTAAATTTCATTCATTGTGCCGATAATAAAGCGAGATAGAATAATCATATGTTACATCCTCACTTTTTAGATACTATATAAGTGGAAGGAAATTTTCTTGTCGTTATAACAGAAGCATGAGTGTGGTGGGATGGAAGGGGACTTTTTGATGATAAAATGAAAAAAATCGGGAAAAAATTTGGATGTGGTGAAAATATGTATTACCTTTGTACCCGATGAGAGTTGCATATAGGCGCGATTGCATCAAGCTCCGCAACCATCCAGTGAATAAAGCCGTAGGTCGAGTACCTATGGCTTTAATTCGTTTATGATGGATTCAATCTCTCTTCTCGTCTGATATTTAGCGTTAACCACTACTGCTTCACCATTGAATACAATATAACAAGCCTCTATCTGCTCCGTCACAAAGTCAGCTTTTCGCCGAGAGATGTATTTCGATAGTTCAAAAGAACGAACAGTCCATATGTGTTCATCCAAATCAATCACCACAACCTTGCAGCCCTGCTTTTTGGCAGACTTGAATCCAGCAGTCACTCCTTTCTCGCCCATGATGCCTTTCCTGTCACCAAGTTTATCGCAGATGGTGTATTCTGGATTCTTATGGCCAAAAGAAATAGTATGCGGATTGATAATGATACATACTTCTGGAAAAGAATGTAAAATAGCACGAGCTGCACGGATGTTGCTGGAAAGTTCACGTTGGTCTGCATAAATGCTAATCAGCAACCTATCTTTATATATATCATCTTCAACAAAGTTGTCTCTTTCTTCCATGCGAATGATCATTTGATGTACAAAGGTAACACTTTTGTCTGAACAAACAAAACTTTTCCAAGTCTTTTGCGAGATTATCTTATTTGTCGAAAAAAGGGAAGGGAAATTGACTCGACTCAAAAGGGGAAACTTGTCGATTCAAAGCGGAGATTTAACAAGCTAATACGGACACCAGCTATAGGCACACCATCATTTGCCTAAAGGCACACGATTAAATGGCTAAAGGCGCATGACCTTTTGCCTTTAGCCAAATGAAGTTGTCAATGAAAGAGACGTTGCCTTGACATTTATTCCAGTAATTTCTGCAGGGCTTCCTTGTTCTCCTCTTGTGAGTAGAAGAGGGCGAATTCCTTGGGCGACATGCCGAAGTAGTCGTGGAAGGCGGTGGTGAAGTAGGAGTGGCTGGAGAAACCAACTGCGTAGGCTACCTCGCTGATGTTGGCCTTGTTGTATGCCAGCAGATAGGCTGCCTGCTTCAGACGGAACGAACGGATGAAGATGTTGGGCGATACACCAAAACGGTTCTTCATCTTGCGGTTCAGATGGACGCGGCTGATACCCACCTCTTCGCTGAGTTGCTGTACGGAGAAGTCTGATTCATCCAGATGCTTCTTGATGATTTCGTTGACGCGCTCAAAGAACTTCTCTTGTGCGTTCTCCAAGATAGGTCTCGGCATTTCGTTCACGGTCTCTGTACGGTTCATCTTGTTGAGCAGCGTTTCACGCACACGCAGCACCTGACTGATGGCAGAACGCAGCACGACGATGTTGACGGGCTTTTCCAGATAGTGATCCACCTGCATGTTGAGGCTTTGGAGTCGTAACACCTCATCGCCCTCACCTGTCAGCAGGATGACTGGTATGTTGTTGGTTTCAGGATTGGACTTGATCTGCTGACAGAGTTCCATACCGTTTCCGTCAGGCATATTATAGTCGGTAATCACCACGTCAGGACGATGTGTCAGCACCTTCTTCCATGCGCTGTTACCAGAATAGGCTTGGATGATGTTGTAGTCCTTACCCAACTGGTCACTCATGAATTTCGAGAGTTCCATGTCGTCATCTACAATCAGGATGGTGGCACGTGTCTGGATGATATTGGTGGTTTGTGGTGCATTGAAGTAAGGGAAGGATAGGGTGAATTCCACACCTACAGGCTCCACATTCCTGGCTTCGATGCTACCATGATGGAGTTTCACCAGTTCGCGTACCAGATTCAGTCCTATGCCTGAACCATTCGAATCCACACCAGCGCTGCCTTGATAGAAGCGCTCCCAGAGGTGCTTCAAATCCTCTTCTGAGAACTGAGGCCCGCTGTTGTAGAAGTGCAGCACGACCTTGTTGTCTTCCAGGCCGCTCTTGGCAATCACCTTACCACCTTGAGGCGTGAACTTGAAGGCGTTGCTCAGCAGGTTTGTGATGATCTTCTCAAAGTGGGTCTTGTCCATCATCATTGGCAATTCTTCCTCGCCATGTTCAATCTCGAAAGTGATGTCCTTGACTTTGGCGACACCTTGGAATTGCTCAAACACGTGGTTGGCATATTGCACATAGTCGTGTTCCTCTGGATGCAGCACCATCTGTCCGGAGTCAATCTTGCGGATGTCTGTGATTTGTTTCACAATGCCCAACAGACGATTGCAGTTGTGTTGCATCACGCCATATAGTTCTTGGTGCTCAGGGTTGTCGTCCTCTGTCATCAGCTGCTTTAGTGGCGACTCAATCATGGTCAGTGGTGAACGCAGTTCATGGGTGATGGAAGTGAAGAGGTTCAACTTCTCTTCCTTCATGTGGTTCTGCTCAGCTGTACGACGAAGTTGCTCCTTCTGCTCCTTGCGCAATCGAATCTGATGGTAGATAAAGTAGGCGATGGCAAGGACAATGAGGGTATAGATAAGGAATGCCCAGATGGTTGCATACCATGGGGAAGCCACATGGATGGTGATGAAGTTCTCCTTACATTCCGACGGTAAATCCTCCAAGTAAGCACGTACACGGAAGGTGTAGGTGCCAGGAGGCAAGGCTGAGTATCGGGCAGATGGCGTCGTCACATCCGTATGCCACTGCTTCTCAACTCCCTCTAAGATATATTCGTAGTGGATGCGCTCAGGGTCACCCAATTCTATAGATGAGAACTCGATGTTGAAAGTGGCATTGTCGTGCTCCAGCCAGATGTCTTTGGCATAGAAGATGCTGGCATCCATCTTCTCCGTGTTCATAGGGGTAGAGAAGCTGGTAAAATAGACAGGTTCCACCTTCGTAGGACGGTTGGCAATGAGTCTGGGGGTGAAACAGATGATACCGTTGTCGCCACCAAAGAGGATGTAGCCATGTCCAGGTTTCACAAATGAATTGCGATGGAACTCTCCCACATCATAGCCACTGAACGAAGAGTAGTTGCGCACTTCACGGGTCTTTTTGTTAATGGACACGATGTTGATGCGTGTAGCCAACCAAATATGTGCATCAGTGGTTGTGATGGTGCTGATGGTGGGGCACGAAAGCCCTTGCTCCTTTCCAATCAGTTCCTGCTTCCTGTTCTTTATATTATAAATAATGAGTCCTTCGTCACTGGCAATGAGAATATTGTCTCCATCTTGCTGGATGGCACTGGAATTGCTGATGCGGTTGCCATTGAGGGTGATTTCCTCATGTTTTCCACTGGATGCATTGTAGAAGAAGACGCCTGTGCTGGAACCCACCCAAAGGGTTTCCTGCGAGTCTTGCAGCAGACTGCTGACCCATTGGTTGTAGGCAAATGGGAAGGTCAGTCGGTTGAACGTCTTGTCTTTCACGTTGATGCAGATGATACCGTGTCCGTTGGTGCCAATCAGCAGCTTGTCTTCATCGGCGTTGTAACACATCGTCATCACCATCTCTTGTCCAATCCCTTCCAGTCCTCTGCTGGTCCATTGTCCGTTCTCCAGCCATTGTACACCACCTCCGTATGTACCAGCCCACACAGTGCCATGCTTGTCAATCTTCACGTCTTGCACCAAAAGTGAGTGCAGCCCGTTGTTGATGGGACGGGCAGTAGCCAGATGCATACCATTGGTGGTGAATACGCCACATCCGTCAGTTCCCACCCAGTAGTTCTCCTGGCTGTCGATGGTCATCGACGTGATGCAGGTGGCATTGTTCATGTTGTTGAGTGGTGAGATGGGATGATAGTGGAAGCAGTCGTTCTGTGGAGGAATGACCACCAAACCCTTTTGCAGGAAGGCAGCGATGATGTTGCCTTTTTTGTCTTCCTTCAGATCCATCACTTTTCCATAGGTGATATTGAAGTCGGTTGTCCTGTCATAGATGGCATCGATAGAAAACACCTCTCCTGTTTTCTTGTATTCCCAAATGCCACGTCCGTCAGTACCTACAAGAATGCGGTTGTCATGTGTGCGCAGAATGGCGCTCACATACAAATCACCTGTATTGGCTTTGGATTCACGTACAACATTTGTCTTCTGGTCGTAGATGAGTAGGCCGTGATTGGTACCGATAAGGAGCCCCTCCTCTGTCGCCAACAGACGGGTCAGTGTGCTTCTCTCCACGATGGCAGCTGCTTCTGGTGTATAGTTGATGGGGTGTGACTTGAAAGTTTTGAGGTCGATGCATACCAATTTGGTGTTGCGCCCGATAGCCCAGAGGCGTTGTTGCTTATCAATGACGGGCTCGATAATGAACGATTCACGAAGCGCCTTGTTCAGTTTGTCGGATGTGGCTTCATCAATCTTCATCGTCTTTGTATTCAGCAGATACGAGTCAAAACCATCAGTAGTCACCAATTTGTAATCTGGCTTTGGGTAGTCGATGACATCGTTGCTGGAAAAGCCGTAGATGCTGTCTTCCTGCTGAGACAGGAAGATGTGCTCAAAGTGCATGGTACGTGCATCCAACAAGAAAAGACCATGCGTGGTATAGACCAAGAACGTGCTGTCTCCTGCTTCGCTTACGCCATGCGACATCTGGAAAAGCTGCCTGCCTTCTTCAGTAGTGGTGGGCAGGTATTGGAATTTGGTACCATCGAAAAGTCCTAATGCATTCGATCCTGACACCCACACGAATCCGCGTGAGTCAAGATCCACACTGTGACAGTTGTTCGTTTTGAGTCCGTGTTGCGTTGTGTAAAGTCGTATGACTTGCGCAGTAAGCCTTAATGGTGAAGACACGCATAGATAGGCTAATAACAGGAAACCAATGAATCTATACTTCATGGCCTTTTATGTTTTGTAGTTAGTTGTCAAATGTTATTTTCGGGGCAAAGATACAACAATTTTGTTACATGAGCACAAACTGCCTTCATTTTTTTTCGCGTTACATGGCGAAACATTCTCTTTCGGATATGAAACATGCGTGTTTTATTACTATAAATAATGTAACAAGTTTTTACGTGATTGATAATAAGTATTGTATCTTAATTTAAAACTTCCTACTTTTGCGGCATCTTTTCTGAGAAAAAGCAAATACTTATATTAACTAATTTCTAAATCTTTTATTAATTTCAAAATTTTTTCCATTTATGAAGAAATTTTTACTTACTGCATCGATGCTCATAATGGGTATTGTTGCGACGTTTGCTCAACCTTGGGCAATAGGCGATGAGATTACAGATAAGATTGGTAATCCTTCGTTTACAGAAGCGGACAAGGCTCCATGGGAATTTACCTACACAGGTGGTAATCCTACAAGCACAGGGGGCGTTGCCGAGTTGTACAATGGTAGTAATGCTGACCTCTTCCAGTACATTGAGCTTCCAGCTGGTATGTACAAGTTGGAGTGTCAAGGTTATTACCGTATTGGTACTGGTTGGGATTTTGACCCCAAAACTTATGGTACAGATGCATGGGAAGACAATGCTGTCATTTATGTACAGAACGGAAAGTACAATGTTGATAGCAAAGAGTTCACTGCTGGTCGTACATTCAAGACTCCTTTGATGCCACGTCTTTTCGACGCTTCGGAGACACAGATTTATGTAGGTCCAAAAGATGGCGAAGAAGGTTGGCCAGGCTGGGATATGTCAGATAACGATTGCACTGGCCAAGGTTGGGGTTGGGCTCCAGCTTCAATCCCTGGTTCTCTAGATTATTTCGCAGCTGGTAAATATATGCCAATTGATGATGGTGACAACAAGTACAATACTGTTACTTTCTTCTTGACAGAAGATGGATATGTGAAGATTGGTGTTTCAAAAGTGAAGGCCAGTGATTCTGACTCTTTCATGGCAACCAACTTCAAGCTCTATTATGCAGGTGAAGCAGGTGAAGCTGCTGAACTGATGGCTTTGCAGGAAGAAGTGGAAGACCTCTTATCTCAACTGGAAAAACTGAGAGACGGAAATCCAGGTTTCTTGGAGGGTAAACTCGGTGATGAACTGATTATGTTTGGTGACGAGTTTAACGATCCTTCAGATATGGATAAAGAAGAATGTTCTGCTGCTAAAGAAGTGCTCTTTGCACTTTTGGAGAATGCTACAGCTGCAAAGAATGATATCGCTGCTTTGAAGTCTGCAATCAAGGCAGTGGATGTATTGGCTACAACAACAAGCTATCCTGCTCTCGCAGCTTTGAATGAGGCTCTTGATGCAGCAAAGGCAAGCTTGTCTGAAGATTATATTTATGAAGGTGAGGAAGATTGGGATACTTACAGTCTGTTGACTACCGCTCTGTATGCCGCACGTATCGAATATCTGAAGTCTTCTCCAAAGACTGAAAATGGTGCATGGGACTTCTCTCCATTCATTGCAAACCGTTTCTTCACGAACGAAGAGAACAATCCTACTTGGAATGCTGAATCAGGTCAGTGGGAGTACGATCAGGAGTTGAAGGATGCTTATCCAAGTTTCTTCAATGCAATGGAGTTTGATGGTAACAATCAGGAGTTGAAGGATGCAAGATCTGCTATTTCTGGCGATGTTGTTCTTGGTGGTTCTGATGACACTGTTCCATTCAAGTGGTATAAGACTGGTAGCGGTGGTCCAGGTTGGGAAGTTTACTACGACCACACTATGACTTCTTGTAAGGCATGGGCTCCAACTCCAACCAGTGGTGTATCTGTGATTGGTCAGTACTTGCAGGGTCTGCCAAACGGTTTCTACTCTCTCACTGGTATGGCAGAGTCTTGGGATAATGAAGGTACTGATGCTATCGATTCTCACTTCATCATCAGATCTACTACAGCTTCTTCTCGTTCTGAAAGAGCTACACCAAAGCCTTGGTGGGGCGGTCTTGGTCAGAACACATGGAACACTCTTTCTACTGACATGGTGGAAGTTACAGACGGTGACCTTTGGGTTGAAGCTTCTGTAAACGGTTTCTATTCAATTACTGGCTTCCAGCTCTTCTACTATGGTGTGACTCCTGATTTCAATGCTTTGATTAAGCCAAGTCTTGACAAGGCAACTGAAGCTGCAAATGCTTTGTCATTCAATGGTGACAAGAAGACAGCACAAGATATTCTTGCAAAGGTTCCTGCAGCCATCGCTGACAAGGAAGCATATCAGGCTGCTTCTGAGGTTATCGCAGAGGCTAATGAGTATATCAACAAGGCAAATGCTGCTGTTACTGCATGGAAGGGTATTGATAACTTCTCAACTCTGGCTTCTAAGTATGATGATGAAAGTGCTGAAAAGTCTTTCATCAACACAGCTCTCATGGAAACCCTGAATGTGGGTGAAGAAGATACTGGTACTTGGTACTACACAGACGCTATTGCTAACGACAACCAGTACAAGGCATACGTTTCTTATCTGGATTACCGTGAGTCTCTTGGTGACTACATCAAGGATGCTCTGGTGGCTCCAGTTGTTGAAGAGCAGAACGCTTATCTGACTGCAACCTTCGCTACTCCTGAGAAGCTCGATGAGTTCAAGCTCGCTCTTGGTGTTCCTTACAACAAGGCTAAGTTTGCTGCTGAGGGTATTGACAAGGCTACTTTGACGAACCCTGTTGAAGCAACCTTCCTGTTGATCAACCCATCATTCGATGAAGGTCCTTCTAAGGGATGGGCAACAGAAAACACTGGTGCTGCAACCAATAACGAATATTCTTATGATGATGCTGGTAAGAGAACCAATGCTGAACTCTGGAACAGAGATACATTCACCTTCTCTCAGACAGTGAATGGTCTGCCAGCAGGTACTTACGAACTCCGTGTTCGCGCTCTCTATCGCAACGCTGGTGGTCCAGGTAACGATGGTCGCAAGGCATACGAAGCAGCTGAAAGCGAGGAAGATTATCCTGACAACAATGCTGTACTCTTCGCTAAGAGCGGCAAAGATGAGTGGAGAAAGGCCGTGAAGTCTATTTACTCTCTCAAGGCTACTGAGAACTCATTTACTCAGTGCGGAACTGCTTGGGAAGTTGATGAAGTGGATGGTACCAGCTATGCAACTACAATCCACTACATGAATGGTACAATTGATGAGGCAGATCAGAAGGAAGGTGTCACTTACACTGGTCACGACGAAGGTTCTTACCCACTCGATGCAAGAATCGCTACTGGTGAGATTGACGAGGAAGAGCTTGAGGAGCTTGTTTACTACTACCCAGCTTCTATGCAGGGCTTCTACGCTGCTTGCAAGAAGGATCCTAAGGCTTACGCTAACTCTCTGACATTCTATCTCTCTGAGGAAGGTAATGTAGAACTTGGTATCCGCAAGCTTGCTGCTATTGGTAACGACTGGGTAATCATGGACGACTGGCAGCTCTTCTACCTCGGTAAGGAAGCTCCAACAGCTATCGACGAGGTTGCTGAAGCAGCTGAAGGTGCTGTTGAATACTATAGCGTGAACGGTGTGAAGTTCGATGCTCCTCAGAAGGGCTTCAACATCGTGAAGTACGCTAACGGTGAAACTAAGAAAGTTTATATTCAGTAATATAAGTTTTTGGTTAAATAAATTTGGTAAAGTAAAAATTCTTTAACAAGGACGAAGGGATGTGTCGCAGAGACACGTCCCTTTGTTTTTTGCACTTTTTTGAACAATTATTTTCCCTTCTCATTTATTATGCTTAAATTTGCAAGACAAACCTATAGATAACATGTTTCAAATGAAAAAATTAGTTTTGGCGATATTCCTGTTGGTATGTACGGCTGCGGCAATGGCAAAGCCTGTACGTGCTGTGTCGCCTAATGGTAAATTGTCCTTGCAACAGCAGGGCAATGGTTATGTAATCAGCTGCAATGGGCAGCAAGTATTGAACATCTCGCAGGTAGGCATCACCACTTCGACAGTGGGTGAAGGTCTCACTTTCCAGCGTATGGTGAAGCGTGGAAAGGTGAAGGCTGACTACCAGATGAAGGAAGGTAAGCGTCTGCACCCCACCAATGTGGCGAATGAGTATGTCTGTGAGTATGCCGACCAGAACGGCAAGCCCGTATTGCTGGTCTTTCGTCTTTACAACGATGGTGTGGCGTTTCGCTATGAGCTTTCTGACTTGAAGGGTGAACAGCTGAAAGGCGAACAGACGGTCTATACCATTCCAGAGGGCACACGTCGCTGGATGCAGAAGTGGAGCGATGGTTATGAGGAGTTCTTCCCATTGACCACTTCAGGTGGAGGCAGGGACAAGCGTTTGGGCTTCCCATCTCTGATTGAGGCAAAAGCCGGCACGTATGTGTTGCTGACTGAGGCGAACATCGAGCGTCGTCAAAGTGCTGCATCGCTCTATAACGACGGCAAGCCAGAGGATTATCGCGTATGCCCCGACCAGAACGAGGTGGCACTCGATGGTGATTGGCACACCCCTTGGCGCATCGCCATGATTGGTTCGTTGGCGGATGTGGTCGAATCGACGTTGGTTACCGATGTGTCTGAGCCTTGCAAACTGACTGACACCAGTTGGATTCAGTCAGGCGTCGTTTCGTGGGTGTATTGGGCTTATAATCATGGTTCCAACGACTATAACATCATCAAGATGTATGTGGATTTTGCTGCTACCCTGCATCTTCCTTATGTACTGATTGACGCTGAATGGGATGAGATGAAGGATGGTAAGTCTGTGGTGGATGCTGTCAACTATGCCAAGGCGAAAGGCGTGAAACCACTGATCTGGTACAACTCATCCGTTGGATGGGTGAATGGTGCTCCAGGTCCGAAGTATCGTTTGAACAAGTCTGAAGACCGTGAGAAGGAGTTTGCTTGGTGTGAGGAGATTGGTGTGGCTGGTGTGAAGATTGACTTCTTCTCAGGCGACAACCAAATGAATATGGACTACTGCATTGACTTGCTCGAATGTGCGGCTCGTCATCATCTCTTGATCAACTTTCATGGTGCGCCCATACCACGCGGTTGGCAACGTACTTATCCCAACCTGCTTTCTACAGAAGGTGTTTATGGTGCAGAGTGGTACAATAACGTGCCCACCTTCACCAAAAAGGCTGCTGCCCATAATGCTACATTGCCTTTCACACGTAATGTGATTGGTCCGATGGATTACACGCCTTGCGCTTTTTCCGACTCTCAGCATCCGCACATCACGTCTCATGCCCACGAACTGGCATTGACCGTGCTCTTTGAGTCTGGTTTGCAGCATCTGGCAGACCGTCCCGAGAGTTTCTTGGCTCAGCCCCAGGAGGTGCAGGATTTCCTTAGCGAACTCCCTGCCGCATGGGACGATACACGTCTGGTGACTGGTGCTCCAGGCGAGTATGCTGTCATCGCACGTCGCAAGGGCAACACTTGGTATGTGGCGGGCATCAATGGTTCAGACGAACCTCGCACCATCGCCCTCAACACCAGCTTCATCAAGACGGCTAAATGCAACATCCTCTCGTTTGCCGACAGTGGCAACAGTGCCGCTCCTTGGAACATCAGCACGCTTAGCAGTCTCCCCACCAGCGTTGCTTGCCAACCCCGTGGTGGTTTCCTATATGTCATTAAATTCAACAAATAAAATTCGTTTAATTCGCTTAATTCATAGTTCTAAAAAAATGAAAAAGATATTATTTATGTGCTTGGCAGTTATCTGCTGTCAATGCGCTCTCGCAACAGAGTATTCGTTTGGAAAGGGTAAATTAGTAGTCAAGAAACTGGCAACCAATGCTGTGCGTATCCAATATGTGGAGAACAAGGCGCAAGAGGAATTGCCCGACTGGCTCTATGTGAAGAATGAGGAAGTGAAAAGCAATGATATTTCCGTACGTGTGGATGCTGCCAAGCAGCAGGTGGAAGTGCTGGACAAGAGCGGTAAGGTAGTTTTCACAGCCACAGAACATCAATTGAAAAGCAATACTGTGGCTGGCTTGCAGACATACGAGGCTCGTTTGGCATTTGCTTCACCAGAAGGTGAGTTCCTCTATGGTCTGGGACAGTTCCAAGATGGCTACACTAATGTGCGTGGTCTCTCCAGAAGACTCACACAGGTGAACACTCAAATCGCTATCCCCATGATGCTGTCGAGCCGTGGCTATGGCATCTTGTGGAACAACTACGGACTCACTGATTTCAATCCTATGGACTCGAAGGTGGAGATGACGAAGGGTGGCGATGTAGGTAGCACAGAAGTGGTGAATGTGACTTCCACTGAAGGTGGCAAACAGGAGGTGAGAAGAAGCAACCAGTTTGCAGCGACCATCAATGTGGCTGAAGCAGGTGACTATTCGCTCTTGCTCGATGTGGGGCAGAAGATGGCTCGTCGTCACAACCTCGTCATTGACGGTAAGACTGTCATCGAGTTGCAGAACACATGGTTGCCTCCAACGGCTTCCACTATTGTTCATCTCTCTCAGGGGTCTCACACCTTGTCAGCAGAACTCTCCAATGGTGACAAGCCTGTCGTGTATTATGGCAAAGTGAAGAACGAGACCGTTTTCCGTTCACCAGTGGCACAGACAGTCGATTACACGGTGTTTGTGGGCAATGCTGACGACATCATCGCTTCTTATCGCAAACTGACGGGTGACTCACCTTTGATGCCTCAGTGGGCATTGGGTTATATTCATTGCCGTGAGCGTTTCCACTCTCAGGACGAAATCATCAACACTGCCAAGCGCTTCCGTAGCGAGAACTTGCCTGCCGATGTGATTGTGCAGGATTGGCAGTATTGGGGCAAGTATGGTTGGAATGCCATGCGTTTTGATGAAGCAAACTATCCTAATCCTAAGCAACTGACAGATGAACTGCATGCCATGAACATGCGACTGATGTTGTCGGTGTGGTCGAAGATTGACAAGAACTCTGAGGTGGGCAAGCAGCTGCTTCGTGAGGGTTTTTATATTCCTGGCACCGATTGGATTGACTTCTTCAACCCTGCTGCAGCCAATGCCTATTGGAGCAACTTCAGCAAGCGTCTGGTGCCACTTGGCATCGATGCTTGGTGGCAGGATGCTACAGAGCCAGAGAATGATGATTTGGTGGGACGTCGTGTGGTGGATGGTAAATATCCTGGCGAACTGTTCCGCAATGTCTATCCATTGTTGGTGAACAAGACCGTGTATGAGGGTTTGAGAAAGGATGACCCAGAAAAGCGTCCGATGATTCTCACCCGTTGTGGTTTCCCTGGCATTCAGCGTTATGGCTCTGCCATGTGGTCGGGCGATGTCGGCAACGATTGGGAGACTTTCCGTCGCCAAATCACAGCAGGATTGGGCATGCAGGCTGCAGGTATTCCTTGGTGGACATACGATGCAGGTGGTTTCTTCCGTCCTGGCAACCAATATCAGGATCAGGCATACATCGAACGTATGCTGCGCTGGATTGAAACTTCTGTCTATCTGCCTCTGATGCGTGTGCATGGTTACATGAGCAACACAGAGCCTTGG
>JAEEGJ010008972.1_pt1 | contig 27164 bp, 23 predicted proteins | sample 8958761 | NCBI WGS metagenome assembly JAEEGJ01 (sample SAMN16246546, study PRJNA631951) | gut metagenome | biome: gut microbiome; feature: rumen; material: RS-attached | host: Bos | place: Iran: Karaj | collected 2018-10 | reverse complement strand
AGGCGTCCTTGTCGATGGAAGACCAGCGCGGCTTGTCGTTGAGCATGTTGAACAGGTTCATCAGCGCGATGTTCTTCACGTACTGGCTGAACGGGGTCACGAGCGGCGGATAGCCGAGGCGCGGCCATACGTATTCGACCTCTTCGAAGAGCTTCACCATCAGGGTGTCCAGGGTCATCTCCGGACGGCCGTGGGAGCGCTGGGCGGCGTTGATGGCGCCCTGGAAGTTACGCAGGTCGGCCATCATGGAACCCATCATGCCGCCGGGCAGGCCGCAGCCCACCAGCAGGGAGGACATCTGGGAGTTGGCCGGAAGGATCCAGTAGCCCAGGAAGTCGTCGATGAACTCCTGCGTGAGGCGGCGGACCTCCATGTAGGCGTCCATGTTGACGTCCTTCACCAGGAAGCCGTCGGCCTTCATCATCTGCTGCATGGAAATCACATCGGGATGGACCTTGCCCCAGGAGAGGGGTTCGACGGCGCAGTCCAGGTAGTCCGCGCCGGCGCGAGCCGCCTCCAGCATGGATGCCGGGGAGAAGCCGGGGCCGGTGTGGCCGTGGTACTGGACCTTGATATGCGGGTGCTTCTTCTTGATGCCGGCCACGATCTGGCCGATTTCCGTCGGACGGCCGACGCCGGCCATGTCCTTGAGACAGATTTCATCGGTGCCGTATCCGACCAGTTTTTCGACGACGCCCAGGTAGTATTCCACCGTGTGTACGGGGGAGTGGGTGATGGACAGGGCCGCCTGTGAAATCATGCCCGCCTTCTTCGCATATTCGATGGAAAGTTTGAGGTTGCGGTGGTCGTTGAGGCCACAGAAAGAACGGGCTATGTCGGTGCCCTGTGCCTTCTTCACCTTGAACATCAGCTCGCGGACATCCGCGGGAACGGGATACATGCGGATGGCGTTCAAGCCACGTTCCAGCATGTGGGTCTGGATTCCCGCCTTGCGGAGGGGTGCCGTCCATTTGCGCACGGAGACGTTGGGATTCTCACCATAGAGCAGGTTCACCTGCTCGAAGGCGCCGCCGTTGGTTTCCACACGGTCGAAGCATCCCATGTCCACGATGGCCGGGGCCACCCGGACCAACTGGTCCACGCGCGGTTGATACCTGCCGGAACTCTGCCACATGTCCCTATATACCAGGGAGAACTTGATTTCACGTTTTGCCATATCAGAGATGTTGTTTCAATTCACAAAGATAACAAATTATTCCATTTCTTCTGCGAAAAACATGACCATTGCATCACGGATTTCGTAAAAGCGCTGCGTATATTCCAGCGCATCGTCCAGATGGAGCCGGTGCCGGGGTTCCGGGCAGGGATGATGCTCCGCCCGCAGGCCCAGTTCCAGGGCTTTTTCGTGGACGGCGTGTGTCCCGTACATCGGGTCCGAGAACAGTTTTCCGGCCCATCCGACCGGATAGCCCCGGTCATAGGGCATCACCGGATCGGCGGTCGATTGGAAGGAGAGGATGGGTGCGCGGGCGTTTTCCAGGACCGACAAGTCGTGGACGGAGCCCCAGAGGTTGGCGACGGCCCGGATATGGAATCCGGCGGGAAGCCGCGGCGATACCTCTTCCATCGGCCTGTCCCCATACAGCCGGAAGGCCAGGTTCAGGGCGGTCATGGCACCGGCGCTGGTTCCGGCGGCAAACACGCGATTCCTGTCGATCCGGAGATCCTCGCGCCCCAGCAGGTACTCCAGGGCTGCGTCAGCGTCTTCCAGCGCCCGCAGTTCCGCCTCCCGGAATTCCTTTTTCCGGGCGTGGAATCCGAGCCGATAGTTGATGGAGACGGCCACATAGCCGAGCGAAGCGAAATACTGGCACCAGCCTGTCTGTCCGGGCTCCTCCTTGTTGCCGAAAAGGAAGGAACCGCCGTGCATCATCAGAAGCAGCGGCCTCTCGGCCGTATCGTCCCCGGCGGGCGTGTAAATGTCCATTTCCAGGGTGACAGGTTTCGGGTCGAGCGTATGGAGCAGCAGTTTGCCGAGGGCTTTCTTGTCGCCGACGGGGGCGTGGGTCCAGTATCCCATGGCCGTGGCGTACGGAACATCCCGTTCCACCGTCACTTCATAGGCGGGCGTCGTAAAGGGAAGGGCCATCGCAACCAGCAGACTGAACAGGCCCATCATCAGAACGTTGTCGCCAGCCGCATACCGAACCGTGTGGCGCTCTCGATCTTCTCCTCAATCTCCTCCGGGCTGGCATAGTCCATGTTCCAGGCGGCTACCGTCAGGACGATGCCGAGGTCCCAAAGCTGGGAAAGCGCCTGCAGATAGCTGGTTCCCTGCTCCCGGGCATCGCCAGTGGGGATGTTCATGCCGCGCGTGGTGATGTACATCACCTTCTCGCACTTGCATTTGCCCACGCAGGTCCGCCCATTGTCCGTAAAGGTGATATCAAACAGGGAAACGTGCTCGAAGAACACCTTCACCACCGCCGGAAAACTCATGTCCCAGAACGGTGCTACGACCACAAGGCGGTCAGCCTCGGCAATCGTCCGGGCCGCCTCCAACGCCCATTCGGGCACCTTGCCGGCGGCCCTGTCCGCATAAGTCTGCGGCGTCAGCGGCTCCATCGACATTTGCGTGAGGTCGAACCTCGTTATCTCATACCGCTTGGCGAGCGCCTCGATGACAGGCTCCGCAATCCTCCTTGTCCGGGATTCCTCCCCCCGGATGCACGCGTCGATCACGACCAGTTTCTTCATGTTTATTGTTGTAATTAATTAGATCCGGTGCTGGAGACGTTGACGGAACACGAGACCGCAAGCAAACAAACCAGAGTCATTGACTGAAGTACAAATCCTTTCTTCATGGTGCAAATGATCATTTGTTAACCAAATACATGCAAATATAGAAAATGATTTCCGAATTGCCGGGCAACCATGATCAAAATAAACGGCCACCTTGTGAGATGGCCGTCTGGGTGAACTTGTTGACAGAATCTAATCGGAAACCGGACGGATGGACAGGCCGGCGCCACCGTTGACGCCTACGGCATACGTTGCGACAAAGCGCTCTTCCGGATCTTCTCCGGAAGTTACCCAGAAGTTCAATTGCCACGCGGAGGGTCCTGAATCGCCAATAGAAGAAGACCAATAACATCCTTCATCTCCAGCAAGGAAGTTATCATTTTCCGGTTCTCCCAATTCGCCCGCGGCGGGCAGGAAGATCTTGTTGCCCAGATATCCCGGGATCTTGCTCTCTACCGTATAACCTCTATTGACCGAGTCCCAAGTCCAAGTGAACTTGCTCAGATCCGTCAATGCGTCCCACTCCTGCACAGTCGGATAACGCCAGTTTTGTCCCCATTCAGAAGTGGCCACATCCACAAAAGCGGTATTGTAATCATATACATAGTCCGGATCAAATACTCGCGGCTCTGTCTTGCCCCAGGCATAGAGGTTCCCATATTCCGTCTCACTCTCAGCGCCTACGTTCATGGTTGCCCACTTCAGGCCATTGCCCAAATCAACAAAAGCATGTCCATTGATCTTGCCGGATGCAGGAGCAATGATATGGATTCTGGAAGCATAATTCTTCCAATCATCCGCCTCTTTATATGCGGCGAAACTTTCTGCCGGGACATAGATGGGGAAGTCGTTCGAATCCTGGAATAATCCTTCCGTCATATTACCATGAGGAATGACAGGAGGGGTAACTGAGAGGACTGTAAAGGACGTCAGTTGTGAACAATCACGGAAAGCCCAGTTCCCGATACTTGTCACATTTTTGGGAATCGTGATGCTGGTCAATCCCGACTCGGAGAAAGCATTCTCATCGATGGCCGTAACGGATTCGGGAATTGAGATGCTGGTAAGAGACGAACACGAAGAGAAAGCCATATATCCGATACTCTCCACGTCCTCGTGAATACTGATGCTACTGAGACGACTGCAAGACGAGAAGAGCCCATCGCTGATCCGTGTAATTCTAGGAGGAATGCTGAAAGATGTAAACGCATGGCAGGAAGCGAAAGCGAAACTGCCAATATCTTCTATGCCGGAAGGAAGGGTGACATTGGCCAGGACAAAACAACTCTCGAAAGCAGAAGATCCGATACTTTTCAATCCGCTGGGGAAATTGATGCTGGGAAGAGACATACAGGCGGCAAAAGCAAAGGCCTCGATTCTTGTCACGCCATCGGGGAGGGTGATGCTGACAAGATTCTCACAATCATCAAAAGCATGCTTGCCAATACTAGTAACGGAAGAGGGGATATCAACGCTGATAAGGTTCTCACACCCCGCAAAAGCATAATCATCAATCCTTTTGACGCCATCGGGGATGGTGACGGAAGTCAGACTGGTACAACCATCAAAGACCTTCACTCCCATATCCTTCACACTGTCGGGAATGTCGATGTCGGCCAGATTATTACAACCGGAGAAGGCCCCGTCGCCGATGCTGGTCACCGTGTCTGGAATCGTGATGGAAGTCAGGTTGGTGCAATCCTGGAAGGCATAATCGCCGATGCTCGTCACTCCTTCGGGGATAATGATGGAGGTTTCGCCGGTACGAATGTTGGCGCGTGTGCCGCTGGCACCTAAATTCGTGCACTCGGAAAATGCATAATCCCCAATGATTGTAACCGTCTTCGGAATCGTGATTCCTGTCAGGGTCTCACAATTCTCAAAGGCATGGTCGCCAATTGTCGTCACGTCAGCATCAAAGATCATGACACCCTTCTGGTCAACATAATCATTGGAAACAATCGTCGCCCCGAAAGCGTTGGCAGCGTTCGGTGTGATGACGCTGTTGTCCGAACTCGTATAATAGATGACCTTGTTCGGATCCAAGGGAACGACCGGTTTTACTTCGATAGGGGAGATTCGGAGGACTCCATTTCTCGCTATGGTCAGGTTCGCCGTCGTCTTTTTTACAAACTCGCCTCCGTTGGCATCCATTACTGTCAAAGTGAAACCTCCCGTGAATTTGGTCGGCGGAACAACCAGCCAGAACAAGGTAGCATCTTCCTTGGTCGTTCCTAATTCCACCGGAGTGGGGCAGTTCAAGGTGATGGAGGTTCCGGCATCAGTCGCCATAGTGACGGAGGGCACCCCTTCCACTGCGTGGGTGACCGTCGCCTTTCCGGAAAGGAGTTCTCCGTTATTACCTTCCAGTTTGATAGACGAAACAGACACTCCTTCACCGTAGAACTTCAACACAAGGTAGCCTCCGACATTCTTAAACAAAAGATTGTTGTCTTCCGTCGCGGATGTCATAACATTCGCGCCCGGGCCGAACGAGTTCTCACGATACGACTGTTCCGAAGGAAGCGTAATCGTCATTACTTCCTTATTCGAGATCTTCGTTGTCTCAATAAAAGGGTATATGGCATAAATATGATCTATGGAATTACCTGTCACGAAATCATCGTTCGGAACCTTCTTGAAGGCTCCGGCATTGTCGCCGGTCTCACCTGCAAACCGATACTCCTGATTGTACGTGTACTTGTTGAAGATGGTGATTCGGTCATCTTCGTCCCAGAGGATTTTGACGTTCTCGTCCACATACACCTTCGTCTCGGGCTCGGAATAAGACTCAAGACTAGCGTAGAACACTTCATCCCCGGAGGGAAAAGTGTTCTTAGTATCAAGTTCATGAACGGAACAAGACACAAAAAATAAAAATAGCGAACATATCAATGCCCGCGCAACATGGCTTTTTTTCATGAGGTTATTAATTGTGGTTAGAATAGACTGAAGATTAGATATCAATCTCGGTTCCGGGATCGTCGGGATTCTCAATGTTTCCGTCTCCTGAAAGGATGGTGGACTCAAGAAAAATGTTCAGTTCTTCCGCTTCAGGCTGCTCGTAGTTTTTCAAATAGCTGCTTTTCATAATATGGATTATGTTGTTTTATTTTAAAGAACCAATTTCAACAAAGATAGTAATAAATCCTGGATATGAAAAGCAAAGAGGAACGAATGAAAATGAAAAAAAGGTATAGGTGACGTTTTTTTTTGGAGACCAATGAATAATTTGCTTTATTTACCATTCAATACGCAAACGTTAGTAGTGTATAACCATGAAAAAAGCAATAATCTTTGGCATCACCGTATGCCTGATGGGCTTGTCCTGTTCGGTGGAAAAGACGGACGAGGACCGGCCAGCCGCCGGGAATGCCGGCGCAGATGTTTTCTACGCGTCATTCGAATCTGACACGAAAGTTTATGTGGACGAGAGCATCAAGATTCTCTGGAACAAGGATGACCTGATTTCCATTTTCAATCGGAAGGACGCCAACGACGAGTACCGTTTTACCGGTGAGACGGGCGACAATGCGGGCTCGTTCAAGCGCGTGAAGGATTACTCAGAGGAAGGGGTGTCCATCGACCACATCTACGCCGTTTATCCGTATTTCCAGTCCACGAGCGTAAGCCGGGAGGGCGTCCTTTCAGTGACGTTGCCTGCGGTGCAGACCTATTCGGAGAACACTTTCGGCCTTGGCGCAAACACGATGGTTTCTGCGACAGAAGACAATAACCTGCTGTTCCGGAACGCCTGCGGTTTCCTGGTGCTGAAATTCTATGGCGCGGGCGTGTCGGTCTCCTCCGTAAAGCTGGAGGGCAATGCCGGCCAGGGACTGTCCGGATTGGCCAAGATCCAGATGGAGGTTGGAAGCATGCCTTCAGTGACGATGTCCGAGGATGCTGCGACGGCGGTCACGCTGATGTGCGAGAACCCGGTCCAACTGGGGGCGACGAAGGACGACGCCGTGCTGTTCTGGCTGGTCGTACCTCCGACCGACTTCACGAACGGATTCAAGCTCACGGTGACTGATTCCAAAGGAGGCGTCTTCGTGAAGGAGACCTCCAAGAACATGTCCGTCGTCCGCAACCGCCTTCTGAGGATATCCCCTATCGAGGTGGTTTGCGAGCCTGCGTCGGGTACCATCGACGACGGCTCCGGCAATGAAGAAGGGGACGAATATTGATTAAAGACTGTTCATCCATGAAGAAAGCATACAAATGGGCGATCCTGGCCGTTTTGGCCTGTGGTCTTGCCTCCTGCAAGGTGCAGGAAACGGAAGTTGCGCTTCCCGCCCGGAAAAACGGAGCGACGGTCCACTTCAGTGCAATACCCATCGAGTCGAGGACGGCGTTCGGTGAACCTTCTTCGACGGACGGAGTCCTGTCCTATCCGACGCTCTGGACAGCGAACGACACGGAAGTAGGCGTCTCCGTCAATTTCGCTGCCCCGGTCGCGGCGGCGGTTCAACCTTCGGACGATTTCGTCCGGGCCGATTTCGATGCGAACTTCGATGGTGTTGAGGCCAATGCGCCCTACACTTTCTACGTAATGAGCCCGGCATCGGCCCTTACATCCGTGAGCGAAAGCCGCAGGGCACTCACCTTCACGGTCCCTGCCGTGCAGACTCCATCCGCGAGTTCCCCCGACGAGGCCGCCCAGCTGCTGGTCGCCCAGTCCGGGACATACGGGCAGATGCCCGAAGAAGTGGAAGTGCACTTCTCGCACCTGACAGCCTATGGCCGCCTGACCATCAAGAACCTGCCCGATCCGGTCACGGTCACTTCCGTGAGCCTGGTTTCCCCCGAACAGCCGTGGGCCGGCACCTGGTACTTTAACCCGGAGGACGGTTCCGTCGACGCCAAGGAGGCTTCCTCCTCCATCACCATCAATACTGACGGTACGGGTGACATCTGGTTCGCCTGCGCTCCCGTGGACATGAAGGGAAAGAAACTGAAGGTTTCCGTGTCCACCGACCTCGGCGTCTTCGAGAAGGAGATTACTCTCTCCGGCAATAACGTCGATTTCTCATCCGGTCACGTGTACCGTTTTTCGGTGAACATGAACGGCATCGAACCCATCAAGAAGAGCAAGGTTTACCGACTCGTCAAGGATGCTTCCGCCCTCGAGGCCGGCAAGGAAGTGCTGATTGTCAATCTCGCCGGGACGTATGCTATCGGTCCGAGCAGCAACAACAACAATAACAAGACGGCGAAGGCCGTCACCGTGTTGAACGGAACCATCGATTCCGAGTCTTTGGGTTCGGACGTCCAGGTGTTCATTCTGGAAGAGGGTTCCTCGAGCGGTTCATGGTCATTCAGCACCGGAAGCGGCTATCTCGGGACCACCAGCTCCAGCAGCAACAACTATCTGCGGACGCTCAGTTCCAAGGATGGCTGGAGCAGCTGGACCGTGGGGATTTCTTCCAGCGACGGCACAGCAGTCGTCAGTACCGTCTCCTCATATACTTCCGGTTGGATCACCCAGACCACTTATTACAAGCAAATCCGCTATAACGGCAGTTCCAGCAGCAATCTTCTGTTCAGCGCTTATCCCAGTAAGAGCAAGACGGCTTGGGACAGCACCTCGGGCGGAACATCGCCCATTACCATCTACATGGAGGATTACGTGGGTGGATCCACCGTCGATGATCCTATCCTGACGGAAGACGTCTATGGCGCCTATCTTGCCACCGGTAGCACGGTTTACGTTCCGGGTGTCATCCAGTTGAGCCGCGAATATGGCGAGCAGTCGGTCACGTTCGCCCTGCTCTCCCTCGTAGAGAACAGTGTCTTAGAGTTTGTCGGTATTCCGGATAGAGCTGCCCTCGGCGACGCTTTCACGCTCACCCTGGTGGAACGCCGCGGCAGTAAGGTGGCATCGACACAGAACTACTCCGTCAAGGTCGTCGGTGAGGCGGGAGCAAAACTCTGGCTCTCCGACGGCTTGGGCAACGGTTTCATTGTCAAAAGGTAGAAGATCATGAGAAAGAACATATTCCTGGCAGCCATCGCGCTGTTCCTGAGTCTTACCGCCCTTGCGGGTCCCGCCAAGCCGGGCCGCATCGTATACACCCAGCCGGACGGATCCACCATCGGAATTTACCTGCATGGCGACGAGTTCTATCATTGGATGACTGACGACAGCGGTCGTATCGTCGTCAGCGACGATGACGGCTTCATCGGTCCCGTCGGAGAGGCCGATCTGGCCGCTCAGATGACGAAGATGCAGGAAACGTCTCTCCAGCGTGCCCGTTTCGTGGAGACCATGAGGGCATCCGCTTCGAACAACAATTTCGGTTCCCCTGAGATTCCGGTACTGCTGATCGGATTCTCCGACTATCCGATCAAAAAGACGACGGCGGATTTCAATGCGATGCTCAATACGCCCGGGTACAGTGACAATGGCGCCATCGGTTCCGTCTTCGATTATTACAACGAGAATTCCTTCGGCCAGTTCACACCGCATTTCGACGTGATCGGCTCCGTCAACCTGTCCAGTTCCGTGTCCACGTACGGCTCGAATGAAAACAATGCCTACAAGGCGCTGATCGAGGCCTGCGAAAAGCTGGACAGTTCCGTGGATTTCTCCAGATACGACAACGACGGGGACGGTGTCATCGATTTCTTCATCTTCTATTTCGGCGGATATGACGAAGCCCAGTGTCCGCAGACTTCCTCCTACACGAAGTTCATCTGGTCCCATGCCACGAACATCAGCTCCCTTGGCAAGAAGTTCGACGGCAAGACCGTGGGCAAGTATTTCTGTACGTCGGAACTGAAGAATTACAGCGGCTCGACCATGTGTTCCATCGGCACGACCTGCCACGAGTTCGCCCATACCCTCGGCCTGCCGGATTTCTACGATGTCGCCTACCAGAACGGCAGCACCTCTTCGCAGGCTGCGAACATGTACGATTTTGACCTGATGGCCAGCGGAAGCTACAACGGCGATTCCACAACGCCGCCCTACCTCAATGCGGAAGAGCTGATGGAAATCGGCTGGTTGACCGCTATTCCTGAAATCACCTCCAACGGCCAGTACATCCTGCCTTCCCTCAACGAGCCCGATGCCAAGTCCCATTCGGCCTACATGACCAAGACGTCCGTCAGCAATGAGTATTTTGTCTATGAGACTCGCGGCGGCAGGCGCTGGGATGCCTATCTGCCGACCGGTCTGCTGGTGTATCACGTGGATAAATCCACGAACAGGATTTCGGGCAGCACGACGGCGGCTTCCGTATGGAGCAACAACTATGTGAATTCCTATGCCGCCCATCCTTGCTGCTATGTCGTGCCGGCTTCCAATCCGACGCAGACCACTTTGTTCAGCGGTTTGGCCAAGAACATGGTTTTCGGAACCGGTTACAAATCCTACTCTCCCACCGCCTGGAACGGTAATTCGACTGGCTTCCAACTGACGGCCATCACCTATTCCAATGGAACGACAACCTTCAATGTGGTCAATTCCAACGCGTTGGGTATCAATGGAGTCGTGTTGGATTCCGACAGCAACCCGATTTCCGGCGTAACCGTTACGGTTGAGCCAGGCACGAAAACATCCAGCGTACAGAAGAAGAGCGGGGGACTGTTGTCGTATTTCGCCCAGAAGGTGTTCCTTTCCTCCAAGAAGCGTCTTTCCATCCAGAAGCGGGCTGTATCCGTCTCTGCGGTTACCGATGACAACGGCTACTATTCCGTCGACCTGGAATCGGCCGGCACCTATAACGTGACCGCCGCCAAGGAGGGCTATGTGAGCCAGACGGCCATCGTCGATGTCACCAGTGTCATCGAAACGCAGAATTTCTACCTGATGCGACAGGGCGAGTCCCTGCCGTCCGAGCTGATACCTTTCCCCGAGGATGAAGACGGCTACTTGGTCGGCACCTCGCTGTCCTCCCTGATCGGCGAAAACATGTTCCCGGTTTCGGAGATCGGCAAATATGCGGGCAAGCAGATCAAGAGCATCTCCTTCTACCTTTACGGAGACAGTTCCACTACGTTCGACGACGTTTATGCCATCATCGATTACGACGAAGACCGGAAAGCCACCGTGCGGGTCGATGACGACGATGTAACCATCAACGGTTGGACAACCGTGGATCTCCGGGAACATGAGCTGATCATCCCCAGCGGGAAGGATATCTTCGCCGGTGCAGGTGTCCAGAACTGGTCTTACTACAGGACATCTTCCGACAACACGAAGTATTATCTTCCCTTTGTGGGGAATTACCTGACGGAAGAGGACGAGGATGGCAACGAATTCGTTCCGGAATGGGCGGAGGGCTGGCCGTACAAGGGATATGCCGCCGAATTCAACGTTACTTCGACAGGAACCCGTTATGATTTCGACGTGGTCTTCTGGATGTATCTGACCATCGGCGACTACAAGGCGTCCGATTCCGGCTACAACTTCATCGATGATCCCCAGGGAGGCGAGTATTCCTCCGGCGACGTCCTGCCGCTGAATCTGATCCTGACTGAGGAGGACCGCAAGCCCGCCGGACCCGTCGAATGGTTCTTTGACGACGAACCGGTGAGCGGAACGTCTGTAATTCTTCTTTCCGGAAGCCATGTAGTGACGGCCCGCTTTACCACGGCAGCCGGCACACGGAAGGTGGTCGAGCTCGAACTCGAAGTGCACTGACCCTGGATTTGGTTTCAGGTAGCTTTGTGGCGATTGGCTCTCAAAGGAGGGTCAGTCACATATAACGTCACAAAAACTCGGAAAAGAAGCATAAAAAAACACCCCTGGAGTGCTTTCTACGGCTTTCCAGGGGTGCTTGGGGTGGATGATGGGGCTCGAACCCACGACACTCGGAACCACAATCCGATGCTCTACCAGCTGAACTACATCCACCATGTAATGGACTGCAAAGGTACGAAAAAAAACGTTCCCTGCAAGGGCGATGCGGAAAAAACCGCAAAAAATCAGTTTTTGGAAGCGGAGGGCGTATAGGAGCCTTTCCGTTCGAACAGGGTCAGCGGACCGCCTTCCTGGGTGTAGGATGTCCATTGCAGGAGGACGGAGGCCGGGTAGGAACCTTGTTTTTTCCCGCTGGAGATGGCCTGCTGGTCGTAAGAGGCAATCGGTTCATCCATGGGAATGCAAAGGAAAAGATCCACGACTTTGTCTCCTGTCGCGGTGTCCTGCGATCCGTCGTGGCGGAGGCGGATGACGATCTCGCTTTCGCTGGCCGAATATGCGGCGTTCAGAGTGTGCAAGGATTCATCTTTAGCCGTATAGGAGGCCAGGATGTTCAGGTAGCCCGCGGCGAACCAGGCGTCGGAAACCTGGAGAGGGGAGCCGTCCGGCCCGCCCGGAAGGCTTTCGGCCGGGACGGGAGCGAGGGATGTGGATTCCCAGAGCCCCAGAAGGTCGATGTCGATGCGGTTGGAATCCGTAACAGGAAGTGTCCGGAAAGACACCAGCACCCGACGGTTGGTTTGGACGTCGAATTTTCCTTCATTGCCGACGACGTTCATCCTCGTGAAACTGTCGGAGAGGAATACGCCGTTCTCGATAGAACCAGCTTCCAGGCCGGTATAAGTGACGGAGTCCTGCTTGTTGCATCCGCACAGGAACAGCAGGGGCAGCAGGAGGGCGAATAGCAGTTTTCTCATGCGTTCTTGGACTTGCGGGTGGGGCGGGCGATCAGCTGGATGTCGATGTCCTCGACGGTGAATCCCCTGAATTTGCGCCGTTTCAGGTGCGTCTGCACAAGCTCGGCCAGTTCCTCGTCGAAAATGTCGCGGAAGCGGTGGTTCTCCCGGTCGTACAGGTGGATATGCCGGAAGCTGTTGATGTCGAAGTACATCTTGTTGTTGTTGCTGAGCCGGCGGCTGTAGATTTTCAGGTCGGCCAGCTGCGACAGGATGTTGTACACCGAGGCGACCGTAACCTTCACGACGCCCCGGCGGCCGATCTCTTCCGTGACCATGTCGGCCGATGCGTGGCCCAGGACCATCATCGCCTCATGCACCTCCAGCCGCTGGCGGGTCGCCTTGAGGCCGTGGCGCTTGAGACGGGTGCGGAACTCGTCGAGGGTGGGCATCGGGGTATTCGTCTGGGCTGCCATAGGGCGCAAAGATAGTTTTTATTCTTGAAAAATTCAAAACAGCGTTTCGCCGAGGAGCGCCTGCGCGTTGGCCATGGCCGCCTCCGTGATGACGGAGCCGCTGAGCAGGCGGGCCAGCTCCCGGATCCGTTCCTCCCGGGAAAGGGCCCGGATGGCGGTGACGTCGTTCTCCTTGGTCACCAGGTAGTGCGCATTCCCCTTGGCGGCAACCTGCGGGAGATGGGTGATGGCGAAAACCTGCATGTCCTCACCCATCCGGCAGATCATCTGTCCCATTTTGTCCGCCGCGCTGCCGGATACACCGGTGTCGATTTCGTCGAAGATAAGGGCGGGCATGGCCGTGTAACGCGCCATCATCGCCTTGAGACTGAGCATGATGCGGGACAATTCACCGCCGGAGGCCACCTTGGACAGGTCCTGCGGCGCCTTTCCGGTCGATGAGAACAGGAAGCGGACGGCATCCCGGCCGGTCGGCCCTTCGGCAGCGTTACCCAGTTCCACGCTGAAAACCGCATGGTCGAGTTCCAGGAAGGTAAGCGAAGCCAGAATGGCCGAGGCGAGCCCTTCCGACGCCTTTCGCCGGGCGTCGTGCAAGGTATCGGCCTCCGCTGTATAAGCTTTCTCCGCCTTCCCCAGCGCTTTCTCAAGTTCCACGCGTTTCTCTTCCAGCGCCGTGGAATCGTACAGCGCTTCGGAAAGCTGTTCCCGTACGTCGATAAGGTCTCCGACCGTCTGTACGCCGTGCTTCTTCATCAGGTCGTACAGGAGGGACATCCGGTCTTCTACCTGTTCCAGCCGGTCGGGGGAGACATCGATCCGGGCGTTCGTGTTTTCCAGTTCGTCGGCGATATCCTCCAGTTCCAGCCGGGCCGATTCCATCCGCTGCACGAGCGGTTCCAGGTCGGGGATGAAGCGGGCGGCGCGGGCGGCCTGCTTTTCGGCTTCCTTCAGCTGGGCCGTAAGAGGGACCCGGTCGTCAGCCGGGGAGAGAATGTCTTCGCAGTTGTTCAGGAATTCCTTCAATTCCTCGGCATGGGCGAGCCGCTTCTGCTCGGCCTCCAGTTCCTCCAGTTCTCCGTCCCGGAGTTTCGCGGCGTCCAATTGTCCGAAAAGGGCTTCGTTGTAGTCCTTTTCGGCGGATAGGCGTTGCAGCCGGTCCGTCACGTCGGACAGTTCCTTCCGGAGTCCCTGGAGGGTGTTCCAGGCGGTCTTGCAGGCGGCCAGCCGGTCAGTATTCCCCGCATAGTGGTCCAGCATGGACATCCGGAAAGCCGGGTCGGCCAGCCGGAGGGTCTGGTGCTGGGAGTGGATGTCGATAAGGCGTTCCGAGAGGGCTTGCAGGACTGGAAGGGAAACGGGTTCGTCATTGACGAAGCTCCGCGACCGTCCCGTCCGGTTCAAGGTCCGGCGTATGGTGAGGGTGTCCCCGTCCTCCAAGTCATTTTCGGCCATCAAGGCCCGCAAGGCTTCGTCCGGCCCTACGGTGAACTCGGCCTCCACGACACAGGTGTCGCCGTGCGTTCCTACGAGAGAAGCGTCGGCCTTTCCGCCCAGGACGAGGCCCAGGGCGCCGAGGAGGATGGACTTTCCCGCTCCGGTCTGTCCGGTTATAATGACGAGACCCTCCGGAAAATCAATTTCCAGAGAGTCGATCAGTACGTAGTTCCGGACTTGGAGCGAGCGGAGCATTACTCCTCGCCGTTGATGTCGATAGGGTTCGCGCTCTGTGCCCGACGGTAGTAGAGTTCACCGTTCTCGAACTCGGAGATGGCCACGAGGTCCGGCTTCGGCTGGCGCTCGTAGTACTTGGAGATCTCGATCTGCTCCTTGTTCTCGAACACTTCCTCCATGGTGTCGCGGTCGTTGCGGAAGTCCTCCAGTTTCTTGGTAAGTTCCTTCTTCTCGGCAGCGGCGATCTGGTTGGCACGCTTATAGAGGATCACGACGGATTCATAGATATTGCCGGTCGGGGCGGCCAGGGTGCGGATGTCGCGGGTGATGGTGTTGCCCGGTACCTTCTTCTTGCTGTTGGCGTCCATTTCTTCTTTGAATTTTAAGTTTCTACTAATTTAATACTGCACTTTCCCGGGCAGGGTTTCAATTATTTTTCTCAAGGGCCTTGCGCTCGCGCTCGAAGTCCTTGGCCTTCAGTTCCAGTTCCTCGTCCACGCCGTCGTAGCGGCCGAGGGCGCGCTGGGAACGGCGGTTCATCGCGTCCAGTTCCCGGCGGTACTTGGATTCGGGATACTCGCCCACGAAGTTGAGGTAGTCATCCACGAAAACGAGGTAACGTTCCTTCTGCTTGGCCGGGACACTCAGCCGGGCGTAGTGGTAGGATGCCATCGCGGTATAGTAGAGGATGTCCTCCCGGTACAGGTTGTCGGCATTGTCCTTCAGTACGTTGCGGAGGGCGACGCGGGCGGCGAGGTAATCCTCCATCTTGTAGTAGATGCGGGCGTTCTCGAAAGCCTTGCGGTCCAGCCGCTCCTTCAGGTCGTCGATCATCTTCAGGCACGCATCCAGGTGCTCACCGCTCGAGGGATACTCGGTCACGTACTCCGTGATGTAGGCCAGGCAACTCCGGGTGGGCGTCTGGTCCAACTCCCAGCGGAGGGTGGCCCGGTACAGGCAGTCCAGGCGGAGGAAACGGGCCTCTTCCGTGAAGGGACTGTTGGGATATTTCTCGATGAACTTGGCCAGGTTGGATTCCGCGGTATAGAAATCCTTGTAGCGGTAGTTGGACAGGGCCCAGTAGTAGCGGACCGTGTCGTCCCGTTCGGTACCGTCGGTCAGGATGGCCATCGACTCGAAGAGTTGGCCGGCCTTGAGATACTTCTTGTTGTTGAACAATTCCATCGCGGCCTTGTACTTGGCGTCCACGTCGTTGGACGAGAGCAGGGTCTCGAACTGGGACTTGCAGGCGGCCATGGCGGCCACGGCGGCGAGGGTGAGGATAACCGTTCTGAGTTTCATCTTCATGACGCTGGTTTTCAGATCTCTAGCAGGAACTTCTCCGCATCCCGGGCGGCGGCGCATCCCGAGGCCGCGGCCGTGACGGCCTGGCGGTAGGTGGGATCCTGGACATCGCCGGCCGCGAAGACGCCCTCCACGCGGGTGCGGGAGGATTTCCCTTCGGTGACGATGTAACCGGCCGCGTCGGTCTCCACCCAGGGAACGAAGAGTTCGGAGTTGGGATGGTGGCCGATGGCGAGGAAGAAGCCGTCGATGTCGATATCAAAGACAGTGCCATCCTTGCGGAGGAGGCGGGCGCCGGTGACGCCGAAACCGTCTCCGAGAACTTCCTGGGTGTTGCAGTTCCAGAGGATCTCGATATTCTCCGTCGCGAACACCTTTTCCTGCATGGCCTTCGAGGCCCGGAAGACGTCGCGGCGGACGATCATATACACTTTCTTGGCGAGGGAGGCGAGATACAGGGCCTCTTCACAGGCCGTGTCTCCGCCGCCCACCACGGCGACGGTGCGCTTGCGGTAGAAGAAACCGTCGCAGGTGGCGCAGGCCGACACGCCCGCCCCCTTGTATTTCTCTTCGGAGGGAAGGCCCAGATAGCGGGCCGTCGCTCCCGTGGCGATGATGAGCGCATCGGCTGCGAGTTCCTTGTCCCCGTCGATGACGACCTTGAACGGCCTTGCGGAAAGGTCCACGGCCGTGGCGACGCCGCTCCGGACGTCGGCCCCGAAACTGCGGGCCTGTTCCCGCATCCGGTCCATCAGGTTGTTCGCATCGACCCCGCCCGGGAATCCCGGGAAATTCTCGACGATGGTGGTCGTCGTGAGTTGGCCGCCCGGCTGGATGCCTTCGTACAGGACGGGGGACAGGTTGGCACGGGCCGCGTAGATCGCGGCGGTGAATCCGGCGGGACCTCCGCCGAGGATGAGGCAACGGATGCTTTCCATGGCTATCGGATGAGGGTGGTTGAATAATCGGTTCCGTACTGGATGCGGCGGATGCCGATGTTCTGGTAGGAGCCGTTCCGGACTTTCACGAAATGGAAATCCGTATGGAGGCCGGTGGCCGTCTCCCGGTCGAGGGCGCGGGTCCAGCGGCTCCCGTACTTGGCGCAGAGGCGGGCGAAGTAGTGGGCGAGGTCGTATCCCTGGAAGGCGAACTGGCTGGGTTCGGTCCGGTAAAGGGCGCGGTAGGAACGCACGAAGGACTTCACGTTGGCCGCATCATAGTCGGCGAAGTAAGGAGAGCAGATGTGCAGGTCGTCCTGGTGGTAGAGGCTGCCGTCCACCGTTTCGAACGTACGGACCCGGGAAGGGGCGTACATGGCGATCCGGTACCCGCGGCCGATCAGGATGCCGAGGTTGCGGACGATGTCGCTGACGAACGATTCCTTCTCGGAGGCCACGATGATGCGGTTCACGCCGCCCCGGGTCAGTTTGGCCGTGAGGGAGGCGGGCAGGGAACGTCCCTGTGCCTGGGTCCAACTGGCGCTTTCGAAGGAAGTGCCGGCCGCAAGCAGGGCCTGCCTGACGCCAGCGGCGGGGGCGGTAGCGCCGTTGGAGGTCGTTTCGGTCACCAGGATGATCTGGTCGCCCCGCTCGCTGTCCTCCGCGGCCCAGGCCGCCAGGTCGGCGTACTGGCTGGAGGCGGAAGACGGGGCCTGGATGAATCCGCTATGGGATTCGGCCAGGGTGGCGGCCCGCTGGTCCAGCGGGGAGACGACGGGCACCTGCCCGCCCGTCACGCCGAGGATCGTGGAGAGGTCCGCCGCCGTGATGGGACCCAGGATGACGTCGTTCTTGCTCAGGTCATAGGAGGTAGGAACGCTGGTCTGGAGGTCGAACACGTTCAGGGTGGTCTTGATCCCTTCCCTTTCCAGGTCCCGCAGGGCCAACAGGACCCCGGAGTAGAAGTCCATGTTGGATTCGCTGGGCCTGCCGGCAGAATTGAAGGGCAGGACCAGGGCGATCTCCGCCTTCCCGTCCCCGACCAACTGACTCAGGATGCTGTCGTCGTCCTCGTCCTCGTCAGGCTGGACGTCCGCGGTTTTCTCTTCGGGCACGGCGATTTCATGGGTGACCTCGGGGTCGGCCTGGACCACGGTGGGATTCTCGGCCGGTACGGGGACCGTCTGCTGGTTCTTCGAGTCGGTCTTGGGCACCGACGCGAGTTTGTCCTTCAGGCTTTCCCGGGCTTTGTCGGTGACCGGGATGAGGAGGATCTGCCGCTTGGAGATCCGGCTGGATTTCATGCCGTTGGCGGCCATGATTTCCTGCGCGGTCACATTGTAGGCCGAAGCGACGTCATAGATGTCCTCGAACCACTTGACCGTATGCTCGATGAAGCCGTCCTCATTGACGGCAGGACCCGGTTTGGTATCGACGGAGGCCGGCTTTTTCTCCTTGGTCTCCACCGGCTTCTGCTCTTTCACCACCGGCTTCTGTTCCTTCACCACGGTGGTCTCGTTCTCGACGGTCCTGGAGGAACTTCTCTGGTCGGACACGACGGGGATGTAGATGACCGTACCGGACTTGAGCCCGTCGCGGGCCAGCAGCGGGTTGGCGGCATACAGGTCCTGCTCGGTGACGCCGTAGGCCTTGGTGATGCCGTAGATGGTCTGGCGCTCGAGCACGATGTGGGCATAATACGTCTTGCCGTTCAGCGAGACCTGCGAACGGGAAATGGTGACAGGAACCGGCGGATAGTCCTGCGCGGATACGGCCGGAGCCGTGCCGGCAAGGCAGAGGACGGTCCAGCAGAGGGCCAGATATCGGTGTTTCATCATCTTCATCGTTTAAAGTTGTTCCGCAAAGGCGGTCAGGTCCGCGCAGAAGCGGTCCCAGCCGAGACGCTCCTTCTCGAGGCGGATGGCCCGGACACAGGCCGTCCGGACGGAAGGGTCTTCAAAGTAGCGGAGGATCTCGGCGCGGATGGTGCCGGGTTCCGCGGCAGGGGCGACAATTCCCGTGCCACGGTCGCCGATGGTGCCCTTGAGGCCCCCTACGTCGGTGACGATCATCGGCACTTCGAAGTGGTAGGAGATGGAGGAGATGCCGCTCTGGGTGGCACTCCGGTAGGGGAGGACGGTCACGTCGGCCGCCGAGAAGAACACTTTCACGCGGGAATCCCGGACATAGTCGGGAAACACGTGGATCCGGTCCTTGCCGGGAAGGGTATCGATGATGTCCCGGTACTTGTCGAAGGAGCCGTACGGTTCGCCGGCGATCACGAGTTGGTAATCATCCGGCAGTTCCCGGAAGGCTTCCAGGAGGATGTCCAGTCCCTTGTAGTCCCGGATCAGGCCGAAGAAAAGGAGTGTCTTCAGCGCGGGGTCGATCCCCAGCGTCCGGGCGGCTTCCTCCCGCGGCAACTTTTCCCCGAAATGGGAATAGAGCGGGTGGGGGAGGAGGACGTACTTGGCATCCGGCTTGAGTGTCAGGAGGTCGTCCGTGACGCTCTGCGACATGGTCACGAAGCCGTCACAGCCGGCGAGGAACCACTTGGTCAGGGGTTTGTCGAACCAGTGCGGTTCGTGGGGGATGACGTTGTCCAGCACGGGCACCACCTTGCAGCGGGGACCGGCGTGCCGGGCCACCCAGCCCAGGGACGGGGCGAACCACGACATCCAGTATTTCATGACGAGCAGGTCCGGCTGCCAGGCACGGATGGTGCGGGCGGTCTTGCCCCAGGAAAAAGGATTGACCGTGTCCAGCAGGGCTTCCGCCTCCACCGGAACGGCTTCGTCGTCAGGGGTCACATACTGCGTCTTCCCGGGGAAGAGGATTCCGGGGTACTGCCGCCTGAAGGAAAAGGCGCGGGCATCGTGCAACTTTCCCAGTCCCGCGAGCATACTCGCGTTGAACTGGGAAATGCCTCCCCGGAGGGGATAGAAACTGGACAGTATGGCGACCTTCATCGGGGCCGGCGATTACTTCGTCTCGGCCGCCTTGGTCTTGACGTACTCGGCGTTCAGGCCGGCGAGGATCTCGTCGGTGATGTCGAGGGCGGCGCTGCCGGTCACCACGGGAGCCGGGAGGATGTCACCGGAGGTGGTGAGGATGAGGGCGTACTGCTTTTCGGCGTTGTAGGCCTGGACAAACTCGGAGATGGCATTCATGATCTGGTTCAGCATCACCTGCTGTTCCTCCTGCATCTCCTGCTGCTTGCGGACCACATACTGCTGATATTCGCTGTCCTGCTGCTGGAGTTTCTGGTACTGGGCCTGGGCCACGGACGACGTCAGGAGGCCCTTGTCCATCTTGTTCTGGAAGTCGTTGGCGTCTTTCTGGAGTTTGTTGCCGCGACGGTCGATCTCGGACTGGATGCCCCCGACCTTGGTCTCCACGACGCTGCGGAGGTCATTCGCCATATCGTAATTCTCGACGACCTTGTCGATGTTGAAGAACACGATGCTGCCGGCGGCGGCGGTGGTGTCGGCCTGGGCGGCGGGAGCGGTCGTGGAGGTCGCGTTGTTGCAACCATTGAAGAGGAGGCCGGCCAGGAGGGCGGCGCTGAGGATGGAAACGATTCTTTTCATTTATGTTACAGTTAATATTTTCGGTACAAGGATGCAAAGATAACTATTTTTTGCGGATTTCCGCAAGGTAGGCCGCAATCGTGCGCTCCAGGCCCATGTAAAGGGCGTCGCAGATGATGGCATGGCCGATGGAGACCTCGTCCGTCCACGGGATGGTGCGGATAAAAAAGGCCAGGTTCTCCAGGGACAGGTCGTGGCCGGCATTGAGCCCCAGCCCGCAGGCGCGGGCGGCCTTCGCCGTCTCCAGATAGCGGCGGATGGCGGCCTCCGGGCCCATGGGGTATTCCGCGGCGTAGTCGGCCGTGTACAGTTCCACGCGGTCGGCCCCGCAGGCGGCGGCGCCTTCGGCCATCACCGGATCGGGGTCGATGAAGATGGATGTGCGGATGCCGCGGGCCTTGAATTCCTGGCAAATCTCGGTCAGGAATCCCTTGTTAGCCAGGGTGTTCCATCCGGCGTTGGAGGTGATGGCGTCGGGGGCGTCGGGGACCAGGGTCACCTGGTCGGGGACGACTTCGTCCACGAGGTCCACGAAGGACGGGATCGGGTTCCCTTCGATGTTGAATTCGGTCGTGACGAGGGGACGGATGATGCGCACGTCGCTGTAGCGGATGTGCCGCTCGTCGGGACGCGGGTGGACGGTGATGCCCTGTGCGCCGAAACGCTCGCAGTCGAGGGCGGCCTTGGTCACGTCCGGCATATTGCCGCCCCGTGCGTTGCGCAGGGTGGCTACCTTGTTGATATTTACGCTCAGTCGGGTCATGTTTCGCTGTTTTTCGCGACAAAAATAGTGATTTTTATAATTTAAAGTGTTATTTTTGGCGGCTGAATTGTATCTGACGAATGAAAATAGGTTATTTCATCCTGAACGACGGATTGCGTGAAGACCCGGCCGTTTGCAAGTTGCTTTCCGACCTGGAGGCCGCTTCCTATGAAGTATATGAGGTCCGGAACAAGAACGACATCCGTCCGGAGACGGACCTGGTCCTGTCGATGGGCGGCGACGGTACGTTCCTGTCCGCGGCGCATGTGGTGTCCGACATCGGCATCCCCATCCTGGGCGTGAATTTCGGCCGCATCGGCTTCCTGTGCGAGAACCGTCCGGAGGCCGTGCTCAAGGCCCTGATGGAAGGGGACTTCAACATCGAGTACCGGACCGTCCTCAATGCGACGCTCAAGGGCCCGAACGCCCGCAAGAACATCGGGATGCTGCCTTATTCGGTGAACGAGGTCTCCATCCACCGCAAGGGCGCTTCCGTCCTCGGGATCCGCGTGTCGGTGGACGGGGAAACCCTCCCGACCTACTGGGCCGACGGCCTCATCGTCTCCACCAGTTCCGGTTCCACGGCCTATTCCCTCAGTGCGGGCGGTCCTATCTGCATGCCCGGCACGAAGGTCCTCGTCATCACCCCGATCGCGCCGCACAACCTCAACGTGCGCCCGCTGGTCCTTCCGGAAACCTCGAAGGTGGACATCGCTTTCGAGAGCCGGGAAGGCATCGCCGTGATGGCGACCGACAACCGCAACCTGGAAATCGAACAGGATTGGACCATCCATGTCGAGATGGCACAGTTTTCGCTTAAGCGTATCCGTCTCGCCGAGACCGGTTTCGTCCGGGCGCTTACTTCCAGGCTGTTCTGGGGCGAGGACATGAGAAACAACGGATAATCGTATGGACAATGTACCGCAGCACGTCTCCATCATCATGGACGGTAACGGCCGTTGGGCGCAAGCCCGCGGGAAGGAGCGTGTCCACGGCCATGTAGCGGGGGTGGAAAGCGTCCGCGCCTGCACGGAGGCGGCCGTCGAGGCAGGGGTGAAGTACCTCTCCCTCTACGCCTTCTCCGAGGAGAACTGGAACCGTCCCGAGGCGGAGGTGAACCGCCTGATGGAACTGATGATGGAAGCCATCCACAACGAAGTGAAGACGCTCCTGGACAACGGGGTGCGCTTCGTCGTGCTCGGCAACCGCGCCCGGCTCTCCGACCGCCTCAACGCCGCCATCGACGCCCTGATGGAGAAGACGGCCGCCTGCGCGCGGATGACGCTCATCGTCTTCCTCAGTTACAGCGGCCAGTGGGATATCCTGCAGGCTGTGAAGAAGGCTGCGGCCGAAAGGGGGAGCGAAGGCGTCCAGTCCATGACGGCCGGTGATTTCGCCGGCTACCTCGTGACCGCCGGGATTCCGGATCCGGACCTGCTGATCCGTACCTCCGGGGAGCAGCGGATCTCGAACTATCTTCTCTGGCAGTGCGCCTATACCGAATTCGTCTTCTCCGATGTCCTGTGGCCCGATTTCCGGAAGCCGGAGTTCCGCGCCGCCCTCGAAACCTACGCTTCGCGGGACCGCAGATATGGAAAAGTGAAATAAAAGAGTTATCTTTGCAGGATAATGAGAAGAATGATGACGTTACGCAAGATAGCCTGCCTCCTGCTGCTCGGCCTGACGGGTCTCTCCCTCAGGGCCCAGACGGGGCGGGAATCCATCGAAATAGATTACGGCAATCCGAAGACCTATGTCATCGGAGGTGTCGGCGTGGAAGGCAACCAGTACTTCGGTGAAAACCAGGTCCTCCAGTTGACGGGTCTCCGCAACGGCATGCAGATCACCGTTCCCGGCGAGGAAGTGACGGGCATCGTCAAGCGCCTCGTCGCCCAGCGTTTCTTCGAGGACGTGGCCATCGTCGTGGATTCCCTCAGCGCCGCGAAGGACACCGCCTGGTTCAAGATCGTCATCAAGGAGCGCCCCCGCGTCTCCCGCTGGACCTACTCCGGCGTCAAGTCCGGTGAGCGGAAGGACCTGCAGGAGCGCCTGAACCTCCGTCCCGGCCGTGAGTTCTCCGACTATGTGCAGAAAACCTCCGAGGACATCATCAAGCGCTATTACAAGGAAAAGGGCTACCTCCTGTGCGAGGTGGACACCCAGGTCCAGAAGGATACGATGATCCGCAGCGCCATCCGGGTGAACTTCGACGTGAAGAAGGGCGAGAAGGTCCGCATCAAGGACATCAACTTCTCCGGCAACAAGGACGTGTCCGAATACAAACTCGCGAAGTCCATGAAGGACACCCACTCCGCCAAGTGGTACAACTTCTTCAAGTCCAAGAAGTTCAAGGAGAAGGAATACCAGACGGACCGCAAGACCGTCCTGGAGGCCTTCAACGAGGCCGGCTACCGCGACGCCCGCCTGGTGCGGGACTCCATCTACTACGAGGATCCCAAGCACCTCGCGATCGACATGGTCTTCGACCAGGGGCCGAAATACTATTTCCGCAACGTGACCTGGACCGGCAATTCGGTCTATCCCTCCGAAGTCCTCGACGAAATCCTCCAGATCAACAAGGGCGACGTCTATGACATGGTCACGATGGACAAGCGCCTCCACGGCGGCGGCAAGCAGACGGACTACGACGTCACCAAACTCTACCGCGACAACGGTTACCTGTTCTTCAACGTCACCCCGGTGGAGGTGAATATCCAGAACGACTCCGTCGATGTGGAGATGCGCATCTCCGAAGGCAAGCCGGCCATCCTGAACAACATCGTCATCAACGGCAACGACCTCACCAACGAAAAGGTGGTCCGCCGCCAGATCATGACCCGTCCGGGCTACCTGTTCAGCCAGACGGACTTCGAGCGCTCCATCCGTGAAATCGCTTCCCTCGGCCAGTTCGATGCGGAAGCCATCATGGGCCAGGGCGGCTACTCCGTCATCCCCAACCAGTTGAACAACACGGTGGACCTCGTGTACAACGTCACCGAAAAGCCGTCTTCTACGCTGGAACTCTCCGGCGGCTGGGGCGGCAATACCTTCGTCGCCACCGCGGGCGTGAGTTTCAACAACTTCTCCACGCACCGGATGTTCGAGAAGAACGCCTGGCGCCCGGTCCCTCTGGGAGACGCCCAGACGCTTTCCTTCCGTTTCCAGACGAACGGCCGTTACTACACGACCCTCAGCGCGAGTTTCATGGAGCCATGGCTCTTCGGCAAGAAACCTACTTCCCTGAGCCTCTCCGGCTACTATTCCAGGATGACGGATTCCTACCTGTACATCGGCCTCCTTTCGACGGACCGCATGTTCGAGGTGTTCGGCTTCAACGCCGGACTCGGAAACCGCCTCAAGTGGCCTGACAACTACTTCGTCCTGTACAACAACCTGAGTTGGCAGACCTATAAACTCACCAACTGGTACAAGAGTTACTTCGCCTTCACGGACGGTGTCTCCCACAACCTGAGTTACACCCTGTCCCTGAGCCGCAACTCCTCCGACCAGCAGATCTACCCGCGCCAGGGTTCCGAGTTCTCGGCCTCCCTGCAACTCACCCCGCCGTATTCGCTCCTGCGCAAATATACCTATAAGAATGGGGAGAAGGTCAAGGTGAACAGTTGGAAGGACGTGGACTACGACGCCACGTACCTGGACAACCTGGGCAACGTGCAGAACGAATGGTCCTCGGCGAACCGCTACAAGTGGATCGAGTACCACAAGTGGAAGTTCAGCGGCGCCGTCTATACGAAACTGGTCGGCGACCTCGTCCTGATGAGCCGCGCCCAGTTCGGCTTCCTCGGCTACTACAACCGCAAATGGGGCTACTCCCCGTTCGAGGGCTTCCAGGTGGGCGGCGACGGCATGTCGGGCTATATGACCTACGGCGCGGAAATCATCTCCCTGCGCGGTTACGAGGACTATTCCCTCACCCCGATGCGCGTCACCCCGTACAGCGACCAGGGTACCTATGCGGGTAACATCTATGACAAGTTCACGGTCGAACTCCGCTATCCGGTGATCCTCGAACCGCAGTCCACCATCTATGTCCTCGGCTTCCTCGAGGGCGGTAACTGCTGGGCCGACATCCGCGAGTTCAACCCGTTCCAGATCAAGCGGAGCGCCGGTGTGGGCGTCCGCGTCTTCCTCCCGATGATCGGCCTGCTGGGCGTCGACTGGGGCTACGGCTTCGACGACAGCAAGAACGGCGGCAGCCAGTTCCACTTCGTCATCGGACAGCAGTTCTAAATCTTTGGTACAACTTTTGCGAACACCCTCACGACACGAAATCTAAAAACTACAACGTAATATGAAAAAGATTCTTGCAATTGCCGCCATGGCGCTCCTGACCGTCGTCGCTTCCGCCCAGAAGCTCGGCCGTGTCAACTTCACCGAACTCTATCAGCTCGCTCCTGAGGCCGACGCCGCCCGCGACCAGATCAATGCGATGCAGAACGAAGCCCAGGAGACCTTCAACTCGATGGTCGAGGAATATCAGACCAAGGCGAACCAGTATCAGCAGAAGTCCGCTACCTGGACCGCTGCCATCAAGGAGGCCAAGGAGAAGGAACTCGTGGATATCCAGACCCGCATCCAGGAATTCCAGCAGACTATTTCCCAGGAACTGCAGCAGAAGCAGGCCGAACTGATGAACCCTATCATGGAGAAGGCCCAGAAGGCTGTCCAGGACCTCGCGAAGGCCCAGGGTATCGTCGCCGTCTTCGACGTCTCCACCGCGCTCTATTTCGATGAGAACGCCGTCGTGGACCTCACCCCCGCCGCCCGCAAGTCCCTCGGGATCAAGGATGGCCGCACCCTCGAGCAACTCTCCCAGGAACTCCAGGCCCAGGCCCAGGCGCAGGGACAGTAATCTATCCAGTTTGGCAAATGAAAAACTCCGACCGAATGGCCGGAGTTTTTTTTAACTCTTGATGGAGCCGGTGAAGGGATAGCCCAGGATGGAGAAGGAGTCGGTCTCCAGGATGTCGTTCATGTCTTCCACGAACGTGTAGCAGTACAGGACACGGTTCCGGAAGTCCACGCCTTCGATGTAAACGTATTCCGGGGCGGTGAAGTCCAGGGTGCGGACGGTGAGTTCGTACAGGAGTTCGCCGGAGCGGAATTCCACGTTCGCCACTTCGCCGCGGGTCTCGCGGCGGAGGATGTCGATGAAGCGGCCGATGCGGGGGTCGTCGGCTTCCAGGTTCCAGGATTCCACGAAGTCACGGACGCCCGCGTAGGCGCCCAGGATGGTGATGTCGCCGCCGACGATGTCCACGTCGGCCACCTTCAGTACGTCGGGGAGTTGGGAGAGGGAAACCCGTCCATGGCCGCGTCCGGGAATGAGTACGACCGTAACCTGGCCGCCTTCCTCGTCCACGGTGATGCCTTTGATCTCGGCTCCGGTGAGATCCTTGATGCAGGAGGAGAGCCTGTCTTTGAAATCCTTTTTCATCTGTGTTCGTCTTATGGCTGCAAAGATACGACAATTCGCTTAAAAAGTGTTGGTAAATTTCTTTTTATTCTTTAAATTTGTATGCTTGATTGCGCATGTGAATTTCAATATCATAATTAACACTAAACAAACCACACATTATGAAGACACAAGACATCATGGCGAAACTCCAGGCCAAGTATCCGCTTGAGAAGGAGTACCTCCAGGCCGTGCAGGAAGTTCTCGAATCCATCGAGGAAGTGTACAACCAGCACCCCGAGTTCGAGAAGGCGAAGATCGTCGAAAGAATGGTCGAACCGGACCGTATCTTCACTTTCCGCGTCACCTGGGTGGATGACAAGGGCGAGGTCCAGACGAACCTCGGCTACCGCGTCCAGTTCAACAGCGCCATCGGTCCCTATAAGGGCGGTCTCCGCTTCCACCGCGCCGTGACCCCCTCCATGCTCAAGTTCCTCGGCTTCGAGCAGACCTTCAAGAACGCCCTCACCACCCTTCCGATGGGCGGCGCCAAGGGCGGCTCCGACTTCGACCCCGTGGGCAAGTCCAACGACGAGATCATGCGTTTCTGCCAGGCTTTCATGCTGGAACTGTGGAACT
>JAEEGJ010008969.1_pt1 | contig 27172 bp, 23 predicted proteins | sample 8958761 | NCBI WGS metagenome assembly JAEEGJ01 (sample SAMN16246546, study PRJNA631951) | gut metagenome | biome: gut microbiome; feature: rumen; material: RS-attached | host: Bos | place: Iran: Karaj | collected 2018-10 | reverse complement strand
GGTTGAGGACTCTAAAATCGGCCCCCAAATACTCTGTGAGCCACTTTTCAACCTCCTCCGTCCGGGACTGGACCGTCCATATTTCCAGGGCCGATACCACCTCCGGGTACTCCAGCAGTTCCCGCATCACCTCCAGCGGAACCAGCACCACCTTGGCGTCCACCTCCGCATTCACGGAGAAAATGCCGCCGGTAATGAGCTTCTGCTTACGGAGCGTGGCGGCGGGGTTACTGAGCGATGGCGCCTGCGTCCTGGAAGGATAGAAGACCTCCATGGGCGTCACGAACCTTGGATTCAGCCCCAGGGAAGTGGCAATTCCTGCACCGGCAATCGCATATATCAGGTCACCTTTCCTGAGCTGCCAAGTGCCCGATACCAGGTGGTCCTTGAAGGCCGATTCTTCCTCCGCAACGGCGTCCAGGCCCTTTAGTCTTGCAAGGCTCTGACGGCCTTCGTAGGAGATGAAAACCTGCTCTTCCAGCGTACTGGAAAGGGTGACGATGCCATCGTGCTCCAGCACCGGGGCGAACAGTGCGGAATCCGGGACAAAAACCTTCCCGACCGCAGGACGCACCACTATATCAGGTGATACGTCACTGAGGCTTTCGCTTACTATCTTGTTGAAACCGTTGAAAACGGAAAGGATAATGACCAGCGCCGCCGTGCCAATTGCCATACCCGCAACTCCTATTCCGGAAATCAGGTTTATCACGTTGTACGATTTCCGGGCAAAAAGATACCGTAGGGCAATTCTGAGCGGCAGCTTCGTCATTTTTTGAGCAATTCCTCTATATGCTCTGCGTAATCCAGAGTGGTGTCCAGGTAGAAAGTGAGTTCAGGGACTATCCTGAGCTGCTTTGCCACAACGTGGCCAAGCTCCCCGCGGAGAGCCTTTTTCTGCTCCTCAAGGTGCTCCATCACGGGACCCTGCTTCTCTGAAGGGAATACGCTCACATATACCTTAGCTACGGAAAGGTCCGGACTCACCCTGACCTCGCTCACCGTCACCAGGGACCCGCCCATAGCGGCCATTCCCTTGGAACGTATTATCTCCGCCAGGGCCTTCTGAATCTCCCTCGAAACCTTATTCTGTCTTGTGCTGGCAGGTTTTTCCATTACTCTACATTTACTATGAAATAATTCTTCTTTCCCTTCTGGGCAAGGATATAGTGTCCGTTTACGATATCGGCCTCAGTTATGTCCCTGGCGATATCGGCGACCTTGTCCTTGTTGATGGAGACTCCGCCGCCCTGGATCATCTTGCGGGCTTCTCCCTTGGAAGGGAGGATGGCGGTCTTGACGGCAAGGAAATCCATGACGTTGCAGGGGAGGTCTTCCTTCTTGATGCTGAAGGAGGGGACATCGGCAAAAACGGCCAGGAAGGTGCGCTCGTCAAGCTTTCTCAGGGCCTCGGAGTTGCCGCTAAAGAGCATCTGGCTGGCCTCTACGGCCTTGTCCAGGGCTTCCTGCCCGTGGCACATGACGGTGACCTCACGGGCCAGTACTTTCTGGAGCTCGCGGGCGCCGGGGTTCTCACGGTGGCGGGCTATGAGGTCTTCGATGGTCTGGCGGTCCAGGAGGGTGAATATCTTGATGTAGCTCTCTGCGTCGGCATCGGCCACGTTGAGCCAGAACTGGTAGAACTCGTACGGGGAAGTGCGCTCAGGGTCAAGCCAGATGTTGCCCTTTTCCGTCTTTCCGAACTTGGTGCCGTCGGCTTTGCGGATAAGGGGGCAGGTGAGGGCGAAGGCCTCGCCGCCGTCCATGCGGCGGATGAGCTCGCTTCCGGTGGTGATGTTGCCCCACTGGTCCGAACCGCCAAGCTGGAGGATGCAGCCCTTGTTCTTCCAGAGCCAGTAGAAGTCGTAGCCCTGCATGAGCTGGTAGCTGAACTCAGTGAAGGACATGCCCTCACTGGAATCCCTTGACAGGCGCTTTTTCACGCTGTCCTTTGCCATCATGTAATTGACGGTGATGTGCTTGCCTATATCACGGATGAAGTTGATGAAAGTGTAGTCCTTCATCCAGTCGTAGTTGTTTACCAGCTCTGCCTTGTTGGGGGCATCGGATTCAAAATCCAGGAAACGGGCAAGCTGTGCCTTGAGGCAGGCAACGTTATGATTCAGCGTCTCTTCGTCCAGGAGGTTGCGTTCCGCGCTTTTCATGGAAGGGTCTCCAATCATGCCGGTGGCGCCGCCTACCAGTGCGTACGGCTTGTGGCCGCAGGCCTGGAAGTGCTTGAGTATCATAACGCTCACAAGGTGGCCGATGTGCAGTGAGTCTGCGGTGGGGTCTATTCCCACATAGGCGGCCTTGGGGCCTTCCATAAGTTTCTCTTCAGTTCCCGGCATGATGTCCTGGATCATGCCTCTCCATCTAAGCTCTTCTACAAAATTCTTCATACAATTATTAATATAGGCTACAAATATACTCATTTTTCACGAAATCCCCCCTCGTGGCCGCCTCTCCGTCCGCAAAAACGGCCAAAAACAGGGACGGAGCCACCACTTTGGCAGCTCCGTCCGTAAAAACGGCCATTTTCAGGGATGAAGAACTTTAGTAGCCGAAGATCTCGTCCAGGTTCACGATCTTCACGGGACCCAGGGTCTTGAGGAAGTTCATGTCAAGGTCCTTGGTGTCGCCCACTATGCTGTAGTTGTATGTGCGGCCCTTGATCCACTTTTCGTGGACTGCAAGGAGGTCTTCCATGGTCATTGAGCCAACCTTCTCGAAGATAAGCTTCTCACGGGGCTCGGTGAGGCCCAGTTCCTTTGCATTGAGATAGCTGTTAAGGACGGCCAGGCCGATTGTCCTCTGCGTGCGGAGCCTTGCCAGTATGGCTGCTTTGGCAATCTCAAGGTTGCCTTCTGCCTGAGGCAGGTCTTCAATGATCTCCGCAAAGCCTTCAACCGCCTTCTGGAGCTTGTCGTTCTGGGAGTTGATGGTGGCACGGAAGGAGTAAGTGTCCGTCTTGAAGGAAGGCTCTGATAACCATGCGCCAGCGCTGTAGGCGAGGGCGCGGGATTCACGCATCTCCTGGAAGACGATGGCGTTCATACTGCCGCCGTAGTACTCGTTGAAGAGTTCGATGGCAGGAACCTCGTCAAGGATGAAGCTCTCTCCTCTGTCGGAGTACTGGATGTAGCTGAACTGACGTGCGTTGTAAGGAGCCACAATGACCTTGTTGGAAGGGGTGAGCTGCTTTACGGCGTAGGTCTTCTGCAGGGGCTTGAGGCCTTCCGTGCTGTGTACGCGGGAGAGCATAGCCTTTACCTCTTCCAGGGAGGCGGGGCCGTAGTAGAGGATTTTGTGCTCCGAGCCCAGGAGGTCCTTGAGCGAAGCGAGTACCTTCCCGGCGTCCAGGGTGCCTAACTGCGCGTTGGAGAGGGTTCCAGCCTTCACGTATTCCGGACCGTACATCACGTAGGTGCGGAGGGCGCTGTTGCAGGCGCGCTGGTTTGTCTTGGAATCTGAACGGGAACGGAGAAGGTCTCCCTTCAGTTCCGTGAGGACGCTCTCGTCAGGAATCAGGCCGGCAAGGTGCTTCTCGCTCAGTTCCAGGGCCTTTTCAATATTCTCTCCAAGGCCGGTGAAGGATATGACGCTGGTGTTTGATCCTATGCGGATGCCGCCGCTGCAGGCAAGTGCGTACATCTGGGAGGCATATTCCTCTCCGGTGAGGCCCTCGGAGCCGAGGTAGCTCCAGTAGTCGGAGGCGACGTCCAGGACAGGATCGTTGTCGGAGCCCTTGTCGTAGCGGAAGTTAAGGTAAGCGATGTCGTTCTTCTCGTTCTTCTTGTAAAGAAGATCAAGGCCGCCGAAATCGGAAACGGTGAGATCCTTCTCCCAGTCTACGAAAACGGGCTCGATAGGGGCGGGCTCGGAGGCGGCAATCTCTGCCAGGAATGCGCTCTGCTTGTCACGGTTGGTCTCGATGGGGGTAATCTTGGGAGCGTCAATCTTCTTGACGTTCTTGTCCTCTCCCAGGCGCTTGTAGACGACGGCATAGTTGTCTGCGCCAAGGTACTTGTTGGCCCAGGCCACTACATCGTCCTTTGTTATCTTCTCTATGCGGGAGACCTTGGTGGCCTCGTCCTTCCAGGAAGTTTCATTGATGAAGGAGTCAACGAAGTATCCTGCACGGGAGCGGTTGTACTCGAGGGAACGCTGGTAGTGGAGCTTCCAGTTTGCCTTGGCGGCTTCTATCAGTTCCTCCGGGAAGTCTCCTGCGCGGAGTTTTGCAACTTCTGCGAGGATGATGTCGCGGACCTCTTCCAGGCTCTGGCCTTCCTTGGGCATGCCTTCGGCGGCGAAGAGGCCCCAGTCGGACCTGTTGTAAGGGAAGATTGCAGCACCAAGGACCTTCTGGGTACGGATGCAGTCAAGGTCCACAAGGCCGGCCTGGCCGTTGTAGAGTATATCGCTGACGATATCAGAGACCTCGCTCTCTGCGAAGTGTGCGCCGGGAGTTCTCCAGCCAAGCATAAGGAATTCTGCCTCAAAGCCATAGACATCCTTTTCCTTGATTTCAGGGAGGGGTGTTGCCTCGGGATATGTGCGTTTGGCAAGGTTGGGATTGGGCTTCCACTCGCCAAAATACTTCTTGATGATCTTTACCATCTCCTTGGGATCGAAGTCTCCGGAGAGGCAGATTGCTACGTTGTTGGGAACGTAATAGGTGTCCTTCTGGTAGCGGATTGCCTTCAGGGAGGGGTTCTTCAGATGGTCCTGGGTGCCGATGACGGTCTGGGTACCGTAAGGGTGCCCGGGGAAGAGCATCTCGTCAATGGAGTCGAAGGCCTTCTCGGAGTCCGATACCATGGAGGTGTTCTTCTCCTCATACACTGCCTCAAGCTCTGTGTGGAAACCGCGGAAGACGCAGTTCATGAAGCGGTCGGCCTGAATCTTTGCCCAGTTCTCTATCTGGTTGGAAGGGATTTCCTCAACGTAGCAGGTGACATCGTTGGAAGTATAGGCGTTGGTGCCTTCGCTGCCGATGATGGACATGAGTTTGTCGTACTCGTTGGGGATTGCAATCTTGGAGGCCTCGTAGCTTATGGCGTCGATTTCCTTGTAAAGGGCTTCACGCTCCGCTGGGTCCGTAAGGGTACGGTAGACCTCGAAAAGGGAGTCGATCTGCGAAAGGAGAGGTTTTTCGGCCTCGTAATCCTGGGTGCCGAACTGCTGGGTGCCCTTGAACATCATGTGCTCCAGGTAGTGGGCAAGACCGGTGTTGTCTGCGGGATCGTCCTTACCGCCGGCATGCACGGCTATGCTTGCCTGGATGCGGGGTTCGTCCTTGTTCACGGTCATGTAGACCTTGAGACCGTTGTCAAGCGTGTAGATCTTTGCCTGAAGGGGATCTCCCTTCACGGACTGGTAGCGGCAGCATCCCGCTGCGGCCACAACTGCAGCCAAAAGGAATAAAAACTTCTTCATAACTACTAAATTTGAACAAATGTACAAAAAAATCCGTACATTTGAATTCCCTATTAAATTATTATGGCAAATCATGTAGTAATAATGGCCGGTGGCATAGGTTCCCGCCTCTGGCCTCTCTCAACCCCTGACAGACCCAAACAGTTCATAGATGTACTTGGCGTGGGCCGCTCCCTAATCCAGATCACCGTAGACCGCTTTGCGCCCGTCTGCGCCCCGGAAAACTTCTGGGTGGTGACAGGGGAGAAGTATGTAGACATAGTAAAGGAACAGCTTCCGGCAATCCCGTCCGACCAGATACTTGCAGAGCCCGAAGGCCGCAACACCGCACCATGCATTGCATACGCGTCATGGAAAATAGCTCTGAAAGACCCCAAGGCAAATATCGTGGTCACACCCGCCGATGCCCTTGTCCTCAAGACCGGGGAATTTGCCGATGTCATCGGGAAGGCGCTTGACTTCACTGCAGGAAGCGACGCCATTGTCACGGTTGGCATCGCCCCCTCCCGCCCGGAGACCGGCTACGGCTATATCCACGCCACCGAGGCCGTCCGGGGCGGCATCGTCAAGGTGTCGGAATTCAAGGAAAAACCCACCCTTGAGGTAGCCAGAGAGTATCTTGCCGACGGAAAATATTTCTGGAACGCGGGAATCTTTGTCTGGAATGTTGATACCATTGTAAAGGAACTCAGGGCCTATGCCCCGCAGATTGCCGGCATCATGGACCAGCTTGCTCCGGCACTGTTCACGGACGCCGAACAGACTCAGCTCCGAAGGCTCTTCCCCCTGTGCGACAAGATCTCCATCGACTATGCGGTGATGGAAAAATCGTCCCGCATATATGTTATAGCGGAAGACCTTGCCTGGAGCGACCTTGGCAGCTGGGGCTCCATCAAGGGACACCTGGAGGCCGATGAAAACGGCAACGCCGTGGTGGGCTCCGATGTCCGGCTTTTCGGCTGCAAGGACTGCTTCGTGCACACTGCAGGGGAGAAGACCGTTGTGATCGAGGGCCTTGACGGCTACATCGTCTCAGAGTCCGGTTCACGCCTTCTTGTATGCCGCCTCTCCCAGGAGCAGCATATCAAGGAATACTCATCTTAAAATTGTTAAAAAAATATTTGCAAAGTCAAAAAAACTTACTACCTTTGCAATCCCGAATTCGGGGAGCCCTCAAAAACGGGCAAACGGAAGACTCGTTAGCTCAGTTGGTAGAGCACAACACTTTTAATGTTGGGGTCTCGGGTTCGAGCCCCGAACGGGTCACAAGGAAGCGAGTCTTCCAAAGAGTTACCAGCACTCTTAGCTCAGCTGGTAGAGCAGCTGACTCTTAATCAGCGGGTCTAGGGTTCGAGTCCCTAAGAGTGCACAGAAAAGTCCGGTCGTAATGGCCGGACTTTTGAGTTATATGTATCTGTATTACAGCTCTTTGGGGTGGAGTTTGCGGTAGATTTTGAGGGTGCCAAGGAGGCTGCTGAAGTTGCTCTTGGTGATGTGGGTGTTGCGGACGACGGTTTCGCTGCCGGGGGTAGGGATGCTGAATTCCAGAAGCCTGGCAGTGACGAGTTGCCTTCTTGTGACGGTTACGTCGATGAGTTCATCAGTAGGATATGCCAAGGCGAAGTTGCCTTTAATCTCCGCCGATGACCGTTTGGGCATCTTGTACATGGCCTTGATCTCTTCCATCTTTGCAATAGCCTCGTCAAGGGTGTTCCCAAGGGGGATAAACAGCTCGAAGAGAGGGTCCATCTCAATTGATACGATATGTCCGCCGATGCTGAGGTTGCCGAGGGAGAGATAGTACATGCGAGGGCTTTCATCGTTCATGTAGAATACCTCCATGGCGACGGTCTTGATATCTTCCGTCTCAACCTGAGCTATTTCAATCCTGGGGCGGAGGACTTTGGATGTCTGTGCAAATGCGAAAACGCTTAAGAATGCAAGTGCAATGGTGATAATGAGTTTTTTCATAAAATGTTTGGTATTGGTTACGGCATATTTTTACAAATATAATCTAAAAAATCTTATATTTGTACTCGTAAACCATAATTATGCAGACACTAGACCCCCATTCAGAAGAACTTTTACAGCAGTACCGCAATCTGTTGCCGGTATATACCCAGATGGCCGAGGTCATTCCGCAGCGCCTGAAGGGCTTCTTTGAAGAGGCCGGCCTGATTGTGGCAGCCCTGGAACACCGCGTCAAGACGGAGGGCTCCCTGGCCGGAAAACTCAGGCTTAAAGGCTCAAAATACCAGAGTATCTACGACATCACGGACCTTGTAGGCATCCGTGTCATCACTTTTTATATTGACGATGTAGACAAAGTGGCGTCTGTCCTGGAGCGTCTCTTCGAGATAGACTGGGACAATTCAATAGACAAGCGCAAGGCTCACGAAATAGACAGTTTCGGCTACCTTTCCCTGCACTATATCTGCCGGGTCCCGGAATCGGCCTATTTTGACCCGGAGCATCCGGAGCTGAACAAGATCCGCTTCGAGGTGCAGATGCGCACCCTCCTCCAGCACGCCTGGGCCAACATGAACCACGACACCGGCTACAAGTCGGGCGTAGAGATCCCAAAGGTCTATGTGCGCCACATGAGCCGCATAGCCGGCATGCTTGAACTATGTGACGACGAGTTCAGCCGCATACGCCGAGAACTGGCAGAGTACCGCCGCCGGGTTCAGAAGCTGGTGGCCTCCGGAAACCTCTCCGACGTCGCCCTGGACGGAGACTCGTTCCGCAGCTACTTGGCAATAAAGCCATTCGAGCGCCTCACCAGGCGCATCGCTTCCATCAACCAGGCAGAGGTCCAGGAAGTGGACATGTCGGCTTTCCTGCCGCTGTTCCAGGCCATGCGTTTCACTACGCTGGGAGACATAGACAAACTCATTAAGGACTACTCCGATGCAGCATACCAGATTGCCTGCTTCCAGATAGGCCTGACAGACCTGGATATCCTCTCATCGAGCGTTGCTCCGCAGAATCTCTGCACGGCTTTCATACTCAAGAACGGCGGCGGACGCATAGGCCTCAAACTCATGCTGGACCAGCTTAACGGGGAGTCGGAGGGCAACGGCTACATGGCGGACTTCCTTGTGGAGCAGTGCAAAGACCTTCCTTTCATGAACCAATAGCATATGGCAAACAAACCACTTGATACAGAGCTGCTTGACCGCGCCATCATATTCGCGGTCCGCGCCCATTCCGGCACGGAGCGCCGCGGAAAGGGTTTCCCTTACATCGTCCACCCCATGGAAGCCGTGGAGATTGTGGCAACAATGACATCGGACCAGGAGCTCCTGGCCGCCGCCGCCCTGCACGACACCGTGGAAGACACTGACGTTACCGTAGAGCAGATCAGGGCGGAATTCGGGGACAGGATAGCCGCCCTGGTGGCATCGGAAAGCGATACTTTTGAGGAAGGCGTATCGGAAGAAGACAGCTGGCACAGCCGTAAGCGTGCAGCCATAGAGCGTCTTGCAAAGGCTTCGCACGATGCCAAGATAGTTGCCCTGGGGGACAAGCTTTCCAACATGAGGGCCATAGCCCGGGATTATGCCGTTCAGGGAGACTCCTTCTGGAACATTTTCCACGCCAAGGATCCCAAGGACCATGAGTGGCATTACAGGGGTCTTGCAGAGTCCCTGAAGGAACTCTCCGGCACGTTCGCCTACAAGGAGTTTGAATCACTTATCAACCAGGTATTTGACGGACAATAACATCTTATATACAATGGAAATAATAATTACTAAAGAGAATTCAGTAGTGACGGCAGCCCTTGTCGGCCGTCTTGACACCCCCGCTTCCCTGGAAGTTGCCGGGCAGTTTGAATCCCTCAAGGCAGAAGCTTCAGGAACCATCGTCCTGGACTGCGCCTCGCTGGAGTATATCTCCAGTTCCGGCCTTCGCCTTTTCCTTTCCCTACGCAAAGCTGCGAGTGAAAAGGGCGGCAAGATTATCGTGAAGGATATCAGTACCAGTATCCGCAGCGTCTTCATGATGACAGGTTTCCTGAACCTTTTCGAGATTCAGTAGCATGGAAGCCATCAAGATTTCCCTCAAGGATTATGTCCTGTCAGGAGGCGGCGCCAACGGTGAGAGCTACGACCACAGGACAGACCCGTCCGTAATGCTCAAACTGTATTTCCCGGGAAAGATCCAGCAGCCTCTTGACGAGATGCTCCTTGCCCGCAAGGTTTATGACATGGGCATTCCCACGCCGGAACCGGGAGAGTACGTGGTCACCGAAGACGGCCGTTACGGCATCCGCTTCAAGCGCATAGTTGGAAAGAAATCCTACTCCCGCGCCACCGCAGATGAACCGGAGAAAGTGGGGCAGTTCGCCTCTGAGTTCGCCGGGATGTGCCTCCAGCTTCACGGGATTCATGTGGATCCCGCCGCGTTCGAGAACGTCAAGGACCGCTACTACAGGCTCCTGGCGGAGAATCCGTTCTTCACAACGGCAGAGAAGGATAAACTTGGAAAGTTCATTTCCGATACTCCCGATGAGGATACCGCCATCCACGGAGACCTCCAGTACAGCAACGCAATCTTCGTCGGCGACAATAGGTATTTCATAGACCTTGGAGACTTCTGCTGGGGAAACCACCTCTTTGACGTCGCTATGGTTTACCTTTGCTGCTGCCTCAGCGACGAAGCTTTCATCCAGGAGACCTTCCATATGCCCAAAGCCCTCTCTACCCGCTTCTGGCAGGAGTTTGTGCCCGCATACTTCGGCAGTGACCGCTCCCTTAAGAGTATAGAGGAGGAAATAGCCCCCTACGCCGGGCTCAAAACAATAATCATCGAGCGCGACACCAAACGCCCCATGCCGGAATTCCGGGCCTGCCTGGCTTCTGTCATAGGATAAAAAAACCGGTCAGCCGACCGGTTTTTTTGTGCCTAGAAGTTTGACAGGTCCATAAGGAGGCCTACTGTGGTGAGGCCAAAGGGAGCTGTAGGAATCAAAGGCTGCTTGGGATAGTATCTGGCATAGAGGCCGAAGAGACCGCCGAAGGTGATGCGCGCAAAAGCATTCCAACCCCACTGGGGAACAGAGCTTGCGGGAGTCAGCTTGGTTACGGACGATTTGCCTTCCATGTACTTATCCTCAATTTTAAGGTTCTTTGGAAGGTTCAGGACAGCCTCTGCTCCGGCGGAGATGGCAGCAAGGTTTCCAATCCTTACGGTAAGGCCCACGGGGAAGGTGAAGGCCGCCGTATTAAGGGATGACTTGTTATTCTCAATGCCGGCGGGAGCAGCGCCGAGGGAAAGGTCGTCGCCTGCCATCAGGAAACTGTATTCCGGCTTGGGGGTGAAATGGCTCCACTTCACGTCCATGCCTAAGGCGAGGGTAAGGAACTTTACGGGAGTGAAATCTATCTCCGTGATGTTCATGAAGAACTCTGTGCTACCCTTGTGGAGTCCGGTCTGGAACTCTGTACCCTCCATGAGGTGCCATCCGTAGCCAAGGCGTGCAATGGCCTGGATGTCAAATACTTTAAATTCCTTCTCCGGCTTTGCTTTCCTGGTATTCTCCTCCAGCGGCTTTTCTTCAAGGTCTTTGAGGACGTCCTTGCCGGTATTCTGTGCAAGCGCTCCCAGGCAGATGGTCAGAAGTGCGGTTACTGTAAGAATCTTTTTCATAGGGCAAAGGGGTTAACGGGGTCGATGGTCATGAAGGGCATTTCTGCCATTGCCCTGAAACCGGGCTGGGAAACGATATCCTGAACCATGACAAGCGGTTTGTTCTTCTTGTCCTTGGAACCGAAGCCGTTTTTCTTTTTCTCAGGGGCGGTGACAATCTTGTATCTGGAAAGACCGGCCTGCTGAGCAGCGTAGTCTATGGCATCCAGAAGGGTGCCTTTTTCATCGCAGAGACCAAGGAGAATGGCATCCTTGCCGGCCCAGACGCGGCCCTGTGCAAGGTCGTCCACCTGCTCGGTGGTCATGTTGCGGCCCTGGGCCACAACCCCGACGAAATCTTCGTAGATGAGCTCGATCTCTTTCTGGTACCAGGCCTCTTCTTCATCGTCCATGCCGGTGAACAGGCCGCCTGCACTTGCGTGGGGATCGGACTCTACCGATTCAAAGTTCACCTTAAGCACCTTGCTGGCTGCTTTGCCAAGGTTTGGCACCATGCCGAATACTCCGATGGATCCCGTGAGGGTGGTGTTGTCGCAGAAAATCTTGCTGCAGCCGGCGCTGATGAGGTATCCGCCGGATGCTGCGTAGGATGCGTAGCTGGCAATGACCGGCTTCTCCTTGCCGAGGAGTTCGATCTCGCGGCGGATGATATCGGCGGCCACTACCTCGCCGCCGGGGGAGTTGACGCGGAAGACTACTGCCTTGACGGACTCGTCCTTACGGAGCTTTTCAATCTGGGCTGCGAACTTTTCGCCGGCGATTTCGTTGCCGTCGCGGGTAATCTCACCGTCGGCATAGAGGACGGCCACTTTCTTGCCGCTGCCTTTCTTTACCTTCTTTACGTATTCCTTGAGGTTGACGCGCTTTACGGCGTCAGGGTCTGTGGTGCCGAAAAGGTGGCAGATGTACTGCTCCATCTCGTCCTTGTATTTGAGGCCGTCTATGAGGCCCTTGTCCATCCAGGTGGCGGCGGGACCCAGTTCCAGGTTCCCGATCCATTCCCTTAGCTGGGAGGCTTCAATGCCGCGGGATGCGGCCATATCGGCCACCAGGGTACTCCAACTGGCTTCCAGCAGGGCTTCGTACTGCCGGCGGTTCTCCGGGCTCATGGAGTTGCGGATGTACATTTCTCCGGCGCTCTTGAACTTGCCGTGGCGGATGAGCTTGACTTCGACGCCCAGGGTGTCCAGCAGGTCTTTGAGGAAGTACTGTGTACTTGACAGGCCGTTCAGGGAACCGCTGCCCTTGGGATGCAGGAAAACGCGGTCGGCGGCCGATGCCATATAGTATGAACCGTTTCCCAGCGAGTGGCCGTACGCAACTACGGGCTTTCCGGCCTCCGAGAACTCGCGGATGTACCGGCGAATCTCTTCGCAGGCCGATGTGGGCGCACTGAAATGGTCGTAGTTGAAATAGATCATTGCTATGTCATCGTCCTTTGCGGCCTGCTTGAGGGCCAGCTCCACGTCCAGAAGGGAGAGCTTGGAACCGCCTCCGATGGAAACTCCCGGGATGGGAAGGTCTATATCGAAGGGACTGCCTTCAGAACCCACTTCCGCTACTGTTTCCTTATCTATCCTCAGGACCTTGCCCTTGAGGAAGCCGTCAGAACCGGCATACGCGGAAACCGCAGCCAGAAGGGCTGCAAAAGTAACCAGAATAAATTTTCTCATTGTAGAATACATTATAATTAACATACAAATATAGCCATTTTTTGGTATATTTGCAGAATATGGTGGGAAAGGAAACATTCGCACGCACGGAACTGCTCCTGGGGCCGGAAGCTATGGAAAAGCTTGCGGCGTCAAGGGTGATTGTCTTCGGCGTGGGCGGAGTGGGATCCTGGTGCGCGGAGGCGCTGATCCGCACCGGCGTCGGGTATCTTACCATAGTGGACTCGGACGTTGTTGCAGAATCCAACATCAACCGCCAGCTTATGGCAACAAGCGCCACTGTGGGCCTTCCAAAGGTGGATGTTCTCAGAAAAAGGCTCCTGGAGATAAACCCCGAGGCCACCGTCACCACCATCCACAAGCCTTTCAACGAGGACACAGCCGGGGATTTTGACCTGGACGCCTTCGATGTGGTGATAGACGCCATTGACACGCTCAAGAATAAGATACTTCTTATCCTTAAGGCCACATCGTCCAAAGCGGAGTTCTTCTCATCAATGGGCGCAGCACTCAAGGTAGACCCTACCCTGATCAGGGTGACGGACTTTTGGGACGTCAGGGAAGACCCCCTTGCCAGGATGCTCCGCAAGCGCATCCGCCAGGGGAAGGTCTTTCCGGAAAAGCCCTTCAAGGTGGTGTGGTCCCCGGAACTCCTGCAGAACCAAGGCAGCTCGGAGACTCGCACCAACGGCTCCTCGGTGGCCGTAACGGCCGCTTTCGGCTTCACGCTTGCATCACTTGCAACAAGGTTTTTATGCTCGATACAATCCTCATAGCGCTGGCCCTTGCCATGGACTGCTTCGCGGTCTCTGCCGTTTGCGGCGTGATAATACGTCGCTTCGAGGGCCGAGTCATGCTTCCCATTGCATTTTTCTTCGGCCTTTTCCAGGCTCTGATGCCTCTTGTGGGTTGGGCGCTCACAAACAGTTTCAGCCATTATCTGGAGGCCGTGGACCACTGGATTGCCTTTGGTATGCTTGCCTTCATAGGCGGCAAGATGATAGCCGATTCCTTCAAGGCTGATGAAGACAAGAGTATTAATCCCAGAAACCTCCGTACGCAGCTTCTGCTTGCTGTTGCAACCAGCATTGACGCACTGGCCGTGGGTATCAGCTACGCTTGTACCGGGTACCAGACCATTGCGTCCATTGCAGTTCCGGTGGTTGTAATCGGTATAGTATCTTTCACGATGAGCATCCTTGGCTTTGCTGTAGGTGTAAAGTTTGGGGAGGTCGTCGTGAAGAAGCTGCGACCGGAGTTGCTGGGAGGTATTATCCTTATAGGTATAGGTATAAAAATACTCATTGAGCACCTTGGATGAAAAGGCTGCTTGGCATACTTACGGCACTGCTCATAGGCGCTGCTGCTTCCGCCCAGGTCCGGGTGGACGAGTCCCTCGCTTTAGGATATAACCGCAGTTTCGGCCTGTATGAGGACAATGCCACCATGGTAAGCTGGCTCATACGGAACCGCCTGGATCTCAGGGGAGGAGTCCGGCTCCAGAGCAACCTTACGGCCACCGAGTTTGGCTCCAGGTACTATTTCAACGATTACTTCGGCGCAGAAGGTTTTTACATAGGGCAGCGCAGCAGGGAACTGGGTTTCTGCGAGTGCAACATAGGCGTTCTGGGCCTCTGGAGATGGAAAGGCCAGGTTGAGGTTAAGGCGGGTACTTTCTTCAAATGGCTCAAGCCTTTAAAAGGGGAGGGCAGCGTTTCAGAGCCCCTAAACTTTGCGTATAGCGTGAGTTTCTGGGCACTCAATACGGAAAAGCGTTTCAACCTGGGCGGCTCCATAGCCACCCTGGACGCGTTCACGGCGGAGCGTTTCTACTGCCCTATGCTCACGGTGAAACTCCGCTACAGGATTAACAGGAAGATAGACCTGTACCTCAATTTCCGCGAGCACAACAGCGGCATATTCGACCTCACAAGCGTCAGGTATGACCGCCAGTTCAGGTTTGGCACAATAGTAACGTGGTGAAAAAGACTGTTCTCATACTGGCTGCGGCACTATGCTTCTCCTGCGGAAAGCTGGAGATGAAGAATATGCTGTTCCCGTACGCGGAGGACGTTAATACCCGCGTTGCGGAGTCCCTGGGCTGGAACGAGGGCGCCGGAGTCACCACCCTTACCGCGCCGCAGGATTCCTACCGCTTCTATGCCTGCTCGGACATACATATAGAGGACAGCCGCCCCGTCAATTTCCAGCAGATGGTGGATAAGGACAGGGCGGACGAACTGTCGGCATTCTACCTGGTCCTGGGGGATCTTCTGTTTGGAAAAGACCATATGGAATGGGTGGCTGAGATTATGGGCGCCGCCGGGAACCACCCCGGTTTTGTGATTGCCGGCAATCACGACATCTTTTATGGCGGGTGGGAGCAGTGGAAGGACCTTTTCCACAGCTCCACGTACTATTTCTTTGTGCAGACGCCCTCTTCCAAGGATATCTTCATTATGCTGGATTCCGCCAACGGAACGCTGGGAGAGAAGCAGCTGGAGTGGCTGAAGGACGTACTTGAAAAGCAGCGTCCCGGCTGCCGTCATTGCATAGTGTGCGTGCATACCAATATGTTCCGGACGGACCTCACGCAGTTCCCCTCCACCAATTTCACGCTGGAAGAAACATATACCCTGACATCGCTCTTCTCGAAGAATTCCGTGGACGCGGTCCTTTCCGGCCACGACCACTTCCGTGACGTAACCTCCTACAAGGGCGTTACATATATAACCCTGGACCAGATCAAAGACGGCACATCCAACGCCTCGCATATGATCTTTGACATGGGCCAGGTAGTCGATTATCAATTTGTCCCGCTCAATGATTGACGCCGCCACAGCAGACCTTCTGCGCACTTATGCCGACCGTTACGAGACCGCCTCTTTCATTGAAGGCGATCCTTCCTGGTTTATGCACCAGGTATCCGGAGAGAAGAACCAGGAGATGATGGCATTCCTTGCAATGGCGCTGAGCTACGGTGCCCGCTCACAGTTCCTTCCAAAGATACAGTGGCTGCTGGACAGCGCCCGGGGTGAGCCCTTTGAATGGGTGTGGGAAGGGGCGTATGCTTCCGTGCTGGAGGAAGGAGACAAAGCCTGCTTTTACAGGCTATACAACAAAGGCCTTATGCGGGCTTTCCTTGATGCCTGCAGGGAGATGGTCCGGGAGTACGGTTCAATAGGCGGTTTTGTCCAAGAGGGAGACACTCTGAAGGCCCTGGATGCGTTCTGCGGGTATTTTTCCGCCCGCGGGCTGTCTGTCATAGTACCCAAGGATACCACGTCCTCCTGCAAGAGGCTGTGTATGTTTATGCGCTGGATGGTGAGGGACCTTTCCCCTGTGGACCTGGGCCTCTGGGCCGGGAAGATTGACAGGCGGACACTCATCATGCCCCTTGATACACACGTACTTACGGAGGCGGAGAACCTGGGCCTCATAAAGTCCCGCTGCACCTCGATGTCTGCTGCACGCCGCCTCACCGCCGCCCTCGCGGAAGTGTTCCCGGACGATCCCCTGAAAGGCGATTTTGCCCTTTTCGGGTATGGCGTGAATCATTAATTATTATTATATTTGTAGACACTAAAACCTTGCAATGAGAATCGTCGCAGATACAAACATTCCTTTCCTCAAAGGAGTCTTTGAACCGTACGCGGAGGTTGTGTACCTTGACGGGCGGTCCATAGACAAGGAGGCGATGAGGGATGCGGACGCCATAATCATCAGAACCAGGACCCGTTGCAACGCAGACACGCTGGAAGGCTCCCGCGTGCGAATGATTGCAAGCGCCACCATTGGCACGGACCACATAGACCTTCCCTGGTGCGCAGAGCACGGGATAGAGGTGCGTAACGCTGAGGGCTGCAACGCCGGGGGAGTGGCAGACTACGTCATGTCTGCCATGTTCGGCGTGGCTTCCCGCAGGGCCATCCGTCTGGAAGGCGCTACAATGGGTATTATCGGCGTAGGAAACGTGGGCTCCATAGTGGAGAAGAACGCCCTCGCACTGGGCTTCCGCGTCCTCAGGTGCGACCCTCCCCGCGCGGAGGCCGAAGGTCCGGAAGGCTTCGTTTCCCTTGAGGAGCTGCTCCCCGAATCCGATATCGTCACCATGCACGTCCCTCTGGACGCCACTACGCGCGGCATGGCTGGGGACAGCTTCTTCTCTCTCATGAAAACCGGCGCCTTCTTCATCAATGCCGCAAGGGGAGAAATCGTGGACGAGCAGGCCCTTCTGCGTGCACGCCCCAAGCTTGGTGCCCTTATCCTTGATACCTGGTGCGGGGAGCCCAGTCCCAATCCTCTTCTTATCGATGCATGTGACATAGCAACTCCCCACATTGCCGGATATTCATATCAGGGAAAGCAGAACGGTACTGCAATGGCCGTGCAGGCTGTTGCAAGGCACTTTGGATGGGAGGCCCTCTATAACTTCGCCCCGGTCACGGAAGAAGAGGCCCTGAAGCCCGTAGAAGTTGATCTGACTGGCAAAACCCAGGGAGAAATTGCCGCAATCCTGCAGTACAACTACCCCATCTTCACGGACGATTTCCTTTTCCGCAGTTCACCGGACAGCTTTGAAAAGCTCCGCAGCGAATACAATTACCGCAGAGAATTCTATATAACTAACCGCAATATGTTAACACAGAAAGACATAGCCCAGATAGAGGCCCGTGGCACAACCGTGCGTGAGGTCTCCCGCCAGACAGACTGTTTCCGCAACGGTTTCCCCTGGATGAAGATCGTAGGCCCTGCAACGCCGCAGCGCGGCATCATGGTCCTTTCCCCGGAAAAGGTGAAAGAGGCCGTAGAGTACTGCAAGACCGCCAGGGTGGACGGCAAGTGCAAGTTTGTTCCCGCTTCCGGTGCGGCTTCCCGCATGTTCAAGGACATGTTCGGCGGCCTTTCAACCCTTGAGGAAGGGAAGGATCTTCCGGCCGATGCCCCCGGCGCAAAGCTCGCCGCCCGCATCAGGGACTTCGCCTTCTACACCCCGGAACTGTTCGGGGAGCCTGAGGACAGCGCCGCTTATCGGCAGAAAACCCTCCAGACGCTTCTCAAGGAGCCCGGCCTTGCCTATGGTTCCAAGCCCAAGGGCGTCCTCAAGTTCCACAGGTATCCCGCCGAGGTCCGTACCGCAATTGCAGAGCACCTTGTGGAGGCGCAGAAATACATGCGCAACGCAGACGGCACCTGCAACCTCACCGTCACCATTTCCCCGGAGCATACGGAGCTCTTCAAGGCCGCTGTGGCAGAGGTCCTTCCGGAGTATGAAAAACGCTACGGAGTGCGCTACAAGATAGATTTCACCTATCAGGACAAGGCTACGGACACCATAGCCGTAGACGAGGACAACAAGCCCTTCCGTAAAGAGGACGGCACCCTTCTTTTCCGTCCCGCCGGTCACGGAGCGCTTATCCACAACCTTAACAAGGTGAAGGAAGAGCTTGTGTCAATCAAGAATATAGACAACGTGGCGCATGAGAAGCTCCTGCCCGTTACGGCAGAGTACAAGCAGGTTCTCATGGGCGTCGCCCTTCAGCTCAGGGACAGGATATTCGATTACCTGAACCGCCTGGACAGGGAGCCGTCAGTGCAGCTGTGCAACGAGATAGAGAACTTCCTGGACAAGACCCTCTGCATCCAGCTGCCTCTTGCCCGCAGCGAGAAGGAGCGTCAGGAGATGCTCCGCGCAAAGTTGAATCGTCCCGTACGCGTGTGCGGCATGGTGAGAAACGAGGGCGAACCCGGCGGAGGCCCCTACATCATAGCCGGTAAAGACGGCAGCACCAGTCTCCAGATTCTGGAAAGCGTGCAGATAAACCCTGCCGATGCCGGTGCCATGGAAGCCATGTCCCACGCCACCCACTTCAATCCCGTAGACCTTGTCTGCTGCCTTGAAGATTATACCGGAAAGCATTTCAACCTCCCGGATTACGTTGATCCTGAGGCTGGCTTCATAAGTTCCAAGAGCTATGAAGGCCGCACCCTCAAGGCCCTGGAACTCCCCGGCCTCTGGAACGGCGCCATGAGCGACTGGAATACCCTTTTTGTCGAAGTCCCCATCGAAACTTTTAATCCCGTTAAAGTAGTTTTAGACCTTTTAAGACCTGCACATCAAGCATGAAAGAAGCAAGTGCCGGAACGCTTGAATCCGGCGACATCCTTATCCAGATAGCCCCAGCGCAAAAGGGCCTGGAAATAGAGCTTCAGAGCTCTGTGGCGGCACAGTTCGGCCGTCAGATAAAGGAAGTCATCAAGGACACCCTTGAAGGACTTGGAGTTGAAGATGCATACGTGAAGGCCGTTGACAAAGGCGCCCTGGATTGCACAATCCGCGCCCGCGTCACCGCCGCCGCCGTACGCGCAACCGGTAAAGACGTATGGAAAGACTAAGGAGAACCATGATGTTCGTTCCCGGCAATAACCCGGGAATGATGGCCGATGCCCATATCTACGGCCCGGACAGCATTATGCTGGACCTTGAAGATTCCGTGACCATGGCAGAGAAGGACGCCGCCAGGCTCCTTGTCTACAATGCTCTAAAAACCATCGATTACGGCACCACGGAGATGGTGGTACGTATCAATCCGCTCAATACGCCCTATGGCAAAAAGGACGTCGAGGCCGTGGTAAAGGCAGGTGTGGACGTGATCCGTATGCCTAAGACCGAGACTGCCGACGAGGTCCGCGAACTTGAGGCGGAGATACTTAAGGTAGAGGAAGAGATTGGCGCAGTTGGCCGCACACAAATAATGGCGGCTATCGAAAGCGCTCTGGGCATTGTCAATGCCTATGCAATCGCAACTGCCTCAAAGCGCATGATGGGCATCGCCCTTGGCGCAGAGGACTATTCGGCCAACCTCAAGACCAACCGCACTCCCGGCGGCGCAGAGCTTCTTCTGGCCCGCGAGCAGATAGTGGTTGCAGCCCGCGCCGCGGGAATCGCATGCTTCGACACCGTCTATTCCAACCTTGACGATATGGAAACCTTCCGCAAGGAAATTGAGCTCATCAAGACGCTGGGCTTCGACGGAAAATCCATCATCAACCCCCGTCAGATAGAAGTTGTGAACTCCGTCTTCGTTCCCACGGAGAAGGAAATCAACAAGGCCAGGGCCGTCATTGCCGGCATCAAGGAAGCCAGGGCAAAGGGCTCCGGAGTCATTTCCGTGAACGGAAAGATGGTAGACCGTCCGGTGGTCCTCAGGGCAGAGCGCACCATTGCGCTTGCCGTAGCAGCCGGTGTAATCAGTGAGGAGGAAGCGCTATGAGAAATACAAAGTTAGTCTCCCTGGAAGAAGCCATCCGCCGCAGCGGCCTCAAGGATGGCATGACAATATCCTTCCACCACCACTTCCGTGGCGGCGACAAGGTTGTGAACATGGTAGTGGACAAGCTGGCGGAAATGGGATTCAAGAATCTCCATCTTGCCGCTTCAAGTCTGTCAGATGTTCATGCTCCTCTTATCGAGCACATTAAAAACGGCGTCATCACAAAGATATCCACTTCCGGTCTCCGCGGCACTCTGGCCGATGCCATTTCCCGCGGCCTCATGGAAGAGCCTGTGGTATTCCGCTCCCATGGCGGCCGCGGCAGCGCCATCGCCTCCGGAGAGCTTCATATCGACGTCGCCTTCCTTGGCGCATCGGCCTCCGACGAGCTTGGAAATGCCTGCGGCGTGCCCCGCAGCGAGAACGCCAAGAGCATCTGCGGATCCCTGGGCTATGCCCTGCCGGATGCCCGCTATGCCTCTCACGTAGTGGTACTTACGGACGATCTGGTCCCGTATCCGAATCTTCCTTCCGGCATCCGCGCAGCGGACGTTGAGTCCGTGGTTGTTGTGGACAGCGTAGGCGATAGCTCCAAGATATCTGCAGGAGCCATCCGTGATTCCAAGAACCCGCGTGACATACTCCTTGCAAAGAGCGCAGCTAAGGTTGTGATCAATTCCGGCCTGTTCCAGGACGGTTTCTCCATCCAGACCGGTACCGGCGGCGCCTCCCTGGCTGTTGTGAAGTACATTCGTGAGGAGATGATCAACCGCGGAATCAAGGCTTCCTTCGCCCTTGGCGGCATCACCGCCCATATGGTGAAGCTGCACGAAGAAGGCCTCATAGGCACCCTCATCGACGTCCAGTCCTTTGACAAGGTGGCAGCTGAGAATATCGCCAAGGATCCTTCACACGTGGAGGTTTCCGCGGTGGAGTATGCTTCCGGGCAGCACCTCGGATCCGCCACCCACGCGCTGGATATCGTAATCTTGAGCGCCCTGGAGGTGGATACGGACTTCAACGTGAACGTGTTGGTTGGATCTGACGGCATCATCCGCGGAGCCATCGGCGGCCACCAGGATACCGCTGCGGACAGCGCGCTCAGCATCATCGTGTGCCCGCTTCTTCGCGGACGCATCCCTTGCGTTGTGCCTCACGTAACCACCCTCATCACACCCGGCAAGTCCGTGGACGTTGTTGTTACGGAATACGGCGTTGCCGTTAACCCCGGCCGCCCCGAGGTCCGCGAGCGCCTCATTGCCGCAGGTGTTCACGTTGTAGACATCCATGACCTTGCGGCCAAGGCCGGCAGCATCATCGGCACCCCTGACCCTCTCCCGTTCGGGGACAAGGTCGTCGGCATCGTCATGAACCGCGACGGAAGCGTGCTGGATAAGATTTACAATATCAAGTGATTACGCTTGAACAACTCCTGGAAAGCCGGGACCGTAGGGCTGAGCGCCAGCGGTCCCTGCTTTCTTTGTATCCAGGCAAGTCTCTCCTGTGCCTCACGGTTATGCTGCCGGGGCCGGTTAAGCGGTCTGCCATGTCCCTGAAGATTGCCTCTGCTGCCGTTGAGGCGGTGCATGGGGCGTTTTCGCCGATATTTGAAGAGCTTCGGGACCTGGAAACCGGGTATGAAGGGTATTTCATGGTTGATATGGACCCTTTTGATGCCAAGAAATGCGCAGTGGAACTCGAAGAAACCCATCCCCTTGGCCGCCTTTTTGACCTTGACGTCATTCTGTCCCTGAAAAAGCCCGTTTTTGCGGACGGCGGGGTTGAAATTGGCGCTTCGTCCCTGAAAAAGCCCGTTTTTGCGGACGGAGTGAGGCCATTGGGTAGGGAAGAGATGGGGTTGGAGCCCAGAAAGTGCATCATCTGCGGCAGGCCCGTACGTGAGTGCATGAGAACCCGAAAACACAGCACTGAAGAACTGCTTTCAAGGATTGAGGCAATAATTGATTATAATTTGTAAGAAAAACTTGATAAATAGGTAATAAAGTATTACCTTCGCATAGTTTTATTTCGCAGGTCATACCGGGAGTATTGGGAAGCCGGCGTTGTAATGGAACAGTTCAAAAACCTGGACATAGCGGAGATGCCTCTTGGCTCTCCTTACTTCAGTGACAAAGTGTCACGCTTCCTCGGGGCAAACGGGCTCCGGATGGAAGCCATGGACACGTATTATGCAGTCCAGGATCCGGACGGCAATATCATAGCCGGCGCAGGAATCAGCGGTGACGTCATAAAATGCGTTGCAGTGGCTCAGGAGGCCCGTTCGGAGGGTCTTATGGTGCCTCTGATTTCACGCATTGTAGCCGGTCGCGGCAATTTGAAAGTCTTTACCAAACCGGAGTACAGGGCTGTCTTCGAAAGCCTTGGTTTCCACGTGCTTGGAGAGGCTCCCAAGGCCATCCTTCTGGAAAACGGCAGGGGACTGCAGCAGTACTGCGAGCGCCTCCGCGCATTTGCAGGAGGTGGCAGGACAGGCGTCATAGTGATGAACGCCAATCCCTTCACGCTAGGGCATAAGTACCTCATTGAGAAGGCTCTTTCGCAGGTAGACCATCTGGTAGTGATTCCGGTGAAGGAAGATGTCTCCCTGTTCACGTACAAGGAGCGTCTGGAAATGATCTGCCGCGGCGTTGCCTCCGTGAGGGGCGGTGACGTTGACGTAGTGGAAGGCAGCCCTTACACCATATCGGCCGCCACGTTCCCCACATACTTCCTCAAGGACCTTACTGACGCCGCTGAGCAGCAGATGCTGCTGGACCTTGACATTTTTGCAAAGCACATTGCCCCCGCCCTTGGCGCCACGGTGCGTTTTGTGGGTTCAGAACCTTATGATGCCCTCACGGCACGCTACAATACCCTGATGACCAACGCGGTTGAGATAGAGCGCTTTGAAGGCATAAGCGCTTCCAAAGTTCGCAAGGCTTTGGCAGAAGGGGACTACGCTGCCGCAGCGGCAATGTGCCCTGAAACAACACATCCGTACCTCCTTGCCGCCCTTGCAGAGAGGGCGCTCCGTATGGAACTTGACACCCCCCTGAAGCCAGGCCTTGTGGGTCCTGACTCCAACGGAGCCCACAAGGACATGGATTATGGCACCATGCTACGTGGTATTAAGGCCATCCGCCCTTTCTTCCCGGCCATTGCTCGTGCAAAGAGCCCGGAAGAACTCCGCCAGCTTGGTATCGACGCAGAAAACGCCATGATGGCGGCTACGGGCGGCGTAAACACCCACCGCGGCGCCATTTTTGCCATTGGCCTTGCCCTAAATGCGTGGGGGCAATCGGCTGGTAATGAGCAGATTATGCAATTGTCCCTATGCCGGATTGCCCAGGGACTTAGAGCTAACTCGCTTGCAATCAATAACTTGCCTTCACGGGGCGCAAGGGCCATTGCCCTTACAGGCTACAAGGAGCTGTTTCAGGACTGGCTGCCATACTACAGGAGATTGCCGGTCGCAGCCGGCAATGACGGAAGGGTCGCAGCCGGCAATGACTGGGTGCTTCAACGCTTGCTTCTTCGCATCATGTCCACCCTGGACGATACCTGCATAGTGCATAGAGCAGGTGAGGAAAGGGCGCAGTTGGTGAAGCAGGAGGCGGCAGCGCTGCTGAATGACTTAGAATGGAAAGACAAGTTGAAAGCACTCTGTGACCGTTATGCGGCAGAGAACATCTCCCCTGGCGGCGCGGCAGACATGCTTTCACTCACGATATTTATAGACTCAATTATATAATATGGTAACACTTCATTCAGAAGGAGTATATCTCCTTGATGGAAAAACAATTGCCAATGAGGCTCCGCTCTCAAGGGACGAGGCCCGCGAAAACACCATCGCCTATCAGATCCTGAGGGCGCACGATGTGAACGGTTCCAAAGGCAAGGAACTGAACATCCGTTTCGATGCCATGGTTTCCCATGACATCACCTATGTTGGTATAATCCAGACTGCACGTGCCAGCGGACTCACCAAGTTCCCGCTGCCCTATGCAATGACCAACTGCCACAACTCACTGTGCGCAGTGGGCGGTACCATCAACGAGGACGACCACGCCTTCGGTCTTTCCGCAGCCAAGAAGTACGGCGGTATCTACGTGCCTGCAAACCAGGCGGTTATCCACCAGTATGCCCGTGAGGCACTCACTGCCTGCGGCAACATGATCCTTGGCTCCGACTCCCACACCCGCTACGGTTCCCTTGGCAACATGGGCGTAGGCGAAGGCGGCGGCGAGCTTGTGAAACAGCTCCTGGAGAACACCTGGGACATCAAGGCCCCGGAGGTTGTCCTGGTATGGCTGGAAGGCAAGCCAAGGAAGGGAATCGGCCCTCACGATGTGGCCATTTCCCTTGTGAAAGCCACCTTCGAGAGCGGCTTCGTGAAGAACAAGGTCCTGGAATTCGCAGGCCCCGGCGTGAAGGAGCTTCCCGTAGATTTCCGTAACGGCATCGATGTCATGACCACGGAGACCACCTGCCTCTCCTCCATCTGGATCACTGACGATGAGGTAAAGGATTACTTCCAGATGCACGGCCGCCCGGAGGCTTACCGTGAGCTCAAGCCCGGAAAGGTTGCTTACTATGATTCCATGGTAACCATCGACCTTTCCAGCCAGGAGAGCATGATAGCCCTTCCTTACCACCCGTCCAACGCCGTGTCCATCCACGAGCTCCAGGCTAACCCGGAGAAGGTCCTGAAGGCCATCGAGGAAGACACCGTGAAGCGCTTCGGGGACAAGGTTCATCCGGACCTTCTCTCCAAGATCCGTGACGGAAAGGTCTATGCCGACCAGGGCATCATCGCAGGCTGCTCCGGCGGTACCTACGACAACCTTTCTGAGGCGGCATCCATCCTTCGCGGAAAGTCCATCGGCAACGATTACTTCACCATGAGCGCCTATCCCCAGAGCACTCCTGTGTACCTTGCAACCACCCGCAACCACATAGCAGAAGAACTTCTGGAGGCCGGCGTTGTTATCAAGCCCGCCTTCTGCGGCCCTTGCTTCGGTGCAGGCGACGTGCCGTCCAACAACGGCTTCTCCATCCGCCATACCACCCGTAACTTCCCCAACCGCGAAGGCTCCAAGCCCGGTCAGGGACAGATCTCCATGGTGGCCCTCATGGACGCCAGGAGCATCGCAGCCACCGCTGCCAACGGCGGCGTAATCACCGCAGCTACGGACATCGACTATACCGACGACCACAAGCGCTACAGCTTTGACGGCCGCATCTACGAAAAACGCGTCTACAACGGCTTCGGCAAGGCCATGACCGATGAGCCTCTCCGCTACGGTCCCAACATCAAGGACTGGCCGGTAATGCCCGCCCTGCAGGAGAACATGCTCCTGGAACTGGCCGCCGTAATCCAGGATCCCGTCACCACCACCGACGAGCTCATCCCTTCCGGCGAAACTTCAAGTTACCGCTCCAATCCGCTTAAGCTCAGCGAATTCGCACTTTCCCGCCGCGTCCCTGAATACGTTGGCCGCAGCAAGAGGATCCAGGCCGATGACCGTGACCGCCGCGCAGGTGTGCTTTCCGAAGACCTTCGCAAGGCCCTCTTGATTGCCGGCACCCCCGCAGAGAGCACTTCTTTCGGTTCCTGCGTCTTTGCACGCAAGCCCGGAGACGGCAGCGCCCGCGAGCAGGCCGCTTCCTGCCAGAAGGTTCTTGGCGGCGACGCCAACATCTGCTACGAGTACGCTACCAAGCGCTACCGTTCCAACTGCATCAACTGGGGTATCGTCCCGTTCACAATCGACCCTGACACCCCGTTCGACTACGCACCCGGCGACTACGTTTCCGTCCCCGGCATCCGCAAGGCCATCCTTGGCGGTGCGGAACAGATTGACGCTAAAGTCATTACCCGTGACGGCCGCTGCGTTCCCATCGTCCTTCACTTTGCGCCGCTCAATGAAACTGAGCGCCAGATACTTGCCGATGGCTGCCTGATGAATTACTATAAAAACAACAAATAAAAATGGAAAAAATCAAAATGACGACGCCGCTCGTAGAGATGGACGGCGATGAAATGACCAGGATCCTCTGGAAAATGATTAAGGACGAGCTTATCCTTCCGTTTGTGGACCTGAAAACCGAGTACTATGACCTTGGACTGCCTTATCGTGACAAGACCAGCGACCAGGTAACCATCGACTCTGCAAACGCCACCAAGCGTCTTGGCGTTGCCGTGAAGTGCGCAACCATCACCCCCAACGTGCAGCGCATGAGCGAGTACAACCTGCACCAGATGTGGAAGAGCCCCAACGGCACAATCCGCGCAATGCTGGACGGCACCGTGTTCCGCACACCTATCACCATCCCTTCAATCCACCCTGCGGTGAAATTCTGGAAGAAACCCATCACCATCGCCCGTCACGCCTATGGCGACGTGTACCGCGATGTTGAGATCCAGACCACCGAGCCCGGTGTGGCAAAGCTCGTCTTCGAAGGCGTTTCCGGCCAGAAGATTGAAGAGGTTATCCATGAGTTTGCCGGCCCCGGAGTTATCGAGGGCATGCACAACACGGACAAATCCATCGCAAGTTTCGCCCACAGCTGCTTCAAATATGCTCTTGACGTGAAGGAGAACCTGTGGTTCGCCACAAAGGACACCATCTCCAAGAAGTACGACGGCCGCTTCAAGGCCATCTTCGAGGAAATCTACGAGAAAGAGTATAAGGAGAAGTTCGAGGCGGCCGGCATCGAGTACTTCTACACCCTTATCGACGACGCTGTTGCACGCGTCATGCGTTCTGAAGGCGGCTTCATCTGGGCCTGCAAGAATTACGACGGCGACGTTATGTCCGACATGGTGTCAACCGCATTCGGTTCCCTGGCCATGATGACTTCCGTGCTGGTTTCCCCGGACGGCAAGTACGAGTACGAGGCCGCTCACGGCACCGTTACCCGCCACTATTACAAGTATCTCAAGGGCGAGGAAACTTCCACCAACCCCATGGCTACAATCTTCGCCTGGAGCGGCGCGTTCCGAAAGAGGGGAGAGCTGGACAACCTGCCGGAACTGGTGAACTACGCCAATCAGCTGGAGCAGGCCTGCTTCGACACCCTTAACGAGGGCCTCGAGACCAAGGACCTGGTGAACCTCTCCGAAGGTATCAC
>JAEEGJ010008967.1_pt1 | contig 27177 bp, 25 predicted proteins | sample 8958761 | NCBI WGS metagenome assembly JAEEGJ01 (sample SAMN16246546, study PRJNA631951) | gut metagenome | biome: gut microbiome; feature: rumen; material: RS-attached | host: Bos | place: Iran: Karaj | collected 2018-10 | reverse complement strand
GTTCATTTTCTGGCCACGGGTCATATATTATAAATCTATTCTTGGCCACTCCGCTTTCCTCAACAACAATGTATCCAACAATTAGCGTTAGTTTCCGTTTCATAGTAATACCTCCCTTTATTGCCTTGCCTTCTACAAATCGTTTAATACCATTTTCCGGAGTTGTATGTCTCGTTATAATAGCCTACCACCGATTCAATAAGCGCCCGAGGAATTTCGTACATCTCTTCGGCATATCCATGTCCTCCCACCGGAGCCAACATATTGTAGCCAAGATACGCATAGCAGGCATCTTCATATTCTATAAACAATATGTCTGCCGAACCGCAGCGTATCTCCAATTTCAAATGGTCGTTGTCAGCCTGATCGGGAACTCTATCGATTCTGTTGCCGTCACGGATGCTTAAGATTTCGTCCCGAAGCCAGGTCATATCTTTAACATTGATACCGACGGTATTTCTGTCGATCCACATAGAGAAATGGTCTTTTCCGTCAAAGTTTGCGGCCTTAATTTCCCTGTAATTGTCCCAATACGGAGAGTCTACCTTTTCATCTTCGTAATCGGGCAAAACCAGTGTTTCATCAAAAACCCTTGAATAGTAGATCGTTACGTCGTTATTGCTGTCGGATACGGCAAGTGCGTAAGATGCATCAACCGAGTATTCTTTTCCGTCAACAGTTACCGATTCGGCAGATATCCCTATGGCTTGATTTGCAAACCATTTGCCGTCTTTTGAGGAATAGCAGACCAATTTCCTTCCGGCTGAGGAAAATGCATAAAAATATGAATAATCACCGTTCCAAGTATATGCATTTTGATCATAGTTGTCAACAATGACTGTTTCTTCGCCATTTGTGGATTTTTTAGCCAGAAAGACGTTTGTTCCGTCATCCAGCACAGTTTTGACAAGCACCGTTTCGTTGTCAAGCACCGCACCGGTAGCTGCATCATAAACAGCTACTTCGACGTCGTTATGATTTGCCCAGCCCCAGTTCTTAACCGAGAACACTTTGCCGTCAGTAAAGTAATTGTATTCTCCTATCACTTTGACCCGTACGCCGGTGTCAATATTCAGGAACGAGTATTCATCCGAGGTCAGAAGCAATATATTATCGCCGATAAATGACGCCGAGCTCCATTCGTTGTTTTCGGTCCCTGGGACAACAACTGCCTTTCTGGTATCTGTATCTAAAATGTATGTACAGTGTATGCCTTCGGCAGAATTTAGGCCTACAGCCAGTTTCCCGTTCCAGAGACAGTTTTCGTAAACATACAGCTCCTCATAACTACTGCATCTCTCAGGAAGCCCTGTCTCCGCAGCAGTGCCGGTCTTTCTGTTATATATCCAAAGTCCTTTAGTAAGAACACTTCTTTCGTCATAGAGCCGCACAGCAACCAGATCATCCCGGGTATGGTCTGCATAGAAGCGCAAGCCGTATCCTTTTTCTATTTTAATGCCGGATACAGCGAGAAACTCATGATACAAACAAATGACTTCTCCCGTCTCTGCGTTGTAATAACAACCCGGGCAATCTGCATGTTCTCCCTTAACTTCGGCGGAAATATGTCTGACGCCGTGATTATCGGAATTCAGTGTGACAATAGTTGAATCAATGCCAGAGTATGATAACTGCCGGATGCTCAAATAAGAATTGTCAAACCATCCCGCCTCGACTTTGCTCGGTTCAGGAGTCTGAACGCTTGAATGATTGTCCGTCGGATTTAATACCGGCGCTTCAGAAACACCATTGGATTTGTTATTAATCAAAACGTCACCGTTACTTTTCGGCGAGGGATTATGTGCCTTTTTAGCCGAAAGGCCGTAGAAGATAACGGCAGTCCCTATAACAGCTACGAGAACTGCGACAAGTGCTATAAAAGGCTTTTTAGAGTGACCTTCAGTTCTCTTTCTGTCATTGTTGATAGTTTCAAAACTTGGATCATTGCCTACTCTTGACAATGCATCCAAAAAATCTTTCGTTGTCATTTTATACACCTCGGATTTGTTTTTTTAGCTTTTTCCTTATTCGTGATATTCTGACTTTTACGGCTGCTTCGCTCATATCAAAGTCAGAAGCGATTGCTTTGTGTGTTTTCATCCAAAAATAGCGACTCATAAAAAGATTTCTGTCAGTTTCGTTTAGTCTATCAAGAAAATCTTTTATCGCTTTATCGTAATCCGCTTTGGTGTTAGCGGTTTGTGTTTGGTTCGCAAATTCGCCGATTTCTTCTAAAACTTGCTTCATTTCATACTCTAAAGAATATACATATTGTTCTTCGCCGACAAGGTCAACCTCCCTAATATTAAAAATCTTTGCGAGTTTTACAACATTCGAGTAGTCCGGCATTCTGACACCGAGTTCCCACATCGATACCAGCGACCGTGAAACAAAAAGCAGATCTGCAAGATCCTCCTGCGTCAATCCTTTTTTCAATCTCAAAGCAGCAATACGTTCTGCGGTGCGGTTCATACTGTCTCCTGTCCTATCGAAACTCACAAGAAGGTATTATCAGCGCTTCATCTGCCTTCAGCGGCTAAATTATATCATACAGGATAATTAATTTTTGCCACAAAAGGTAACATACTTATTTTTGAATGAATGACATATAATTAAGATTCCTTCAAGATATTTATCGAACGCATGCGAGCGTCGCATTTGGCTAGCCACGACCGCTGTTGCGGCCGCCGCTTCCAATGCATTTGGCGGGCGGAAGCCCGGACCCACTCATAATTCACAAGCGGTTTTGTGTTGTTTATCATATGAAGTTGGTTTCACCTTTTACATGAAATATTTTTCACAAACCGCTTGACAACCCATTCTAACTGATGTATAATACATCGCGCGTTCAGAGAGAAATCTCCTGCGCATAACATAATAGTGATCTTCGGAGCTGTAACTCCGGGGATGGTTTCCAATCGAGCAAGCGGAGAGCGACACCCGGTAAGGTGTTGAGAGGCTACCAAGCGCCGTACGAAACCCGACAGAACATACCATATTGATTAACATGCGCTCAAACGAGTGATGTTTTTGGTATTTATCACTGTCAGGCAACGTACGGCGCTTTTTGTTTGTGCGGTTGCAAACGGACAAAAGAAGGAGGAACAACACAAATGACATAACCCAAACGGTAACTGCCACAAGACGGGCGTTTAAGGCGCACACAACCCGGGAGGTCAAACTATACCACTACGCTCGGCTAAATCGATTACAAGCCATTCTGAACCGCGAATTAGCGGCGTACGATCGATAGCAGATTCAGTATCTCGGTGACAGTGATGACAGGGTGACAGGTGAAATACACAGCGAGAACTTTATCGTTTTAGCTGTCACCGTTGACAGTGCTGATGTGTAGGTGACAGGTAATTCTCGCTGTCAAATCAACTGTCAACCTGTCAACCGGAGCACAAACTGAAGTCTAACATTGCCGCAGCATCAGTGCGCGGAAGCAGTTCAACAGGCGCGGTCTTATTGCCCCTGTTTACGGTTCCTGCGATATTGCGAGTTTCGCATTTGTGGCACAAACGGCGTTGCCGCCCGCCCCAAATGCGGATGCGAGCTAAGCCCGCGCCCCTATATTTTTCTCAGCAGACCCGCTCTGCAGAAAGGAGAAGACATGAAAGCAAACCGAAAAGAATTGACCGAACCCAGGACCGCGATCCTGAAGTTCAGAGTCACGCCGGCGGAGCGTGATCTGATCGAACGGAAGGCGCTGGGCTCATACCGTACCGTCAGCAGGTATCTGCGGGACTGCGCACTCGGGAAAGAGATCGTGGTCGTACCCGGTATCGACGCCGCGGCGGAGGAACTGAGACGGATCGGGAACAATCTGAACCAGATCGCCAGGGCCGTGAACTCCGGTCAGGTCCGGGCGGTGGATCTCACAAAAACAGCGGAAGGAGTGAAGGAAATATGGCAGTTGTTAAATTCATTGCCTCGGGATGTCCGATGAACAATATCTTCAGTTACGTCATGCGGGACGAGGCGACTGAGCGGAAACTCATTGACGGCGTGAACTGTATGCCCGAGACGGCGCTCGAAGAATTCAAATTCGTCAAGGCGAGATTCGGTAAAGAGGACGGCAGGCAGTACTACCACATCATACAGTCGTTCTCGCCGGACGACGATATCTCGCCGGAGGAAGCGCACGAACTCGGCATGAAGTTCGCCGGGCACTTCGAAGGCTTCCAGGCGGTCGTCGCCACCCACGTCAACAAAGCTCACCTCCACAACCACATCATTCTCAACTCGGTCAACATGGAGACCGGCCGCAAATATCACCAGAGCCGTGACGAGATGCTGGCGGCAAAGCGGTTTGCCAACGACCTGTGCCGGGAGTACGGATTGTCCGTGACGGAGGAGAAATGCGAGTACGGAAAGATGCCAAAGTGGAAGCAGCAGCTCAGAAGCATGATCGTCTGGGCGCTGTTTAAAAGCCCGGACCGGGAGACGTTCATCGAAGCGCTGGAGCGTCACGGCTACAGCGTCAACTGGACCGACGGTCATAAATACGTCACTTTCACTACGCCGGAGGGCTACAAGTGCCGGGACAACAAGCTCTTCGACGACAGATGCTTAAAGTGCAACATGGATATCTACTTCGCCATGGGCGGCTGTGCGTCTCCTGCGGCGGACGATTATCTCGATTTCCAGACGCCGCCGCACCGGCGAAACGCCAATATGACCATAGGCAACCAACTCATTTTTATGATGGCAGATATCTTCCGGGACCGGCGGAAAAAGACCAAAGAGGAGATCGAGCAGGAAGAGCGCGCACGGAATGCCGAGGCTGCAATGGGGCTTTTGATTGCCGCTGTAATTGTTGCCGCCGGGAGATACCGGGAGAGATATCTCGAAGAGCAGGAGCAGTACCGGCGCTGGCAGTCCTGGCAGAACAGCGGGCCTCAGCTGATGATGTAACAAACTCTGCCGGAAAGGCGCTGTCACTACATCCACCCATGGGTCAAAATGAACCGACCCCCGGTTCACTGTGGCCCCACATTAAATACTCAATTTAAATAACAGTATACTGAAAGAAAGTATAGCTATAGATATATGACGGAAGGGAGCAATCGAATGGCAAAACAGAAACAACCGGTAATTGAATCAGTTGAATTTTACGAGGCGGAAGGCAGACACTCGACCGCGGATTTCCTCCTGGCGGCGGTCAAAGATTACCTCACAAAGCAGGAGCAAATAGACAACAGCGGGAACGGCAGTGATGCAGCGTCGACAGACGGCAAACCGGCAGATCCTAAAAATATTTCGTAATTCGTGGGATTCTCGCTGGACTTGTGAATTTGTTGTGATATTGTCGGTGTTGCCGCAAGGGAACGTGAGGACGGTCCGGCGGTGACATATTCAGGCTGAAGGAGGATAACATGAAAGTATGGCTTTACTACAGGCTGTCGCGGGACGAGGACAGAGAACTGAACTCGCTCACGAACCAGCGCAGAATACTTGAGGCGTTCGCAAAAGAGCACGGCCACACGGTGGTTGGTGAATCGTTTGACGACAACGTCTCGGGCATGCATTTCAACCGGGAAGGCATCGAGCAGTTGCAGGACGAAGTCGAGAAAAAGACGATCGAGGCGGTGGTGGTCAAGGACCTGTCGGGGCTGGGAAGGCACAAAACGCAGACCGCGATGTTCATTGACTACCTGCGAAGCAATGGTGTGCGCGTGCTGTCCGTGACGGAAAATATTGACACCGACAACGAAGACGACGAGCTGATGATCGGCGTCAAAGGCATTTTCAACGACATGTACTGCCGCGATTTGTCCAAAAAGATCCGCGCCGGATTCAAGCAAAAGCAGCGGGACGGCATGGTGATCATCCCGCCGATGGGCTATTACAAGGACAAAAATACGAGCCGGGTAGTGGTCGTAGAGGAAGCGGCGGAGATCGTGCGGCGCATCTTTCAACTGTATCTGGAGGGTTACGGACTGAAGTCGATCGCGCGGATGCTGAACGATGAAAACGTGAAATCTCCGGGCCATTTCCAGGAGAAACTGTACGGCAAGAACGTAGGCAGCAACAAGCCTGAACTGGCGCGGCGCTTCCGGTGGGAGAACACGAAGATAAGGCGGATACTGGAGAATGAGTTCTATACCGGCACGCTGGTCTGCCACAAGTCGTACACCAACCGGATCAATCACGTGCGGCGGGACATACCGGCAGAAGAGCAGTTCAGACACGAGGGAGCGGTGCCGGCGATAATTGACCGGAGCGACTGGGAACGGGTGCAATTGCTGCTTCTGGAAAAGACAAAGAAGCGTGTGCGTGCGGCCAGCGGCAAGCCCTTTCACCGCTACACCGGGCTGATCAAGTGCGGCGATTGCGGGGCAACTTTTACCTGCGTGACCAGGCGCGACAAGGACAAACCGGTGCGCTATGAGTACGTCTGCAACGGCTACCACCGCTACGGCAAGGACACCTGCACATCCCACCGCATCGGTGAGGAGCAGCTGGACAAGCTGATCTACGGCGAACTGAAGTCGGCAAGGCGCAAGCTGGAGCGGTGCTACGAGAGCGTCGAGAGCGAGATCAAGCGCTGGCTCAGCTCCAAGGACAATTACGACAAACGCCTGGGAGAACTCAAGTCCCGGCTTTCGCTCAGGATCAACGATCAGAAAGAGATATTGCTGGAGCGGATCCGCGACCGGGAGCACGCGGAGATCTACACGAAAATGCTGGCGGATTGCGAGGCGGATATTGCCAGGATGCAGAAGGAAATTGACGCGCTCAAAAACATCGGCGAGACGGTGAAGCGGCGACGGGCGGAGATGAAAAGCGGCATTGCCCTGATCGACGAGATCATCGAAAACAAGGCAGTGAGCAACTCCGCGCTGCGGCTGCTGGTGGATGAGATCATTATCCGGGAAAAGAACGGCAGGCTGAGCGTGTGTATCGGGCTGAAGACGAAGTTCTACGGTCACATCGATCTTTACGACGATGACGGGCGGCTGGTGGAACAGGGGATCTTCGTGGACGATTATTCCGGCGATCCGGATCTGGCGGAGAAGCGGGAGCAGTATTATGAATACCTGCTGGAGCGGATTGAGGCCGGTGATTACGATGATCTGGATGAGCTCGAGGCGGTCAATGCTTACAATGCTGACGGAGAAGAAAGTGCGTGAAACGGCCGTTTGAGAACCGAATGAATTAAACCGAAACCAAGAACGAAAACAGCCCCGGGACGTTGATCTCGAGGCTGTTTTGGAGTGCGGATAGCAGGACTTGAACCTGTATGAGAGAACTCTCACACGGACCTGAACCGTGCGCGTCTGCCAATTCCGCCATATCCGCATTGGCATGTTTTTCGCTGTTTTTGACCCGGTCAGCGAGATCCGGGAGCGGGGCTTACTTCGCGGCAGCTTTTTTCACCGAGGTGACTGGAGCTGAACCGTGCGCGTCTGCCAGTTCCGCCATATCCGCGTTGGCATGTTTTTTCGCTTTCTTCGGCCCGGCGCGAAAAAGAAGCTTAAACACAGGGGTTGCTTTTTGACGGAAAACGTGGTAAAATGACCAATGACTTTTTGTCGGCGCCTTCTGCCTCAGCGGGAAGCGGCGGGCTGCGGCGCGGGAAAAAGTGAAAAAAGCAGCATGGCGCGCAGGACCTGCTACGGCACGGTCCGCCGTACGGAAACGAGAGAAACGATCACATGCGGTTTTACGCATCGGATAAAGCAGAATCAAAAAAAGTTGTTGACCGCCTCTGGCTCAGCGTTGCCGAGGGACGGGTCAGCCGCCGCACGGCCAGAAAAGTCTACGTGAGGAGAAAAGCAGTTTCCGCACGCAGATTCCGGACCGGCCTTAAGGACGTTTTCGGCACTGCAGTATTCGAATCGCTGGGAGCCGCGCTGGCGGTAGGACTTTGCCTGGTCGCAGCTCTCGGATTCTGCCAGATGAAGCGCACCAATGAAGAACTGATGCTCAGCAATAAAAGCCTCAACGGGCAGAACGAGTCGATACAGAGATCATTGAACGACAAGATCAGCCTGCTGAACTCCGTGATAAACAAGTACGAGCAGCTCACTAAAGAGCAACGCGAGGAACTGGACGTTAAAGAGACCGAGGTCGAAGAGAGCAAGGCGTACATCAAAGAGCTGATTGCGAAGCACGAGGACGATCTCACGTCGTTGACGGAGGCGGAAGAGGCAAAGCTGCAGGAGCTCATTGACACGCTGTCTGAGCTGGATCTGTTTGATTCAGTCGTGTCCAGGTCGGGAAATCTGTATCAGGCCACGAGAGATATTGACGCAGCGAAGACGGCCATCATAGAAGTGCTGGGAGAGACAGCGCAGACTTCGGAACTTATCGACCATCTCGACAGCGAAAAGGCCGATATTAAATATTACCGCGACCATTATCCCGACTATTATCCCGTCAATGGCGACCACGTTTCTTCCTCTTATGGTTGGCGCCGCGATCCTTTTACGGGCGAGTCTAAATTCCACTCTGGCCTTGATATAGTGTGCGATACAGGTTCGTCGGTTTGGGCCGCCGCATCCGGCACGGTGATCGAAGCGGGAGAAAAAGGATCATACGGATACTGCGTGCTGATCGATCACGGCAACGGATATATGACCAGATACGCGCATCTGTCTAAAATACTTGTTAAAGTCGGTGAAGAAGTTCAGAAAGGCGAAAAGATCGCGTATTCCGGCATGACCGGAAGGGCAACGGGGCCGCACCTCCACTTTGAGGTGATACTGAACGGAGAAACAAAACAGCCGCTGGATTATATCGGAAGATAATTGTCCGGTATACGGGCGGTCATTCGATAAGCGGCGCGGTCGTCCGGTCTTAGGGAGACTGCTCCGGATCCAGGTGGATAAATTGATCGATATTCAGAGAGAGAACGAAAACATAAATATGGCGAGGGAGATCGCCCGCAAGGTAGCCGAACGCGGTGGACGCGCCTACTATGTGGGCGGTTTTGTGCGTGATATTCTTATGAGCGCTGCGTGCGGCGAAGAGGCCGTCTCTAAAGACGTGGATATCGAAGTGCACGGGATCGCGCCTGAAGAACTGGAGAAGCTGCTGGGAGAGCTGGGCGAAGTCAAAAAGATGGGCATCAGTTTCGGAGTCTTCAGCTTAAGGCGTTACGATATCGACATCGCGATGCCGCGCATGGAGCACGCCACCGGCAGAGGGCACAAGGATTTCGAAGTGTTCGTAGATCCGTTCATCGGGCCGAAAAACGCCGCCAGGAGGCGCGATTTCACCGTCAACGCCATAATGCAGGACGTGCTGTCCGGGGAGGTGCTTGACTTCTTCGGAGGCAGGAAGGACCTGGCAGGCGGAGTGCTGAGGCACGTGGACGACGGTTCTTTTGCGGAGGATCCTCTCAGGGTGTTCAGAGCGGCCCAGTTCGCGGCCCGGTTCGGATTCACCGTGGCGGATGAGACGCTTCGGCTGTGCTCCCGGATGGACGTGACGGCCCTTTCTCCGGAGCGCGTGTACGGCGAGACCGAAAAGGCGTTTTTGAAAGCAGGCAGGCCTTTCGATTATTTCTTCTGGCTGCGTATGATGGACAGGCTGGGGGAATGGTTCCCTGAAATAGAGGCCGCTTTCCTGGGGAACGGCGCGCTGGAGCCAGACGTGCGCCCGGTGACCGCGGCAGTTAAGGCGGCTAAAAAGGTGTCCGGGAGCAGCTCCGACGCAATGGGGTTCGTTTCGGCGGCAACGTCCGCGTATTTCAGCGACTTCGGCAGGGCTGCGTGGCTGAGGCGGATCAGCGGCAATAAAAAGCTGATCAGATACGCGGAAAATACGGCGGAAACGGCGCTGAAACTGGTCAATTTCGGTGATTGCGGCAGGGGCTTCGCAGGCGAAGAGGAGCTTTTGACGATATTCGACGGAGCCGATCGCCCCGAAGACGCGCTGAAACTGGCGGAGGTGCTGGCGGAGGCGCAGGGGAAGGCATTGACGGAGAAATGCGCCGCGGCTTTCGACGTTTACCTGAGCCGGATCGCGAGGCCCGCGGTGACCGGCCAGGATCTGATGGACAGGGGCATTGCCCCGGGGCCCAAACTGGGCGAAGCCGTAAAATACGGCGAATATCTGAGACTTATGGGCTATAATAAAGAAGAGGCTCTCGGGATGGTCCTCAAAGTCTGCGACGGCGGTGATAAAGATGGTTGAAGTAACGATGCTTGGCAATGCCGGTGCGGTGCCCCTGCCTGAAAGGGCGCTGACCTCCTGCGTGCTTACGCTGGACGGCAGATCGGTATTGATCGATTGCGGAGAGGGAACGCAGACGGCGGCGAGGAAGCTCGGCGTCAATCTCATGCGCGTGGACGTTATCGCGATCACTCATTATCACGGAGACCACGTGTTCGGCATCCCCGGCCTTATTCAGAGCCTGAATCTGGGCGAGCGGACAAGGCCTCTTTATATCACGGGCCCGGTCAGGGACGGCGGATCGGTCCGGCAGGAGTTTGCCATGCTTCTGGCGCTGGCGGGGAAGACCACTTTCGAGATAATTCCGGTGGAAACGCCTGCAGAGGGACTGGTATTGCACGATATATTGCCCGACTGGCCCGATATGGCCAGGCTCAGGGCTTTTCCTACGGATCACAGGGTGGTCAGCTGCGGATACTCTTTCGAGCTGGGGCGCCGGGGCAGGTTTTTCCCGGAAAAGGCCGAAGCGCTGGGGGTGCCTAAAGTGCTTTGGAAGAAGCTCCAGAACGGTGAGAACGTGGAGTTCTCGGAAAAAGACGGCGGCATCGTATGCGTCAGGCCGGAAGAAGTGATGGGAGAGCGGCGCCGCGGCATCAAGGTGGCTTTTTCGGGAGACACGAGGTACTGCCGCACGCTGGCAGAAGGCGCGAAGGATGCGGATCTGCTTATATGCGAATCCACTTACGGAACGGACGACCAGGCGGAAACGGCCTGGGAATACGGGCATATGACTTTCTCGCAGGCGGGCCTTACCGCGAAACAGGCCAAGGCCGAGAGGCTCTGGCTTACGCATTTTTCCCAGCGGATATCGGATCCTTCGGAGTTTCTGGACAACGCGAGGGCGTTTTTCCCAGGGGCCGAGGCGGGTTTCGACGGCAAGAGCGCCGTGCTGGAGTTCCGGCAATACTGATCGGGCGCAATTTCGGTTTTCCGGTCGCGTCAATATTTTTCGATAAAATCAGGTGAAAAAAGTTTAGCGAAAAAGTTTTGCGAAAAAAATTTGCAAAATGCGAAAAAAGTGCTTGACAGCGGGTGAAATACGGTGCATAATAGCGGTGAAATTTGTTTCACTTTTCCATTGCATGACGGAGGTGCGCTATGATTTTCGGAGAAAAGATCAAGAAACTCAGGCTTGAAAGAGGATATACCCAGGAAGAGCTGGCCGAGCTGGTCGACGTTTCCAAAAGGACTATCATAAATTACGAGCAGGGAAGATGCTACCCCAAGCAGACCGAGATAGTTTCCAAGTTCGCGGACGTTTTCAACGTTCCGGTGGATTCGCTGTTTACGGACGAGGACAGGTACGTGCAGGAAGCTTCCGAAAGAGGCGGCTCTTCCGCCGCGCAGGACGTGGCCAGGCTGCTGGCCAGCGCCGGCGCCATGTTCGCGGGAGGATCTCTGAGCGAAGACGATAAGGATAAGGTCATTCGCAAGCTTAACGAGCTCTACTGGGATTCCAGAGAGAAGAACAAGGCTAAATACGGAAAGAACTGAGATACGTGAAGGGGCAGGGGCGGCGCGGCGCGAATGGACGTTCCGCGCCGCTTGCCATCCCTTTTAGGAAATGATAAAATAACCGGCGAGAAGATCCGCCGGAGGTGGTTTTTTGACTGTCGATTACATAGAGCAGAAAGCGATCGCTCTTTCCAAAAAATATTATACCACTGATCCGTTCGAGCTTTGCCAGTGCCTCGGCATAACGGTGCAGACCGACGATATCGGGACGCTCAAGGGCATGTACGTTTACATTAAGAGAAACAGGTATATCGTACTCAGCGACAGGCTTAACAAGGATATGAGGAAACTGGTATGCGCCCACGAGCTGGGGCACGATCAGCTTCATCAGGAACGGGCCAAATACAGTTTCATACAGGATTCCGAAGTCGGAGATCTTACCGACAGGACCGAGCTGGAGGCCAACCGCTTCGCCGCCGCCCTTATAATTGACGACGACGAATTTCTGGAACTGGCCAGGCAGGGAGAAAGCGTAGAGCATATTGCCGGCATTCTCAAGACCGACCCCAATATGGTGATCCTCAAGAGCAGGATGCTTAAGAACAGGGGATTCAGGATCAACGCTTTCGAGCACAGATCGGACTTTCTTAAATACTGAGTATTTGTTTATTATGGCCGTGTTTTTAGCGGCCCGGACATATTGTTATGAGATCTATTTTTTTGGGAGACGGTTTCCAGATCGGACGGGTGTACCACCGGAACGTGGCGGCGCTGCTTAAAGAAGAGGCGGGGCTCGCGTCCGATACCGTGTTTTCTTCTGCCGATTTAGGCGTTAAAGATTTCTCGGGCGTGGAATATGTTTTTTCCACCTGGGGCATGCCGGTGATCGCGGAAGAGGACGTAAGAAAGTTTTTTCCCAACCTGAAAGCCGTATTCTACGCCGCCGGATCCGTCAAGCATTTCGCTCCCGCATTTCTTAAAGCCGGAGTGCGCGTGTTCAGCGCCTGGAAGGCCAACGCTGTGCCGGTCATCGAGTACGCCTGTTCCCAGATACTGTTGGCAAACAAAGGCTTTTTCCACTCGTCTCTTCTGGCAAGCGGCGGAGACTACAGGGGCGGTGCCTCGGTATTCGGCCGTTTTCCGGGAAATTACGGCTGTCCCGTGGGGATCATCGGCGCGGGAGCCATAGGCAGCGGGCTGATCAGAAAATTAAAAGAACACAGGCTGGACGTATACGTGTACGATCCTTTTATAACAGCTGAAAAAGCCGCGGAACTGGGAGCGGTTAAGGTGGATACGCTGGAAGTGCTGTTCTCCACCTGCAGGACCGTATCCAACCATTCGGCTAACATAGAATCTACCAAAGGCATGCTGACGGGGAGCCTTTTCGCCATGTTGCCGGAGTATTCTACGTTCATCAACACGGGTCGCGGCGCCCAGGTCGACGAGAAGGGCCTTGTGAAGGTCCTGGAGGCCAGGAAGGACATATTCGCGATACTTGACGTCACCTGGCCGGAACCCCCGGAAAAAGGCCATTTATTCTACTCTCTGCCCAACGTGATATTGACGCCGCATATTGCCGGCAGCTCGGGCAGCGAGGTCAGGAGGATGGCGGAGTATATGGCGGAGGAGTTTATTGCCCTTAAGAACGGCGCAGCTCCGAGGTACGAAGTGACCGGGGACATGCTGGCTTCGATGGCTTGACGGAGGCGCGGGGACTCAGATGGGAAGACTGTATCCGGGACTTGTTTCCATTTCTTTCAGAAAATACGGCGTGAAAGAGATCGTGGGGGCCGCGGCAAAGGCTGGCCTCAAGGCCGTCGAATGGGGCGGTGACGTACACGTGCCGCCGGGAGACGTCCGGGCCGCTGCCGAAACGGGAAGACTGACAAGGGAAGCTGGCCTGTTCGTGCCGTCTTACGGCTCCTATTACAGGATAACAGGCGAAGCGGCTGCGGCAGGGTCGGTGCCGGACGAGTTTAAGAAAGTATGCGAGAGCGCGCTGGCGCTGGAAGCGGGCATTGTCAGAGTATGGGGCGGAACCAGGTCGCCGGATAAATATACGCCTGATGAATTCGGAGCCATATGCGCCGAGGCGGATATGATCGGGGAGTACACCGGGAGGAACGGGCTGAAGGTCGCCCTGGAATGCCATAATTACACGGTGACGGAAGATTACGGGAGCGCGCTCAGGTTCATAGACGGGACGGGAAACGGCAACGTCTATCTTTATTGGCAGCCCAACCAGTTCAGGCCTTTCGGGTACAATATCGATTCTGCCCGGGCAATGAACCCTCACGTTCTCAGCGTCCACGTTTTTAACTGGAACGCGAGCTCCAGATTTCCCCTGCGGGATGGAAAAAAGGAGTGGGAAGCTTATCTTGGCATCCTTTCGCGGGAGCCCTGGCCCTCCGGTGTCGACAGCCGCGGCCTGATGCTGGAATTTATGCACGACGACAGGATAGAGACGCTGCCGGAAACGGCGGCAACGCTCAGGGAATGGATGAGCGGTCTGGATACGAAAAGGAGCGATGATCCTATGACAAAGATAATAAATATCGAAGGTATGAAATGCGTGCATTGCGCCGCCAGAGTGAAGAAGGCGCTGGAGTCTTTAGAGGGTGTGGCGGAGGCCGCTCCGGATCTGGAGAAGAAGGAATGCGCATTGACGCTCGAGAAGGACGTGGACGAAGCCGTGCTCAGGAGCGCGGTGGAGGAACTGGGATTTACGGTGGTCTGAGCTTTCGACTGCGCCGTTGACCGGACCGTTGACCTAGCTGTCGCGCGGACAGCGTTCGAGCCCTTTTCCGTGGGGTGGTCTATGCCGGTTTCGGACCGTGTTCAGGCCGTACGGTTATCGACTGCCGCGGCTGGATCTTTCGCTTTGGCGCAATGCGCTGCGCTTTTCGCGCCGCACTCTGTTTATGTAACGTTCGAATTCCCCGGAACGTATGAACCGGGCGAGCACCAGCTGTTCAAAAGTAGGTACGGGGCAGGAATAAAAATCCAGCCTGGCCCGGTATTCTTCGGAAAGTTTTTCAGGCAAGACCATATATGCTATTCTGAGGGCAGGGGACAAGGTAACGGAGAAACTGTTCATATAGATCACGTTGTCCGACGACGAGAGCGTGAACAGCGGATCGTATTTTTTTGACAGCACGGAGAATTCAGATTCTACGTCGTCTTCGATGATATATCTGCCTTCTGCAGCGGCCCATTTTATGTACTCCATGCGCTTGCCTACCTGGGCTGTGGCGCCTGAAGGGAAGCTTCTGTAGGGAGTCACGTGCAGCACCGAGGCCTTCGTTGACGCCAGCTCGCGGCTCAAGATGCCGCCGCTTCCGATCTTCAGCATCTCGAAATCTACGTTTTCGGCGGTATATACTTTAGAGATCATTTCGTAGGACGGCGACTCGACGGCGTATATCCTGTCTCTTCCCAGCAGCTGTATCAGGCGGACGTACAGGTATTCGGAACCGGCGCCGATGATTATGTCTTCCGGAGAACATTTGATCTGGCGGCTGCGGGCAAGGAATTCGGACAATGCGTTTCTCAATTCGGCGTGGCCTCTGTTGTGGGACTTTTCGAATATCTTGCGTTCCCGCTCCGTCAATATCTGCCTTACCGTTTTGGCCCAGGCGGTGAAGGGGAACGACCGGCTCGGCAGGTCTTCGGCTTTCATAGGGGAAAAGGCAGGTTCGATCCGTTCGGGAGCGTTGAGGATACCGGTGCGGGACCGGTCAGGAAGCGGCTGGGAAGAAGGGAGACCGTATTGACCGGGCGAGAATGAAACGTAACAGCCGCTGCGTTCTTTTGAGACTACGTAGCCTTCGTCGGCCAGCAGTTCCAGGGCATGTTCCACCGTCACGAGGCTCAGGCCGGTGTTGTCCGAGATGACCCTCTTGGAAGGCAGCTTTTCGCCGGACCGGTAGAGACCCTCGGAAATATCCGACACGAGTTTTTTGTACAGCTTCAGGTAGAGCGGTTCGGAACCGGGCTGTCTGTTCATTGTCAGGCACCTCCTGGGCGGGTAGATCGAGGCCTCGCGGCGCGTGTGATCTGGTATTATAAAAAAGTTCGAAACTGGTTATTTTTATAATGCCAAAATTAGTATAAACTGCACGCTATACCGATGTCAAGGAGGTATTTGCCATGGTCTCTTTCAAAAATATACAGAACAAAACGCTGTGGATATGCATAAGCGCCATATTCATGGGGCTCAACATATTGATGAGCGCCAAAGGGATCACCGTTCCCGGGGGACATCTGTATTTAAACGACGTGGTGATATGTACTTCCGCACTGATGCTGGATCCCGTTGCCGCGGCGCTGATCGGAGGCCTCGGAGCGTTTCTGGGCGATTTCTTCTTTTATCCCAAAGCGATGTTCGTGTCGCTGGTGGTGCACGGAGTACAGGCGGCGGTGATATCGCTGATAGCGCACAAGACTTTTAATAACAAGAAGGCGCTGGCTGGCGCCATCGGAGTGCTGACCGGAGCCGTGATCATGGTGGTTGGCTATACTTTCGGAAGGGCCTGGGTATACAGCACTATGGCGGAATCCATCGTTAAACTGCCTTATCAGATACTTCAGGCAACGGTGGGTGCCGTGGGAGGATGGGTCATCGTCTTCCCGCTGAAGCTGGGCAAGCTTTTCAGAAACCACGTGCCGGTCTACAGGCACAGGAAATGAGCAGTTGACCGTACCGGGGCAACGCCGCAACCGGTCGGACACGATCGAACTGAATTTATCGAAGTTTGAAGCTTGGAGATATATCGCAGCAGCCGCAGAAAAACATAAAAATTCCGCGGCTTTTTTTATGAAAAAGAGATTGACAGAGGACCGCAGCATATGGTATCATTGTCAAGTGCTTTAGGTTGACACCTAATAAGTGCAATTGATCTGACAGCGGCGCAGGAAGGGGAGACGAACGTGAGATCTAAATCAAAATCCGAGATTTACGAGATGAGCATGCTTATGGATTTCTACGGATCTCTGCTCAACGAGAGCACGCTGGAAGTCATGAACATGTATTACAGCAACGATATGAGCCTCGCCGAGATCGGGGAGGCGCTTGGAATGTCCCGCCAGGGCGCCCACAGTTTCATCACTAAAGGGAAACAGCAGCTGCTGGAACTGGAGGAGAAGCTGGGAATGTTCGGGCGGTTCCGGGAACTTCGGGAAAAGCTGGAAGAAGTGCAGACCGGGATATCGGAGATCGACCGAAGCGGCCTTTCCGGGTATGAAGCAGATCTGCTTGACAGCGTATACGAAAAAGTGACCGGGATCATTTCGGAGCTTTGACGCGGCTTTACACCGGACCGCATTTAGTTGACACGGAGAAGATAAATGGCATTTGAAAGTTTAGCTGCAAAATTACAGGCGACGATGAAGCGCCTTCGCGGACAGACGAGAGTCACCGAGAAGGACGTCAAGGACCTTATGCGTGAGATACGTCTGGCGCTGCTGGAAGCTGACGTCAACTATAAAGTCGTCAAGGATTTTGTGAGCCGCGTTTCCGAGAAGGCGGTGGGACAGGTCGTAATGGAGAGCCTGTCTCCCGGGCAGCAGATCGTTAAGATCGTTGACGACGAGCTGGTGGAACTGCTGGGCGCCGACGACTACAAACTGGATTTCTCGAAGCAGCCCCCCAACGTGATCCTTATGTGCGGCCTGCAGGGCGCCGGCAAGACGACCGCCAGCGCGAAGCTTGCCCTGAATCTTCGCAAAAACGGCAGAAAACCGCTGATGGCGGCCTGCGACGTGTACCGTCCCGCGGCTATCAAACAGCTGGAAGTGCTGGGAAAGCAGATAGACGTTCCGGTGTATACCGAGGACAGCGGCAAACCGGTGGAGATAGCGGTGAACGCAGTCAAAAAGGCGCTCAGGAGCCTGAACGATACGGTGATCGTGGATACCGCCGGCCGTCTTCAGATAGACGAGGATATGATGGAGGAACTGAAGCAGCTGAAAAAAGCGCTGAATCCTTCCGAGATCCTGCTGGTAGTCGACGCCATGACCGGCCAGGAAGCGGCCAACGTGGCGAAGGCGTTCAACGACGATCTGGACATAACCGGCGTGATATTGTCCAAGCTGGACAGCGATACGAGAGGCGGCGCCGCGTTGTCCGTGCGTTCCATCACCGGAAAGCCCATCAAATTCGCGTCTTCCGGGGAAAAACTCAGCGAATTCGAAGTTTTTTATCCGAAGCGCATGGCAGACAGGATCCTGGGCATGGGCGACGTATTGACGCTCATTGAAAAAGCGCAGGAGATGTACGACGAGAAGCAGGCGGTGGAGCTGGAGAAGAAGATCCGTGCCCAGACGTTCACGCTCGACGATTTCCTCGACCAGCTCAGGCAGATCAGGAAGATGGGCGGCCTCAGGGGCCTGCTGAAACTGATCCCCGGAGCGTCCCAGATCAACGAATCCCAGATCGACGAGAAGCAGCTTTCGAAGATAGAGGCCATCATCTGCTCCATGACGCCCAAGGAAAAGCGCAACCCCGATTTGCTGAACGCCAGCCGCAGGAAAAGGATCGCCGCCGGCAGCGGCACCACGGTCCAGGACGTCAACAAGCTTATGCGCCAGTTCGAGGACATGCGTGCGATGATGAAGAAGATGACGAAAGGCGGCATGGGGAAGAAGGGCTTCGGCCGCGGGATGCCCGGCGGATTCCCCACCGATTTCCCGGACAATTTCCCGGGAGGGGGCGGTTAAAAGTGAACGCAATATAGTGCGGGTCAATTGCAGATCGACACTTTTTGTGAATAAATTAATTTTTACGTATGGAGGTGAAAAATAATGCTTAAGATCAGACTTAGAAGAATCGGCGCCAAGAAGGCTCCGTTTTACAGAGTGGTAGTCGCCGAGTCCCACTATGCCAGAGACGGCAGGTTCGTGGAGGAGATCGGTACCTATAATCCGCTGGTGGATCCTGAAGAGGTGAAGATCGACCTCGAAAAAGCCAACGAGTGGATCAGGAAGGGCGCTCAGCCCACCGATACGGTCAAGGCTTTGCTTAAGAAGGTCCAGGAGAACGCGTAATGCTTGGTCAAGCTGCGTGTAAGGCTGTGCGGAATGCGTGTACAATAAACGCATGACGCTTTATCATTATTTCCTTTGGTTGAGGAGTAGAAATTAGATATGGAAGATTTTTTAATTAACATTGTCCGCCAGATGGTGGATGATCCTGATCAGGTTTCAGTTGAAGTTGCGGAAAATGAAAATAATACTGTTTTAAGGTTGAGTGTTGCTCCCGACGATATGGGACGCGTTATCGGCCGCGAGGGCAGAGTCGCCAAGGCGCTCAGGACCGTTGTGAAGGCCGCGTTCCGGAACAACCCCAAACCTGTATATGTTGATATTGTCGATAAAGAGTAATATCTCTCAAGATTGACAACCTGATTTAATTTACAGCCATTTTCGTCGAGGCCCGTCGCTTCGCCGACAGCCGGCCGGACATCGTGAACAGTTGACACGGGCAGCCGGCAAAGGATTTGGGGACAGTACGTGTTGTCCCGGGATCCCGGATCGACGTGCGTACGTGCCTTGACCGGAATGCGCGAACGCAGGAGGAGCCATCGCTTATGCTTAAAAACCTGCTCATCGGAGAGATCGTCAGTGTCCACGGAGTCCACGGCGCGCTTAAAGTGAAGCCTTTGACCGACTGGCCGGAAAGATTCGAAAGTACCGAGGAAGTCGACGTAAAACTGCCTTCCTCGGCGGGTCAGTTCAAGAAGCTTTCCGGGAGGTACAAGGTCTCGTACGCTTCCCTGAACGGCAATACCGTCATCCTGATGCTGGACGGCGTCAACGACAGGAACACTGCCGAACTTTTCAGAGGCGCCCAGATCTTCGTAAGGCGGGACGAGGCGGTGGAGCTTCCGGAGGATACTTACTACATAGGCGATCTCATAGGCTCTTCCGTTTATGAACTGACGGACGAAGCGGCCGGGGAGGCGGAAACTTCCGGAACGTACCGGACTGACGCCGATGGCGTGAGCCTTTTGGGAATAATCTTCGAAGTACAGCCTACGGGCAGCAACGACATTTACGGCGTAAAGACGCCGGACGGACAAGTCCTTTATCTGCCTTCCATCGCTCAGGTGGTGAGGCGCGTGGACGTTGAAAACGGACTGGTTTTCGTTAAACTTCTTCCGGGCCTTAAAGAAGTTTATTTGTCTTGATTCATTATGAAGCGGATTGATATATTGACCCTGTTTCCTGATATGTTCCGCGCGGTCTTCGGAGAGAGCATCGTGGCGCGGGGGATAAAAGCGGGTCTTTTGGAAATAGATTGTCACCAGATCAGAGATTACACCGAAAACAAGCAGGGAAAAGTTGACGATTACCCCTACGGCGGAGGCCCGGGGCTCGTTATGTCATATCAGCCTGTCAAGTCCGCGTACGAGGCGGTGCTGCGGGATCATCTGGCAGAGGACGGGCGTAAACCTTATACGATTTACATGTCTCCGCAGGGGACGCCTTTCGACCAGAAGACCGCCAGGCGGCTCGCCGATATGGACAGGCTGGTGATCATTTGCGGCCATTACGAGGGGATCGACGAGCGCGTCATCGATGACATCGTTGACGAGGAGATCTCAATGGGAGATTTCGTGCTGACGGGCGGAGAGATACCCGCTATGGCAGTGGCGGACTGCATTGCCCGGCTGGTGCCCGGAGTACTGGCTTCCAGCGAAGCTTACGAAAACGAATCCCATTCGGATATTTTGCTGGAGTATGCCCAGTATACCAGGCCCGAGGTCATAGGGGACCGCAAGGTGCCCGAGGTGCTTCTTAAGGGCAATCACGGCGACATAGAGAAGTGGCGGCTGGACAATTCCATCGAGCGGACGCGTGTCAAGCGGTTCGACCTTTACGAAAAATATCAGAAACGCTCCCGGGAAGAGTCAACTTTTTATTTCGACAACAGCGCCACCACACGCCAGCGGGATGAGATCACACGGGTGATGAACGACGTGTGCGACAGGCTGTACGGCAATCCTTCTTCGCTTCACAGGATGGGTTTTCAGGCGGAAAAAGAATTGACGGCCGCCCGGAACAAACTGCTGGAACTGATCGGGGGGACCGGGTTCGGAAAACTGTATTTCACTTCGGGCGCTACCGAGGCCAACAACTGGGTCTTCAGGAGCATCCTTCCGGCCAATCCCAGGTTGGGCAGGCATGTGCTCGTATCCGCCGTGGAACATCCTTCTGTCAACGAAAGCGCCTTGTCGATGCGGGATGCCGGGTACGAGATTGAAGCGATACCGGTTGACAGCGACGGACGCGTCAATCTGGATAAATTGACAGAGCTGATCAGGCCGGATGATACGGCGCTGGTCTCCGTGATGCACGTCAACAACGAGACCGGAGCCATTCAGCCGATAGAGGAGATCGTTAAGCTCGTCAGGAAGCTCCGGCCCGGGGCGCTGATCCACTGCGACTGCGTCCAGAGTTTCGGCAAACTCCCTGTGGACGTGAAAAAGATGGGCGTGGATCTGATATCCGTGAGCGCCCACAAGATCCACGGGCCGAGAGGCATCGGATTCCTGTACGCGGGCAAAGACGTGAAACTCAGGCCGCTTCTGTACGGAGGAGGCCAGGAAGGCGGAGAACGTTCCGGCACCGAAAATCTTCCCGCTATCTGCGGAATGGCCGCTGCCGCCGGGCTGGTCTGCGAAAACATCGAGGCAAATTATCTTAAAGCGGTAAAGATGCGGAATATTTTCAAAGAAGCGCTGACCGGAAGCATCCGCGCCTGCAGCGTCAATACCCCCGAGGAAGGCAGTTCGCCCTACGTCCTTAACGTTTCCTTCCCGGGCCTTCGGGCCGAAGTCATCCTCCATACGCTGGAAAATTACGGAATATACGTTTCAGTTGGATCGGCCTGCTCCTCCCACAAGAAAAACAGGAGTTCCGTGCTCACCGCCATGGGCGTCGGCAAGAGCTCCATCGACGGCGCCATCCGGATCAGTTTTTCCCCGGACAACACCGAGGAGCAATGCGTTTACGCGTCAAAAATTCTCGTAACAGAAATTAAAAAACTGTACGCGATCCACAGCCGCGCGCGAAAAAACAGCGCCGGCCAATAATTAAAAAAACACAGGAAACGGGGGACAGACCCCCGTTTCTTCCGTCGGAAACCGGGGTCTGTCCCCCGTTTCCGGCGCTGCCTATAAAGGCAGGAGAGGCAGGAGACAGTTATGGAAAAAATCGTTCTGGGCAGGATCGGAGAGATCGCGCTCAAGGGGCTGAACAGATCCACTTTCGAGCACCGGCTTGCCACCAATATGCGAAAAGCAATTTCCGACCTGGGACCGGCGCAGATACACTGGTCGCAGTCAAGATATTTCGTCGAACCGGAGTCCGATGATTTCGACATTGAAAAAGCGGTAGAGAGATTGTCCGGCGTATTCGGACTGGTGTCGGTGAGCCCGGCTTACGTGACTGACACGGACGCCGAAAAATTTTTCGACCTGGCAGTAAGGGTTGCCCGGGAACGGGTGGAAGCAGGGGCGAAGACGTTCAAAGTCGAAACGAAACGCGGCATGAAAAGCTTTCCGATGAATTCGCCGCAGATATCCGACGAAGCGGGAGGCAGGATACTTGACGCATTTCCCCAGCTGAAAGTTGACGTAAAGCATCCTGACTTTACGGTCTACATCGAGGTGCGCGAACGGTCGTACGTGTACACGGAAATAGTTGACGCCCCCGGAGGAATGCCCATCGGCTCCAACGGCAAGGCCTGCCTGCTGCTCTCAGGCGGGATCGACAGCCCCGTTGCCGGTTATATGATAGGCAAAAGGGGAGTTGCCATCTGCGCCACCCACTTCTACAGTTATCCCTACACCAGCGAGCGCGCCAAGGAAAAAGTGATCGAACTGGCCAAAATAGTGTCCCGCTTCACCGGCCCTATGAAACTGATCGTCGTGCCTTTTACCGACGTCCAGCTGGCAATAATGCAGAACTGCCGGGAAGATCTTTCCACGATACTTTTAAGACGGTCAATGATGCGCATCTCCGAACGGATCGCCCGGAAAAACGGCTGCAGCGCCCTGATCACCGGCGAAAGCGTAGGCCAGGTGGCAAGCCAGACCGTCCAGGCCATCTACTGCACGGACAACGCGGTGGCGAATATGCCGATCTACAGGCCGCTCATCGGTATGGATAAGATGGAAACGGTGGATATTGCCAGAAAAATAGGCACTTTCGACACCAGCATCGAACCTTACGAGGACTGCTGCACGGTATTCACGCCCAAGCATCCCAAGACCCGCCCGAACCTCAACGAGGTGCTGGAGGAGGAGAAGCGGTACGACTACGAAACGCTGGAAGAAGCGGCGATCGATTCGGTGGAAATTATAAACATCTGATTTAGAAACATCTGAATCCGAGTTTTCCGGCCGCCGGGCCGCAAACCGCAGGCCACGGCGCAATACGAAGCTGAAAACACAGTCAAGGAGAGGCAAAATGATACAGGATCTGCATTCCCACACCTATTATTCCTTCTGCGGCAAGGACACCCCGGAGTCCATTGTCGAGGCAGCCATCGCAGGCGGCATCGAAGTATTCGGCATCAGCGACCACAACTATGGCATAGGTTACGCCAGGTACGACGTGTTCCTGTCCGACGAGGAGCAGAAGCTGCACAAGACGTACGAACGCACCCTGAAGCGCTATTTCGACCACATAAATCTGATAAAGGAGAAATACGCGGGGCAGATCGAGGTCAAGCGCGGCATCGAGTTGTGCACTCTGCACGACGGAGTTTCGTTCCGTTCGCATTCGCTGCCGGACGACGCGGATATTTCGTATTTCGACTATTGCCTGATCGAAAACGTCGACCACCCGATCTCCGTGACAAAGGGAGACATTTTCACGTACCGCAAACGCCTGGCAACGCCGGTCGCGGGCATTGCCCACACCGATATGTTCCGGTTCATCAGGGCGCTGGGAGAGGATCCGCTGGCGTACTTCTCGCGCATGGCGGAGGAAAATATCTTCTGGGAGATGAACGTGAGCTACGACTCCATTCACAATTACCGCATTCACCAGTATATGGTGGATTTCTTTGACAGCCCCGAGCAGCAGGAAATAGTGCGGAGATCCGGCGTGAGGGTGTCAATCGGATTCGATGGACACAGGGTGGAGGACTACTTGCCGGAGCGGGTGAGGGAGTACAACGACAGGTTGACAGCTCTTGGGATACTGAAGCCGTTTGAGTGATATTGCGCTGCGCGCAGTGAGATTCGTCCTCTGGACGAGTGATATTCGGCTGCGCCGAGTGATATTGACCTTCGGTCAGTGATATTCGCGCTGGCGGGCGAGTGATAATTGTCCCGCCGTCAAAAACGAAAGACTTCAAGTTGACACGACGGGGGTCGAAGAGTATACTAACAATCGATGCTTTATGTGCTGAACGTGATCGACGCGCTCGTAGAAGCGCAGTCACCGTCTGATGCAGGAGGGTAAAAGGATGAAAAAAAGAAAGTGGTTAATATTTGCCGCGCTGGCAATTGCCGCGATGATGCTGTTCTGCGGATGCGCTGAAATAGAGGAGGGCGAATCCAACTGGACGCCCGGCCACGCGGATCCCAAAGTTCAGACCAAACCCACCGCCACGGAAGATATGCTGGTGGCGTTCGGGTCGTATCCCAATACCGTGGCTCCCAACGCGGTGACGACACTCTTCAAAAATATCAAGATCGACGACGTGACCGGCCTCTGGGTCGAGGAACTGACCGAGACCAAAGACGCAGACGGCGTTACCGCCGTAACCGTGGCGAAGTACGATCTGCAGAGCGGTTATTACGTGGAAGAAGTCACGAAAGACGGCGAGACCGTCACCACTTACTACGCAAAAGAGGGCAACAAATATTACCTCGTCCAGGAGATCCAGTGGATCGTTCTGAAAGACCTGGGAGACAGCTACCTGCTGATCTCCAGAGAGATACTTGACGCGAAACCCTTCCTCGACACGTACAGCGACATCACCTGGAGCGAGTCCACTTTAAGAGCCTGGCTCAACGGCATCGGCGAGTACGCCAGAGGCGAGGAGAAATTCTCCGAAAGCTGGAACTTTTACGACAGAGCGTTCAAAGAAGACGAGATGGCTGCCATCAAGACCGTGAAGAACGTCACTGCGGCCAATTCCAATTTCGACACCACCGGCGGAGACGAGACGGAGGACAAGGTCTATCTGCTCGCTTCTTCGGAGCTTGACGGATATTTCGGAAGCGCCCTTTCCATGCAGGCGGCGACAACTCCTTTCGCGGCGAAGCGCGGCGTGGCTGCGGAGTACAAAACGAGATTCGGCACCTGGTGGCTGAGGAGCCCCGGCATCAATACGTTCTTCCAGGGCGTTGACCGCAACGGTGATCTGGCTGAAGGCGGCTACACGGCTACCGACGCCACCGTGGGTATCCGTCCGGTGATCACCGTCAGCAAGAGCGCTGTGAAGGCCATCGACAACACGCTTCCCACTGCGGGACCCATCGAGACTCCTACGCCCAGACCCACCGCCGTCAAGACGGAGAAGCCTGCCGACTGACAGGTTGGACGATATGATCGAATGTAATTGACCGGTTGACCGGCGCACTGCCGGCGCAAAATTGCCCGCGGGCAGCTTCGAAAATGAAGCGATCCGCGGGCAATATTTTTTTCGTTGTCGTGCCAATTATGTCGGTGCGGCGTTCCTGCCGTCCCCGGTCGCGTCGATTTCGGCGGCTATCCTGTCACGATATTTTCGGCGGCTATCCTGTCACGTCAATCCCTTGAATTTTCTGATCTGCTCTCTCAGAATGTCGAGATACAGCGACCCCAGTTTCGAGGAAGGTTCGATATCCTTGCTGTTCTCAAAGGAGACCTGCTCTCCCAGATGCCATTCGTTAAACGATACGATCAGCGCGAATTTTGGCCCGATCAGGTCCGCCCTGGCCCACTGCATCTTAAATGTGTCGCCGTTATTGCGAAGGCCTTCGGGAATGTATCCGGCCGCGCCCGGCTTGCTCTGCCTCCTCCAGGACGCCACCACCGTCATTGCCTCCGGACGGCCGTCTTTGACCGTGAACGTCTGAGCGCCCCGCTCCTCCCAGCTCCAGTGGAAAGTCGAGACCAGCGTCTCCGAGTCACGTAGGATGCCCTGTTGTCCCACGTATCCAGTCATCCAGCGCACCGTAAAGCGGTCGTCCGGGAACTCGTCGGCGGAACGGGCGAAAGACGGCGTTGCACCGTAGCAGATAAGCAGCGGCTTGCCCTCGTAATAGTAATACATCTTGTTGTACTCTTCGTTGGCGATGAACGTGTCGTATATCTGGTCGTTCTTTTTCTGCATCACGCCGTTGGCGATGGTGTCCTGCTGTTGCTGGACGTGCCCGGGACCGGTGAAAATGCATATCTTCGGCGCGCCGGGAATGGTCGCCCAGATCTGGAAAAGCTTTTCGGTGGCTTCCTCGATCATACGGAAATCCGCGCGGCTGTTTCTCATGGTTTCTGGGTCGTAGGCCACGTCGTTGGACCAGTCAACGAAAACGAAATCCACTCCCGCGTTGGCCAGCCACACGCCGTGCTGATATATCACCGCTTCGTCATCGGATTTGTACGTGCCGACCAGCGGTACGTCCCAGGTCTTGCCCTCGCCCCATTTGGTGTCGGCTCTGAACCAGGTGGTGTAGGCAACGCCAACCTGTCTCTCCTCATATGGCACGGGTTCGTACAATCCCGCTCCGGTGGTGTTGCATTCCACGTCAGCCGTGTTGTAGACCACCGTTTCGTATAATTCGATCCTGTCTTTGTAGAGCGCGAACTGTTCCGCCGCGTCAATTTCTATTTCCGGCGGGTAAATCAGGTAGATGCCCGAATCCGCGTCGTAGCTCGTTTCGTAACCGAGGTAGGCGGCAACCGTGCCGCAGTCGATGAATATGTTGGCGCCGCTCTTCTGGGCCGGGTAAGATGGGTATTCCGCTCCGTTGACGAACATTTTGTTCTCTCCGACGGGGAAGTACAGCGTCAATTTGTCTTCGATCTTGAGTTCGGCGCCGTTTTCGTCCTGGCTGAGCCGCATGCAAAGAGCGTTGGCCATGAAAAACGCGGTGGTGTAGAACCTGTCTCCCACTTTAACGGCCGTAAAATTCGCGTCCGCGTTGTCAACTTCGCACTTCGCCAGGCTCCAGAACCCGTAATGTTTATTTACAAGCACGGCAATAACGTTGCCCTTCTTAAAATACTTTCTCGACACTTTTATACCCGCCTCCTCCAGCACGGTCCTGATAGGAGCGTCAACGCCGAGGTCAACGCTTCCCGGGTCAACGATCTTCTCGGGCTCCGGCGTGGGTTCTGCCGTCGGCCCGGCCTTTCCTCCTCCGCTAACGCCCGCGCAGGCAGACAGCGCGCCCGCAAGCAGGCACCCGGTCAACGCCATCGTCAACGCTCGTCTTACGTTTATTCCAATTCGTTTCATATCCTTCATCCTCCGCGGTTCCAATTGTACCACAATACAGTTCCCCCTCGCAACGTGGTGCGCAACGGGGG
>JAEEGJ010008965.1_pt1 | contig 27186 bp, 21 predicted proteins | sample 8958761 | NCBI WGS metagenome assembly JAEEGJ01 (sample SAMN16246546, study PRJNA631951) | gut metagenome | biome: gut microbiome; feature: rumen; material: RS-attached | host: Bos | place: Iran: Karaj | collected 2018-10 | reverse complement strand
CGGTCGGGAAGCCCGACGTGGTCGGCTGGGTGGAACTCTTCCACCTGAGCTCCGCGCCCGCCCCGGCCCTGACCTGCGCCGAAGTGGCCGGCACCTACGAAAGCTACAATGAAGACGGCACCGTCGAGTCCCGTTTTGTCCTGACGGAAGACGGCCAAATGCGCTGGATCTATGAAAGCGGTGATTATGAGACTTCCTTCGCCCTCCGCGGCAACCGCATCTATGAAGGTGAAGTAGAAGTCGACGCCCAGACGCGCTGCATCTTCTTCTACGATCCCGCAACGCGCAACATTGTCAGCTTCAACCAGGTCTATTACCGCAAGAAGTAGCGGCGCCCGCCATGCGGCGGCCGCCGCGTCAATCGCCCGTCAGTCGTCGAACCCATCCAGAACCACGATATCAGAGACGCACAGATCCTGATACTTCGTGCCGGGTGTGGTGGCGAGGACGGTGATCTTGATGTGCGAGATGTTCTCGGCGGTGAAGGGGACTTTGTCGTAGAGGATGATGCCGTCGGGATCGACGCCTTTCTCGCGGCCGTAGAGCTGGCGCGACAGGTTGGTGACCGCCAGCAGGGAGATGTCGCCGAAGTGGGCGATGGGCTCATCTTTCAGCACATAGAAAATCTGATCCCAGTCGGAAACGTCGACCTCGACGGGCTCGTCGCGGTAGCCGTCGGCGCGGGTGATCTCGAGGCGGAGGCGCTTGATGCGGCTGTTGGCGGCCCAGAGGGCGGCGGACTTGTGGTAGCCGTTGTAGATGCCGATGTCGGAGACGCGGCGCGGCTTCGGGAAATCGATGTCGATGGTGGCGCCGACGCCGTTGCCCGGTGCGACCCAGGCGGTGGTCAGGTTGCCGTCGGTCATGTTGGTGGCCGGATAGTTGGCCTGGGCGCCGGAGACTTTCACGGTATAGGCGGCGGCCGGAACGGCGCGCTCGACGAGGGGATTGCCCCACGGCGTATAGAGCACCTTCGGATCCCTCCAGGTTTCGGTCCAGAATTGGAGGCTCATCTCATCGGCCTTCTGGAAATCGAAGTTCGCGGCATTGCAGGTCCAGGTCGTCTGGTTGAAACGGACGAAGGGCGCCTCGGTGTTGAGCATCGGCGACTCTGAATCGTCGTTTTTATGATAGAAACCCTTGGGCAGCCCGTCGCAGCGGAGGGTGCAGCTGAAGGTGTCGGCCTTGCCGTTGCCCCAGTGCTGTGCCGGTGAGAAATCGTACGTGAAATCGCAGGAGTTCGGATAGTAGCGCGACAGCGGCGACTGGTGCAGCGCGCCCAGCGGGGTCATCCAGTGGCAGAGCACTTGGTACTCGACTTGCAGCACCACGGTCTCACCGGCGGGGATGTCGAGGACCGTGTAGGTCCAGTAGCGGTAGCGGGTAATTTCCTCCTTCTCGCCGGTGTCTTCGTCTTCATAGAACTCGCCGGTATGGTACAGTTCGTCGGCGCCTACCCAGGGAAGCTCCTTGCCGTCGAGCTGGAACCTGACGCCGCGGATGGCGCGTTCAACCATACCCACTTCATAGAGGTCTTCGGTCATATCGTCGCCCTCAAAGCCATAGTCGCCGTTTGCCTTGCCGCTGAAGTCCACCGGGAAGCCGTAGTCCACGTGGATGGGCTTGTTGGCATTGTTCTTCAGCCGGTACGCCACCTTGACGGCGGTGTAGGGCAGGCCGACGTTGATATCGAGATCCTCGCGCACGACCTGGACATCCGTCACCTTGCGCGGAATCGGGTTGCAGGAACGGATCAGGGCGGAATAACTGATCACGGGATCGCCGTTGGCGAACAACAGGGCCGGCACAAAAGCCAGGACCAGCAGGGAGAGAAGATACTTTTTCATAACCTTGCGTTTACAATCAACTTATAAAGTTAAGGAAAATTGCCGGAATTGTCGTAACTTAGCCTAATAGAAAATCCGATCCTATGAAAAAGATCCTGTTCTTCGTGCTGGCAGTGGCGGCCGGTCTGGCGCTCCTGTCGTCGTGTGAAAAAGAAACGGTCCTGACGGTCGACCAGACGTCCCTGTCGTTCACCGACGCCGGCGGCTCGCAGACCGTCTCGCTGACGGCCAACAAAGCCTGGTCGGCCTCCGCCGCCCAGGCCTGGTGCAAAGTCTCGCCCTCCGCCGGCGAAGAAGCGGCCGGCAGCCGCATTACCATCACCTGCGACGCCAACACCACCTACGACGAGCGAAGTTGCGCCGTCACGTTCACCTGCGCGGAAAAGACGGTGACGGTCAATGTCACGCAGGCGACCAACCACGGCCTCGTGGTGGGCCAGACGTCGTTTGAGCTGACGAAAGCGGCGCAGAAGCTTGAGATCCCGGTGCAGGCCAACGTGAAGTTCAGCGTGGAAGTGGCCGCCAGCTGCAAGGACTGGATCAAATACAGCACGACCAAGGGTCTGACCACCTCGACCGTCGTGCTCGACATCTCCGAAAACAAAACCTACGACAACCGCGAAGGGCAGGTGACCATCAAGGAGGAGGGGGGAAGCCTCTCTTCCACCATCAGCATCAAGCAGACGCAGCTCGACGGCCTGTTCATCAGCACGCCCGAATACCATCTCTCGAATGAAAGCCATACCCTGACGGTCGAAGTCAGCACGAATGTCGAATTCGAGGTGACCTCCGGCGCCGGCTGGGTGAAATACGTGGAGACGAAGGGCCTGAATGCGAAGCAGGTAATCCTCAGCGTCGACGCCAATGAAACCTACGACGCCCGCGAGACGCAGGTGACGGTCAAGCAGAAAAACGGCAGCCTGAGCGGCGTGATCAAGATCCGCCAGGATGAGCAGTACGGCCTCCTGGTGACGCAGTCCGCATTCGAACTGAGCCCCGAGAGCCAGAAGTTCGACGTGGAAGTAAAGTTCAACGTGGACTTCGACGTGGTGATTCCCGAATCCTGCAAGGACTGGATCAAGCTGGTTTCGACCAAGGGGCTCAGCCAGAAGACCTTTACTTTCTCCGTCGCGCTCAACCAGACTTACGGGGCGCGGGAAGGCAGCATTACCTTCAAGCAGAAGAACGGCCCGCTCAGCGGGACGGTGGCGGTGAAGCAGGCGCAGAATGACGAGCTGATCGCCGAACCGACGGTCTTTGAGGTATCCGGCGACGGCGGGACCGTCACGATCGATGTTTCCACCAATGTCAATTACGTGGTCGAAACCGAGGCCGATTGGATCCACGTGGTCAAGACCAAGGGTCTCCAGACCTATCAGGTCGTTCTGGAAGTCGACGCCAACCCGGACCGTAATCCTCGTGCAGGCACCGTGTATGTCCGCCAGGCCGGCGGCAAGATCGGCCAGAGCATCGGGATTAAGCAGGGGGGGAGCATCTTCCTGCAGGAGCGGGAGGCGTTGATGGCTTTCTATGAGCTGATGAACGGCCCCAACTGGGACCGGAGCGATAATTGGGGCTCCGACAAACCGCTCAATAAGTGGTATGGCATCGGCTCGACCATCAATTGGGAAGACGACAAGCGCTATGACGGTCACGTGCGTAGCATCTTCCTGCCCGGCATCGGCGTGAGCGGCGATTTGGAGAAGGCCATCGGGATTCTGGAAAAGTTGCCGTATCTGGAGGATCTCAGTCTGCAGGGGAATCCCCTGAGGCAGCCCATTCCCGCCAGCATCGCGCGCCTGAAAGGGCTCCGGCGGATTTCGCTCTGGGAATGCCAGCTGACCGGCAAGATTCCGCCTGAGATCGGCAATCTCGAGAAAATGGAGTACCTGGAAATAGGTGAAAATCCTGAGCTGACCGGGCCGATTCCGCCCTCTCTGGGGAACCTGAGCGAAGCCAAATGGATCAACCTCAGCTACTGTGACCTGACCGGCAACATCCCGGTCGAGATTACCAAACTGAACAAATTGGATTATCCGTTTGATTGCTGGGACAACGCCCGGATGACGGGCGAAGTGCCGGCCGAATTCTCCCAATGGAAATATTGGAACGATTGGTGGGGCCATATCGTCGTGGGTACTGGCCTCAGCATCGATAAGGCAACCCCGAGGATTCCGAACTTCTCCGTGACGCTCACCGACCAGTCGACAGTCACCGCGGATGTCGTCAAGGACCATAAACTCACGATCCTCTTCCAGTGGGCGAGCTGGTGCGGCTACTCGGCGCAATTCCTTCCCCTGATGCGGAGTGCGTACAAACGCTTTGCGAAAGAAGGTCTCTACGTGCTGAGCTGGGCGGATGCTTATGAACCCGCCGAGAAAGTCTTGAAACATATGTCAGACAACGGCATCATCTGGCCTTCCTTCCTGGCAAGCAATACCAACAAGATCGTGGGAGACTTGCTTCCCAAGTCCGACCGGAATGCGTTCTATCCCTACAGTTCGTTCCCGTCGATCAATGCCTTCGACAGCGACGGAAAGCTGGTCTATACGAATGCCAACTCCGACCAGATGGAGACCTTCGTCCCCTTCATGCAGAAATGGTTCGGCAGCGACTGGGACGGTAGCGACGAGGCCAACTATGAGTCGACCGATTACTCCCTGGACGGTCGCATGACCATTATTAAGTTGTGCGAGGCAGGGAAGGGAATCGATCTGGTCATTACCGGCGATGCTTTCAGCGACCGCCTCATTGCCGACGGAACGTTCCTCGCTGAAGTCGACCGGGCCGTCGAGGCTCTCTTCTCGGTGGAGCCCTACAAGTCGATGAAGCAGTTCTTCAACATATTTGCGGTCAACGCCGTCTCCAAGAACGAAAGCGTGGGTGCGGAAACGGCGTTCAGCACAACCTGGGCCGGCGGCAACCCGAATGTCCTGGGCGGCGATAATGCCAAGGTCCTCAAGTACGCCCGCAATGCGATCGGCGAAGCCCGGATGGACGATGCGCTCATCATCTGCCTGATGAATCTCGATATGAACGCCGGAACGTGCCATATGTTCGGAAGTCCGGGCGGCGACTACGGCCGGGGCGTCACCATCTCTTATATCCCGACCTTCTCCGAAGACCGGCGTTACCGCGAGGTCGTCGTGCACGAGGCGGGCGGCCACGGCTTCGCCAAGCTGGCCGACGAGTACTCGGTGAGCCGGGGCCAGATCCCGCAGGAAGTCGTCAACGATTACCGCAACGCCTTCGCTTCAGGCTGGTGGCCGAACATCGATTTCACCGACGATCCGAAGGCCGTCAAGTGGGCGCCGTTCATCGACGATCCGCGCTTTGCGGCCGAGGAGATCGGCGTCTTCCAGGGCGGCGTCCAATATGACTGGGGCGTCTACCGGCCTACATTCCGCAGCGTGATGACCGGCGGCGACGCCTGGTTCAACGCGCCGTCTCGCTACGCGATCTGGTACCGCGCGATGAAACTGTCGCAGGGCGCGCAGTGGACCGGCACCTACGAAGACTTCGTGGCCTGGGATCTCGAACATCCGGCCAATCCGAGGCCGACTGCCCCGCAGCCGAACTATGTGGAGAAGAAATCCGAACCCCTCGCGCAGCCGGTCGTCCACAACCGCTCGTGGCGCGAAGTGATTGAAAAATGACAGCCCGATGAAACGTTATTGCCAGACCCTGACCCTCGTGGACGACGAGGAACTGATTGCGAAATATGTGGAGGCGCACGCGCACGTGTGGCCGGAGATCATCGCCGGCCAGCGGGAGGTGGGCATCGTCGATATGCAGATCTACCGCCGCGGGCGCAGCCTGTTTATGATTATGGACACGGTCGACGACTTCGACTTCGGCCGCGACATGGCCCGCCTCGCGGACCTGCCGCGCCAGGCCGAATGGGAGGCCTACGTCGCCCAGTTCCAAGGCTGCGCCGCCGACGCCTCCAGCGCCGACAAGTGGCAGCTGATGGAGCGGATCTTCTGACATAGCGGGATATTTCGTATCTTTGTCGTATGTTGTTGAGTATCGTTATTCCCTATTACAACCGCAACGCCTGGATCGGCACGACCCTGGATTCGTTGCTGGACCAGGATCTCGACCCTTCGGAATATGAGATCATCGTCGTGGACGACGGCAGCAGCGAGGAGCCGGTCGTGCTGAAAGAATATGTGGAGAAGTATCCGAACATATCCTGTGTCCAGGGCGGCCATCACGGCCAGGCGGTCGCCAGAAACCTGGGCATTGAACAGGCGAAAGGGGAGTGGCTCTTTTTCTGCGACAGCGACGATTATGTGCAGCCGCAGGTTTTCGGAGGCATCCTGGCAGCCACGAAGGAGCGGAATCCGGAGGTGATCATCACCAGTTTCCGGTGGGTCATTCCGGGCCGGCCGGAGCCGCCGCAACACCGTAATTTTACGGCCGTCTCGGAGGTGATGACCGGTTTGGAGTACCTGAAGAATCCGCCCAAGCCTTTTTACTGGGGGCCGGGGAACATTTTGGTCCGCCGCTCCTTCCTGAAATCCACGGGCGTGACGTTCCCGGAGATTCAGTTCGTGGAAGACCGTCTCTTCAAACTGGACCTGCTGCCCCGGGTCACCCGCCTGGTGCACATCGACGTGGATCTCTATTACTACGTCCACAACGACGAATCCGTCCTCACTTCGTTTAAACAAAAGAATCTGTCCACCTATTTTTCCGTCTTCCCCGTCTATCTGGAACGGATGACCGAGCTGATCAAGGATCCCGGCACGCCCCGGGAAGCCGCGGCCTTCCTGACCGACCGCCGCAACAATGCGGCGTACCGGTTGCTGAGCAACGCCTTCCACAGCTCTCCGGAGGCGGTTGCGACGCTGGTTCCCCGCCTGAAAGCAATGGGCAGCTACCCGTTCCCGATCCGGAAGAAAGACACCTTCCAGGTCCGCCTGACCAAGCGCCTGATGAACCGGCGCTTCCTGTGGCCCGTCCTCTACCGTCGGCTCCGCTAGGCCTATGAAAATCTCGGTCGTCACCGCCACCTTCAACAGCGCCCGCACGGTGCGCGACACGCTCGAAAGCGTGCTGCGCCAGACGTATCCCGACGTGGAACTGATTGTCAAAGACGGCGGCTCGACCGACGGGACCCTCGACATCTGCCGGGAATATGAGCCGCGCTTCGAAGGGCGGATGCGCATCCTCTCCGGCCCCGACAAAGGTATCTACGACGCGATGAACCAGGGCATCGAAGCCGCGACCGGCGACGTGGTGGGCCTGCTCAACAGCGACGATTTCTATTCCGCCGACGACATCCTGGCCGTCGTGGCCGCCACGCTCGCGGAGACGGGCTGCGATGCGGTGTACGGCGACATCCACTTCGTCAGCGACAAGGATCTGACGCGCCCGATCCGCTACTATTCCTCGGCCGGCTTCCGCCGCGAGCGGATGATGCAGGGCTGGATGCCCGCCCATCCGAGCTTTTATTGCCGCCGCGACATCTACCTGAAATTCGGACTTTTCGACACGTCGTTTCCCGTGGCCGCCGACTTCGAGCAGCTGCTCCGGCTCATCTATATCCGCGGGATTTCAACCCGTTACATCGCTCGCGATTTCGTGACGATGCGCATCGGCGGCTCCTCCACGAAGAGCCTCGGAAGCCGCATCCAGATTATGAAGGACCATCTGCGAGCCTTCCGTAAAAACGGAATCCCCAACAATGCCTTGCGCCTCTCCAGCCGCTATTTGAGCAAGGTATTTGAATATTTCCGATAATTTTGTAAATTTGTATGTTTTATCTGCTTCTTTTTTTAAGTTGCAGATAGAAGGGTCGGTCCCCGGTGTCCGCCTATGGATGTAGGCGTACCCGGCACGCAGAACCGCTGATTCAGCGGAAAAGAATCTGCCGGACTGTGGCTGCTGCGCCGCCTTGTACGGCGCAGGAGTGAATTTTATGCCTTGATCAGACGCTGCCAAGTATGAAAAACAAACTCTATAAAAAAGCCCGGGCGATCGCCAGTGTCCTGCGCCATCGCGGCAAGTATGTCACCCCGGAGCAGACCTACTATCCGGAAGAACCCCAAAAGTCGGCCTCGGAGATCATCCGCGACCACATCGGCCATATCCTCCGCTACGGCTACCCGATCCACGACTACTATCCGCAGGGGCTCGACGTGAAGGGCCAGCGGTGGCAGGACTACATCCCCGCCTACTACAACCTGAAGGTTCAGGCAAACGTGAACAAGGCCTGGGCGAAGAGCCGCCGCGGCTACAACTATGTGTTCAGTCTCGACGACAAATGGTCGTTCGCCGAGATTATGGAGGCCAATGGCTTCCCGGTCCCGGAGACGGTCGGCCTGCTCTGCGAAGGGAAACTGATGCGCCTGCACAACCAGGGCGCGTTCGAAGACATCGACGTGCTCCGGGCCCGCACCGGCCGGTTTCTGCTGAAACCCGTCCGGGGGCTTTCGGGCAAGGGCATCATCATCCTCGACATCGCCGACGGCCGGTTCGTGGCCGACGGGAAGGAAGTCTCCAGCGACGAGCTCCGCGCGATGGTGAAGGAAGGGAAGTATCTCATCCAGCCCTTCGTGACGAACCAGCATCCCCGGATCAAGGCCATCTTCGACAAATCGCTCAATACGGTCCGCGTGACGATGGTCCGGACCGAGAAGGGCGTCGAGACCCTGGGCTGTATGTTTATGACGGGCGCGTCGGACTCGGCCTACAGCAACTGGCACTTCGGCGGCATCTGTATGTACGTCGACGAGAACGGCCGGCTCGGGAAGTACGGGTATTCGATGTCCAAGAAGCGGATCACGGCGCACCCCGACTCGGGCGTGGTGTTCGAAGGCTTCGAACTGCCGTATTTCCGGGAGACGCTCCGGCTCTGCGAGCAGGCGATGGACGTCTATTACGGGATGAAGACCGTGGGCTGGGACATCGCCCTGACGGAAGACGGCCCGATCTTCCTGGAAGGCAACGCCGGCTGGGGCGTGATCGCGCACCAGATGGTGGAGCACCGCGGCTGGGCCGACAAGTTCCGGAAGTATTTTTCAACGAAATAATTCAGACCGTGAAGAAGATTCTCACCGTGGGCGTCTACGATATGCTGCACATCGGGCATATCCTGCTCTTCAAGCACGCGAAGGAATTGTTCCCCGACGAGGAGTGCCGCCTGATCGTGGCAGTCCAGGACGGGGATTACATCCTCAAATACAAACCCGACACCCAGATCGTCTATACGACCGAGGAACGCCTCTTTATGGTCGGCTCGGTCCGCTGGGTCGATGAAGTGGTGACCTACCGCGACGTGGACAAGGACATCCGCGACATCGATTTCGACGTGTTCGCCAAAGGCCCGGACCAGAACCATCCCGGCTTCCAGCGCGCCGTGGCCTGGTGCCGCGAGAACGGCAAGGAAGTGGTGGTGATCCCGCGGACCGAAGGGATCTCCTCGACCTTTTTGAAGCATTACTCCAAAGACCGGTAACGCGATGAAACGCACAGTCTCCATCCTGCTGCTCGGATGCGCCCTGCTGGCGCTCCCCGCGGCGTGCGGGCGCCAGGTGCCCCACGCCGGGACGGAAGACTTCCTGATCCTGCGCGAGAATGTGCCCAACCAGGCGTTCTACAAGGATATCTTCCTCGATGCCGGCATCGGCCTGACCTCGCGGAACACCCTCTACGCCGCCGAGGCGGAAGGGCTCACGCTCGACGCGATGAGCTTCTCGCGCAACGGCGACGTCCCCGAAGAGTTCGCGCAGCAGAACGCCCTGATCGCCGGCGACGCCGACGATACCAACGGGCGCCTGCTCTATCCCGACGGCCAGCCCCGCTACCGGGTGCTGTTCGTCTGCGGCGGCAGCTCCAAGACCCACGCCCGCTCGCTGAACGACACGGCGCGGGCCCATATGCAAGCCTTCGTCGCCGCCGGCGGCAGCTACGTGGGCGCCTGCGCGGGTGGCTTCTTCGCTTCGCGGGGCTACGATGCCGTAGATCCTTATCCGTATTACCTCGGCCTCTGGCCGGGCGTGATGCAGCATACCGGCCTGACGAATCAGTACACGGATTTCTCCATCGAGCCACGCTCTGCGCTGCTGCGGTATTCCGATTTCGGCGGCGACAGTCTCGTCGACCGGATCCGGCACAACAAAGGCGGCTATCCGACCTCCCTGCCGGCAGGCACGGAAGTGCTGGCGCGGTACGTCTATCCCGACAAGGCCGACGTCGACGGGCAGGTGAGCGCCTGGGCCTACAAGCCCGGTCTGCGCTCCGGCCGCGTGGTGATTGAGGGCTCGCATCCCGAAGAGGTGCGCGGCGGCGAGAAGCAGGCGCTGACCGCCGCCCTGATCCGCTACGCGATGGACGGCGTGGGCACTGTGTCGGCGAAGGGTTTCTTGCATCGCGGCCAGCCGCGTGTGATGGACTGCACCACCGAAGACGGCAAGCCCGCGTACACCCGCATCGGGGACCTGCAGTGCCACCATTTCGCCTTCTACCTGCCGTTCGGCGCGAAGAGTATTTCGCTCGAGACCGACAGCGAAGCGGCCTGCGACCTGCGGCTGATGCTGTGCCGCGATACCTACGCGTTCCCCGGCAATGCCGACCATATGGCGGCCGCGCCCGGCCCCGCCCAGCGGCTGGCGTTCGATACGCTCGAGCCCGGCATCTGGTACGTGGCGGTGCAATGCCTGACGACAGGGGAGAATTACAACGGATTTCCGTATTCGATCACCGTAAACTGGACAGAACGATAGGATGGCCAAGGACCTGAAACAAAAAGCCATGGACGGCATCTTCTGGTCGGCGCTGCAGCGCTACTCGAAGATGCTCATCGGTTTTGTGTCGGGTATCATCCTGGCGCGCCTGCTGACGCCCTACGACTATGGTCTGATCGGGATGCTCGCCATCTTCATGGTCCTGGCCGAGTCGTTCATCGACAGCGGCTTCGGCACCGCCCTGATCCAGAAGAAACGGCCCACGCAGACCGACTATTCCACCATCTTCTTCTGGAATCTCGGCATGGCGGTCGTGATGTATGCGATCCTCTTCGCCGCGGCGCCCGCCATCGCACGGTTCTACGGGATTCCGCTGCTGAGCAAGGTCCTGCGGGTGCAGGGCCTGGTGCTGTTCATCTACGCGATGAACATCATCCAGCGCAACCAGCTGAAGAAGCAGCTGAACTTCAAGCTGCTGGCCCTGGTCTCAGTGGGAACGGCCCTGATCGCCCTCATTATCACGGTGTGGCTGGCCTATCGCGGCTACGGCGTGTGGGCGCTGGTCGTCCAGCACCTGGTGGTCGCGGCCATCCCGTCGCTGGTCTTCTGGTTCTATGTGAAGTGGCGGCCGAGCTTCGTGTTCTCCGTGCAGTCGTTCAAGGAGCTGTTCAGCTTCGGCTTCTATATGTTCCTGACGCATCTGTTCAACCACTTCAGTTCGCAGATCCACGGCCTGCTGATCGGCAAGATCTACAATCCCTCGACGATGGGCTACTACACCAAGGCGGCCGATACGGAATACCTGGCGGCGACGAGCATCTCGAAGGTGATGACGCAGGTCACGTATCCGCTCTACTCGGAAGTCCAGGACGATCCGCCGGCGCTCCAGAATATGGTCAAGCGCCTGACCACGTCGATTGCCTTCGTCACGTTCCCGATGATGTTCCTGCTGTTGCTCTGCGCCAAGCCCATCTTCATCCTCCTGTATTCGGAGCGCTGGATGGCGAGCATCCCGTATTTCCAGGTGCTCTGCCTGGCCGGCCTGGCCTCGTGCCTGCATTCCGCGCAGCTGCAGTCGGTGGCGGCCATCGGCAAGAGCAAGGTGATGTTCCTCGGGATGGTCATCAAGCGTTGCGTGGGCCTGACCGTGATCATCGGCGGCCTGTTCTTCTTCGGGATGAAGGGCTTTATGGCGGGCTGGGTCGTCGACCAGTGGTTTTCGTATTTCTACAACGCCCATCTGGTGTCGAAGTATGTGGGCTATCGCTTCAACCGGCAGGTGCGGGATCTGGCGCCGGTGGTGTGCGTGTCCGTCCTGGCGCTGGGCATTGCCTTCCTGGCGATTCATTTCCTGGGTCTGCCGCTCTATGTCGACGGGGTATTGAAGGCGCTGGTGTTCCTGGCCGTCTATCTGGGCTGGGCGTTCCTGGTCAAGCCCGAGTCGTACACCTTCACCAAATCGGTCATCCTGCCGTTTGCCAAGAAGATCCTGCGCCGCGGTGGCAGCCACAAGCCGGCCGGCCCCGAGGGCTTCTTCCAGAAACATCCGGAGGCCTATGCCGACTGCGACCCTGCCGAGCTGAAGCGGATCAAGAAGAAGATGTACGAGGCCAAGGAGCGGTACGGACTGGCTTATCTCGACTTCTGGCGCTGCCGTTGCGAGCGGAAAGTCTGGACGGAGGTCCGCGACATCGTGCCTTATACGGAGATGACCGATCTCTGGAAGAAGTTCAATCCGCCCGCGGCGCGGCAGCTGCTCAACGACAAGTGGGCGGCCTACCAGCGCTTCGGCGAGTTCTATCGCCGCGAAGTGCTGCTGGTGCAGGGCGAGGCCGATGCGCCGCAGTGCGCCGCCTTCGCCGCCCGCCACGCGCGCTTCGTGATGAAGCCGCTGGGCCAGTGGTGCGGCCGCGGCATCGAGATTCTGACGGCCGACGCGCTGACCGCCCGGCTGAACGACCTGTTCACCGCCTATCCCGACGGGTTCCTGCTCGAGGAACTCATTGTTCAGGACGAAGCGCTGGGTCAGTTCCATCCGACGAGCGTGAATACACTCCGGATCAACACCTTCAACGGCCCGAACGGGCCGGAGGTGATGTGGCCGTGCCTGCGGATGGGCCGCGGCGGCAACGTGGTGGACAACGCCGGCGCCGGTGGCATCTTCGGCGCCGTCGACGTGGCCACGGGCAAGATCCTCGCGGCCAGCAACGAGTTCCACAGCTGGTTCGACGTGCATCCCGACTCGGGCGTCCCGATCGTGGGCTTCCAGATCCCGCATTGGGAGGAGGCCTGCGCCGTGGCGCGGCAGCTGGCGGAACGCCTGCCCGAGGCCGGCTTCGTGGGCTGGGACCTCGCCCTGACCGCCGATGGCTGGGTGATGGTCGAAGGAAACGCCAATCCGCTGCTGATCTGGCAGATCGCCACCACGCAGGGAATCCGGCACGATTTCGAGCGCATCAAACGGGAAAAACTGGGCTGATATGGAATGCTACAAGATTCGCAAGGCTGATTTCCGATCGGGCGTACGCGTGGCGAAGGCCGTCGCGGTGCAGAGCGGACAGCCGTGGCTGTATCATTACTTCGATTACATCTACTCGATCGTCCGCTACGGGGTCGGGGAGCGGCAGTATGTGACGAGCGGCTTCTGGAAGCTGCGCCGCGCCGACCGCAAAAAGACGTATACCGCCCAACGCCGCAATCGCCTGCAGAATCTGTTCAATCCGAAGGAATACCGCCATATCCTGGGCAACAAGGACGAATTCAACACGCTCTTCCGCGACTTTATGAAACGCGCCTGGCTCGACTGCCAGCAGGCCGACGCCGCCACGGTGACGGCCTTCCTGGCCGGCCACCGCGACGTGATCGTCAAGCCGGTCGGCCGGACGAAGGGGCGCGGCATCCACGCCCTCGACTTCGCCGGCCGCACGACCTATGAAGTGGCCGCCGAGCTGGCCGGGACGCGGGTCCTGCTGGAAGAGATGCTGGTGCAGCATCCCCGGATGTGCTTCAACAACCGCTCGGTCAATACGGTGCGCATCAACACGGTGCTCGACCGCGAAGGACAGGTGCACGTGCTCAAGTGCTGCCTCCGCTGCGGGGTCGGCGACGCGCTGGTCGACAATTTCTCGGCCGGCGGCGTGTTCTATCCGATCCACAAGACGCTCGGTCGCATCGAAGGGCCGGGCGAGAGCATCGCGCTGGGGCAGGCGGTCTATGTGCATCCCGAATCCGACATCTTTATGCCGGGTAGGGAAATCCCGTTCTGGGATGAGGCCGTCGCCATCGTGACGGAGGCCGCGAAGCGGGTCCCGCAACTCCGCTTCATCGGCTGGGACCTGGCCATCCTGGAGAAGGGCCCCGAACTGATCGAAGGTAACACGTTGCCCGGCGAGAATCTTCTTGAGGCGCTGGGTACGGAAAAAGGTTTTTACAAACAGCTGCTCTCGTATCTATGAGTGACATCCGCATCGTCGAAAAGCCCGATTGGGTGACTTGGGAGGCCGTCCGGGAGTGTCTGCTCGCCGCGCACGACGCGAACCGCGGGCAGGGCATCGTGATGGCCCATCACCAATGGTCGGCCGAAAAGATGCGGGACTCGCTGCGCGACGGCGGCGTGCTGTTCGTGGCGCTCGACGGCGAAAAGCTCGTCGGCACCGCCGGCCTGGGCCAGGTGACGCCGCGCTTCTGGTACGAGACCGGCCAGTGCGGCAACATCTGCTTCGACAGCGTCCTGCCCGACTATGCCGGACAGGGCGTCTTCCGGCAGCTCGATGCCGCGCGCGAGCGCTACGCCCGTGAGCAGGGCTACGATATCCTGCTGTTCGATACCCACGCCCGGAACCTGCACCGGCAGCGGATCGCCCGCAAGGCGGGCTACCGCCTCGCCCGCTATTTCCGGGCCTACAGCCGCGACCACTTCAACGTGGTGCTGGTGAAATGGCTGAAGGGCTGCCCGTATTCCGCTGCGGGCGTGCGGGTGCGTTTCTGGCTGGCCAAAGGCCTGACCCGCCTCCAATACCGCCGCGACGGGGCGGTGCGCGGAAGCCGGACGTCCCGCTTCTGCAAGAATGTGAATGTGAAATATTTCCGCTATTACTATGACGTATAAGGCCGTTGTCATCGGCCAGGGATTCACCGGACGGCTGAGCATCGTCCGTTCCCTGGCTGAACTGGGCTGCGAGGTCACGCTCATCGTGCTGACCTTCCGCAACAAGATTACCGGAGAACTGGTGTTCCACAAGCCGGTGGACGCTTACAGCAAGTATGTCCGCCGGGCTATCTGCTGCGAGAATTACAACGCCGATATGCTGGTGGACATCCTGCTCCACCAGTGCGTCGATCCCGCGCAGAAGACCTTCATTTTCCCCGACAATGACTTCTCGGCGATCGCCGTCGACGACCACTACGACGTGCTCAAGGAGCATTTCTACTGCCCGAATGTCAAGGGGCAGCAGGGCGGCGTGCGCTACTGGATGGACAAGGTGCGGCAGAAGGCCCTGGCCGAAGAATTGGGGCTGCCCGTGACGCGGCATACCGTGATCCCGGTCCGCGGCGGCGCGTTTACCATCCCCGATACCGTGACGTATCCCTGTTTCGCCAAGGCGCAGATGTCGGTGGTCGGCAGCAAGCTGAGCCTGCGCAAATGCAATACGCGCGAAGAGCTGGAAGCGCATCTGAAGTTCCTGGCCGCGTGGAAAGACGCCTGGCGCAACATCGACGTGCTGGTGGAAGAGTACAAGCACATCGACACCGAATACGCGACGCTGGGTTTCTCCGACGGGAAGCAGGTCGTGATCCCCGGGATGATCGAAATGATCCGGATGGCCCACGGCACCCACTACGGCGTGGCACTGCAGGGCAAGGTCTATCCGGTGGCCGACCGGGCGCTGATCGACCGCTTTGCGGAGATGGTGCGCCGGATCGGCTTCGCCGGCATCTTCGACGTCGACTTCTACGAGAGCGACGGGGTGGTGTACTTCTGTGAGCTGAACCTCCGCTTCGGCGGCTCGGGCTACGCCTTTACGCGGATGGGCGTGAACCTGCCCGCGATGATGGTGCGCTCCTTCACGGGCGAAGACATCGACAAGCTGGAGCAGAACATCCACGGGAGCGCCACGTTCTTCAACGAGCGGATGGGGATGGACGAGTGGATGCAGGGCTTCATGTCGCGGCAGGAGGTGCGGCGGCTGCGGAAGGAATCGGACATCAAGTTCGTGGCCGACCGCCGCGATCCCGGGCCGCAGCGGGCCCTGGATTTCGACTATGCGAAACGGATCATCAAGAAAGCCTTGGGAAGACTATGACAGGAAACATACTGATCGCGGGCGACCTGTTCCCGAATGAAAAGAATCTCGCCGATTTCCGGGCGGGCGCCGTCGACGCGTTGTTCGGCGAAAAACTCGTCGGGATGTTCGCCAACGCGGACCTGACGCTCTGCAACCTCGAGGGAGCCTTGTCGGACAGCGGCGAACGCGGCGTCAAGACGGGGCCGGTCAAGGTCGCCCCGGCCGACGCCGTGGCGGCGTACCGGAAGCTGGGCGTCGACGTCTGCCTGCTGGCCAACAACCACGTGACCGACGGCGGCGCGCAGGGTGTCCGCGACACCCTGAAGGCGCTCGCCGGCGCCGGCATCCACGCCGTCGGGGCGGGGGAGAACGAAGCGTCGATTCCGCATTCGTTCGTGCGCGAAGTCGGCGGCGTGCGTTTTGGCTTCTACAACGTGAGCGAGACAATGTACAACAAGCCCGGCCGCGACGTGCCGGGCGTCTGGCTGTACGACGAATATGTGGTCTGCCGCGAGCTGGCGGAATGCAAGCGGTCGTGCGACTATCTCGTGGTCATCTACCACGGCGGCATCGAGAAGTTCCCGTTCCCGTCGCCGGAAACGCGGAAGCGCTTCTACCGGATGGCCGATAACGGCGCCGACCTGATCGTGGCCCAGCACACCCACTGCGTGGGGTGCGAGGAGCGGTATCACGGCGCCCGCCTCATCTACGGCCAGGGCGATTTCCTGCTGAAGAATTTCGCGCCGGGCCTCACCGATACGGGCCTGCTGCTGGAACTGGCGGTCGAAGACGGCCAGGTAGATGTCCGGAAGCACCTGGTCCGCGTCGTCGATGAAAAGTGCATGCGCTACGCCGAAAAGCAGGACTTTGCGGCCTACGACGCGCGTTCCGCGCAGGTGGGCGACGAGGATTATGTATACCGGCAGCTGCAGAAATTCTGCGAAGGCGAACTGCGGCTGTATCTGACGGCCTTCAAGAGCCCGTCGCGCCTGCGGGTCCGCCTGGCGCGCCTGTTCCCGAAGGCCTACCGGAAGTGGCTTTTCGGCTATCGCGAGCGGGATCTCCGCTTCGCGCTCCATACGCTCCGCTCCGAGCAGAACCGCGAGACGGCCATCATCGGCATTCAGGATCTGTTGCAATCGGGAGGCTACCGCCGATGAAGCAGCACGTCGTCATCATCGGTCACGGTTTCACCTCGCGCCTGGCGCTCATCCGCTCGCTGGCGGAGCTCGGGTGCGAGATCACCGTCGTGGTGACGGTTCTCCACGGCCGACTCGGCCGGCTGGTGCACTTCGAAGGCGGCCGTCCGGTGGACTGCTGCAGCAAGTATGTCAGCCGCTATCTGTACTGCGCGGGGCAGGATGAGGAAGCGCTGATCGGGCTTCTCCTCTCAAAATGTGTCCGTTCCGGGCAGAAGACGATCCTCGTTCCCGACAGTGACTTCTCGGCGGCGGCGATTGACCGCCATCAGGAGCGGCTGCGGGAGCATTTCCTCTTCCCGCATATCGGGCACAAGCCCGGGGCGGTGAAGCATTGGATGGATAAGACGGTGCAGAAGGCGCTGGCCGCGGAAGTCGGCCTGCCGGTGGCGGTCGGATGCACGGTGCCGGTGCGCGGCGGCCGCTATGCGATGCCGGCTGAGGTGCGGTATCCCTGCTTCACCAAGCCGCTGGCGACGATCAGCGGCGGCAAGGGTTTCCTGCGGCGCTGCGACGACGAAGCGGCGCTGCGGCGCGTGCTCGACGGCGTGGCCCAGATGTTTCCCGACACCGACGTGCTGATCGAGGATTACAAGCCGATCGACACGGAATACGCCGTGGTGGGTTTCTCCGACGGCGAGCAAGTGGTGATTCCGGGCGTGATCGAGTTCGTCGAGAACTGCCGGAGCCATTTCGGCATCGCCCGGGAAGGAAAGATCCGCCCGGTGGCGGGCTTCGAGGACCTGCTGGCACTGTTCGCCGAATTCGTACGCCGCATCGGATTCTGCGGCCTGTTCGACATCGATTTCTGGGAGAGCGGGGGAGTCGTGTATTTCGACGAGATGAATTTCCGCTTCGGCGGCTCCGGCTACGCCTATACGGCGATGGGCGCGAACCTGCCGGCGCGTTTCGTCCACGCGATGCTCGGCCAGCCGTCCGTGACCCCGGACGTCCAGGGAACGGCCACGTTCGTCAACGAACGGATGGTCGTCGAAGACTGGAACTTCCTGTATCTGTCCGAGGCCCAGCTGCGCGAGATCATCCGCCGGGCCGATATCCGCTTCGTCTACGACGAACGCGATCCCGCGCCCGGCCGGGCGTTGGAGCGCCTGATCCGGCGCCTCCGTGTGAAAAGAACGTTGCGCAAGTGGTTGCGCCCCGTAAAATAAGTATCGCTATGCCTTTCAAGAAACTCCGGGAAAAAGCCCGCGCATTCGCTTCGTGGATGAAGCACAACGGGAAAATCACCCATCTTACCGTCAGCCAGGTTTCCTGTCCCGAGAGCCTGGCCGGCAAACGTGTCATCGTCACGGGCGGCAGCGACGGCATCGGCCTGGCGATTGCCCGCAAGATGCTCGCCAGCGGCGCGAGCGTCGTGATCACCGGCCGGGATCTGGAGAAACTCAACCGGCGGAAAGAAGAACTGAACAGCGATAAATTGTTCATCGAGCAATGGGATGTGACCGACATTGCGGCGATTCCCGGCAAGTTGAAAGAGGCCAAGGCCCTGCTGGGCGGGTGCGACATCTTCGTGAACAATGCCGCGTTCGTAGCGCATTATCAGCGGGACGAGGCCTATTTCGATCAGATGCTGACGACCAACTTGAAAGCGGTGCACTATATCTGCCTGGCCCTGATCGATGATTGGAAGTCGGTTCCGGAAGAGCGGCCGAAAAAGATCATCAACATCTCGAGCCTGAATGCCTACCAGGGGGCGGCGCATCCGTACTATTATGCCAAGCGGGCCATGCTCTCGCTTACGGAAGGCCTGGCCCGGAAATACGCCGGCGACAATATCCTCGTCAACGGGGTCGCGCCGGGCATCACGGCCAGCTCGATCAACGCGCGGGACGTGCGCGAAAACGCGTACCATAAGGCGCCGATCCAGCGGGTCATCCTGCCGGAAGAAATCGCTGAAATCGTCCATTTCCTGGCGACCGATGCGGCCAACGGCATTGTCGGACAGACCATCGTCTGCGATGGCGGCGTAACGCTTCGTTGATGGAAGGTATCCCTCAAATCGGACTGGGCCTGTTCTCCCTGCACGGCGCCGCGTTGGAAGCGGCGCTGAAAGCGGCGCTGGAATCGGGCTACACCCTGTTCGACACCGCTTACAAATATGGCAACGAAAAGGAAATCGGCGCCATCCTGCCGCCTTCCAGCACGGTCTGCACCAAGATCCTGGGGCTCCAGTATACGGGCCGGAAGTGGCTTCTGCACCTCGACCGGCAAAGCATCCGCAAGTCCGTGTCGCAGGCAGCCCGGAAACTGCAGCGCAGTCCAATCGACGTCGTGCTGCTGCATAATATATTTCGCGGCTACCCGGATGCTTTCGCCGAGTTGCTGGAAGTGCAGCGGGACGGGCTGGTGAAACGGATCGGCGTCAGCAGCTATGGGATCAAGCAACTGGAAACGATCCGCCGCAAGTGCGGCGCGTATCCGGATATCTGTATGCTCGAGATCCATCCGTACCATTCTTCGCCCGAGGTCACGGCGTTCTGTGCCCAAAACGGCATCCACGTGATGGCGCGTTCGCCGTTCGCCCACGGATTGATCCTGCCGGAACTGGGCCGGGAACGCATTTTCCAGGAGCTGGTCGCTTCCACGGGGAAGAGCGTGCCGCAGCTGGTCCTCCGCTGGTGCATCCAGCACGGCTGGACGCCGATTCCGCGGTCGGCCGACGAAAGCCACATCCGCGAGAATATCGCCGTATTCGATTTTGAACTTTCTGCCGGCGAGATGCAGGCGATCGACGCCCTGAACCGCGACCAGTCGTACGGCGTCTTCATCAAGAAATGACTGAACTTACACGATCTGAATTAAGAACCGTCCAGCTCGACATCCTGCAGGCCGTCGACGCGTTCTGCCGCGAGAAAGGCCTTCGCTACAGCATCGCCTGCGGGACGCTGCTCGGCGCCGTCCGGCACAAAGGCTACATCCCTTGGGACGACGACCTGGACATCTATATGCTGCGGGCGGATTACGAGCGTTTCGTGGCTTTGTTCCCGCAAGTGCTCGACGGGCACTACGAACTGCTTTCGCTGGAACGCAGCCCGAACTGGGATATGGCCATCGCCAAGGTATTCGACAATCGCACCCTGTACTACGAATACGCCCATCCCTCGGAAGGCCTCGGGGTGAACATCGACATATTTCCCATCGATGACGTGCCCGATGACGAGCAGGCCTGGAAGCAATACGAAAAGCGCCAGCGGTTCTTCCAGAAAGTTCACGCCGCCAAGTTCGTACGCCTTTCCCGGGAGAGGAGCTTGTCGAAGAACGCCTTGCTGGTGCTGATGAAGATTCCCGTGCTGGGGATCAGTCAGAAACGGATGGCGCGTTTCCTGAGCCGTTTTGCGCAGAAAAACAACGGCAAGGGTTATCATTCGGTGTTTGAATGCGTGCAGGGGCTGATTCAGAAGAACAGATTTCCCAAAGCCGTGTTTGACAAGCTGGCCGATTATCCCTTCGAAGACCGGGTCTTCCAGGGATTCGAAGATGCGGATTCGTATCTTCGCAACGCTTACGGCGATTATATGAAACTGCCGCCCGTTGAGAAGCGGGTGACAAACCATCTGTTTGAAGCTTACTGGAAGTGAAGATTCAGGAGAGGACCTTCTTCACCCTTGAGGTGATACTCATTATCCTGTCGGCCGTGGTCTCGTTCGGGATGACCTTCATCCCGGCGCACGCCTATGTGCTGACCGATATCGAGCTGGTCCTCTATGTGCTGATCCTCGGACTGAACTTCGTCCGCAACAAGGCGTTCAACCTCTACCAGGTGTGGGTGGCCTCGTACATCTTCATCATCTGGTCGGAGATGTGCATCCTGACCAACCGCGGCGCGCTGTCGTACAGCTATATCGTGCCGGTCATCCGCTATTCGCTGGCCAATGCCCTCGTGCTGCTGGGCTACCTGTTCTACCACCGGGAGCACGTCGTGGTGCGGCAGCGGAAGACCATCCGCAGCAGCCGCTGGTTCGTGCTGGTGCTCGTGCTGCTGACGCTCTTTTTCATCTATAAACGCATCCCTTCCGCCGTGGGAACCTACTACGGCGGCCGTATCCTGAGCAACACCAAAGGCGGCGGCAGCATCACGAAATCTCTGATCACGGCTCTGGGCCTGATCCTGCCGGCGCTGATCGCCTATTACCTGAAGATCCTCAAGGGAAAATCCACGCTCTACTGCTGCTTCTGGGTGGCGCCGATCTTCGTGCTCCAGTTGCTCCTGAGCACGCGCTACAAGTTCCTCTTCTCCGTGGTGCCGTTCCTCATCATCACCGATATCGTGAACATCCGCTACAAAGGGAAAAAGCACCTGGTGCTGCTCTTCCTGGTGGTGGTGGCGATGATGCTGGCTTCGACGTTCGTGAAGAACAACCGGACCCTGGGCTTCGTCCAGGCGCAGGAGGAGGAGGCCTTCTTCTCCGACAATTATGTGGAATCCGAGCGGCTGGTCGTGCGGCTGGCGTCCAATATGAGCCCGGAGGGCGTGGTCCGCATGGCCCGGCTGGCCGACCGCTATTTCGCCGACCACAGCCTGCATTATGGCCGGGAGACGGGGTTCGTGCTGTACTTCTGGGTGCCGCGCCGTTTCTTCCCCGAGAAGCCCACGATGCTCGACTACTGGCTCATCCGCGAGTACAACCCGCTGGTTTCCGAGAAATATACCACGGCCTCCGGTTTCCTGGGGGAATTGCGCGCCGACTTCGGCTGGTTCAGCCTGCTGTTCGTGTTCCTGTTCGGGATGCTGATGCGGCGGCTCGACGACTTCAGCAGCGCGGTGTTCTCGGCGGGGAACCGCTCGTTCGATATGGTGCTGGCGTCGCTGCTGTACCCGTGGGTCTTCTTCTTCGTCCGCTCGCCGGTCACCTCCACCATCTCGCTGCTGTGGGAGCTGGTGCTGTTCTACGGTCTGTATATTCTGTTCAGCAATAAGATCAAGTTCCGATGATTCTGGTCGACGGTCTCTATGTGCACTTCGGCGGCGCGATGCGTGTGCTGGAGTATCTGGTCCGGGAGCTGGACCGGCGCGGGTCGGATTTCCATCTGCTGGCCGACCGGCGCTGCGAAGGCGTGTTCGACGGCCTGCGTTCGGTGGAGTACCTCGACGCCTCGCTCTGGAACCGGGCGCGCTGGTACCGCCGCGATCTGTCGCGTTTCTCGGCGGTGATGTGCGTGGGCAACATCGCCCCGCCCGTGAAGCTGCCGGTGCCGGTCTATACGCTGTCGCACAACATCAACGTGCTGACGCTGGAAGGATTCCCTTCGTTCCCGGCCCGCGTGAAGGGCTGGCTGAAGCGGGTGATTTACCGCCATTATCGCCGGAATACCGACTACTGGCTGGTCCAGACCGAGAATACCCGCCAGACGGTGATCCGCTGTCTCCACGAAAGCGAAGATCGCGTCAAGACGCTGCTGTTCTACTATATCCCCGCGTCGCTCGCGGGCTGCTCGCGCGGCGACGACTATCTGTATGTCTCGACCTACTATCGGCCGAAACACCACGAGGAGCTGCTTGCAGCGTGGCGGATCCTACACGAACGAGGCGTGGACAAGACGCTGCACCTGACGCTGGAGGCGGGCGCGACGGCGATCCTGGCGCAGGTGGCGCAGGCGCAGCGCGAATGCGTCCGGGTGGTGAACCACGGCTTCCTGCCGATGGAGGAGATGCCGGCGCTATACGCCGCGTCGAAGGCGACGGTGTACCCGTCGATCAACGAAAGCCTCGGGCTCGGAATCGTGGAAGCGATCACGGCCGGCTGCGACGTGATCGGGGCGGATCTGCCCTATATGCACGCGGTCTGCCGCCCTTCCGCGGTGTTCGATCCCTTCTCGCCGGAGTCCATCGCCGATGCGGTGGAACGCTATGAAAAGGGGGGGATGCCGCGCTCCGAATTGCTGGTGCGCGACCAGATCGATACGCTGATCGACGTGCTCGAAGGGCGGGCCCAGATATAAAAAGGCCGCCTTTTCCGCCATTGTTGGCAAAAAAGTGTTATCTTTGAAAGATAATGAACCCGACTCTGATGAAAGCAATCCCGTTGATGGTGGCGGCGCTGATGGCGCTGTTCTCCGTCCGCTGGATTTTTTTCAAGATCCTGTACATCGCCAAGGCCAAGGAACTGGTCGATAAGGCGGACGCCCGGAAGCTCCAGACCAAACCCGTGCCCGTGATGGGCGGCATCGCCGTGTTCTTCGGCGTAACGCTTGGTCTGCTTGCGGGTTATGCCGCGGCCGGCGTCCTCGGTATGCCCGTCGATCTGACGTTGCTGCCGGTCATTCTGGCCATCGTGGTGATGATCTACGTGGGCGCGATGGACGACGCGGTCGGCCTGACGCCCCGCTCGCGTTTCGTGATCGAGATGGTCACCGTGCTTGGGCTGATCTTCTCCAGCGGGGCCTGCATCGATACTTTCCACGGTCTGTGGGGGATCGGTGCCTTTTCCTGGTGGTATGCGGTTCCGCTGACGGTTTTCGTGGGAGTGGGCATCATCAATGCCGTCAATATGATCGACGGCGTCAATGGCCTGAGCACCACACTCTGCCTGCTGAGCTGCCTCTTTTTCGGCGGGGTTTTCCTCCGCAGCGGCGACAATGCCAACGCCTTGCTGGCCTTCTGCTTGGCGGCGGCGCTGCTGCCGTTCATTCTCCATAATGTGTTCGGCTATTACTCGAAGATGTTCATCGGCGACGCCGGCACGATGATGATGGGGATGGTGCTGGTCTGGTTCACGATCTGCCTGCTGCGCAGCGACAGCCCGTATCCGTATTATGAGCAGGCGAACAACGTCAATCTGATCGCTTTCGCGCTCGCCGTGCTCTGCGTGCCGGTCTTCGACACGATCCGGGTGATGTGCCTGCGCATCGCCCACGGGAAGAGCCCGTTCATGGCCGACAAGACGCATCTGCACCATATGTTCATCCGGGTCGGCACGAGCCATTTCATCACGATGCTGACGGAAGTGCTGATTATGCTCGTCGTGATGACTGTCTGGACCCTGAGCGTGTATTTCGGCGCTTCGCCGGCCTGGCAGCTCTATATCGTCGTGATTGCGGCCGCCGTGCTGGTATGGGGCATCTATGCCCTCTTGAGCTACCATATCCAGCGCGATACGAAGTTCCTGCATAAACTGGCGGCTTTCAGCGTGTATACGCATCTGGGCGGCAAGAAATGGTGGCGGCGCCTGGCCCACGGGCTCGACGCGCCGGAGCGGCGCCAGCCGAAATTCAAAGACGATGAGTAAGAAAAAGGTTTTCGTCTCGGGTTGCTACGACCTGCTGCACAGCGGGCACGTGGAGTTTTTCCGTCAGGCGGCCCAGTATGGCGACCTGTATGTGGGCATCGGTTCCGATGCCACGATTCTTGGATACAAGCATCATCGCACGGTTTACAGCGAGCAGGAGCGCCTGTTTATGGTCAAGAGCATCCGTTATGTGAAGGATGCCTTCATCAATGCGGGCAGCGGGATCATGGATTTCGTGCCGACAGTCGACGCGCTGCAGCCCGACATCCTCGTGGTGAACGAGGATGGCGGCAGCGAGGAGAAACGGCGGTTCTGCGCGGAGCGGGGGATCGAGTACGTGGTGCTGCAGCGCACGCCGCAGGACGGTCTGCAGGCCCGTTCGAGTACCGCGCTGAAGCAGACCTCGTCGCAGCTGCCCACGCGACTCGACCTGGCCGGCACGTGGATCGACCAGCCGTATGTGTCGTGCCTGGCGCCCGGCTGGGCTCTCACGATCTCGCTGGAGCCTACGTTCGAGATCCGCGAGCGTTGCGGCCTGTCGACCTCGACCCGCAATGTCATCAAGAAGATCTGGCCCTACCAGCTGCCGCTGAATATGGATCCGGAGATGCTGGCCAAACTGGTGTTCTGCTTCGAGAATGATCCGGAGCGCAGCGACGGGATCATCTCGGGCGCGCAGGATGCCATCGGGATCTGCATCCCGGGGCTCTGCCGCCACTGGTACGACGGCCGTTTCTGGCCGGAAAAGATCGAGACCTGCTCCGACGAGATAATCCTCTCATGGCTGGAATCGCATCTGTGTATGATTCCGATGTTCCCCCGGCGGCCGGGCTGCTCGGTGGTGGAGGGGAAAGATATCACGGAGGCGAAAGTGCGGGCGCTGGCCCGCGCGGCTGACGCCTGCTGGCAGGCGATCCTCGCCTGCGACCTGCCGGCCTTCGCCGCCGCCTACAAGGCCTCGTTCGAGGCCCAGGTGGCGATGTTTCCGGCGATGATCCAGCCGGGCGTGCAGGAATACATTGACAAGTATTCCGCGCTCGCGGGCGTGCGGGCCTGGAAGATGCCCGGCGCCGGCGGCGGCGGTTATCTGGCCCTGGTCTGCGACGGGCCGGAAGCCTTCCCGGAAGGTGCCATTCCGCTGACAATCCGCCGTCCGGGAATGTGATCGGGCGGCGATTTATGACACATTGTCAGTCCCGCGGCGGCTGGCACAATCTTCGTAAAATAGGGGAGCGTCGGTGCGACAGTGCATCGGCGCTCAACTTTTTAACACGAAGAAAATAAAAACAAAAAAGGAGAATACACACTATGGGAAAAATCATTGGAATCGACCTCGGTACTACGAACTCTTGCGTAGCGGTCATGGAAGGCAATGAGCCTACCGTCATCATCAACTCTGAAGGCAAGCGTACCACGCCGAGCGTCGTGGCGTTCGCCGAGAATGGCGAGCGGAAGATCGGCGACCCGGCCAAGCGTCAGGCCGTCACCAACCCGCTGAAGACCATCTACTCCATCAAGCGTTTCATGGGCGAGACCTACGACCGCGTGACGAAGGAAGCGGAGCGCGTGAGCTACAAGGTGGTCCGTGGCGACAACAACACCCCGCGCGTCGACATCGACGGCAAGCTCTACTCGCCGCAGGAGATCAGCGCCATGGTGCTGCAGAAAATGAAGAAGACCGCCGAGGATTACCTCGGCCAGGAGGTGAAGGAAGCCGTCATCACCGTGCCGGCCTACTTCAGCGACTCGCAGCGCCAGGCCACGAAGGAGGCAGGCGAAATCGCCGGCCTGAATGTCAAGCGTATCATCAACGAGCCGACGGCCGCCGCACTGGCCTACGGCCTCGACAAGAAGAATAAGGATATGAAAGTGGCCGTCTTCGACCTCGGTGGCGGTACCTTCGATATCTCGATCCTGGAACTCGGCGACGGTGTCTTCGAGGTGAAATCCACCAACGGCGACACGCACCTGGGCGGCGACGACTTCGACCACAAGATCATCGACTGGCTGGCCGATGAGTTCCGCACCGAGAACGGCATCGACCTCCGTCAGGACCCGATGGCCCTTCAGCGCCTGAAGGAAGCCGCTGAAAAGGCGAAGATCGAACTGTCGAGCCAGACTACGAGCGAAATCAACCTGCCGTACATCACGGCGGTCGGCGGTGTGCCGAGGCACTTGGTGAAAACTCTCACCCGTGCGAAGTTTGAACAGTTGTGCGACGATCTGATCCAGGCGACTGTCGAGCCGTGCCGCAAGGCCCTGCGCGACGCCGGTCTCCAGACCTCCGATATCGACGAAGTCCTGCTCGTCGGCGGTTCGACCCGTATCCCCGCTGTCCAGCAGATCGTGGAGAAGTTCTTTGGCAAGGCCCCGAGCAAGGGCGTCAACCCCGACGAAGTCGTGGCCGTGGGTGCCTGCATCCAGGGCGGCGTGCTGGCCGGTGACGTGAAAGACGTGCTGCTGCTCGATGTCACTCCGCTTTCGCTGGGTATCGAGACCCTGGGCGGTGTGATGACCAAACTGATCGACGCCAATACCACGATTCCTACGCGCAAGAGCGAGGTCTTCTCGACCGCTTCCGACAACCAGCCCAGCGTGGAAATCCACGTGCTGCAGGGCGAACGTTCGATGGCCCGCGACAACAAGACCATCGGCCGCTTCAACCTCGACGGCATCACGCCGGCTCCGCGTGGCGTGCCGCAGATCGAAGTCTCCTTCGATATCGACGCCAACGGTATCCTGAACGTGTCGGCCCGCGACAAGGCCACCGGCAAGGAGCAGAAGATCCGCATCGAGGCCTCCTCGGGCCTGTCCGACGCCGAAATCAAGCGTATGCGCGACGAAGCGAAGGCCAACGAGGCCGCCGACAAGGCCGAGAAGGAACGCATCGACAAGATCAATGCAGCCGATGCCCT
>JAEEGJ010008962.1_pt1 | contig 27194 bp, 21 predicted proteins | sample 8958761 | NCBI WGS metagenome assembly JAEEGJ01 (sample SAMN16246546, study PRJNA631951) | gut metagenome | biome: gut microbiome; feature: rumen; material: RS-attached | host: Bos | place: Iran: Karaj | collected 2018-10 | reverse complement strand
GTTTCTTCTCAAGACGTCCGCGTTCGTCATAGCGGTATTCGTAGGCAGACAACTCTCTTTGTCCTGAGAACTGGTAATACGGTGTGAGTACAAAGCGCAGCTGGTTCTTGTCGTTATAGACGAAATAAGTATTGCTGTTGCTATTGCGGCGCTCCAAAACCTTGCGGCCCAGCATGTCGGTATATATTGCCAGGAAGTGGCCATCCTCATCTGTTGTTTTCTTCACATGGAGTGTTCCCGGGGCATAGCAGCCGTCCTGTACCAGTGACGTGCTGCCAAGTGGAGCCTTATAGTGTTTTACTTCATTAGCGGCATTTGTGGCGTACAAGACACTGACTCCCTTGTCATTGTCCTTCCAGTCTGTACCCGGACTGTCAGTAAAGGTAATACGTCCCAGACCATCGTAGTGATATTGGTAATAGCGGTCATCCTCACCTGCTGACGAAACATAGGGCATGTACTCATATCTTACTTGCCCCAAACGGTTATAGTCTTTACTGGTATAGACGGGAGTCCCATACATTCCTACTCCGTTATTGCTCTGGATTGTCGGCCGGCCAAGGTCATCGTAATACTGGATGTCCTTAACGAAAAACGATCCCGACGAGTTGAGCATCGTCTTGTTCATGACATAGTTGCGTGTTGCATCTTGACCAGAGGCTGGGACAAGAGACAACACTTGCAGAAAGAACAATAGGGAAATATAATATACTTTCTTCATAAAGTCTTATTGGGCATGATAATGATATAAATATTGTTGTAATACGCTGTTATTAGTATCTTTTAGAGAGGACAGCCGTCCAAAACTGTCATATTCAAAGTAATTCTTCTTACCAGAGGGCTGCGTGATGGAAGTCACGCCATATAGCGGCTTGTAAGTATATGAGGTTATCAGGAAACGGTTTTGGGCAGCAACGTTGCGTAACGGGGACAGGAAAGACGTAATCTGAGAGTTTGTCGGCCATGAACTATAGAAAGAATTAATAGCCGACTCTCCTAATACGGCCTTCACCTGTTGGTATGTTGCGTTCTTGATTTCTGCAATGGGATGAAGGCCGTTATAACTCCAGAGACAGGTGCTTACTTCATTGTTGGTCCAGAACTCCTGAATATTACCGTGGGCAGTGTAGTTGTTGAAACGCTTATACTGTTCAAAGGCATTAGAATATTGAGCCTGCGAAAGACCCGTAGCGGTGTTAAGGCGGTATAAGACAGACGGCACGTACAGACTGCCAGACTGGCTGTAAACCATCTTTTCACCATCAACAATGTTACCATTAACGGCTGTTACTATTTCTATTGGTGTTGCTATACGATTGGCAGCAGTCATGGATACACTAATGGCATCTTGCATGTCGAACGGGTATTTCATGCTGGTCTGTACCAAGTCACCGTTGACTGTCTGGCTTTGAGTCATCAACAAATCCCGGCTGTTGTAGATGTACGACAGAGAAGTGGTTACATTGCCTCCACTCTCGTGCATTGTCTCGCTGCTTGTGGCCATCATAGGCCATTCTATGTCGTAGTAATAAGAATACATATAGTCGGTTAATCGGTGCTCAGATTTATCCCTGAAAGTGAAGATACGGTTATTGGTGGAAAGGGAGTATGTCCTCTGTTCCTCCTTCAGTAGCAGACTATTCCTGTAAGTCTCTTTCTTCGTCAGTAGGCCATTCATATAATTGATGAGATATGGACAGTCGGGATGATTGTCGTCAAACTGCTCATCCTCAGGCTCATTCATATAGTAATAACGGGTACGTATCGTATCGTTAAAGGACTCCAGACGTTCTTCCACCCAGTCATAGCCGACAAAGTTCCCCAAACCGAATGTACTTAATGCAGACTTTGATTCGGAAGCTTGAATAAAGAACAGTTGTGATACCGGGTTGGTTCCAGGACGATGCCCTATATAATAAAGGACTGGAGTTCGCATCATGGTTCCTGTGGAATAACGGAAAGAACGCGTCGTTCCATCGGTTTCTATCTTGGCGATGCGAAGACCAGCGCCACCATTGTCAGCAATAGGCTGTATGACAGGTGTTATGTCGTTATAGTTTGTATCTAGTAATTTCATCACATGGTCAAATATTACGTTCCATTCTGTAGAAACATCTTTTGGAGGACGGATTGCGACAAGTTCATATTTCCCTGCATCCAACGAACGTCCTATTTGACCAGCTTCTTCGCATCCCTCTCCGACTTCGCTGATACCCCCTGAACCACTTATCTCATAAAGATAGGGACACTCCTTGATGTACATAAGCGTCCTGTTGCCGGAATCTGATATTCTGTATAAAGCCAATAGTGGGTCGGAACAATAACTATAGTCTGGGTCTTTGAAATTGCATACATGGTTTTCCAGATGATAGTTAATCGTCATTCTTGTAGAAGCAGTTAAAATGCGAAATCGGAGCGTGTCCGTTTCAGGCAAGTCTGGGTGTTCATTTGCAATATAGTTATTATAGACTGCCAATTGATGGGTTGTTCCAGAATTAGGTGTCCCTTGTGCACCGTCCGATCCAATGTCATTATTGACGGACAAGCCAATACTACCGCCATACTGGTTGTTCTCGTAAGTAAAGCGGGCATAACCGCCAGTAGGATAGGTAATCTGTCGGAGAGAGCCAATGACCGCATGATCGAAGTCGGCTTCCTTTGAAACTCCTGGATACACCCGTCCATTAAGAATAATACCAGCGCAATAGTTTTTTCCGTAAGTTCGACCATTCTGTAATCCCCAATAGTCGGTGTTCTTACTGTTCTTAGCAGGAAAACTTCCTTCATAATAGTCAAATGAATAGCCAGGGCTTGGGCTATAGGCAGACTCTGTGAGTCCTGTCAGTTTCAGACGTTTGAAGACATGAGTATAGTTACTGTTTCCTGAATAGTCATTATTGAAATAAGAATAGTTGAATGTGTAGTTCTTCAGGATACTACCATCCACGTTCTTAACCAATATCTGATCTAGTTTCTTGGCAGTCCCTTTTATGTCTTCACGTGAAGAAACATTAAATGTCACGCTGCCGGCATCCCACGTAATCTTCGTCAACCGTTTCCCCTGATTAACCAGCTTTGAATGGAAAAAACTCTGGCTGCGACTACCGGAATCTGAGGTATACACCTCACTTGATTCCTGTGCAGGCAGACTCTCCTCTTCATTTTCATAAGTGAAGGTTATCTGTCGTCCTTTGTTCGTAATGATTTGTGACAGACACCACGAAGATGTCATCTCGTAAGGGACACATGGGGATGCTTCCCAGGCGTCATCACCTTCAAAAGCCGCACTATAATCCCACGCCACATAGTTATTAGGATTGTCATCGTAGGCAGTAAAGGCATCCGGGGTGTTCTTGTACAGGTAAGTATTGCTGAAATAGTTAAGAGAGACTTCCTTGTCGTTGAAAAAGTACTGGTTGCCTTCTCCATCTGTCAGTTTCAAAGTCGTGGCGGACATACTATGTGCCCTGATGACCTCAACGCGAATATTTTGGTTCCTGCTGAATAATACAGGCTGTTTGTTGTTGTTAAAGATGAATTTACCCGAATAGCCAGGAATACTGTATGAGAAAATGTCAGGCTCAGGATCGGAAATCAAACGATATTCTGTATTCCACCAGGCTTGAGAACCGCCTGATCCTACTAATTCATAAAGAGCATCATAATTGTTAGTGAATACGGGACCGTCATAGAAGCCCGTTTGCATCCAAGGATGATAGCGGTCCCAGCCATGTTCCAGAAAATCGTCAGCAGCCATTACCTGTCGGGTGACGGTTCCTCCGGCATTAAGCGTCCATCCTAATCCTACCCATGTTGCCTCCTGATTAACTCTAATGCCAGAGGAATGATAGCTTAAAGAGATAGGTAGCTTGAAACCGTCGACGTCAATTTCGTAAAGAGGAATATTAATGTTGGGAATTCCCGTATAATAGGATACTGGTATATCGGTATAGGCATCTAAAGCAACTGCCTTTGGTGTCTTAACAGGTATATTTGGATAAGCTATGTGCTGATTCTGCGCATTTGCCAATATTGGTAAGATAATTATTAATAAGGTGAGTCTTTTCATTTAACAGGTATCTTTGAATGGTAAATTGTTCCGTTTACATTAATGTAGATAATATATTGTCCATGGCGCAGACCTGTGCAGTTGATTTGCATGGTATAGTCATTACCTGCTTCATTGCCCATTTGCATTTCACGGTGTATTGTGCCCATTACGTCAACAACCAAAACATGAATAATCGCTGTCTTTTCAAGACTATAGGTAATAGTTACCAAACGTCCGTTGGTGTCTATCCTATAAGTAAAGCCACTATCATTTGTACTACTTGAGGGAGAATCGCCATACTTTGGAGTCACATTATTTCTATCCTGATAATCGTTTAGACGTATTTCTTCATTAATGGAATCTTTCAGGGCAACCTGTATACTTGGAGGGCAACGATAGGCATACTGCTGGGTGGCAACATGATTAAGGTTATCATAAGTACTACTTGTGATTGTTTCAAAAACAGGATAACGATAGCCGCGTGCATACCATTTATAATGCTCTGTTATAACCTGCTTAAGATTATCGGAGTCATTAAGGCAAGAGTCCTTGTTTAAACGTACAGATTCAGTGATGACACTATGAAGACATACTGTGTTGGGCAATGTATCACTTTCGGAAAGAATGATAGTTCCCACAGCATCAGCCTCGGTCTTTACTGTACCGAATACCCGTTCATAATGAGTGCCGCTATAACGCCCCTCCCCCTTATAGATTGCCTGACAAGTCTCACCTAACGACAAATGATAAGGCATATATAGCTGTGGCTTAATATAGTCCATACTACGGAGCTGGGACTCATATCCAGTCATCAGCAAGCTATCGCCAGAAACAGCATATCTATATGATTTTTGATGATCGAAGGCTATTAATTCACCATCTATCGTGTCATACTTGATATGGTAAAGGTCATTTGTCTTTAAACCGCTGAAATCCCATGTTGTATGTTCGCCAACAGAATATATGCCGACGTAGTCCACCTTTTCCTTCGTAACACTATCGCCTGGCTGAGGCAGGTTAGTTCTGACAGACAGATTAAATTGGGCATAAGATGTCGTATAACATATAAGGACTAAGGACGTTAAACATAGCCTTGTTAAAAAATTGCGATAATCAATTAGACACCCTGTTCTTTTCATTTCGTTTCGTTGTAGAGAATTTGGTCGCAAAAGTATAAAATATATTATATATAAGCAAATAATAAATCGTCTTTTTCTTATCTAAGGACAACAATCCATTAAAAGCTTTCCCGCCATGATGTTTTTTTGTCAAGAATTAGAGACGGTGAAGCCATACTTCACCTTTAATCATGGGGAACTATGTAATCAAAATGTGGCTATGCTACCGACGAAGAACCTTTTTACCATTTTGGATGTAGATGCCCTTATTGGGTGAACCTGTTAAGCGGCGACCCTGAAGATTAAAGTAGGGAGTGCTATCGGCAGAGAAACGCTGAATGATATTCATGTCAGTAGATTGTTCGCCATTTTCTATATAATCAAAGTCGAGAACCTTCCAATTCTTACTCCTTGCCAAATCGGCCTGTGCAGTCGTACAAATGTTTCCCTCCTCAGGGTCGTCACTGTCGACAATAAAGAGGTCGGCCATAGTATCTTTAATAGGTAGCGAGGCTATCAGTGCATCCATCCCAGCACCGCTGATATTGTTGTGGTAGCATACCACTTCTTTCAGCGCCGTGTTGGCAGAAAGGTCTATTGTGGTAAAGCAGTTCCGCCAGCATACCAGTGATTCCAACTGCTTGCAGTCCGAGACGTCAATGGAGGTCAGTCTGCCGCCAGGACACCATAACGTCTTCAATGCCGTACATTCTGCTACGTTAAGACTCTCAAGAAAGATACTCGTACATATCAAAGTCCTCAAAGATGCCAGTCCTGAGACGTTGAGCGACTTGATGGTTGAGAATTCAATATCAACATGTTGTAGTTCATGATTACCCGTAAGATCTATCTCTCCCAACGCTAGCGTGCCAAAACATTGTAAAACACCAAGCTTGGTAAGAAACTCTATTCCCTTCATGCTGGTAATCTCATGGTTAATGTCAGTGACGCTCAACCCTTTTAACTGATCTATCTCCTCGTCCGTCAACACGCCGTCCTTACCCTCGGGGAGGTTCATCAGCACCGTGCGGAAAGCCGCGTCTGGGAAGTTAGCCTCTGATATCTCCACGTCAGCCAAAACAGAATTTGGCATCATCAAGGCAAGTGTCAACAAGCAAGTTGTTAATAATATCTGTTTCATCGTTTTTGTTTTTTTATTGCAAAGATACGAACTATTATAGAAAAATACAAACAATAATCACTGTTTTTATTGAGGGTATACTTGATGATATGCATAATTCTTTTTGTTAAAGGTATAATATGCTTGACTTATCATAGCTTCTATACCTGTCATTTCTTCATCAGTATTTACATTATACATAGTTCCAAAACCGCCAAATAAAAACCATCCATTACAAAGGCCATTTTCTCCCCAATTACAATGAACATATTGTTTTGTATTAATCGTTATTGTAGGATTCGGGCAGAGTGAAATATAACTATAATCTACTTCTTTCTTTACAGCTATCCCATCTATAACCCATGCATGTCCGGTTCTTTCATATATAGTGTATGCCCCCATAATTATGACAGGACTACTGTTTTCAACATCCTGCATTATTGTATTAAAATCGGTTCCATTATGAGTGGTGGCATCCTTAACATAATAATAATGGTACCCCAAATCATTAAGACAATACTGTACACTGTCAAAATTTGCGCGAGAATCCGCGTGTTTCGCATTACTATAATCCATGCTTACCATATTTCCGATATCAGCAAGTAATGTAGCTACGTTTTGGCTTGCAACAGCATCACTATCAGGAATACAACTATAATGCAACATGGAGATCCAATCATAGTTATGATTGTTATAAGATTTAGGCCATTTATAATGTGCCAAGACCTGACCTATAGCAACAGCGACACAACCAACTTTCGCATGGCTACCATTACTATGGTCATATATAGGACAATCGTAATTATATGGATCTACCTGTCCCCATGTAGTCGACAATAATGGGGCAACATACTTAACAAATTTGTATTTAGGCGTTTCTACAAGAAAAGAGTCTTTGCATACTTCTATCAATGAGTCTGGAAAATGACGATTGTTACCAATTATCATAGAGTCCCTGAATCTTCCTCCTATAAGAGAATCCCTGATAGAGGCATAGTTCTCACCGTAGTTTTCCAAAAACTCGTTGAAACCAGGATTGTCAATAGGCTGGTCAGGAGTGAGGCCGCCGTTGTCAATATAAGCCACTACGCCAGGTACCTCTTTTGTCGCAGAGACTAAGGCATAACCACTGTTTTGCTCGAAATTTACGATGTAGAGCAACGTGTCTGGCAGGATATTCGCCAGACTTGAACGGGTAGGAGCCTTCGACAATACTTTCGACGTACGCCAGGCGTAGACAGAGGCCACTCCTTTATCTTTTCCAGCAGAGCGCGTTAGACCGTTCTCAGCCATCAGGCTCTGTCTGAACTCCAGTGCCTGAGCAGCAGCCTCTTCGGCTGTAATCAGGTTGTTAGTGTTTCCCGTTGTTTGCACACTGTCGTTGATTGGCGTCCCAATGGTATCAAGCTCAGTCTCGCAAGCCACAAAGGCTACGAGACTTAGTAAGAAGATTATTTTATTCATTTCTCCTTCGTTTTTAATGGTTTTATTAATCTTGTTAATATATTATAAGGTGATATATCCCGTGAACAGCCAGTTACCCATAACGAGTTCGACTTCGTAGTCGCCAGAGAGAGTTGACGGCAATACAACCTGCGTCTGAGAAGAGTAGACCGGCGTAGTAAACACCACATCACCATCCTCATCCTTAATATAAAGAATGTAGTCAGGGTGACCCATCTCGAATGTCAGGGTGTAGTCCTCAATGTACACTAAAGGTGGGCGTACAGGCAGTTTAGCGGGACCATGTCCTAATGGGGTCAAATCGTCATTGTTACCATTTCTCTGCATAGGAACTATTTCCTGTGCCATTGCTGTTGTGCCAAGCATAAAGGCACAAGCCATCATTAATAATATTTTTCTCATTTTTTTGTTGATTTAAAAAAACGGCTGCAAAGGTAAGCAAGTGTTGATAATGACGCAAACAAATCTGATAATAAGAATTAAGCGAAAATTAAGTGTTTCTGCCGCAAAGCCTTTGTACATCGGCGTTGCGGGAAACCAAGAAAAAGAGAAAAAAAAATAAAGTGATGTGTTCTCTTAATGTAATTGATAGAGCAAATGTGTCAAATCTGTTGCCCCACCAGAATCTTTCTCAAAGACCACACGAAGGACTTTTACGCATATTTGGGAGACGCGTGGCTGGCTTATACCTAATAGGATGCTAATCTCTTTTGATTTAAAACCGAAACGCAAAAGCATACAGACGTTGAAGTCCAACTCGCGCAAATGATATTGGCCAGACAAGAGTAGGTTCTCAAACTCCGGCAGGTTTTCAAGAACCAATCTTCTACACTCTTTTAATTCTTTCTGGTTAAGCTTTGATTTGTTTTGCTTCTCCAGAAGTTTTGAATAGACATCTGACTCTTTGATGGTACTTTCCTGTTGCTCATAATTGGATGAACGCTTTTCTTGGTATTCATTAAGTTTGTTTTTTAACGTCTCTATTGTGGTTTGTTTCTCGGAAATAGACTCTTCATAGCCTTTCACTCGTTCACGAAGTTGCTTTATCTGGTTCTCCCTTTCCAGAATTTTTGTCTTAACATCCCTTTGGGCATTGACTTCGTTCTTCAAGGTTTCTATTTCCTCGGCTTTTTCGTTGATGATGGTGTTGTATTCATCTGCATGCTCCCTTAATTGCATCACCTCTAAATGTGTCTGTTCATATTGGTCAAGAGTTTGCAAATAGAGTTTCTGCTTCTCGTTCTTGACAGCATATATTCTGTAAATGACAAAAGAAGAGAGGGCTATAATGACCAATAAGAGTAGGGTAATCCTCTCACGGCGGTCTTTTTCTTCTTCTGCTCTCTCACTTTCACGCTTGGCAATCTCCTGGTGGCGGGAATAGTTATGCATGGATCTCATACGTTCTATGGTCTCTGTTGCCTTATTAGCATACATGGAGTCGTTCATGGCGTATGCGTATGAGGCGTATTTTGCAACAGAATCTGAGAGATGTCGTTGCCGGTAGACAGAAGACAGCCCACATGCACCACTATTTTGGTTATTATAATCTCGGCCAGTCTGTAGTTCTTTACGATACCAATACTCAGCAGAATCCAATAATCCTGCTTGAAAATAATAATATCCTTTCACCCCATAAAAACGTTCACGACCTTTGTCAATATTCCCTTCTTTGTCAAAGAATCCAGATTCTGTTTCATACAGATCCATATAGTGCTTGGCCTTTACGTATTCTCCCTTCTCCATAAGAATCTGCGCAATGGTTCCTAAAGAAATGGCAGCATCTGACGGATAGCCAAACTTATAGTAAAGGCGAGCAACATCTTCTATAATATAGATAGAAGAATCCTTTAGTCCAAGTTTATCGTAGGCAAAGCCAGCTTGCTCATAATTCATGAGTGCGCTGATGGTATCTTTCCCTTTCCATGCATATTCAACAGATAGTTTGATATTTCTTAGCTGTTCTTTATAAAGCCCTTGTTGGTAGAACAGTTCTGCCATTTGGGCATAGACGCGGCTGAGCTGTCTATAGTCGCAGGAGGCGGAGGTGGTGTCGGCGTGGTCGATGGCGTGCTGGTAGCTTTCGAGGGCCATGGGGGCGTCGCCCTTCTCGTGGTAGGCGCGGCCCAGGAGGTAGTGGGCAAGGAGCTGGTCGTTATGGATGGAGTCTGACGAGAGGAGGGTGAAAAAGGCTTTGGCCTCTTTGTCGAAGAAGTCGATGTATGGACGGACGTCGTCAGGAGTGAAGGGCTGGTCGGTGCGGTTGAGCACGTTGATGCTGTCGAGGCCGGCGCGCATCTGCCTGCGCTCAGCCTCGGTGGTGCAGCCAAACAGGACCGTCAGCAGGACAATGCCTAATGCATAGTGCTTGATGTATAATTTGGGAATCATAGGAACATTTGTATATTCACAGACAGTTGTCACATTGTAGGTGCAAATGTACGAATTTTTTTCTATATCCCAAAGAAATCCTACTATATTTTACTACAACGTCTCCACGACGTTCCTGCTTTTTCCTAATGTCCTAAACATGAATCCCTATAGCATGTTAGGTTCGATGTTAGGTTGGATGGTAGGGTTCCGACAACGAACCTACCATGCTCAAACCCAGTGTGCATCGGCATTCCTGGCCGCTATGGTAGGTTGTTAGGTTAAAATCGAAATGCTCCCTATTTTGAGACTGTTGATTCTTTAAAGCGTTAAATATCCCTAACGGGTAATCATAAAGTTCAAAGATTAAAGTTCAACGTACAAAGTTTTGTAGTATATTTGCACCATAATAACCTTGATGTTTAACTAAAGAAGACTGAAAAGATGATGAAGGTTGGTATTCCCAAGGAGATTAAAAACAATGAGAACCGCGTGGGCATGACACCTGCGGGAGTGGCAGAACTGACGCGGCGTGGCCATGAGGTTCGCGTGCAGCACACGGCAGGCGAGGGTAGCGGCTTTGCTGATGACGACTATGTGAAGGCGGGAGCAAAGATTGTGCCGACTATCGAAGACGTCTATCGTGAGAGCGACATGATTGTGAAGGTAAAAGAGCCGATAGCGCCTGAGTACGGACTGGTGAGGAAAGGCCAGCTGCTGTTTACCTATTTCCACTTCGCCTGTGAGCGGGAACTGACGGAGGCTATGCTGAAGAGCGGTGCTGTGTGTCTGGCTTACGAGACGGTGCAGCTGCCTAATGGTTCACTGCCGTTGCTTCAGCCCATGAGCGAGGTGGCAGGGCGCATGGCTACGCTGAACGGCGCATACTATTTGCAGAAGACGAAAGGCGGCAAGGGCAAGTTGATTAGTGGCGTGCCTGGTGTCAGTCCGACGCGGGTGTTGGTGTTGGGCGGTGGCGTGGTTGGCGAGGCTGCCGCACGGATGGCTGCCGGCTTAGGTGCGGAGGTGACGATAGCCGACATCTCGCTGCCTCGTCTGCGGCAGTTAGACATTGAGACGCCAGCCAATGTTCATACCCTCTATTCGTCGGAGCACAACATCCGCCAGCAGTTACCGACGGTGGACATTGTCATCGGCTCGGTATTGGTGCCTGGCGACAAGACTCCACACCTTATTAATAGAGAGATGCTCAAGCTAATGGAACCTGGTACGGTGTTGGTTGACGTCGCCATCGACCAAGGCGGCTGCTTCGAGACGTCACGACCGACTACCCATAGCGAGCCGGTCTATGAGGTCGACGGCATCGTACACTATTGTGTGGCCAACATTCCCGGCGCCGTTCCCAACACAGCGACGCTGGCGCTGACCAATGCCACCCTGCGCTATGCCATCGCTTTAGCTGACAAGGGCTGGCGACAGGCTTGCAAGGATGACAGTTCGCTGGCCAAGGGCCTGAATATTGTTGAGGGCAAAGTGGTGTTTAAAGCCGTCGCCGACGTCTTCGGACTACCCTTTACGGCCTGGGCCTGAATTAAAGCGGCCTTCGGCCTATACCTCCTCTTCTGCCTTGCGCTGTTCCTCTAAGGCTTGGAAGTCCTTTTGGCGCAGGACGAAGGACTCGGTGAGGTAGTTCTTGCGGACGATGGGGTTCGAGGCTAACTCCTCGGGGGTGCCATGGAACAGGATGCGGCCCTCGAAGAGCAGGTAGGCGCGGTCGGTGATGCACAGCGTGTCTTCGACGTTGTGGTCGGTGATGAGGATGCCGATGTTGCGGTCTTTCAGCTTCCAGACGATGAACTGGATATCCTCGACGGCAATGGGGTCGACGCCGGCGAAGGGTTCGTCGAGCATGATGAACTTAGGCTCGATGGCCAGACAGCGGGCTATCTCCGTACGGCGGCGCTCACCACCCGAGAGGCGGTCGCCAGTATTCTTGCGAACCTTCTCTAAGCGGAACTCCTTGATGAGGCTCTCGAGTTTCTCCAACTGGTAGTCGCGGGGTTTGCCCGTCATCTCAAGGACGGAGAGGATGTTGTCCTCGACCGACATTTTGCGGAACACGGAGGCCTCCTGTGCCAGATAGCCGATGCCAGCGCGGGCACGCTTATAAACGGGGTAGGTGGTTACCTCCTCGTCGCCTAAATAGATGTGTCCGCCGTTGGGAACAATGAGTCCTGTAGTCATGTAGAACGAGGTCGTCTTACCGGCACCGTTAGGACCCAGCAGGCCGACGATCTCGCCTTGCTTGACGTCGAACGACACATCGTTCACCACCGTACGCTTACCATAGACCTTTACCAGTCCTTCCGTCCGCAGGACAAGCTGCTCGGGTTGTTCGCTGTTGTGGGAGGATCCCGACGATAAATCGTCGGGCACAGTGGCTGTGGCTTGAGTTCTCAGTTCTTCTTCCATGTTTTATTTTAATCTTTAATATTTAATCTTTAATTTTCAATTCACCAAATGGTATGTTCCGCCGGCAAGGGGCTTGACGATGCCTTTCATCTCTAACGAGAACAGCAGGGCGGTGAGCTGGCCGATGGGGATGTTCGTCTTGACGGTCAGCGTGTTCAGCTGTAGGTCGTTGGTCTGCTGAAGCTGACTGACTATTTGTTGCTCTTCTGGCGACAGGTCGGGAAAGAGCTGGCGCTCGACGGCCTCGGGCGTCTGCTTGATGGTTTGCCAGCCCATGCTCTCCACAAAGTCGGCAGCAGAGGTAATGAGAGCTGCCGTGTTGTTACGGATAACGTGGTTGCATCCCTCGCTGTACGGCATGCCGACAGCGCCAGGGAAGGCAAACACCTCGCGGCCATACTCCTGAGCGACGCGGCATGTGATGAGTCCGCCGCCCTTAATGGCACTCTCAACCAATATCGTGGCGTCGGAGATGCCAGCCACGATGCGGTTGCGCTGTCGGAAGTTGTTGGGCAGTGCCTCCGTCTGGCTAATATACTCGGTGAGCAGTCCGCCCTGACTGACCATCTTGACGGCGGTGTCACGATGGCGGTAGGGATAGATCTGGTCTAAGCCGTGAGCCAGGACGCCAACGGTCTCGTAGCCATTGGCGAGGGCGTTGCGGTGGGCACAGATGTCAATGCCGTAAGCCAGTCCGCTGACGATAAGCACCTGCGGACACAGCTGGCGCAGGTCGCTGATGAAGCGGCGGATAAGGTCCTGGCCGTAAGTTGTGCAACGGCGGGTGCCCACCATATCGAGAACGTAGCGCTGGTTGAGGTTTGCAGTACCTTTATAATAAAGCACGATAGGTGCGTCAGGGCAGTTGCGCAGTCGCTGAGGATAGGCTTCGTCGTTGAGACAAAACGTTTGGATGCCGCCCTTGGTGATGAACTCCATCTCGGCAGCTGCCCGTTTCAGGGCGTCGTCCCAGTGCTTCAGCGCCTCACGCAGACGAGGGGTGCTGTCAGGCAGCACGTCGCCCAAGTCATTGCGGTGGTCATAGACAGCTTGGGCGCTGCCTAACTCTTGGTAGAGTTGCAGAGCCATTGGCAGGTTGAAGCCTGTCATGCGGGTCAGGGCTATCGCGTAGTATGTCTCGTCAGTCATTGCTTTTTTCTCTCGTTATGACGTTATTCCGTTATCACATTATCACGATTTCAGGTAGTCATGAAAGGCCTGGTCGTAGTCGGGGCTGTCGCTGAGGCGGCCGTCGACAAGACAAACCAGGGTGATGTCGCCACGGAAGCAGAGGGCTTCGTCGGAGGCGCGGAAGATGTCCTGGTGGAAGATGTACTTGATGCCCTGCTTCTCTAACCACAGTCGCGAGATGAACTCGTCGTCGCAGCGCAGAGGGGTCTTGAACTGCAGGTTCATACGGGCCACGACGGCATCGACGCCCTTCTGGTGCATCTCGGCAAAACTCAGTCCGCACTCCTTCAAGAAGAGGTGGCGGGTGTGTTCCGTGTAGTGCAGGTAGTTGGCGTTGTTGACGATGCCTTCGATGTCGCATTCGTAGTCGCGAACTTCCATGCGGGTTTCAAAGATATATTTTTCCATTAATTGTCGTTTTCCTCGCATCCAAGTCCTTCCCTTTAGGGGAGGGTTTAGGAGAGGTCTTTTTTTTTCTCGTTATGCCGTTGTCACGCTATTCCGCTTTAAATATTCATAGCCTATGCGGCAGCGCAGGCAGTCTTTGCGGTCGCAGTATTCTTTCTTCAGCTGGATGAGCGCTTGGGAGTCGCCAGCGCTTTTCACCTCCAGACCGCACTCCTGCCACATGCGGACAATGTGGTTGTTCTCGGCTTTCAGCTGTTCCAGGAAGTCGAAGGCCCTGTCGCAGAGTTCCTCGCGGCAGGTATGACGGCCGTAGGCAAAGAGCAGGGGTATGCAGGTGTTGATGATGAGCAGGTTGATAGAGAACGGCGACAGGTGCTTGGCGTTGCGAAAACTCTCTGAGCCGAAGGTGTAGTGCGTCTCCCAGTAGGGTGTGACGTGGGTGCGCATCATCTCGCTGAGACCCGCCATATCCTGACATGCTATCAGCTGCGACAAGCCGGCCTTGCGCTCATGATAGAGGTTGGCTAACTGGGCAATGCGGATGTGGGGGAAGTTCTGGGGGCGCAGGCGCAGGAATCGCCAGAGGTTGGCATCCATCGGCTGAAGCGAGAACTTATGGGCCAGATACTGATACTCGTTGCGCAGCTTGGCGAAGTAGCCCTCGTTCAGGGCGTCCTTCTGATAACGATCAGGGACGGTCGACAGTTCCAAGAGTCCCGCCTGTCCCATGAAGATGGCCTCCACCTGGAATAAGTCGTCGCGGTGCTTGCCGACAGCGCTCAAGGGAATGTGACGCGCCCACTCCTCGAAGGCGTCTCCATTGATGCCGAAGCCATAGTTGCGGGCCAGCGTCATGAAGTAAGCGTCCTCCCACGAGCCGTTAGCCTGACGGGCTCGTTGCTGAATGGCCACCGTCTTCTGCTCCAAGCGCTCCGTCTGCAGGGCTGCCATCCAGGAGTGGATGGTGAGGCGCGTCAGGTTAGGGATGAGCTTGTAGCACGGTGGATATTGGTCGGTGCGTAACAGCTCCTCGTAGTTGTCGTGAACATAGGCAGGCACTTCAAGGCACAGCTGCGGCACGAAGTCGCCCTTCGACGTCTGCACGTCGCGGTCGGCTACGCCTACTACGTGGAGCACCACATTATCATAATGGGCATCGTTGTGGTGACCATGCACATACCAATCGCCGGACTTGTCGTGAATTTCGACATTGCCCACCCATAGCGTGCCGCCGATCTTCACCTTGGCATTGAAGAAGTCCGGCCCGGCGTTGCGGTTGTGCAACCCTGGGTCAATGACTTCCACCTGTCTGCCGTCGGTGGTCTCCAACGGTTTAGCAGGCCATAGCTTATGCTTCCAGCAGTAGTGCAGCAGTAGTTCCATGCAGTAGGGCTAATCGTTCCATGCAGTCGGGGAAACCTTATTGTCCCTTCTTGACCACTAACAGCGTCTTGCCGTAGTTGGCAAAGGTGTCGAACATCTGGCGGATGGCCGGATAGCTGTTTTGGCTCTGCTTGATCTTATTGACAGTAAAGAGGTAGTTCACCAACAGTTGCCTGCCATTCTGGGTGGTGTACAGGTGGCCTTCAATACCCTTGTCGGGAGTGATGATGTTGTACTGTTCAGGCTTCTCGGCCAGCGTATAGCCTTCGGGTAGGGTAATGTTGACGGTGATGACGTTTGAAGACAGACAGGGGAACTCGACTGGCATCACGCGTTCGTCTGTCGTGAAGGGATGCTCCTGAATGGGGGGAACGGGGAACGGACAGAAACTGATCTGGCCGTCAGCGACGACACCCTGATAATTGACTGCCGTACTGTCCTTAGCCTTAGGTGCAAACTCCGTGCTCTTCTGTTGCTGACGGAAGAGCAGGGCTGCCAGACCTTCATACTGCGTGGTCTGTGTACCCTTGATGGTGCCGTCTGTTGACAGCGTAGCCTCGATGGTGGTAGCAGTCTTCGACTTCAACGCCTTCTGCAGGTCAGCCCAGGAACCGTTCTTGGGAGCCACCTCCCTGGCACGGTCAACCAACAGCTGTTCAGGCAGAGCGTTCAGCCAGCCGCCTGTTGATGAGGCATCGACATAGACTTTCTGGTTGTTGGAGAGCTTGATGCCAACTACGAAAGTGTTGAGCTTCTGGAATGAGGGGAAGTTGTAGGGCAGCATGCCCTGGTCGCGACTACGGAGCACTACGGGGGAAGCATTCAGACCAACGTCCTTCAACGACTGGATAAGCACCATGTTGATGTCGGCATTGTTGCCCTTGCCCTTAGTGAGCGTCTCTTTGGTGGGTTCCGGCCAAAGCTTGTATTTGCCATCCCACTGAATGCGACCCGTCACCAGCTTGAATACGGCGGCGGCCCGCTCCTGTTCGTCGGCAATGTCCTGAATGTGGGCATTCTGCAGTTCCTGTTGCAGCGGACTATGAGCCTTCATCTGTAGGTTAAAGGCGTCAGAGTCGAGAATCATCCCGTCAATCTGCTCCCACGTCCTGGCAAAGTCCATCTGCGACATGCCTGGCAGGCGGTACTGCTTCAGTTCAGCAGTAATGCCAGCCCAGTTGTCCTTGACATTCCAAACGTAGTTGTCCTTCGGCAGGCCTTTCAGATTCCGGCCGATATAGACGTAGTGGTTGGTGTTGACCGTCATGGGATTAGCCAAGGGGTCGCTGACCACCTTAAACTTCATAGAACCGGCAGTACAGGTGTACGTCAGGCGCTGGATACCATGATCCTCGATATTATAAATCAGGTAGTTGGGGATGTTCATGTCCAGTTTGGCATAGACCACGGGAATCTCGCACTGGGCATACCAGTCGTGCAACTGCCAGAAGAGTTGGCTGTGAATCTTGTACTCGTATTCTATCACGGTACCCTCCTTCACGTTGGGGACGGTAAACTCCATCTGGTAGTTCTCGTCGTCTATCTTCTTCTTCGCGATCTCGCTTTTCTTCAAGTTCGTCTTCACCATCTTGCCGCCCTCCATGTTAAAGGCGGTAGCCTTGATGTCCTCAACGCTCTCGTCAGCACCAGCACCCAAGACTTCCTCGGTCATGGAGACACCCTCACCCTCGAAATAGGAATCGGAACTGCCGCCCGGCTTCGGAAGCGACATACCCGTGATCTTCGAGCCGCTGATGAAATTGCCCAACGACGTGTTTACCTGATAAGGAATGACAACCTTGGCAAACCGGGCACCATCGGGCTTCAGCACCTTGATGCGCACTTTCTCTTTATAGTCCAACAGGAAGTTGGCGGATTGGATGGTGTATTCCACATCAGTCAGTTTACAGAGTACAACAGCATCAGCCTGCGGATCCGCCTCGTAGGTGGTCATGGTCAGTTCTTCCTTGGTAGGTTTACCGAATTTCATGTTCACATCTTCCTGGGCCAGCGTCGTCAACGTGGCCATACTCAAAGCAATGAATAATAACAATTTTAGTTTCATGATGGTTTCTGATTAAATGAATCTGTTGCAAAGGTACGAATAAGTGTGCAAAAAGCAAAAGAAAAACCCAATTTCTTTTGCTTTTTTACTTTTTTCTTCGTACCTTCGCCCCAAACTTAACAACGTACGACTATGAGCAAGCACAAGAGTGGTAAGAGGCTGAACAAGCAACGTCTGGTGGAAATGCTGCAGACGCTGTTTCAGCAGAACCCGAACGAGACCTTCTCGTTCAAGCAGATTTTCCAGAAACTCAAACTCTCGACCCATCCGGCCAAAATGCTGGCTGTTGAGACGATGGACGAAATGGCATGGGACGACTATCTGGCGAAGGATGGCGACAATGCCTATCGTCTGAACCTGAAGACACAGGTGCAGGAAGGAACGTTCATCCGTAAGGCCAATGGCAAGAACTCGTTCCAACCTGATGACGGCGGCAAGCCTATCTTCGTCTCGGAACGTAACTCGCTGTTTGCCATGAATGGCGACCGTGTGCGTGTCACCATGATGGCCCGCCGAGAGAAGCACATCAAAGAGGCTATGGTGGTAGAGATACTTTCCCATAAGGTTGACCAGGCTGTTGGTAAGCTGAAGGTGGAGAAAGACTATGCCTTCTTAGTGACGGAGGGGAACATCTTCGTCCACGATGTGCTGATTCCGAAAAAGAAACTGAAAGGCGGCAAGACTGGTGACAAGGCTGTGGTGAAGATAACACAATGGCCCTCGAAGGATTCGAAGAACATCGTCGGCGAGGTGATTGACGTTCTGGGTAAGGAAGGCGACAACAATGTCGAGATGCATGCCATCCTGGCGCAGTATGGTTTGCCGTATAAGTATCCGAAGAATGTCGAGGAAGCCGCCAACAAGATTGACGCCGGCATTACCGAACAGGAAATTAAGCGGCGCGAGGACTTCCGCGATGTCTTCACCTGCACCATAGACCCCAAGGACGCCAAGGACTTTGACGATGCCCTGAGCATTCGCCAAGTTGTAAATGGCAAATCGTCAAATAGTAAATTATACGAGGTCGGTGTGCATATAGCTGATGTCAGCCATTATGTCAAGGAAGGTTCTACGATAGACAAGGAGGCCACGAAGCGTGCCACCAGCGTCTATCTGGTAGACCGTACCATCCCCATGCTGCCTGAACATCTGTGCAACTTCATCTGCTCGCTGCGCCCTGACGAGGAAAAGCTGTGCTTCAGCGTGGTCTTCGTTCTGGACGAAGAAGCCAACGTCAAGGACTACCGCATCGTACATACCGTCATCAAGAGTAATAGAAGGTATGCCTACGAAGAAGTGCAGGAGATACTGAGACCCTCCCCTAACCCCTCCCTGAAAGTGAGGGGAACAGATACTAATGACGCCCCTCCCTCGCAGGGAGGGGATGGGGGAGAGTCTGAACTGCGCACGCTGGACAAGTTGGCGAAGTGTCTGCGTGAACGCCGCTTCAAGGGCGGTGCCGTGAAGTTTGACCGTGAGGAGCTGCACTTCGACATCGATGAGAACGGCAAGCCTACTCGCGCGTACTTCAAGAAGAGCAATGATGCCACCCAGCTTATCGAAGAGTTTATGCTCTTGGCCAACCGCACCGTCGCTGAACACATCGGCAAGGTGAAGTCACAAAGTTCAAAGAGCAAAGATCAAAATGCAAAGTCCAAGAAGACTTTCGTTTACCGCATCCACGATCAGCCTGACCCCACGAAGCTGGAGTCGCTGCGTGAGTTTGTGGTGAAGTTCGGCTATAAGATGAAGACGAGCGGTACGAAGGGCGCCATCTCGCGTTCCCTCAATGCGCTGATGGATGGCTGTCAGGGTAAGAAGGAGCAGAAGCTCATCGAGACCGTTGCCCTGCGTGCCATGATGAAGGCGAAGTATTCGACGCATAACATCGGCCATTACGGATTGGCCTTCGACTACTATACCCATTTCACGTCGCCCATCCGTCGTTATCCCGACACGATGGTGCACCGCCTGCTGACGAAATACTTGGACGGTGGCCGTTCCGCCAATCAGGAGAAGTACGAGGAACTCTGCGAGCATTGTTCAGACATGGAGCAGACTGCCCAGCAGGCTGAGCGCGACAGCATCAAGTACAAGATGGTGGAGTTTATGTCCGACAAGATTGGTCAGGAGTACGACGCCCACATTTCCGGCATCCAGTCGTATGGCATCTACTGTGAGATAGACGAAAACCACTGCGAAGGCATGGTGTCGATGCATGACCTGGACGACGACTATTACGACTTCGACGAGCGTAACTACTGCCTTGTGGGTCGCCGTCATCACAATAAGTATCAGTTGGGTGACCCCATCCGCATCAAGGTGGCCAGAGCCAACATCGAGAAACGCCAGCTGGACTTCTTGATCAGCGAAGAAGTCAAGGTGAAAAGATAGGACTCATCGGCCGTCATCGGCCGATGATGAAACGCTACGTGGACTTACTACAAATCGAGCGGGCTGCCTCTGGATGTTCAGTTGGCAGCCCGCTCTCCGTTAGTATGTTATGAAATTTTGAGAGAATTGAAACTTCACAGTTTCATTTGTGTTTTAAATAAACTTGATTATTTGTTATAGAGAAAGCATAGAATTAAAATCCTTCGTCAGTTGGCTGTTCCACCATTATCACCTGCGTACTGTCGGTGATGTCGCCGATGGCTTCAGCCTGATTGCGTGCAACGCTCTGGCCCTCAGAGTGGAGTATGGGACTCACGGCCTCTACGGTGTCTACCTGTTGCATGTTGGCATATTCCTCTGCACCTTTCCAACTATTGTCCCAAGGTGCCTGGGCAGCATTGCCAAGGGTGAGGAGGATAGCCACTACGGCAGCAGACTTGAAGAGCGGCATCAGACGTTCCTTAATACTTACCACGCGGGCCTTGGTGCTCTTGGCAGTCGGCTCCTCACCAATCATTTCGAGCATACGGACGTCAAAGTCGTCGTCCAACGTCTGTTGGCTTGCCTCGTCGGCAAAGAGTGCGCGCAGAGGCTCCATCTCCGCAGGGATATTCTCCTGACGGAAGAAGGTTCGCAGGATGCTTTCCTCTTCAAGGGAAGTCTCTGCGTTCCAATAGCGCTCCATGAGTTGTTCGATGTACTTGTAGTCCATACTTTTTTGCATTTTCTATAATAAAGACGTTTATTAAAACAGAAAGTTACAGGAAAAAGAAAAAAATGTTGAATGATTCAACATTCCTCAATTCTCATGAACTTTTCCTTGATTGCCTGTCGGGCTCGGAAGATGCTGACCTTCACTTGTTCTTCGCTGATGCCCAGGATGGTGGCGATGTCCTTATAGCTTTTGCCTTCCATGTCTCGTAGTTGCATGCAACTGCGTTGCTTTTCGGGCAGTTCGCTGATAAGCTGTCGCACCAGTCTGACGCGGTCACGCTGAACGGTATGTTCCTCAGGGTTGGAGGCTACTCTATGGTCAAGAGGCTGAATAGTGGCGTCCAGTGATTGCGTCTGGTTGTCCATGCGCCGCACCTTGTCTAACGAGAGGTTACGGCAGATGGTGAGGCAGAACGCTTCTATCGATTCTATGCGATTCCAGTCGTCACGTTTGTTCCATACCTTCATCATCGTTTCCTGTACCACATCCTCAGCCTCCGCAGCGTTCATCGTGATGCGGAGCGCCAGCCGGTAAAGTTCATTCTTCAGCGGCAGGATGTCGGTTTGGAAACTAATGGCCTTCATCTTTTTCTTTTTACTTTTTTACCTTTTTACCTTTAAAATGCCTTTTTACTTTTTTACCTTTTTACCTTTCTATGATCGTTCCATGCTTCCCGTCGATGGCTGTAGCCAGCGTGATGATGACACGGCTGACGCCAGATTCGACGGCAGCGAGGGCATTCTCTATCTTGGGCAGCATGCCGCCAGAGATGGTGCCGTCGGCCTTATACTCATTAAATAAGTAACGCGAGATAACAGGGATGACCGAGTCCTCATCGTCTGGGTTGCGCAGCACGCCCTTTTTCTCGAACGAGAAGATGAGCGTGACGTCGTAGTACTGAGCCAGGGCCTTGGCAGTCTCCGAGGCGATGGTGTCGGCATTGGTGTTCAGGATGTGTCCCTCGCCATCGTGCGTCAGCGGAGCCATGACGGGCGTAATGCCAGCCTCAATGAGTCGGCTCAGCATCAGGCCGTCGGCCTGGTCAACGTCACCCACGAAGCCGAAATCAACCAGGGAACTACCGGTTGCGGAACCGTCTGCTGCTGAACTGTCCTTGATGATAACGGGCGGACGCTTATGGCTGCGTATGGCGTTGGCGTCGGCACCAGTCAGTCCTATGGCATTGATGCCGTGAGCCTGCAGACGGGCCACGAGGTTTTTGTTCACCAGTCCGCCATAGACCATCGTCACCACCTCCAGCATGTCACCGTCTGTGATGCGCCGTCCGTTCACCATCTTTGTCTCAATACCTAAGCGCTCCGCCATCTTTGTTGCCTTACGCCCACCACCGTGTACCAGCACCTTGCGCCCTTCGATGGCGCTGAAGTCCTTTAACAACTGAGAGAGCTGCAGTTCGTCCTCGACCACAGCTCCTCCTACTTTCACTATTGTCAGTTTCTCTTTCATTCTGCAAATATACACACTTTCCCTCTAATCTCCAAATAATTTCCGTTTTTTTAGAAATTCCGAATTCAATATGTAAAGGTACTGACTTTTCAGATACGAGTCAAGGCGTCACAGCGGATACGCTTACCGTGATATAGTGTAATACAGATATACAGATATACACTTGTTTCTTAAGAATGTCTCGCGTACCGCGTATATGCACGCACGGTACGCGAAGGGTTTTAGAAAACATCTGTATGATGTGTATGATCTGTATTTTGTTTTTAAGGTAGGCTCATTACTTCAGCAATTCGCGTAGAAAACCCTCAGAAATCACCGTGATTTCCTTCAGAAATTGCCGTGATTTCCTTCAGAAGTTGCCGTGATTTCCTGAAGAAATCACCGCGATTTCTGACGGAAAAGTACTGGAAAAGTCGACCATCTCCTCAAACCTATTAGCCCTCCGGCTTACAAAATGCAAAGATACAAAAATAAAACGCGAAATGCAAGCTTTTTGCCGATTTTCTTTGTTTTGCGCTCAACTTTTCTTTGGTATTCTTCTCACTTATTCGTAACTTTTCGCTTTGCGAGAAGGCACTTCCGCTCGAAAGAAAAAACAAAAATATGACTTTTTGTTTTGTTCTTTCCTCACTTATTCGTAACTTTTCGCTTCGCGAGAAGTCACTCTCGTTCGAAAGAAAAAACAAAAATATGGCTTTTTGTTTTGTTCTTTCCTCACTTATTCGTAACTTTGCAATCAGAATGTGGCAGAGAGGTATCATTGTAAGCCTCGTGGCACTCCTGGTGGTTGCGTGTTCTGAAACGAAATATGTGGCCGACGGCCAGTATCTGTTAGACCGTGTACAGGTGACAAGCGACGAGAAAGCACCAGGCGTCAGTCCGTCGGGGCTGAAGCAGTATGTTCGCCAGCGAGGCAACTCCAGATGGTTCTCTGCCGTGAAAATACCCTTATATACCTATTCTCTCTCCGGTCGCGACACGACGCGCTGGCTGAACCGCACCCTGCGCAACATCGGAGAACCGCCCGTCATCTATGACTCGGCATCGACCGAGGTGTCGGCCCGCAGCATACAGACGCAGTTGCAGAACCACGGCTATCTGCGTGCCACGGTGGATGTATCGACCACCACGAAGGGCAAGAAGCTGCGTACCAACTACCAGTTACATCCAGGCCGTCTCTATTTCATCCGAAACATTGACTACGAAATCCGCGATACGGCCATTGCCCGCCTGCTGGCCGACGACGAGCATGGACTCCAGACCGGTATGGTGTTCAATGTGGAAAACCTGGATGCCGAGCGCAAGCGTATTACCCGCATATTGACAGACAATGGCTACTATCGCTTCAACAAAGACTTCATCACCTATCGTGCCGATTCCGTAGAGGGCAGTACGTTCATTAACCTACGGCTGGTGTTGGACCAGTATCGTAACAATGAAGTGGAGCAACAGCCTCACCAGCAATACAATATCCGTCATGTCACGTTCGACAACGGCGTCCGTGACGGTAAGGGCAGCCACTTGCGCCAGCACGTCATGCAGCAGAACACTTATATCCGTGAGGGACAACTCTATTCGGCCTCTGACCTGCAGTCCACCTACCACCACTTCGGACGCCTCGGGGCTGTGCGCTATACCAACATCAGCTTCAGCGAAGTACCTGACACCGCCTTGTTGGACTGTAACATTGCCATCACAATGAACAAGCCTTCGACCATTTCGTTCCAGCCGGAGGGTACCAATACGGCGGGTGACCTAGGTGCGGCAGCATCGCTGACCTACCAGAACCGCAACCTTTTCCGAGGCTCGGAGAACCTGTCGGTAGAACTGCGTGGAGCCTATGAGGCCATTAAGGGATTGGAAGGTTACTCCAATGCCAACTTCTTAGAGTATAGCCTTCAGACCAAGCTCTCGTTCCCGCGATTCATAGCACCCTTCCTGTCGTCGTCGTTCCGTAGAAGGGTCAATGCCACATCGGAGGTTTCTGCACTCTTCGACCTGCAGAACCGTCCCGAGTTCCACCGTCGCGTCTTCTCCGTAGGCTGGAACTACAAGTGGAACGACCCTACACATAGAGACCACTACCAGCTGGACTTGCTCGACCTGAACTACATCTCCATGCCGTGGGTCAGCGATACCTTCATTACGGAATATCTCATAGATGTCGCCTCGCGTAATGCCATCCTGCTTTACAACTATCAGGACCTCTTCATTATGAAGACAGGGCTGCGCTACTCCTATAATAATGGTACTTTTGCCCTCAAGACGAACATCGAGACTGCCGGCAACTTGCTGAACATAGCTGCCCACACCTTTGGGTTCCACCAGAACGGCGCAGATCAGTACACCTTCCTCGACATAGCCTTCGCACAATATGTCAAGGGCGACGTGGACTATACACGTTACTTCCAGTTCGACTACCAGCGACAACTGGTGCTGCACGTCGGTCTGGGCATTGCCTATCCCTACGGCAACAGCGACATTCTTCCCTTCGAGAAGCGCTACTTCTCAGGAGGTGCCAACAGCTTGCGCGGATGGAGTGTCCGTAGTGTGGGCCCCGGCGGCTATAAGGGTTTTGACGGAAACATTGACTTCATCAACCAGACGGGTGACATGAAGCTGGACCTGAATATGGAGTACCGTGCCCACCTGTTCTGGAAGTTAGGCGGAGCACTCTTCGTCGATGCAGGAAACATCTGGACCCTACGCGAATATGATGATCAACCAGAAGGGCAGTTCAAGATAACGTCATTCTGGAAACAGCTGGCAGCAAGCTACGGTTTGGGACTGAGGTTGAACTTCGACTACTTCATCATCCGTTTCGACATGGGTATGAAAGCCGTCAACCCGGCGTACAACACCGAGCGAGAACATTACCCGATTATACATCCCAAACTCAGTCGCGACTTTGCTTTTCACTTTGCGGTAGGCCTGCCATTCTAACCTGCCAGCGACCGTTGCGCTTTACCAGATCTACAGAAAAAATACCGTCCTCCTTCAGACTGCTGGCCTGACCGACAGAGTCCATGGCCAGCCAACGGCTCACATGGATGCGGGCTGTTGCCATGCTGTCGTTGCCTTCATACACGTCGGTCACGGTGACCTCAGCATCCTCCGGCTGGGCATTCAGCAGTTCCACGTCACCCTCTGTCATGTTCGAGGCAGCATATTGCAACCATTTGCAACCCTCGGCAGTCGTGTACTCCCGAGCCTCCTCGAAGTCGCAGTTGAAGTAAGCCTCGGCCCAACGCCCGGCGGTACTCCCGGCTTCGCCAGAACCCGTCATGTCACATCCAGAAACCAGAAAAGGAATGGCCAAGAGCAGATAAAAATATAGTTTCATAACATTAAATATTTCAAATACTCTGCAAAAGTACAAAAATTTCTCTTTTCTCATTTCTCATTTCTCATTTTTTTAGTACCTTTGCACGAAATTTACGCAAGACATGCTGAAGTTTATATCCTTTGGCAGCGGAAGCAGCGGCAACTGCTATCTGTTGATGACCCCCGCCGACGCACTACTCATCGACTTGGGAGTAGGGTTGCGCGGACTGAAGAAAGACCTACGTACATACGGCGTCAGTCTTTCTCAGATACATCATGTGCTCATCACTCACGACCATGCAGACCATATCAAGTCCGTTGGCTCGTTCAGCCATGACTATCAAGTGCCCGTCTATGCCACGAGAGAGGTGCACGTCGGCATCAACAAGAACTACTGCATCTCGCAGAAAGTGACTCCCGACCTGGCGCGCTTTATAGAGAAAGGCGTCACTTTCCAGGTGGGCGACTTCACCGTCACACCTTTCGGTGTACCCCACGACAGTAGCGACAACGTCGGATTCTTCATAGAAGCTGGTGGCACTAACTTCTGTCTGATGACCGACGTTGGAACCGTTACCGACGAGATGAAGGGCTTCATCTCTCAGGCACGAAACCTTGTCATCGAGGCTAACCATGACGAGGAGATGGTCATGAGCGGACCCTATCCGCAGTTCCTGAAGTCGCGTATCCTTTCCGGTACGGGACATCTCAGTAATCGTAACAGCGCCATTGCCGTGGCTGAGAACATGTCGGAAGAACTCCGCTATGTCTGGCTGTGCCACCTCAGCGAAGAGAACAACCATCCTGAGCTGGCCCGCAAGACCGTGGAGGCTGTGTTGCGTGGCTACGGCATCGTGGCAGGAGCGGACTTCAAACTCGAAGTCTTGAAGCGTAATACCTCCACCGGTCCTTTCGACCTGGAATAACTTGCAGAAGAAATACTAAATATATATAATAATGTATAGGACAAAAACTTGTGGTGAGCTTCGGCTTACCGATGCCGGCAGCGAGGTAACGCTGGCCGGATGGGTACAGAAAACGAGAAAGATGGGTGGCATGACGTTTGTCGACCTGCGCGACCGTTATGGTTTGACCCAGTTGGTGTTTGACGAGTCGAAGGATGCTGCCCTTTGCGAACAGGCCAACCGCCTGGGACGTGAGTGGTGCATTCAGGTGACGGGCGTGGTGAGCGAGCGTCAGGCCAAGAACCCCAAGATGGAGACGGGCGACATCGAGATACTTGCCAAGCAGCTGAACGTGCTGAGCGAGAGCCAGACACCTCCCTTCACCATAGAAGACCAGACCGATGGCGGCGACGACATCCGCATGAAGTACCGCTATCTGGACCTGCGCCGCTCGTGTGTCCGCAAGAACCTGGAGCTGCGCCACCGTATGACCATCCTCATCCGCAACTTCCTGGACTCGAAGCAGTTCATAGAGGTAGAGACGCCTATCCTTATCGGTTCAACACCTGAGGGTGCCCGCGACTTCGTGGTGCCCAGCCGTATGAATCCCGGACAGTTCTATGCCCTGCCGCAGAGTCCGCAGACCCTGAAGCAGCTGCTCATGGTCTCAGGCTTCGACCGTTACTTCCAGATTGCCAAGTGTTTCCGTGACGAGGACCTGCGTGCCGACCGTCAGCCGGAGTTTACACAGATTGACTGCGAGATGTCGTTTGCCGACCAGGAAGA
>JAEEGJ010008961.1_pt1 | contig 27195 bp, 22 predicted proteins | sample 8958761 | NCBI WGS metagenome assembly JAEEGJ01 (sample SAMN16246546, study PRJNA631951) | gut metagenome | biome: gut microbiome; feature: rumen; material: RS-attached | host: Bos | place: Iran: Karaj | collected 2018-10 | reverse complement strand
GCTGGAAAGTGGCGGGGATAACGACCGCGCCGAGCTTGTGAAGACCGACCATCGTGAACCAGACTTCAGGACGCTGACGGAGGATCATGAGGACCCTGTCGCCCTTCTTGATGCCTAAGCCTTTGAACATGTTGGCTACGCGGTTGCTCTTCTCTTTGATGTCACTAAAGGTAAAGTGCTTTTCGTTGCCTTCATCGTCGCACCAGATAAGTGCCTCACGCTCGGGTTCCGTATCAGCATATACGTCGACGACGTCGAATCCGAAGTTAAAGTCCTTGGGGACCTTAAGCTTGAAGTTCTGCTTGAAATCTTCATAGCTTTCGAAATCAACTCTTTCGACAAATCTTTCCAGTAAGCTCATATGTGTGTGTTTCTCCTTGAGGTATTAACCGTTGATTATCGTCAGGAACTTTGCGTTGTCTGTGACTGCCCTCTGGCCGTGAGGCTTCTCGGGGTTGAAGTAGATGGAATCGCCTGCGTTGAGCGTGAACTCGCGGTCGCCTACGATTACCTTGATCGTGCCCTCGATGACGTAGTTGAATTCCTGGCCGCCGTGCTTAACGAGCTCTGCAGTCTCGGACTTCGAAAGGGTAACGATCATGGGGTCCATCTGTCTGTGCTTGTAGTTGAAGGCAAGAGCGCTGAAGGAATAACCGGGATAACGCTCGACCTTGACGCCGTTGCCGCCTCTTACCACAGTGTAATCGTCCATTCTCGGGACATCGCCTGTCATGAGGACTGTGGGGTCGACTCTGAAAAGCTCGGCGACTTTGTAAAGAAGGCTGATCGGGATCTCTTTCGCGCCGGTCTCATATGCAAGATACTCGTCCTTGCTGACACCTATCTCGCGCGCAACGTCCTCCGCGTCGAATTCGAGTATGTCACGAAGTTCTCTGATCCTCTCGGATATCTGCTTGATGTATTCGTTCATATCGGGCCTCCATATATATACTTGAAATTTATATCTATTATAAGCGGCAGATATTATACAACAAAATATGCAAATTTGCGAAAAGCTGTGCAAAATAAACGCAAAAGCGCTGTTTTAAAGGAAAGATACGGCTTTTTCGGCAGCTTTCTTGAGCTTCGGACTGACGAAAAGGTAACTGAGGATGCCAAAGCCGAAGATTATTATGGCTGTCAGGTATTCGATGCACCAGTTACCGAAATTGAGTCCGAGGCCGAAATGCTTGTTTGCGCATCTTTCGAGGATAAGAAGAAGGTAATGCAGTACATAGGTGTCAAACGATGCTCCGCCCAGCAGATTCCAGATCTTTCCTGAGAATATCTTCTTTGCGGTCTCTGACGTGAAAAGGATCATGATGCCGGGGAAGAAAAGGAAGACAAGAGCGTACTGCTGGAAAAGCTGTCTTTGCGCATTGTTTGCAACAAGATAGAGGGCACCGCCGCCGATCAGGAGCGGTATGGTTATGAGGTATTTCAATCCCTTTATCTCGTGCTTTCTTAGTATGACTGCGAGTAAAAGACCGACAGAGACATCCACATAAGCTCTTCTTGCATCGCCCTGGAAGAATGGCAGATTAAGTTCAAAAAGCTCTCCTGCCATGGAGATAAGGATCAGTCCGATGACCGGGATGATGTATTTTTTCTTAAGTTTTCCGCTTATGGAAACTATCAGATACAAGACGACAAATGCGATCAGGAGCGCGCTGATATACCACATCGGAGGGTTCAGGTGAGAGCCTTCGAGATTAGCCCAGCCGACCTGCATTCCGAGGATGGATAAGATAAGTTCGGAACCGGTAGATCTAGCCTTGCAGTATTCGCCCATGACATTGAAATAAACGTGGTTGTTGACGAAGAAATAGATTATTGCGGTCACGCCGACAAGCGGCAGGAGCCTTACGCAGCGGTGAAGATAGTAGTCCTTGAACTTAAGATCTCCGTCATGGATCTTGGTAACTGAGCCGAGCAGGAAATAACCTGAGATCACGAAGAAGAGATCGACTAAAAGTCCCCAGTAAAAGTGACCGCTGTAGAAGTTGATGCCGTTGTCTATGAAAACGTTGTGGACCTGCTGATAGTGATGCAGGACCAGGATGAACGAAGCCGCAAATCTTAAGAAATCGATTGCCCCGTTACGGCTGGATAAGGTGGTCTCTTTGCCGGCTTTCATAGTGTCACTTTCCTGAAGATCAGATTTGGCTTTAAGCCACATGCATAATTTTATCACGTTTTACTGTCATGATATAATTATCTGTATTTATGGGGAATTGAGGAATGAAGATATGGATAAGACGTACAGGAAATCGGTAACCGGTATGGCGGTCACACTCGTTATCGCTATCCTCATAACGAACATCATGACGTTCTTCCAGAAGAATATCATCGATGCGTCAATGCGTTTTTTTGATCACAATTCTTTATATCGTGATGCATTTCGGTATTCGATCGATTTCAAGAGGATGGGCACGGGAACCGTTATCCCTTACTATATGTTTTTCTGCATGTTCATGTCGCTGCTTTGCTTTTTCCTTACGGTGTTCGTCATATCCAATAAGGCCAACATAGGCAAGCCGAAGAAGGCAATACCGCTGTTTATCGTATACGCGATCACTCCCGTATTCGGTTCTGTATATGTGGTATTAGGCGGAGATAAGCTCTTGAACGATCCTGCTCTGTCAGGCAATGCAAGCATTCTTACACTGGCCATAAGCTTGGCGACATCACCTGTCATGATGGTCTTTTTTGTATTCTTCATGATCACGGTTATCAGGTTTATCGTAACAGGGGTCAAATACAACCTTTCAAACGCAGGGACAAAGAAGTAAGCTGTTCTTACAGCTCCCTGACGTATTTTGTTGTTCTGTCGTTCAGGACGGTTATTGCTTCATCCAGTGTATGATCACCCTTGAAATAAGGTTCTAATTCCTCGAAAACGAATTTTGTGATCTCACTGTCTTCATAGTAGTATATCGCAAGGTCTCCCAGACACTTTAGGAATACCGCCTTCATCTCACCGGTTGCCATCTTGTCTCCGGTCGCTTTATCCAGACCGACGGCCGGTATGAACACGCCGCTTTCAACCTGTTTAGTGTAGGCCTCAAACGCTTTGTTGTTGATACTTCCGGTTGTGTCAGTATTTTGGTCCATGATCTCCCTGTTGGTTACGATCAGTCTGAAAGAAGGGTTTTCGGAGCTGTATGCGCTTCCTGAGAAAAGATAATTCAAAAACTTTTTGCAGCCGTCTTTCTCACTTGTGGATGCTGATACCGAGATGGTCTCAGAGGCTTTGAATCTCGGGCCTGCCGCATTTACCGAAGGCGTGCCGATAATGTTATATTGTCCTTTTCCCTTGAAGCATGAGTGTACATAATCAAGGTAGTCTTTGATCTTTGTATAGTAGCATTCGCCTCTGTAACGGTTAAAGTCACTGATGTCATAATCGGGCGGAAAGCTCAGGATGTCATCATATATTATGTTGTCTTTTGCGTATTTGACAGCAGCGCGGAACTGGTCTGTTCCGAAGTCTATCTTTTCGCCTTCGATGGTGCTTTTGGTATCTATGCATGACAGGACAAAAGAACGCTTGTTGAATTCGAATGAACCCGGATAATCGTAGGGTGAGAAGCCGTCCATTTTTTCTTTTATGATTTTGTCGTATTCTTCGAAAGTAATTCCGACGGCTCCTTCCTTAAGCAGTTCTTTATTCGTGACAAGACCTTCTATTTCCAGTGTTACGGGAAGGAAGAACTGCTTGCCGCCGACCTTGGCTGCTTCAAAAACATTTTTGTATTGCTTCTCCATTACTTCCGGATCGAGCATGCCTGTAAGATCCATGAAGATGTCGTCACGCATCGCGTACTTTTTTTGGATGCCGATAACGAGGTCGGGAGCATCGCCGCCCTTTAAGTCCTGGATCATCGTGTAGATCTGTTTCTCTGCATCGGGGGATTCGCTGTACCTGTAAAGATTGTATCCCGACTTATACTTGTCCCACATCCTTATGAGGTATTCGGTGTTTGTTCTGTTGAATTCATATATGGATCTTGCGATGTAATCCGATACACCCGAATTAGGAGGCAATGCAAGCTTTATGACTTTCTTGCCGGCGTTGGGATTTTTATCCGCCTTGTTCAGCACTCGGATGTAATTGGTGTTAACTGCATAGTCTGAAGTGTATAGGATCGATTCTGTTTCCAATAATACTGTTCTTTCTTCGCTGCAGCTTAAGATGGTCGAACTATAAAGTGCGTTTGAAGACATGGCCGGATGAAAGAACGGATTATACCAGTTTGTATCGACTATGGTCTTGGGTGTCATCTCGTCCATATCGATCATTACGATATTTCCGAGCGAGTCTATCTTGCACATATCGCCGGTGTCTGTGGCACCGTATTCGGCAAAGTTGATCTTGCCGCTTTCAGTCTCTCCGTATTCCTTTGCGTCCTTAAGCTTTCCGTTCTTTATATCGAATTCCATCGTGACTATGGCAGCCGAAGAATAACCTGCGGCATACAGCGTATCCGTGGAATAATCTATGGTAAATCCCGACATGAAGGTTATGATATCCAAAGACGACAGATCAAGCTCGGCGACAAATTCGTTGTTCTTGTACAGTATAAGCTGCCAGTCCATATCGCTGGTGCTCGGAGAAGTGCACATCATCTTTACGACCGTATATTCTCCGATAAAGGATACATCACTGATAGATGCATCTTTTCTTATTATCCTTTTCGCTTTTTTGCTGTACAGACTCTTTACGTTAGCCATTTTTCCTGTCTCAGGATCTATGCGGGTGAACATGGGGCCGTCGTCGCCGACTCCGAGATAAACAACAGCTGCATCTATAGCTGTTCCCTTCGGATCGGAACGTATGCTGTAAATACGGAGGATGTTTTTGTCTTCGGGGCAGGAGATATCTTTGCGGCTCATCCTGTTACCGTACAGATCATACGTGTCGATGACTGTACGGGAGGATGACCACTGACCGGAGGATAAAGTGTAGACCGCAAAGATCTTTTCGTCGCTTGCACACAAACATGTGTCTTCCAATGTCTCGTTCGCGCGGATCTGCTTGTCGATCTTGAACATGGTCGATTCATACCAGGGGTCGTCCGCCTTCACCACGGTGCTCTGTTTTTTGAATGGTGAAGAGCAGGACATGAGCAGCGGCATCAGCATTATGATGACCATAGCTGTTGCGAGTGTTTTTGTTATTTTCATATAGACCACCCCGCGGTATCTGATAACCCACTTATATTTTGCAGTGCGGACACGAAAAATGATGACAAAATTTGTACTGTCGTTTTGTGCATTCTACAACCGAAACCTTGTGAAAAACGCGGTAAAACATAGTGAATTGGGATTTTGCTATTGATGATTTCGGTAATACATCAGATAATTGTATTGTCGGATTTTGCTATAAACGGATTTGAAGACAGTTTTTTAAGTTCAGGGGTGATCTGCTTTGGAACGTCTACGTCGCGTCTTATTCAAAATGAAGGAATGGGGAGCCGGAACAGGTTTTCTCCTTCCTTCCGTCGCCGGCGTTTTCCTGTTTTTCTTTATCCCTTTTCTGATGCTCGTGAAGATGTCTTTCCAGAAGTCTGCGACGATCGGCGATTTCGCAGGACTTGCAAATTACAAGGCGGTCTTGACGAATGAAGCTTTTATGCAGGCGTGCGGCAATACCGCATTATTCACTGCGGTTACGGTCCCGGCGGCTATCGTGATATCACTGCTCTTAGCACTTGTTCTCAACACTCAGCTTCCGGGAAAGAGTACGTTCAGAAGTATTCTCCTTACACCTATGATGGTGCCTGTAGCATCCATAGTTCTCATATGGCAGGTCATGTTCAGTTTTAACGGCGTCCTTAACGGCTGGACTTATCAGCTTTTCGGCCTGGAACGTATTGACTGGATGAAGGATCACGGGCAGATGCTGACCATGCTGTTATTCCTTTGGAAGAACCTCGGACTTAATATCATATTGTTCCTGTCGGCACTCAATAACATTCCGCAGGAAGTCGTCGAATCTTCTATGATGGACGGATGCGGCCCCTTAAGAAGATTTTTCTCCATCAGACTTTATTACCTCGGTCCTACTATATTTTTTGTGGGCATAATGTCGCTCATAAACTCGTTCAAGATATTCAGGGAAGTGTATCTGCTCACCGGTAATTATCCGTACGGCAAGCTCTATACATTACAGCATTTCATGAACAACAAATTCACGCGTCTTGATTATACGCAGCTGTCTGTTGCTGCCGTGATATTGAGTATAGCCATGATGATTATCGTCGGAATTCTTTTCCTGATCGAATCACGCATCGATAAGGGTGTGGAGGAATGACCATGGACGAGAAGATCCGCGAGCAGAGAAGAAAGCAGGCTATACTTGCAAGACACCATATCTACTCTGAAAAAGTCCAGCCGCAGTCTTACGTATCGAGTCTTTCTCCGGATGAGAGAGAAAAGTTCATGGAGGATGCGAGAACTGCCAATAAAGTACTCCTGAGAAAAAGGAAGAGAAGATCCGGAGTTGCAAAAGTGTTCGGAACGGCATTCCTTTCGGTTGCTGCGATCATTGCGATACTGCCGATCTTTTTCACGTTCCTCAATTCGTTTATGTCTTCGGCAGAGATAGAAGGCAACTACGGTGTTGTTTTCAAGAGCCTTCCCGGAGGATCGAACGAGGCGAGCCGTTTTATGGATGAGGCACCTCAGCTGCAGCTTATACCTCAGGAGGTAAGTGCGGACCAGTATTCCGAAGTCCTTTTCAAGAGTCCTTCTTATCTGTTCAGATACTGGAATTCCTTTCTGCTTACGGTACCCATCGTTATAGGCCAGCTTGCCGTTGCCTGCATGGCTTCCTACAGCTTCATGCGGTACAGGAAGAAGAGTAGGGAAGTATTGTTCTTCCTTTACATCATCCTGATGCTCACGCCGTTCCAGGTAACGCTCGTTCCGAATTACATCATGAATGAGGCGCTGAATATCCTGGACACGCCGTTGGCTGTGATCCTCCCCGGTATATTCTCGACGTTCTCCGTCTATATCCTTACCAAGTATATGCGCCGTATTCCGAAAGCTTATATCGAAGCGGCGATAATAGACGGTGCCAGTGAGTGGCAGATATTTACCAAGGTCGTAATGCCCAACTGCAAAGCACCTGTTGCAGCGATGGCGATCCTTTTGTTCATTGATTACTGGAACATGGTCGAGCAGCCTCTGGTAATGATCCAGGATGAAGGAATGCAGCCTTTATCGGTTTTCCTGTCCAAGGTTAATGTGGAAAATATCGGATTGGCTTTTGCGGCGTGTGCGCTGTATATGATACCGCCGCTCCTGATCTTCCTCAGAGGAGAGGATCAGCTTGTCGAAGGAATATCACAGTCGGGAATAAAGTAGAGGATTTTGTTATGAGCGAAAACACTAAGAACAGAAAATGGGTTACCAAGGTCATAATCGCTTTCGTGGCGTTTCTTATGCTGCTGACATTCTTTTCGAACACGATAATGAATTTCTTTATTCCGAAGGTCGCGGGAAAGAGGATCGGAGGCGGAACGCTCTCGTTTACCGACAAGACCACTGCGGAAGTAGAGCCCGCTACCAGCTACAAGATCAAGGGCGTTGCGGGCAGGAAGATCGAGCAGGTCCTGGTCGAAGATTATGAGAATGTCAAGAAAGACGAGGTGCTGTTAAAGCTCAGATACAGGTCTGTTGAAGACCAGAGCGTTCTGACAGATCTTAAGAACGAACTTAATAATCTCGAGAAAGAAAAGTACTACGCCGCAAGAGTATCGCAAGCGAAAACAAGACTAAAAAATGCAAAAGCCGTTCTGAAGAAAAACAAGAAGAATGCAGCGGCAAAAGCAGAGGTAAAGGATGCTGCGTCGAGCCTGAAACTTGCACAGAAAATGCTTAATGACGTAACCGGTTACAGGGGCGCTACCAAGAACAGGCAGAACAGGATCAATGAAGTCAAAAAGCTGATCGAAGAGCTGGAGCAGCGCTATGAGATCGAAGAGGTCAGATCTCCCGTTGACGGAATGGTATACGCTGTTGAGGCAGTAAAGGGGGATGATACGGACAATGAAACTGTTCTCATGATCGTCATTCCCGACAATACCGAATACGAAATCACGTTCAAGTTCCCTGCATCTTCGGTCGAAAAGCTCGATCCCGGAACGGAGATATCCACGGATTCATACTGGGTCGAAGAATGCACGGTCCAGAATATCAAGCCCGATCCGAAAGATCCCAGAAACACGAAGCTTGTCAAGTGCAGTGTCAAAGCACAGATGTTCTTCCCGGGAGAGAAGGTTACGGGTTATGTCGGAAGAACGGGCAGCAGTTACGATTATCTCGTCTCTTCAGGTGCCGTATTCAAAGATAACAACGGCAGTTTTATTTATGTTATCGATGAGACAAAATCTCCATTCGGAAACACATATAAGGTAAGAAGAGTTGATGTTTCCGTGCTTGCGACAGACGGCGTTTATACTGCGATATCGGGCGAGGATCTTAAGTCAAAGACCATCCTGATAAGAAGTGAGGCGGCTCTTGAGGACGGTCAGAGAGTCAGACTCGAAGACTATGGTAAAAAGTGACATGTCAAAGTTCAAAACGGTCACAAAATATCTGTTTATTATCCTGACCTGTGCGTCCGTTGTTTTGATGGCTGCATGTGTCATTGCCGGGATCGCCATATACAGATCGCGTCCCGAGCGCAAGACAGCATCAGTCTGGAGCCAGGGAAGCAAGACAAGGTATGCGCACGTAGCTGCTTATGCCAAGGGAGCAAGAGCAAACGGCGCTTCATCTCCGTTGTCTTATGTTTATGACGGTTCGTCGCTTTCGATCAATGATATAGACAGTATCCGCGCTTCTTTACAGGGAATTGTCGATACTGCATTCAGACCAAAGAGGGGATCGAAAGACAAGACTATCAAAACTCCTGAGTGGACCGACTGCTACAGTTCGTGTTTAACGGGAACTGTCAATTCCGGAAACCTCGGTTCCGGAAAAACATATGAAGCAGATATCTATGCAGTCGGCGGTTCATTTGCCGTCATGCATCCTTTTGAGTTTATGTCCGGCGGATTCCTTTCTCCCGATACGACCGACAAGTATCAGGTGGTCTTAAATGATGCCGCTGCCTGGAACATGTTCAGATCTTACGATGTCATCGGAAAGAGGATTGGATTGCTTGGCAACGATTACACTGTTATTGGCGTAGTCAGGGAATATGAGGATAATAAAGCAAGAGTTTATATCTTTTTCGACCGCCTTGAAGAGTATTGCGCGGGCTTGGAAAACCCTGTTGCTCCCGCTGTCATGTCTTATGAAGCAATACTTCCCGAGCAGTCATCGAAATCCGCTCAATTTGATTTAGGAGGCGCCATACCGGGATATAACATATCTTCGCCGTCTTTCCGTGTAATCAGAGTTACGGGCAGGTATAACGTGTTCAACACATTAAAGTCCGAGAGCCCGGAAGGTTTTGAACTGCCATTCTGGGAAGAGGGTGCCGTTAAAGCCGAAGCGGACATTAAAATGGCCGCAGTTGCTTTTGTTTTCGGAATGGTGATGCTGATCGGACTTTTGATCGGGAAAGCATCTTCGGCAAAAAGCTGATAAAACAGGAAAAGATTTTTTAGAAATTCGGGGGAGGTATCTATGAAGCATTTGAAGATCACGTCGGTTATGTTATCTGCCGTAATGTGCATGTCGATGTTCGCAACGCCGGTCAGCGTTTTCGCGGATGAGACGCCCGCTGACCCGGAGACGCAGACTGAAGCGGCCGAGAAGCAGGAGCCGGAAGCAACAGAGAAGCCTGCTCCAAAGGAGACTAAAAAAGAGGAACCTGAAGAAACCGTGAAGGAAGAACCCGAAGCGGAAGAAAAGAAGGAGCCTGAACAGACGGCTGAGTCAGCAGAGACAGAACCTTCAGAGTCGGAACCGGAAGCTAAGGAACCCTCGGAGACGAAGCCTTCAGAAGAGACTGAGGAATCTGCGCAAACAGAGGAGCCGGAGGAAGCGGCTGCACCTGAAGAGACTGCGCCCCAGACTGAAGAGGATAACAGGGAAGCTGCTGATAAGATCATTTATTCAGGTATAAACACCTTTGGCGGCTGTGCAGTTATTTATGAATTGGACGACAAGGGGAAGCTGACATTAAAAGGAGAAGGTGTTGTTCCGAGGAATCTGTTTGGTACCGAAACATATGTGGATCAAGTAAAATCCATAGTTTTCGCCAGCAATAAACTGACCGGACTTGCCAATGAATGTTTCTATGAGTTTAAAAACCTGAAGAGCATCAAGATACCCGGTTATATTAAGTCAATAGGCGATTACGCTTTCAGATATTGTGAAAGCCTTGAGACCGTAGAGCTTGCCAACGGCATTCAAAGCATCGGATACAGCGCTTTCGAAAGTTGTGAAAGTCTTAAGAGCATTTCTATTCCCAACAGCGTAACATTTATAGACGCCTATGCTTTCTACGAATGCAAGAAGCTTACAAGCGTTAAGTTATCCAAAAATGCGGACCTTTATGAAGGGGGAGTGTTTACCGGTTGTTCGGCTCTGACTAAGATCAGTATTCCGAGCGGTATTAAGACAATTGGTGAATGTATGTTTTACGGCTGCGAAAAGCTTACAAGTGTCAGCATCCCCGATACTGTGACTTTAATAGGAATGGAAGCTTTCTCTCACTGCGCAGGTCTTAAGAATATCTATCTCCCTGACAGTATAAACTCTATTGAACAGGGTGCTTTTGAGTATTGCGTATCACTCGAGAGCATAACGCTTCCTGCCGGAATCGATCATATCTCTGCCGATACATTCGCGGAATGCAAAAGCCTCAAAAAGGTCGATATACCGAAAAATGTAAAAGCTGTAAATGTACGTGCTTTTTCAGGCTGTTCTTCGCTTGAAGAAGTTAACTATGGCGGAGCAGAGGGAGATCTGACGATCGAAAAGAGCGGCAACCAGGACATTACCAGACTTACCATCAACTACGGCGTCAAGAGCACAAACCCCATGGCCGCTTCCGGAAAGACAGCCAAGGTGAAGTATAAAAAGCTCAGAAAAAAGAACCAGAAGCTGAGCCGTTCCGCTGTTATTAACGTAAGCCATGCCAAGGGCAAGGTTACGTACAAGCTGGTAAGCGTATCCAAGAAAAAGTTCAAGAAATATTTCAAGATCGCATCTAACGGCGTCGTTACCGTAAAGAAGAAGCTTAAGAAGGGAACCTATACGATCAAGTGCAAAGTGAGTGATGCGGGAACCGATGACTATAAGCCTCTTACCAGGACCGTGACATTTAAGATCAAGGTAAAGTAACCTGTTTATGGATTCGTTTACATATATCACATTAAGAGAAAGACCTGAATTGAAAGAGACTGCCGCGGAGTGGTTTCATAACAATTGGGGTGTGCCCAAAGAAGCATATCTGGAATGCATGGATGCTTACCTGAACAAAGATACCGAATACGGATGGTATCTTTGCCTTAATGGCGGGAAGATAGTCGCCGGGTTAGGTGTTATCGAGAATGATTTTCACGACAGGAAAGATCTGAAGCCCAATGTTTGTGCTGTCTGGACTGATGAAGAATACCGTAACCGGGGGATTGCAGGCAATCTTCTGGATCTGGTCGTGGAAGACATGCGGTTAAAGGGGATAACCCCGCTTTATCTGGTTACTGATCATACCGGATTTTATGAACGGTACGGATGGGAATTTCTGTGCATGGCACAGGGTGATGGCGAGCCTGAAATGACAAGGGTTTATAAACACGAGTAACTTGCAGGAACAGGGGGACAGATCTATGGCAAAGCTCAAGAGTTACACATGCTCAAAGTGTGCCGGAGTCCTGATGTTTGATTCGGATCAGTTTTTTTTCGAATGCCCGTTCTGCGGAACCGCATTTAATGTTGTTGATTTTCACGCGGACGAACTGCTGAAGCAGGCTGATGAATGCGTGGCGCAGCATGATTTCAACACAGCCAAAGATAAATACGGAAAGATCCTTGATAATGAACCGGATAATTGCCGGGCTCTTCTCGGAATGGTCCTTTGCGAAGCAATGGTCCCTTCGATCGAAGGACTTAATGATCCGGACTTTTACACAAGGTGCGATATCAGGGGCGTGAGAACGGCTGTTGATATTGCTGCCAAAAGAGCCAGCGGACAGGCGGTGCCGCTTTTCGAAAAGATCGCGTCTCTCGTCTCTCTGGAAGAGGAGCTGGTACCGCTCGATGAAGAACTGAAGATCGTCAACAAAGAGATCACGCCTGAATCATTGAAGCTTTCTCATGCGATCGTTGATGTTGAGCAAAGATCAATTACGAGTACGATCATAATGGCAGGCGTTGCTTTTGCCGCCATAGCCGGCATGATCATTATCGCATTTGGCGCGGACGGATGGGGAGGCGACTACTGGCCGGTGCTTGTCGGTCTGATCCTTTTTGTCGGGCTCATCATCGAAGGGTTCGTTATCCTGACTCTTTGCGTCGATAACAAAAATATAAAGGTATTCGCAACACACAATATCGTTGTGAATGCCAAAAATGAATCGTATGAAACGAAGGCAAAAGCAGACGGCATCAGAGCAAAATACGCTGACGAATATGCCGGATTGCCGGAGCTGAAGACAAATGCTGAGGCGGACGCGGGCACCGCTTCGAAAGCACCTGTGAGGCCTTCGGGAGCTTTACTTGATGCTTCGATCGATGAGAACAGCGACAAGGTTATTATTTGCGAAAAGTGTGCTGCGAGGCTTTCGCTCAACAAAGAGAAGAGGGTCTATGAGTGCGGTTCCTGCGGTGTGGCTTACGGTGTATCGCTCTTCTTCGGCATGCCTCTTGAGAAGGCCTTAAATGCAATGAATATGGGCCTGTATGAAGACGCGGAAAAGAGATTTTCTAATCTGCTTATGGTCGATCCTTCAGATTTCGACGGGCTTCTCGGGCGCATACTTTGTACAGGCAAGTGGAACAACGTAAGCAGTATCTGTGTTTCTGACAGCTTAAGGCCGGTCACTTACAAGAACCTTCAGGTCATGGCAAATGAAGCGGCAGGTGCAGCCGGCGAAAGCGATAAAGGATTTTTCGAAGATCTTAAGAAGCTTCTGTCACTTCTCGAAGAACTCTATATAATCGATCATAAGGAAAAGTCAGCCGGAAGAAAGCTTGAAGAACTTGACGCCAAGGGCCGCGTTTTCTCTTCTGATGAGTACGGCATCAATGCTACAATTTACAGGGAGAAGTGGCATGTCCAAGACGAACTTCAGCCGTATGTCAGCAGGAAAAAGGACCTGGAATACAATTTCAATAAGCTAAAAGAGACGCTGCGTAAAACGAGAAGCGGCAGCGCTCTCTGCAAGTGAAAAAGCGACGCAGTTCCTGAATAAGATTATTCAAGCCTCAGATACTGTATCTGAGGCTTTTTTGTGTGCGTTAGTGACGATTCCCTGCCGGTACTTGTTATTCCCGGATAAGATGATATGATTATAAACAGAACGATATTCGGTTTATGGAGAGGAAGCGGAAATGTCAAGAAAAGCAATAATTACCGGCGGTAAACGAGATGAGATCATATCTGTGGCAATGAAGTTGTTTTTCGAGAACGGGTATGAGCCGACTTCAGTACGCATGATCATGGATCAGGTAGGCGGCGAAATAGGAATGTTCTATCACTACTTCAAATCAAAAGATGTTTTGTTTGACTGCGTTGTGGAAAAGTTCTTTGCCGATTACCGTAAAGAAGCCGACATGATAATAAGTTCGTGCAGCGACCCGGACAGCCTGGTCGATGCATTTCTGCCAAGCTATACGAGAGCGATGCAGCAATTCGGAAAGATTGAGAACAACATGCATTGGACTATCCGGTATGCGATGTCTGCAAAGACGATCCAGTCGTTATTACCTTCTGTTATCGCGCTGCTTGATTCCTGGAAGCTGCCATATGGAATAAAGTCTGATGTTGCGGCCGGGCAGCTGGTCTACGGGATCTCAGGCACGATACACACCAAGACTTTTGAAAAGATGAGCATGAAAAAGAAGAAGGCATGTCTTAAGGAATATATTGATCTTGTTTTGAGAGGAAGCGGCGTATCATGAAGATCCTGATGATAAATCTCCCTTTTGCGGGACATACAAATCCTACATTGCCGCTGACCAGAGAACTGGTCAGAAGAGGACACGAAGTTACCTATATCAATTCAGAGGAATTCCGTACTAGGATAGAATCCTGCGGGGCAAAATTCGTTCCGTATATTAACTATCCGGAAAGACCGACTGAGAATGATAAAAAGCGGAAGAGCTTTCGAGCTTTATATGATACGGTCATGAACATAAACGGGTCTTTTGACCTGCTTATTTATGAGATGTTCTTCTATCCGGGAGCCGAGATAGCAAAGCGGAAAGGGATCCCTTGCGTAAGACAGTTTTCACAGCCGGCGTGGAACGGACAAACATGGAAAGATGCACCGCTGATGTTCAGGACATCGGCAAGGCTGATCGATGTGCAGGTCTTTCCGGAGCATACTGCCAAAGAACTCGGATTTGAGAACCGGTGCCTCAAAGACGGCATAATAAGGCCGAAGCCGGATCTGAATATCGTATATGTACCGGAACAGTTTCAGTTAAAAAGAGAAACTTTCGGGGACGATTATGTCTTTAAGATCCCCGTCGCGGATCCGCCTTCGACTAATATAATGATCCATTATGAAGACATGAAGCATCCGCTGGTCTATATATCTCTCGGGAGCATAATCAGCAACAGGGGTTTTTGCAAAGAATGTATAAGAGCTTTCGGCAATAAGGAACTCTCGGTAATCCTCAATACCGGAAAGATACCTGTTGAGTCTCTTGGAAACATCCCAGGAAATATCTTCGCGTATTCATTTGTCCCTCAGATCGAAGTGCTGTCTCATGCTGATGTTTTCCTGACGCATTGCGGCATGAACAGTGTGAATGAAGCTTTGACTCTTGGAGTTCCGATGGTGGCGATGCCGTTTGTAAATGACGAGATCACAAATGCGGATCAGATCGTCAGACTCGGTCTGGGCAAAAGAGTCCGCTCTTTTCCAAGCAGGGGGAAAGAGTTATACAAGGCGGTCTGTGAAGTATATAGTGACGGAGCATACAAGGAACGGGCAAATGCTGTGAAAGAGGTTATCAGTAAGCAGAACGGCTGGGATGATGTGATAGGACGCATCGAGGCACTGTTCTAGAAAAATAACTGATATAATAGTCCCTGATTGACATACCTATATGAGGCAGGGATTATGAAATTTATCAAGGCGTTTATCAATATTATAAAGAAGCTTTGCGGCAAAGCGAGATGGCTCTTATTGGCTGCTGTCTTGCTGTTTATAGTGTATTTTCTGATCGACTCCAACTATAGCTGGTATCACGATATTAATGGAGTATGCGATATTGGCGGATTGCCTATAACCGAACATCAGATCTCGCAGATATGGTGCTTCTCGATAAATGACGGCGGGAAGATGGCCGTCATGAGCAGAGAGACGGCAAACGGTATAGTTGCCCGTATCAATCTGGATACCGGTGTTCAGGAGTATTGCGGCACAGCTTATGCGGTGGTCAAAGACGGGGATAAGGAAGAGATCTTTATGCCGAGCAGTATGACCATTACCGATGACGGAGAATTCTATGCATACCGTGACACGTTTGGCGCCAACAGCAGTCTGTTGACAGAGCAGTATTCGATCTTCCGCATTTCGCCTGATTACAGAACGACTACGGAGGTCTTCAGACTCGATATCGGCAAAGACGGCTTGAAAAAAGGAACGAAGATAGGTCCCCCGCATTACTATAACGGCAAAGTGTATTTTTCAGTGAGCGACATGTCAGGTGTCAAGCTTTATTCGATAGATACCAAGTCACGTGTGATAAGTGAGAGCGACATCTATCCCACAGATCCGGACGGCACTTATACGGCGAGAGTTATACCCGGTGACGGTGTGTTTTTCTTTGTCAGAAGTGACGGCAACGTCTATAAAGTTGAATTCGGAAAACCGATCGGCGAGAGCATTTACAGGTTCACCGATTTCGAAGACGATAAGGTCGCGCTATTCAAGACCGGGACCATAGCTGACGGAAAACTGTATCTGGCCGTTGATGCCGATCCGTACACCGTATACGTATTAGAGGATGGCAAGCTCACGAAGGAGTTCGATATCGGAGGAGTGATCAAAGACCCCGGTGATCTGTGGCAGCTTGAAGCATACCGTCCTGACGGAGCATCGCGTGACACTATCGTTATGTTGACGGAAAAAGCACTCATAACGTATTCGGGAGGTGTCCCTCAAATAAAAACGATCACGGTAAGACCGCAGATAAATCCGGCGATGTACATCGAACCTCTCATCGGTTTTTTGTACATCCTGATCGCAGCGGGTCTTGTCATCAATCTCATAATCCGCAAGAAGACGCTTCTGTATAAGCAGCTGATCGTAACGGTCCCGGTATTCATAATCCTGTGCGGCATCATCGCAACTGTTGTGTATTCTTATGCGGACCAGGGTAAGATCGAAGGTGTCGGCAGGGATGTTAACCTGGTATGCGGCGTTTCCGCCAAGACTTTTGACGGATATGATTTCTCCGGTTTTGAAAAGCCGGACAGAGGAACAGGAGCGGCTTACAAAGCACTACGTGACAAACTCAAAGCCTTGAGTTCTTACAATGCTAATTACAGGTTCTCCGTGATATACAGAGCTAATGACGGCACCCCGTATTATCTTGTGCCTTATGGTGCTGTCGGTTCTCCCATGATCAGGTGGAGTCCGGAGGAAGGTACATTCCCCGAAGAAGCAGCCAAAACAGATGTGTATGTCGATAAGAACGTGAGATCCATTATCAATACGATAGCTTCAACGGAAGTCACCAGAATAAAGGCTTTCGGAAAGATAAATGATGCCGCTTCAAGCGGTAACTACTATCTCATGGTTGAGGAGGATTTCGGCAGCCTGTTGTCAGACAGAATAGTTCTCGTTGCCCAGATCTTCGGCTTCGGTATCCTTATCATGGCGGCCATCACGCTTATCTACATTCTTTCCACGATACGTATGCTGAGGGTTATCAAGAAGGCTACAGTTACCGTTAAGAGCATCAGCAAAGGCGATCTCACGGCAAGAGTCAATTACCGTTCAAAAGATGAACTTGGCCAGATATGTTCCCAGGTAAACGAGATGGCTTCAAGTCTTGAGACATCCTTTAAGGAGAAAGACCGTACCGAAAAGTTCTACTATAAGTTCGTTCCCGAGAAGTTCCGCGAATATCTCGGAAAGAAAACCCTCACTGATCTGTCGCTCGGTGACGCGAGCAACCGCGAGCTGACGGTCCTTTTCTGCGACATACGCTCCTTCTCGATCAATTCCGAGATGATGACCGCAAAGGAAAACTTTGCATTCGCAAACACTATCTACGGCAAGGCCGGACCAATTGTCCGCGAGCATAACGGCTTCATCGACAAGTATATTGGTGATGCGGTCATGGCGCTTTTCGAAAAGCCTGACGACGCGGTGGCTGCGGGAATCGACCTTTACAAGGCGATCGTGCATGACCCTGAGACGGCGCGTGAACTGAAAGTAAGCGACATCAATATCGGCATCGGAATCCACACCGGCATGGCAATGATCGGAATCGTAGGTGAGAGCGAGCGTCTGTCAGGTACGGTCATTTCAGATACCGTAAATCTCTCTTCGAGGCTCGAGTCGCTGACGAAACAGTATAAGACTGCTATGCTGGTATCCAAGGATACGGTTGACCGTCTGACATCGCCCGAGGCTCTGTCACTGCGCTATCTCGGAATGATACAGGTTGCCGGCGTAAACGAAGTCAAGGCAGTATATGAAGTCCTTGATTGTCTGAAGGACGATGTAAAGAGCGTCCGTTCGGACAATGCTAAAGATTTCCGCGAAGCATTGAGACTGTTCCAGTTAGGTCGTCACGACGATGCCCTTAAAGCCTTGGAGAAGATAGCTTCGGAAGGCCGCAATGACTATGTGACGGACATGTATGCAGATTACATCAGAAACATGTCGCCGGAAGACAAGGGCAATGTGTTCAGGTTTGTCAGGAAGTAACCGATAATTCTGATGAGAAAAGATAAACCTCTCAAACGCAGTGTTTGAGAGGTTTATTGTTGGTGGCGGAGACGGTGGGATTCGAACCCACGTACCGGTTACCCGGTAAACGCATTTCGAGTGCGCCCCGTTATGACCACTTCGATACGTCTCCGTAGCCGTTATATTATAGCAACTTTTAAAAGGGTGTCAAAAACAGATCTTGCCCTTCATTTCATCAGCGGATTTCTTGCCCTGGAAGTATTCCACGATGGCAAGGCCGAAGTTGACGGAGGTGCCCATTGCCTGGCTGGTGATGATGTTTTCGCAGATGACTGCCTTGGAATCCCTGTCAAGATCGGCACCGTTTGAAGAGAGGACTTCCCAAAAGCCGGGGTTGCATGTCGAATGCTTGCCGTTTAGCAGCCCGAGCTTCGCGAAAATGGTGGGAGCTGCGCAGATAGCTGCAATTCCTTTGCCTTCGCCGTTAAACTTAACGACTGCGTCAGTGAGCTTCTTTGTATTGCCGAGTTTTTCGGTCCCCTTGATCCCGCCGGGGAGGACCAGCATATCATAATCATCGAAATCTATCTCATCTATCTGCCTGTCGGCCGTTATGACTACGCCTCTTGAAGCGTTGATCGTCTTTACGGGCATTACCGAGATGAGGTCACAGTCGATGTTTGCGCGTCTTAAGATGTCAGCGGGCGTGATAGCCTCAACTTCTTCGGATCCGTCAGCTATGAAGATTGCTACTTTTGCCATAAAACTTTTTATTCCCCTATTTTATTTTTTCTTTTGTGGTAATATATGCAAATGTTATTCTAATCCTTTCACGCAAGGGAGCGCAATATGAATCTTATCAATCATGAAGAAGTGCAGTTTCCGGGCCTCGGAATAAAGTTTAATGTTGATCCGGTCGCATTCAGTATCGGCAATTTCGAGATCTACTGGTACGGGATCCTGATCGCTCTGGCTCTGGTCCTGTGCATCATTCTTGCACTTAAGCAGGCGAAAAAGAACAATTTCCCTGATACACTCATTTACGACACAATGCTCGTTACCATACCCTGTGCGATAATCGGCGCACGTGCTTACTACGTTATCTTCAACTGGAGCACTTATGCAGGCAACATTCAGAGCATTTTCGATACAAGGGCAGGCGGCCTTGCCGTATACGGCGGCATAATCGCATGTCTCCTTGGTCTTCTGATAATGTGTAAGATCCGTAAGATCCCTTTCACGTCTCTTGCAGATTACTGCGTCGTATATCTGCCTTTGGGCCAGGCAATCGGCCGCTGGGGCAACTTCTTCAATCAGGAAGCATTCGGAACCACGACAACGATGCCCTGGGGTATGTGGAGTGAATCCACCAGATCCTATCTCACAAGATTCTGCCCCGAGCTGGTAGCTCTGTCGCCGGTTCACCCGACGTTCCTTTATGAATCGATCGCTGATCTCATCATCTTCTTTGTTCTTCTTAATGTCAGGAAGAAGAGCACACACGCTTTTGAGACGACAAGCGCATATTTTGTGCTTTACGGAGCAGCGCGTTTCTTTATTGAAGGTTTGAGGACTGATTCGCTCTACATCGCAGGAACAGAGATCCGCGTTTCGCAGGCTCTCTCGCTCTTCCTGGTTTTCTTCGGTCTTTTCGCTATCGCTTATGCACATCTGAAGAATTTCGAGAGAAAGCCTTTCCCCGAGAAGCTCTATGTCGTTCCTGAAAAGGAAGAGGAGGAAGAAGGCGAAGAAGAGTCTGAAGATTCTGAGAAGGCCGATCCTGAGGCTGAGACTGAAGCTAAAGATGAAGACGAGGCTGAGGATGAGACCAAGGCTTTAACCGAAACGGCAGAAAATGAGCCTGAGGCTGAGGGAAAAGATGAGGCTGAAAAGCCCGCTGAGGAAGCATCCGATGACGAAGAAGAGTCTGAGGATGAACAGACCAAGACAAAGGATTCGAAAGCAGAAGACTGATGGATAACACCAACAACTCCGGTCTTGTAAGGATGCGTGCCGGTGCCGTCTTAAAGACGGTAGACTATTACCTTGTCGTGCCGATCATGCTCCTTACCATCATTGGATTGTATGTCCTCCAGAAGGTTCTTTCGAAGGGTTATGTCGCTTACCCCGGTAACTACTACAGACAGATAGCAGCGACCGCTGCAGGTATTTTCGTTGCGCTGGTCATAAGCCTTCTTGATATGCACATGCTCAAGGCAGTCGGCCGCGTTACTTACGTTGTGTCGCTCCTGCTGCTCATACTGGTCCCTATCGACGGCTATTCGCTCGCGGGATACTGGGGCGCCGACTCATGGCTCAAGCTCCCTGTAATCGGTAACTTCCAGCCTTCCGAACTTGCAAAGATCGGTCTTATCCTGCTCGCTTCAGAGATCTTCGAGGCGATGTCCAAGAAGCAGCTGACCATCATCAAGGGTTTCGGAATAATGGGTGCAGTATATGCGCCGCCGCTCCTTCTGATCCTCACGCAGCCTGACTTCGGAACGGCGATGGTTATATTGTTCACGTTCGTCTGCATGCTTTTCGCATGGGGCGTTAAATACAGATACTTCCTGCTCGCGTTCTCTTCAGCGGTTGTCATCATCGTTCCCGCCATGTGGACGTTCTATCTCGAGCAGTATCAGAAAGAACGTATCCTCTCGCTGGTATTCAAAGGCTCTGACCCTAAGGCGGAGTATAATCTTCTGCAGTCGCAGTACGCGATAGCTTCGGGCGGCCTTACGGGCAACAAGACCGGTATCTACGTAACCGTGCCCGTAAAAGAGAGCGACTTCATTTTCGCGGCGGTATCAGAGCACTTGGGATTCATAGGAACAACGGCGGTTATCATATTGGCGTTCTTCTTCATATGCAGGTGTCTTTATGTTGCCTCCAAGGTCCCTTCAAAGGCGGCGTCTTACTGCCTTACGGGCCTTGCCGGATACTTTGCGTTCCACTATATCGAGAATCTCGGAATGTCCGTAGGCCTTCTGCCTATCACGGGTATCCCGCTTCCTTTCATAAGTCTCGGAGGTACGGCTCAGCTGATCAACTTCATGGCTTTCGGCATCATATTGAACATTTCGATGTCGCGCGGACGAGTCGGCGGATAGCATGGTCGGGAAGTGGAGACAGAAGCTTCATATCGAACCGCCCAGGGGTTGGCTTAACGACCCGAACGGGTTTTGCTTTTTCAAGGGTAAATATCATGTCTGGTTCCAGTACACGGAAGGCTCCGCGGATGGGGCAGGACTTCGCTGCTGGGGCCACTACGAAAGCTTGGACATGCTTTCCTGGAAATTCGCGGGAACATCGCTTTATCCCGATACCGAAGCAGATAAGACCGGAGTGTTCTCAGGCTCAGCGGTCGTAAATGGTGAAGCACTCGAGCTTTTCTATACAGGCAACGTGGAGCATGAAGGTAACTTTGATTACGTTACCGAAGGACGCGAAGCTAATCAGATACATGTTACGACAACAGATGGCCGTCAGATGGGCGCAAAGAAAGTAATACTGCGTAACAGCGACTATCCGGAGTACTGCTCTTGCCATGTAAGGGATCCCAAGGTCACATATGAGAACGGCATCTGGCGCATGGTATTAGGCGCCCGCACTTTGGATGACGAAGGATGCGTCCTGGTCTATGAAGGCACATCGCCTGATGAATTCAGATTCGTAAAGAAGCTCTCAGTTCCCGGCTTCGGCTACATGTGGGAATGCCCCGATATGTTTGAACTTGACGGGAATACCTATCTGTCTTTATCTCCGCAGGGCTTAGAACATGAAGAATTCAGATACCAGAATGTTTTCTCGAGCGGTTATTTCAAAGTGGAAGGCGATTCTTTGTCGAACTTCGAAGAGTTCGATCACGGCTTTGATTTCTATGCTCCGCAGACGTTCAAAGCGCCTGACGGAAGACGCATCCTCATAGGCTGGATGGGCATCGGCGGAGAGCCCGGATATACCAATCCCACCGTTTTGACAGGCTGGCAGCATTGTCTTACGATACCGCGCGAACTGACAGCGGCAGCTGACGGCGCTCTCCTTCAGAATCCGATAAGAGAATTGGAAACGATCAGAACCTCTTCTTCAACTCTCGAAAAAGGTCAGACCTGGCATAAGCTCCCTTTTGACATTACCGTTGACGGCATCGGCACGTCTTCTGGCTTTGAGATGGAGATCGGCAAGGCAAAGCTTTCCTGGCACAGTGAAGGCTATGTTGAATTAAGCTTTGACGATGTGCTGGTATCAGGCGGAAGAACGTCGCGAAAAGTAAAGTGCGGTGAGCTTTCAGACATGCGCATAGTGGCCGACAGATCAAGCCTTGAGATCTTTATAAACGGCGGAAGATATGTGATGGGTACAAGGTTCTATCCCGAATATCCCGAGGTTCCCGTCTCTGTTAACTGCAGCTGCGCTGACGCTAAGATATATGCGCTCGACATCAGAAATACACTCGTCGCGATAGGCGAGGCTCTCATAGATTTCATTCCTGACAGAAAAGGATGTGAATTTGACGAGGTGTCTTCTTTTGCGCCTGCGCCGGGCGGCGCACCGGCAAACGTCTGCGCTGCATTTTCGAAGCTCGGCGGCAATTCCAGGATGATAACCCAGCTTGGCAACGATCCTTTCGGAGACATGATAATCAAGACTTTGGAGGATTCCGGAGTCGATACTTCAGCGGTCAGCCGCACGGAAGAAGCCAATACCGCGCTTGCTTTTGTAAGCCTGAGCCGTTCAGGAAAGAGCACTTATTCGTTCTACAGAAACCCGTCTGCGGACATGCTCTTAAGGCCCGAACAGGTAAGGCCCGATATGTTTGACGGGTGCAGTTTTCTCCATTTCTGCAGCGTATCCTTAGGTGATTTTCCGATGAAAGACTCGCACAGGACAGCGATCGTTCTGGCACGCAAAAACGGCGCGGTCATTAGCTTTGACCCGAATTTAAGATTTATGCTCTGGGACGATCCGGATGCGCTCAAACAGGTTGTAACGGAATTCATTCCCGAAGCGGATATCCTCAAGATCTCTGATGAGGAACTGGAATTCATAACGGGTGAGAATACGCTCGAAGACGCGCTGCCGCTGCTTATGCGCGGAAACGTTAAACTCGTTATACTGACCTGCGGTGCGGACGGCGCATATGCCGCAAACGCTATGGGAACTGTTTTCGTGCCCGGTAAAAAGGCGGAGGTGACCGATACCACGGGTGCGGGTGACTGCTTCATCGGTTCGTTCTTAAGGTGCCTTGATATGAACGGCGTTAAGAGGGCGGACCTGGACAAGATCCCTGCCGGCAGGATGAAAGAATACCTTGAGTTTGCAAATAACTGCAGTGCTCTTTCAGTCACGCGCAAAGGCGCGATACCTTCATATCCTTATCTTGAAGATATTAAAGGCTGACGGATGATTTAAGGAGACTTATCTCCCCGTCCGTAAGCTCGCGGATGCTGCCCGTATTCTCACAAGACGCATCTATCTCTAGCCCTGCAAGAGAGACTCTTCTTAATGCGGTGACTTCTTTGCCGAAGTGGGCGAAGATCCTTCTGACCTCGTGTGTCTTTCCTTCGTAGAGAGTTATCCCGGCCTTGTCCGGGCTTATCACGGAAAGCTCGGCAGGCGCAGTCTTTATGGGTGTGTCCATGTCGGTGAGAGTTATTCCTTCAGCAACTTTGCAGATCTCACTGCTGCTCCAGCCGGGACCTTTGAAGGTCACGAGATATTTTTTCGCGATGTGGTATTTGGGAGACTGGAGTCTGTGCGAGAGCTCGCCGTCGTTGGTGATAATAAGAAGGCCCGTCGTATGGTAGTCCAGGCGGCCTACGGGCGCGAGCTTCTTGCCCGAAAGTTCTGCGGGGATATAGTCGCCGACGCAGGGAAGACGCGGATCTTCCATCGCCGTAAGCACGCTGTCGGGCTTATCCAAAAGGAAATAAAGGTTCTCTTTGATGCCTGTCTCATTGCCGTTCACGGCGATCTTATCGCTGCCGCTGACCTGCATTCCGGGGTCTTTTGCCGTGACGCCGTTGACCGTCACACCGCCCGAGGCGATGAGCGAACGCACGGCGGATCTCGTGCCTATGCCTGTATTTGCAAGTGCTTTGTCCAATCTCATAAATACGATTATATCATGTAGTATAATTCTCTTATTACGCGCGAAGGGAACTTCAGGTAAACGTTATGGCAGATGATTTTGAAGCAAAGTGGGAAGCATTCGAGGCTAAATGCCGCGCCTGCAATAACTGCGGGTTAAGGGCAGGAGCCACAAATGTCGTTATCTCCAGAGGCGGCCGTCACGCCCCGCTCATGATAATCGGTGAGGCACCGGGCGAGCAGGAGGACCTTCAGGGACTTCCGTTCGTTGGCAGGTCAGGCCAGCTCCTTCAGAATCTCATTGACTCATACGGTTTTACCGAAGAGGACTATCACATCTGCAATATCGCTAAATGCCGTCCGCCCCAGAACAGGCGCCCGACTCCATCCGAGATCCATGCGTGCAAGCCGCTGCTCGCCGAACAGTTCAGGCTGGTGCGCCCAAAGGTGATACTCCTTTGCGGATCGACGGCGTATGAGGCGTTTTTCGGTGAAAAGCCGGTGATGAGGGACGTCAGGGGCTTCTTCATCGAGAAGAACGGGTTTTACATCATGACGACGTACCATCCGGCGTTCGCTTTGAGGAATCCGCGCAACAAGCTGCCAATCTACGAGGATATGGGGAAGGTGAGAGCCAAGCTCACCGAGATCGGCGCGATGCCTCCTCTGCCTTCGATATGAGTTTTGTGTTTCTTTGCAGCAAAACAGCCTGAATTGATGCGCTCTACCGACAAAATCTTGAAAAATCCTAATTTAGTCGGTAGTTTCGAGGTCGTTTCGGCTTCGCAGATCGGAGATATACCGACCAAAACACCGAATATGCAGTTTTTTGTCGGTAGTTCCGCTTGTTTTTCAGGGCTTTTTGTCCGAAAAATACCGACTAAATTGCTAATAACAATGTTTTTGTCGGTAGCAGCGGCAGACTGATGTTATTTTCGAAATCCGCTTTTTGTATATTGGTGGCGGACTGGAATTATTTCTCCGTTCCCATATTGATTTTCGAATCGTGATTTGCTATACTTCGTTGGTCGTTAATCGACACAGCCGAATTGTGTAACGGTAGCACACCGGTCTCTGACACCGTTTGTCTAGGTTCGAATCCTAGTTCGGCTGCCAAAACGATATAACCCTCCGGTACTTGCCGAGAGGGTTTTATTTTTCTTTAAAGTATCTATGCGCAAACGTTTACCTTACCTGATCGCGACACTGGTGCTTCTGGCGACGGAAGTCTGTATCGGCCTGTTCGTTCACGACGGGTTCGTCAGGCCTTTTATCGGCGATGTGCTTGTGGTCATCCTTATATATACGTTTATCAGGATATTTATTCCCGAAAAGATGAGACTGCTTCCGCTTTATGTTTTCATCTTCTCGGTGATAGTCGAGCTGCTGCAGTATCTTAGGATAGTGGAGGTTCTGGGTCTTCAGGATAACGCGTTTCTGAGCACCGTTATAGGCACTTCATTTGATATAAGAGATATATTATGTTACTTTGTCGGGTGTGTATTCTGCGGTGTTTGGGAATTCATAAGATACAGAAAAACTAAGGCTGTAAAATGAACTATAAAGTAATAGATAAAGAAACATACTATCGTAAAGGCGTTTTCCGTCATTTCTCGGAAGACTGCAAGTGCTCTGTCTCCATGACCGCCAGGGTCGATGTGACGGAACTTGTAAGATACTCGAAAAGCTCGGGAACAAAGTTTTATATCAATTTCCTTTACCTTTTAACGAAGGTCCTGAATTCAAGGGACGATTATAAGATGGCATATCTCTGGCAGACAAACGAGATCATTTGCTATGATGTGATCAACCCAACGCAGTATGTTTTCCATGAGGATACAGAGACCTGTACTCCGGTCTACAGCAATTACGATCCGGACTACAAGACGTTCTACGATAACGCTCTGGCCGATGTAGAAAAGGCCAAGCTTACGAGAGAGTACGGACTTGATTCGGCCAATCACCCGAACTGGTTCGATGCTTCCTATATCTCATGGCTGTCCTACGATTCGCTCAATGTTGAGCTTCCTGACGGGTATCTTTATTTTCAGCCCATTATCAACTGGGGCAAATACAGGGAAGAGAACGGCAGGCTTATGCTGCCCCTGACCGTAAGGATGAATCATGCGATAGCTGACGGCTATCTCGTTGCAAAGGTGTATAAGCTCCTGGACGAAGAGATAGCGAAGTTTGTTGACGGTTAATTGAGGAGATTAGAGAATTGAAAAGTTTCAAAGTTACAGCGGCACAGGACGGCAAGCATGTCGTAAAGGCTTCCTCGGAGGCTTTTCCCGGATTGAAGCAGGCTGATCTTTTCCATGCGCTCAAGCGCAAGGATATAAAGATCGACGGCAAGCGCACGGCTCAGGACGTTGCGGTGAAGGAAGGACAGACGGTCGAGGTCTGGCTGCCGGACGAGCTTTTCGAAGACGGGGCCAAAAAGGCTGAACCCGGGAACGCGAAGGAGCCTTTTAAGATCGTTGCCGAGACTAAAGGACTCATCATCGTCAACAAGGCTCAGGGCATTGCGGTGCATTCGGGCAAGAGCACAGGGGAAGAGACCCTGATCGATCTGATACGCAGCAAAACCCATTTCAAGGATGCAGAGCTCTGCCACCGAATCGACATGAATACCGGCGGACTCGTTATGGTCGCCAAGGACAAGAAGGCGCTTGCTGACGCGGTCAAGCTCTTTAAGGACGGACTCGTCACTAAGCGCTACAGGGCGCTGGTGCTGGGGTCGCCCAATGTGGGAGAGGGAACCGTTTGTGACGACGGTACTCTCATGTATGAGGTCACGGGCTTCCTTGAGAAGACCAAAGACGGCAAAGTCTATATCCATGACACCAAACAGCCCAAGGATCTCGCAATCGCTACGAGATACAGGGTGCTTGAGACTTACAGGGCGGCAGGCCCCGACAGGACCGACGTCTCTGATATCGAGTGCGAGCTGGTGACGGGAAGAACGCACCAGATAAGGGCGCAGTTCGCGCATCTGGGATATCCGATAATAGGTGACGGCAATTACGGAAGGGCGAAGCAG